>Ga0209574_10000126_pt1 | contig 21285 bp, 23 predicted proteins | sample AgamicMgMarz_FD_187168 | JGI IMG/M metagenome (GOLD analysis project Ga0209574, IMG submission 187168) | Agave microbial communities from Guanajuato, Mexico - Mg.Ma.rz (SPAdes) (version 2) | ecosystem: Host-associated > Plants > Phyllosphere > Phylloplane/Leaf | place: Guanajuato, Mexico... | reverse complement strand
TAGAACTGTATTTCCTGCTACGATTGCTGCTGCTGCTGTTCCAGCCATGATCGCTAACGGGAAGTTAAACGGTGAAATAATAACGCCGACACCAAGCGGAATGTAGTTAAATTTATTTTCTTCACCGTCGCGGCTTTCAACCGGCGCACCGTCTTTTAGCTGCACCATTTGGCGAGCGTAGTATTCAAGGAAGTCAATTGCTTCTGCTGTATCAGCATCTGCTTCTTTCCACGGTTTTCCGGCTTCTTTCACAAGGTAAGCTGAAAATTCATGCTTGCGGCGGCGAATAATGTCCGCTGCGCGGAAAAGAATATCTGCTCGTGCTTCCGGCGCTTCTTTTTTCCAAGTATTAAAGGTAGAAAGTGCTGCTTGCATTGCTTTTTCAGCCAAGTCTTGATCTGCTTTTGACACGCGGCCGATAACTTCTGTTTTATTTGCTGGGTTAATGGACTGAATTTGATCTTCTGTTGTAATTAATTCTCCGCCAATTACAAGAGGATAGTCCTTGCCAAGCTCTGATTGTACAAGTTCTAATGCAGATTCAAATGCATCTTTGTTTTCTGCAATCGTAAAGTCTGTGAAAGGCTCGTGTTTGTATTGTTTGATTTCGTTGATATTCATTGTGTTCATTTTCATTACCCCTTTTTTAGAAAATTTGCAACATAATTAATATTCCAACACCCTATACCTGTATTATAATCACCTTATTATCGTTTTGTACATAGTTTTTTAACAAAAATGTTCAAAAAAAATAAAAATAAACACTTTTGTTTAAAGAACCAATGAATCTATGGTTTTTATAGTGATTTTGAACAAAACGAAAAGAAAGGAGTGTCGGTAAAGTATAAGAAAAGATGTTTTGAAGTGAAGAATTACGATAGGGGAAAGAGTTTATAGTTAGTAAATTAAAATGATCTTCCTTTCAAAAAAAACAATAGACAAAGTTGTTCAATATAAATTATCATATAATTCGAAAAGTAATTTTTGTCGAATGAAGCTATCTTTTTCGTCAAGTGAAGGCTTTATTTGAATGTACAGATAAAAGGAGGGTAGGAAAACGGCAGTTATTTGTCCATATTATTGTAAGGGCTTACATATTTAACGCGCGATGCGAAGAACGTGTAATTCTTTAAATGACGGTTCCTATAAGGAGGATTTTAACATGAGTCATCAACCGCCTGAGTTAAAAAAAGAATTAAAAATTCGACACATAACCATGATTTCTTTAGGGGGAATCATTGGTGCCGGTTTGTTCATTGGAAGCGGATCGCTCATTAACGCAGCGGGTCCTGGTTCCATTTTTTCGTACGCGTTTGCCGGTATGCTGGTGATTTTAGTTATGCGAATGCTGGGGGAAATGTCTACGGCTAATCCTTCAAGCGGCTCGTTCGCCACATATGCCAGAGAAGCGCTTGGGCCGTGGGCCGGCTACACAATCGGCTGGCTGTACTGGTTTTTCTGGGTCATTGTTATTGCAGTTGAAGCGATTGCGGGTTCGACGATTATTCAATATTGGTTTCCGTCTTTACCGTCTTGGGGCGTGAGTCTGATCCTGACGTTTTTACTAACGTTAACAAACTTATACTCTGTTAAATCATTTGGTGAATTTGAATACTGGTTTTCACTTATTAAAGTAGTTAGTTTAGTGCTGTTTTTACTTTTAGGAGGAGCGATCATCCTCGGTTTAATACCGGGAGTAGAGTCTCCGGGAGCGTCGAACCTTCTTCATAGAGGAGGATTTCTTCCAAATGGAATCAGTTCCGTCTTTTTAGGAGTGGCGATTGTCATGTTTTCTTTTATGGGAACAGAAATTGTTGCAACAGCGGCTGGAGAATCGGCTCAGCCTGAGCGAGCGATCACCATCGCAACAAATACCGTTATTTATCGTATTTTAATTTTTTATCTTGGGTCCATTTTAATCTTAGTGACTATTCTTCCGTGGGATTCTTCAAGCTTGATGAAAAGTCCGTTTGTTTCGATATTAGAGCTGGTAAACGTTCCGGCAGCGGCTCAAATTATGAACTTTATCGTACTGACTGCTGTTTTGTCCTGCTTAAATTCAGGTCTATACACGAGTTCTCGTATGCTGTACTCAATGGCGCAAAAAGGAGACGCGCCGCGCATGTTTTTAAAAGTGAATAAAAAAGGCATTCCGTTTAATGCCATTGTAGGATGTACCGTGATTTCTTACATCAGCGTTGGTTTTAACTATCTTTCACCTGATAAAATCTTTTTATTTTTAGTAAACGCATCGGGAGGCGTAGCGCTTCTTGTGTACCTTGTTATTGCTTTTTCACAGCTTCGCATGAGAAAGAAATACGAAAAAGAAAAGCCGGAAGCATTAAAAATCAGAATGTGGCTGTTTCCTTATTTAACGTATGGAACGATTGCGGCAATCACAAGTATCTTTATTGCGATGGCATTTATTGATTCACTTCGCACTCAGTTTTATCTCACGCTGCTGATTGCTGTATTTGTGGTATGTTCGTACTTCTTTATGAAAAAGAAAAAAGATGATAGTTCCCTATCAGGACAGGGGAATAAAAGAATTTCTTAATAGAAGAGAAAATCATCACGAGGGGCTAGGAGGAAGTAAATTGGCAAACAAAGAGTTAAAAAGAGGGCTTGAATCTCGTCATATCCAAATGATTGCTCTTGGAGGAACGATTGGGGTAGGGTTATTCATGGGTTCAGCAAGCACCATTAAATGGACGGGGCCATCCGTCCTGCTTGCGTATGCTATTTGCGGCGTTTTTATTTTCTTTATTATGCGTGCAATGGGTGAGATGCTCTATTTAGAGCCAAGTACGGGTTCGTTTGCGACATTTGGCCATAAATATATTCATCCGTTAGCTGGTTATATCACGGCTTGGAGCAACTGGTTTCAATGGGTGATTGTCGGCATGGCAGAGATTATTGCAGTCGGAGCTTATATGCAGTACTGGTTCCCACATTTACCGGCGTGGGTTCCGGGAATTGTCGCCATGGTTATTCTCGGTGGGGCCAATTTAATCTCGGTGAAATCGTTTGGAGAGTTTGAATTTTGGTTTGCAATGATTAAAATTGTTACGATTGTTCTCATGATTATTGCCGGTCTTGGCCTTATTTTCTTCGGTCTTGGAAACGGCGGCGAAGCGCTTGGTCTGTCGAATTTGTGGGCAAACGGCGGTTTCTTTACAGGCGGATGGTCAGGCTTTTTCTTTGCCCTGTCGCTTGTTATTGCTGCCTATCAAGGAGTAGAGCTTATTGGAATTACAGCAGGAGAAGCAAAAAATCCTAAAAAAACGTTAACAAGTGCGATTCAAAGCTTAATTTGGCGTATTTTAATTTTTTATATCGGCGCCATCTTTGTGATTGTAACAGTGTATCCGTGGAACGAGCTGGATTCACTCGGCAGTCCGTTTGTTTCTACGTTTGCTAAAGTAGGAATTACAGCAGCGGCGGGCATTATTAACTTTGTTGTCATCACAGCGGCAATGTCTGGGTGCAACAGCGGAATTTTCAGTGCGGGACGTATGCTTTACACGCTAGGTGTAAACGGTCAGGCTCCGGCCTTTTTTACAAAGGTTTCTCGAAACGGTGTGCCTATTTATAGTACCGTTGCGGTGATGATTGGCTTAGCGGCGGGCGTTGTCTTAAATTATACTGCACCGCCAAACGTTTTTGTGTACGTGTACAGCGCGAGCGTGCTTCCAGGCATGATTCCGTGGTTTGTGATTCTTATCAGTCAAATTCGTTTTCGAAAAGCAAAAGGAGCGGCGATGGAGCAACATCCATTTAAAATGCCTTTTGCTCCTGTGACGAACTACGTAACCATCGCGTTTTTATTTATGGTGCTTGTAGGCATGTGGTTTAATGATGAAACGCGCATATCGCTGATTGTTGGCATTATCTTTTTAGCTATTGTTGTGCTGAGCTACTATGTACTAGGTATCGGTAAGCGCACGGAAGCTCGGTCTTCTGAAAGACGTAAGCTAGTGAAATAAATGATTTTGTAAGAAAGGCTAAAAAACATTTTAGTTTAAGGAGAAGATCCGAACGATGAATGTAACGCGTTCGGATTTTTTTATTGTTATGGTGAACGTAAGTTTCAGCTCATGTATCTCATTTGTTTGTCTTTAGATTGGATTGATTTTGTTATGTCTTAATCTCTTTTGGACAGAGGAGAAGAAGCGAAGTCAGCGCTTTTCTTAGGCTGTTTTCTTCTTTTATTAATGAGGTGCATGGCAAGAAGGAAAAAGAAAAAAGAAAAAATCAGAGTCAAAAGGGCGTGTTCAGGCATAAGATAATCCAACTCAAGTGAAATGCAAGCGGCGTTTTTCTTGAGGAAAGAGTAATTAAAGAAAAGGAAGTGTTCGTATGTCTGGAAACCCTGGATATGGTCATGGATCTGGTTTTGCTTTATTAGTTGTATTGTTTATTTTATTAGTGATCATCGGCTGCAGCTGCTACGGCGGAGGCTTTGGCTGGTAATTCACTCATTTCAAAAGCCCTATAAGGGCTTTTTCTATACTTATAAATAACGTTTTTTCCCTTTTTGATAAATGTTTACATGAAAACCGTTTACTTCACTCATAAAGATTTTAGAAGGAAAATCTGCTGTTTTGACAGATGAAGTGATCTCGACAGTTTGATACGTTTTTGGTTCCAACCTAACAGTATGAAGCTTAGGTTTATTCATCATCACTAAAAAAGGGGTATCTTCTTTAAAATAGGAGCGTTCATCCAGTGCTACTTCAAACGTAATAGGTTTTGAGCTGCGATTTTCAAATGAAAGGTCACAGGTGCCCGTTAATACGGTTTCTTTTTTATTTCTCTCAAATGTACAAACGCTGTTTTCCGCATCGTAAGAAATGGCATACATGCCTGGTAATACGATCTTTTGCATCGCTTCAACCATATGACTAGGACCCGATATGACAATAAACGCAGCTAAAATCGTTAGTTTTAAACGATGCCGATTTAAACTTTTGTAAAGGGCAAAAAGACCAAGTAAAAGTATAATTCCCCAAGCATTGCTAGCATATTGAATTCCCGTCATTGTTTCTTCATTTCCATAGATGGGAAGGCCTAAAAAAGAAAAGACAGAATGACTGAGCGGCGTTGAATTAGGAAAAGGGATGTTTAAAATAAAAACAGCTAGTAAAAAGGTGAGTCCTTTTATCAAAAGTGATCGTTCACGAATCATGTTGTTCCTCCTTAGCTATAAATCACGTATTATTATATACTATTATTATCTTATTTTGTAATTAATGGTTATTTTGCTGCGCGTGGAGGAAAGATGAATGAAAACTTTTTTATTAGTTAGGCATTGTGAAGCAGAAGGGCAAGAAGCAAAAGCATCACTGACTGAACAAGGCATACAGCAAGCCCAGCAGTTAATGGATTATTTGAACAAGCTGAGTTATCCCATTGATAAAATTATTTCAAGTCCGTACAAACGAGCCGTTCAAACAATTGAACCTTATGCAAAAGATACAGGTCTGCCTCTTCATATAGATACAAGGCTAGAAGAAAGGCGTTTAAGCGGACAGCCTCTTTTCAACTGGATAGAAGTATTGAAAAAATCTTTTGATGATATAGACTTTAAGGTAGACGGAGGAGAATCGACCAAAGAAGCCGCGGTACGTGCTTTAGAGCTGTTTAAAGAAATAATGAATGAAAAACAGAAAACGACTCTGTTTGTTACGCACGGCAATTTGATGACGTTAATCCTCAGATATTTTGATCCGAAGTTTGGGTTTGGTGAATGGTCGCGTTTAACAAATCCGGATGTATATCAAATCGATCTCCAAAAGAAGAGCGTTTCCATTACAAGGCTTTGGAATGAGCAGACAACAAATTGATGAAATAAAAGATTTTTTGTGCATTTGTGCAGATGATAAGTTTAGCTCAGTATAAAAACCTTATGCCGCATCACAATCCAGAAATGTTGGTAGCCTCTAAGCTGCCCCGTAGGCTTTTAGCAGATACATAATTAGTATAAAGTCTGTCTTAGAACAGAAACTTGCTATTTCTAAATTGATATGTTACACTAAGGTTAATTATTTTTGTTCGGTATGAAATTGAAAGAAGAGAAATATTCTTCAATAGAAATTTTTATCTGGAAATAGTACGATTGAGCAAGGGTAGTAATATATGTGTGGAGTAATTCCACCACTGGAGGAAATAGTATGACTGAAGGTACAGTAAAATGGTTTAATGCAGAAAAAGGTTTCGGTTTCATCGAAATTGAAGGCGGAGAAGATGTATTCGTACATTTCAGCGCAATTCAAGGCGACGGATTCAAATCTTTAGACGAAGGTCAAAAAGTGACTTTCGACATCGAGCAAGGTCAACGCGGTGCACAAGCTGCTAACGTTGTAAAAGCATAATTTTATGCAATCCAAAAAAGACTCCGACTTTGGACGGGGTCTTTTTTTATTGTAACAAACACGCAGGTAACGGAGGAATACGTATGAGTAAAGCAAAAGGTAAAGGCGGCACGGGGCGAGGCACCGGCAAAAAAGGGTGGAACCGCTGGCAGGCGAGTGCAAAAAAGAAGAAAAATGCAAAGCCTTATAAAAGCAAGGGAACAAAAAATGCTGATAAGCCGGAAGGCAACTAATCCTATATGCGCAGTATCATCTGCAACTTCGACTTACTCTGCTTGAGTAAGTTTATTTAATATGGAAGTATTTTTTTATTGCTTTTTTGACAGATTGCTGTCACTATATGAAATAATAAAATGATTTGTGTGAATTTTCTATAAAAATTGATTTTTTTTGCAAACACTTTCATATTTCGACAACCTTTTTGATTTTTATTGTTTATACTTCTTTATAATAGATTATAGAAAGATGCAGGGGAGCATAAAGTGAGAGAGGAAAGCGACAGTTTACTCTGTACGCTTTTTACGTTTCTGGACCGTATTGCAGTAGCGTCGTAACAAGTAGATCATGCATCAGTTTAGAACACATCAAAACTCAACTAAGTGTAACGGGGGGATATGAGTGAGCGTAGGCATCGTAATTGAAAAAGTTCAAAATTATGCTATGTTAGAAGATCATGTTTTGGTTGAAATGGTTCATAGTGGAGACGAAAAATCATTAGAGTATTTAATCAACAAGTATCAAAATCTTGTAAGGGGAAAAGCAAGAAAATACTTTTTGATTGGTGCTGAAAAAGAAGATATCGTCCAAGAAGGAATGATTGGACTGTACAAAGCAATTCGCGACTTTAACGAAGACAAGCTAACATCTTTTAAAGGGTTTGCAGAGTTATGTATCACAAGACAAATCATTACGGCAATTAAAACGGCTACTCGTCAAAAGCACGGTCCGTTAAATTCGTACATTTCATTGGACAAGCCTCTGTATGATGAAGAATCAAACTATACGCTGATGGATATGATTCCTGGCGATCAAATTGCTAATCCGGAAGCGGTGCTGATTCATCAAGAAAAAGTGGAAGACCGCGAATTAAAAATTGCGGAAACACTTAGTGAATTGGAAAGAAAAGCATTGACGCTGTATATGGACGGCCATTCATACGCTGAAATTTCGAAAGAATTAAATACGCACGTCAAGTCAATTGACAACGCGCTGCAGCGTATCAAAAGAAAGTTAGGTCGAGACGTAGAAAGCAGACAAGCTATTTCATAATAGGTAAAAAACAGCCGGACCTCAAAGGGGTTTCGGCTCTTTTTCACGGTCTTTTAAAATGTCTTGAATAATTTCAATATGAACAGAAGCCCACGATTGTTCACGGAAATGAAGAAACACGCTTGGAATGAGAATAAAAACATACAGCACGACAAAAATAATCCAAAGCCAGCTGCCGTCTTTAAATAAAAATTGCTGCAGCCGCTGCGAAAATAAAAAAAAGAGCCAAGGCAAGGCAGAAACAAGGATGGGAATGACGCCGGAGCCGTTTTTTTCTTTGGTCATTCGGTAATAAACTTTTCGCAAAGTAGCGCTGTCGAGCGTAAGGTAAAGCTGCCGGATTTCTTCTATTTCCGCTAATTCATCAATTTCTTCTGCGTTTTGGTGTTGATGAGCCGCTTTTTTCAGTTTAAGGTAGACTTTATGAGCATCGCCGCGCAGTGAAAACATATACCAGCCTCCCGCATATTGTTTCGTCTTCTCTAACAGAGTTTGCAGGTGCATGTAAATATATACAAAAAGTTTCGTGATACGAAAGAATAAGAAAATAGAAGTGAAAGCGTAAATCATTAGTAGAAATTTAGAGAAAATAGCTGTTTTTCGCTCTTTTTTGCCGCCTTTACACATTGACTAGCAGCACATATACTAATAAAAGAACAATTAGTTACCTAGGTAAATAAAAGTGTGAGGTGAGAAAAAGTGAATAACTTGGTGTTTCATGAGCTTCATCAAAAGTCGAGGTTGTCTATTAAAGAAGTAAATGAAGTGTTAAAAGCGTACGGGCTATACAGCTCACAGTATTCGATTTTATTTTGTTTAAAGCGATTCGGCTCGATGACGCAGACAGAGATTTGGCAGTATTTAAATGTCGAAGCGCCAACGGTTACGCGAACGTTAACAAGGCTTGAAAAAAGCGGATGGATCGTTCGGAAAGCAGGCAGTGATAAACGAGAGCGCATCGTTTATTTATCTCCTCAAGCGAAGAAAAAGCTTCCGGAAATTCAAGAGGAAATAGAACGTTTGGAAGAAAATTTGCTGATTGCTTTATCCGACAGCGAACAAGATCAGCTTATTTCGTTATTAAAGAAAATTTGTAAATCTACAGAAAAGGGTGAAATGAATGACGAACCAGCAGGAGCCAATCTGGACTAAAAGCTTTATCAGCATTGCAATTACCAACTTTTTTATTTTTGTCGTGTTTTATGCATTGCTGACGCTGCTGCCGATTTATGTATTAGACGCCTTAGAAGGCACGAGTACGCAGGCAGGGCTTGTTGTTACCATCTTTTTATTATCTGCGATTATTGTTAGACCATTTTCAGGGAAAGTCATTGAAAACATTGGAAAGAAAAAAACGCTTGTATTTAGTACCCTCATTTTTGCGCTTTCTTCCTTCTTATATATGTTCATCCACCATTTTAACGTGCTTTTATTACTGCGCTTCTTTCAAGGGATTTCATTCAGCTTAGCAACAACCGTCACCGGAGCGATTGCAGCGGATTTAGTGCCCGCTAAACGACGAGGAGAAGGGCTTGGCTACTTCGGAATGTCAATGAACTTAGCCGTTGTTGCAGGGCCGTTTTTAGCATTAACGCTTCATCAATACATGGCATACAACATTATTTTCCTTGTATTTGGCGTGATTATGCTCGTTGGCTGGCTGTGCGGAATGATGGTCAAAAATCTTCAAGAAAACGCTGCTCCGTCAGTAAATAAATCATTTTCACTGAGCGATTTATTTGAAAAGAAATCCATGCCGATTTCATCTGTAGGTATTCTCGTTTCTTTTTCGTATGCAAGTATTATTTCTTTTATTTCTGTGTACGCACAGTCGCTTGGATTGATTAAAACAGCAAGCTTTTTCTTTGTCGTATTCGCAGCTGCGATGCTGATTTCACGACCGTTTACAGGAAGATTATTTGATAAATCTGGACCAAACATTGTGATTATTCCATCATGTATTGTCTTTGCGATTGGTCTATTTAGCTTAAGCCTTACACATTCTTCTTGGATGCTGCTGTTTTCAGGTGCGTTAGTAGGTCTAGGCTACGGAACGCTGCTTCCTAGCTTCCAAACGCTTGCGATTCAAGCGGCGCCTGCTCATCGAAGCGCATATGCAACTGCCACGTTCTTTACGTTTTATGATAGCGGTATTGCGGTTGGTTCATTTGTATTAGGAATTGCAGCAGGTGCTTTAGGGTATTCAAAACTGTACTTTGCGCTTGGTATTTTTGTTCTTTTGATTACACTTTACTACAAGTGGATTGCAAATTTACGTCAAAAACAAAAAGCAGCAAATATCCAGGTGGGCATGAAATAAAAAAGCTCGGCGCCATACGCGCCGAGTTTTTTTCTGGATTTTTTACAGGACTTTGGAAGGGAAGCATATTTAAGCCAAAAGGTACTAGCCAATTCCTATCCATCTGCACGATACTTTAACAGAGGAACCATTTACATATAAAACTTCTTGGATGAAATAAAAAACAAAGGAGAACAAAGATGAAAGTAATGAAACCTCTTATGGTCACAGCGTTAGGGCTTAGTCTTGCCACTTTTTATGAAGGCGCTTTTCCTCCAGAAAAAGCCGTGCAAGTACAGGCTGCTACAGATGAAAACGTGATTGCTGACAAAGCAAAAACGTATGAAGGAGCGGATTATACGTTTGGAGGAGAGACGCTAAGCGAAGGATTTGACAGCTCTGGCTTCGTTCAATATGTATTTAAGCAAGCGCTTGATACAACGCTTCCTCGTTCCGTGAAAGAACAGTCAGAGCTTGGAACAGATGTCGATAAAAATGAGCTGCAGGCAGGCGATGTATTGTTTTTTGACACCGATGAAAACGGTGAAGTGGACGTAGCCGCTATTTATATCGGAGACGATGAGATGATTTATGCATCTTCTTCAGACGGAAAAGTCGTTGTGAAAAACATTTCAAGCAGCGCGTATTGGTCATCACATTTCGCCAAAGCAAAGCGCATTACAGGAGCACCGGAAATTGCAAAAGATAATGAAGTTATTGCAGAAGCGCTAAAGCATCTCGGCACACCATATGTATTTGGAGGCGAGTCGCCAACGGACGGTTTTGACTGTTCCGCATTTGTTGCATATGTATTTCAACACGCATCGGACGTGTACCTTCCGAGATCAACCGATCAGCAGTGGCAAGTTGGAGAAGAAGTTGTTCGCGCAGATTTAAAGCCAGGAGACGTTATCTTTTTTAAAGACACGTATCGTGAAGGGATTTCACACGTCGGTATCTACGCAGGCGGCAATCAGTTTATTCATGCCAAGCGCAGCGAAAATGTGACGGTGGATTACCTGACAAGCAGCTACTGGACGTCTAAGTACGCAGGAGCAAGACGCTACGATGACTTATCGCTGTCAAAAGACAATCCATTTGTGACGGAATCTCTTAAATATGTAGGAGAAGTACCTTACGCACAAGGTGGGACAAGCCCTTCTACAGGCTTTGATACGGCTGGTTTTGTTCAATACATTTACAAAGAAGCAGATGGAAAAGACATTCCGCGCTATGCGAGTCAGCAGTGGGAAGCAGGGGAAACTATTTCACAATCTGACTTGAAGCCGGGAGATCTCGTCTTTTTTGAAGGAAGTTCACTTATTCCATCTATCTACATTGGAAATGATTACGTCGTTCACGTATCTACATCTGAGGGCGTGAAAATTACAAACTATAAAGTAGACAGCTACTGGGCGCCTAAATACTACGGAGCAAAGCGCATGCCATAAAGGTAAAAAAACAAGACAGTCTGGGGCTGTCTTGTTTTTTTAATAGGTAGTCAATTGTTTGTGTATATCTTTGATTCGCTCTAGCGTTATCCCTTCCCGCTGCTCGACGGCTAAAGGGTGATCGGTTGGCTCTAACTCGATGAGCGGTCTTGTTCCAACAGATCTTGTATGCACATTTGTTTTTAAATTTAACGTTTCGGGATAGCCTGGAATTGAAACTGAAAACCAGCCGAAATAAGGCGGTTCATTTTCTCTTTTGTCACTTTCCCATAAATCTATCATTCGATGGAAATTTTCTTCGCTTAAAGAAACCCATATGTTCCAAGTGAAAAATTCTTCTTCATTAAGAACAGGAATTTCAACACAGCCTCTTACGAAAAAATGTTCTTGGTTCATGATACAAATCTCTGAATATAGTTCAAAGTCGTTTTGTCTTTCATCGTCTGACGCGTCATAATAGTAAAAAGGAGCTTCACTTGTATAGCTCATAGGCAAAGCAGGCTGAGGGTGTTCACAGGTTAAGTCTTTATAGTGAAGTTTGTTCGTTTTCTTCTTGCCATATAATCGTCTTCTTCGCATATTATTTTAGACTCCTCAGATAAAAGTATCTTCATTATAATACAAAAAAATGACTGCTTAAGCGTATAATGTGTAAAAAAGTTTGATTCCCCGTATCTTTTGAACTTCCTTTAATCGTTTAGTAAATAGAGAGTGCAAAAGGAGTGAAAATTATGTCACATTCAAAAAAAATTGAAACACAAACAGAAAGCTTTGACGATGCCTGCTGGAACGAGCATTACCCAAAATTACAGCAGTACTGCCGTTTTTTAACGCAAAATGCGTGGGATGGAGACGATATTGCCCAAGAAACGTTTTTAAAAGCTCAGCGATATAAAGGTGAAGAGCACAAGCTGTCTTCCGCGCTGTTAAATAAAATTGCGTATCATCACTGGATTGATCTGCTGAGAAAACGAAAGCGTGAAGTAATAGCCGGAGAAGAAGCTTTGGACCAACAAGACGACAAGCAGGCGTTTGATATGAAAGGACACTCTGTTGAACTGCTTCTTAGTCAGTTTACGCCGAAGCAAGCGGTTATCTTTTTCTTAAAAGAAGGATTCCGCTATCAGGTGAAAGAAATCGCTTCGATTTTACAAACGTCAGAAACAGCGGTGAAAAGCAATTTGCATCGTGCTAAGCAGCGTTTAGAAAAAGACGGTGAGCCGTTTTCCACAGATTCTTTTTGGGATGAAAAAGAACGTAAAGAGCTGTCAGAGCTTTTTTATAAGACGCTAGAAGTGCAGGATCCAGCACTTTTGATTCAAGCTTTGCCTTCCTTAAAAAGCGTCATTCAAAAACCAACGTATACTCCGACGTGCACTCTCTGCATGGCTGCATAGCCATATTACGTGTGATAAGGAGGATATATATGAGTACAATTCCATATGTAATTGAACAAAGTAACCGCGGTGAACGTTCGTATGATATTTATTCGAGGCTGTTAAAAGACCGAATTATTTTAATTGGTGATGAAATTAATGATCATATTGCCAACAGTGTGGTCGCACAGCTCTTATTTCTCGCCGCAGATGATCCTAAAAAAGATATTTCACTTTATATTAACAGCCCCGGAGGTTCAACTTCAGCAGGGTTTGCGATTTATGATACCATGCAGTATATCGAGCCGGATGTTCAAACGATTTGCACGGGCATGGCTGCTTCTTTTGGCGCACTGCTTCTCCTAGCAGGAGCAAAAGGAAAGCGCTATGCACTTCCAAATAGTGAAGTTATGATTCATCAGCCGCTGGGAGGGGCTAGAGGGCAGGCGACTGAAATTGAAATTAGCGCCCGGCGGATTTTAAAATTGAAGCAGCATATTAATGAAATCATATCAACACGAACGGGACAGCCGGTTGAAAAAGTGGCAAACGATACGGAACGAGATTATTTTATGAGTGCTGAAGAAGCAAAGACTTACGGAATTATTGACGGTATTCTTTTGCCGAAATAAAGGTATAACAAGTAAGCATAGACGGCAGCGTCTATGCTTACTTGTCTATAAAAATAAGAAAAAAGACCTTAGTATTATCTTTATTTTTCTTAAAAAGGTAGGTATTATATAAAATATAACAGATTTTAGAAAGAAGGTTTTACACATGCAAGAAGTGATTGGAGTAGAGCAGCGGTCTCTGTTTCAAAAAGTATTAGTAACATTTATTTTTTCGTTATTTATTTCCACAGTTGGCTTATACGTAGGTCAATATGTGCCGCCGGCTTATTTTATTCCGTTAGCGATTGCTGAACTTGTGATGCTGGTTGCGGCATTTATGTTACGAAAGAAAAAAAGCGTAGGATACGGTTTTACATATGCGTTTTCATTTATATCAGGCATCACGCTGTTTCCGATTGTTAGCCACTATGCCTCAGTAGCGGGAGCGGAAGTCGTTCTTTATGCGTTTGGAAGCACGTTCGTTATTTTTACGGTGATGGGTGTAATTGGCGCAAAAACAAAAAAAGATCTAGGGTTTTTAGGCAGCTTTTTATTAGTGGCGCTGTTAGCATTAGTGTGCATCAGCATTTTCTCGCTGTTTAGTCCATTAACAACGCCTGGACTCATGGCATTTTCAGTGATTGGTACCATCGTTTTCTCACTTTATGTGCTGTATGATTTTAATAAAATGAAGCACGGTGAAATCACAGAAGAGCTTGTTCCGATTTTGGCACTGTCTTTGTATTTAGATTTTATTAATCTATTCATCAACTTGCTTCGTTTTTTCGGTATTTTAGGAAGCGATGATTAAAACGAAAGAGGCTGGGACAAAAGTGTTTTAGCTGAAGGAAGATCCGAACGGTGAAGATTCTTGATGGAGAATCAACTTCGTTCGGATTTTTTATTGGTAGGGTGAACGTAGGTTTAATCTATTTAGTTGCTTCTAGCTGTTGATTGAAGGGCAAGGCGAAGACTCCCGCGGAAAGCAAAGTCTTGCACGGCAATCAACAGCGGCCTAATAAGCAAGCCATAATATATCATTTGCTCAATTTTCTCTTCTTTAGATTAGAGTGGTGTAGTTATGTCTCAATCTTTTTTTGTTTTAGTTATTCTCCTCCATCTCCATTAACGTCATTCTCGGTTTTTTCATAATTTGGACCGGTAGCGTAAGGCTCTTTCAACAGTTTGCCAAGCCACGTGGAACTTGTAGCAACAACGCCGTTTTTAGCGTGAATAAATTCACTGATTGTATATATTTCAACGACTTGCTTTCGATATTTCTGAAATAAAAATGCGCTGGCAACAACGCCAATGCTAATGATTACATACGTATTCACGAAAGCCTCCTTATAAAAGGGTTAGTGTTATGTATGCCGGCGAGTAAAAGGATATGCTCGGAACATTGTAAACAAACAGATTGATGTAAATCATAATTGTTACGATTTTTAATGGTTTCCCTTATGGATATTTTTGGTATTATATATTTGTAATGAAAAATAAGATGAGGAGAAGAGCCAGTCTTAAGAGGAGGGGAAGTATGAATAAAGTAGCTATTACATCGTTATTCTTTTTCTTACTAGTTGGTTGCAACCAAGAAAAGGTAAATGTATCTACACCTAATGATGAGCAAGTTCCAGTGTCAGGAAGCATTGTGGTTAATGATAAAGAGTACGAAATGTCAGTAGGAGAATATGAATGGAACGGTGACGATGGTGCGCACATAACCAAAACGGATTCTTACTCACCAAAAGAGGTTGCTAAAGAATTTGATGACCTTACGCTAGAGAAAGGTACCAAAGTTAAAATTCTACTAAAAAACAATCCAAAACTTACTGTTTATCAACTAAACCAAAACAATCAAAAAGAAAAAATTACGATAAAGAATAATCGTATTGAAGTGTCTTCAAAGAGCGGTTACTATCTTTATGAAGTATCTGGGAAATGGCCTCATGGAAAAGCAACTTATTTATTTGATGGGAATATAAAATAGCTAGCTAATTGCATATTGGTGAGTTATAGTAAATGGTTATACATGCATGAACCTAAAACAAGTTCGTTTAGTGGTGTAAGCCTTTGAAAAAATGGTAGTATAGAGCATGTCTGGTACATAGAGAACGTAATTTTTTTGGAAGGATGCATGTTAGTGGTGAATTTTAAAGAGTTTTTTACTATTTCTTCGTATGAAGTAATGGAGCATTTGAGTCGAAAAGAAAACGGAAAGAATATAGATGAATATGAAGTGATGCTGTACAACGAAAACATCAGTCAAACGGAAAATGTAAAAATCAAATTCAAAAAGACGAACGATGAAATAGAAGCGGAAAAGGTACAAACGCTCTCTTATTTTAATAAACAGCGTCCTAAACAACCATGTGCGATTTGCGGAAGCGAAATGATGGTAAAAGAGAACAGCAGCGAAGAACCAGAAGTTTATGTACATGATTGTTCATTTAACAGTGAGGAAATAGAGGATTGTTTAAGGGAACTAGTACAAAATGAACTTTTGCAGGATGAATTTACTCAAGAAGAATTTGACCGGAACTATGGAGTTAATTACCGTGATGACAGTAATAAAGAATATGGCTTTTACGACGCGCAACAACGAAATACTTTTTATACCATCTTTAACGATAGTGTTTATCACACTTCCTACGCAGGACCACAAGAGTTACGCTGTAAGTTTTGCGGGATGGATGAAGAGCTGCTTGTCGTAGACGGAGCCTTCTACCAAAAGTGCGCAGTGCTAACTCCACATACCAATCGAATTATTGATATGATTGAAGCAAGAAAACAAAATGAACCGGACGTACCAAAAAGCTTATGAGAGTAAAGGTGCTGGCAGCTGCTTTATAACCTTCTTGGTAGGAGTTTGTAAAAAACATAAAAAAAGAAGCTTCCTTTTGAGCGAAAGGAAGCTTATCAAGTTTGTACCTATAGGGTTGAGTACACAATTAAATAGCTATCGGAATAACCGATGAATCATTAAAGTAAACAACTTCTGAAAGAATACTGCAGCCTTTCAGCTTTTTGAGCTGACTAAGTGCTTCTTCCTTACTGTCAAACTCGTACATTTTCATTTCACCTTTTCCTACATAACATGTAATTACATACATTTTAGAAGTACCTCCACCTATCATTTATCAATTTATTAATAAAAAGCCATAACGGCTTTTATTCCTATTAAAATAGCGTAAGTGCACCTGTGACAATAGCAAGGACAATCAGAACAAGAGAGGTTAAAACTGCCCATTTAAATGCAAAGCGCTGATGTTCACCAAGATCAACACCTACCATACCTACAAGTAAGAAAGTAGACGCAACGAGCGGACTTAACAGATGAACAGGTTGTCCGAGTACTGAAGCCCGCGCAATTTCCATCGGATCAATTCCGTAAGAAGCAGCTGTTTCAGCGAATATTGGTAAAACACCGAAGTAATAAGCGTCGTTACTCATCACAAATGTAAACGGCATGCTTGTTAAAGCAACGATTGTCGGTAAAAACGAACCGAGTGAATCAGGAACTAAATGAATTAACAGGCTTGCCATTTCGTCAACCATTTTAGTGCCGGATAGTATTCCTGTAAAAATACCGGCTGCAAAGACAAGGGCTGCAACGGTTAACGCGTTGCCTGCATGAGCCATTAAACGTTCTTTTTGATCCTCGAGTTTTGGATAGTTAATCATAAGAGCAAGCGCAAAACCAATCATAAATAAAACGGAAACAGACCAAATGCCAGAAACTAACACGACCATGAGTGCAATGGTTAAAGCTAAGTTAATCCAGATTTTTTTAGGCTGTGTAATATCTTCCTGAGAAGTTAAGGACGCGTCTTCAGCAAAAGCAAGCGAGCTTTTTAGCTCAAACTGCTCAATGTCAATAGCACCAAGTCGTCTGCGCTCTTTTTTTCCAAGAATATAGCCCGTAAAAATCACCCACAAAGCTCCGCCAATTAACGTTGGAAGAAGCGGAATAAAGAACTCTGATGCATCGAGGTGAAGGGCGACAATCGCACGAGTAGCCGGGCCTCCCCAAGGCGTCATACTGCTCATAATACTAAGAGAAAGCATCGCAACTGTCGTTAACACTAACGGACTCATATTCAGGCGTTTATAAAGTGGAAGAAGAGCAGAAACCGTAATCATATAAGTGGTTGTACCGTCTCCGTCTAGTGCAACTAAAAGCGATAGAAGAGCCGTTCCAATGACGATTTTGAGCGGATCGCCTTTTACGATTTTTAACAGCTGCTTAATTAATGGATCAAACAGTCCGGCATCAATCATAACCCCGAAGTATAAGATGGCGAACAGCAGCATCGCAGCTGACGGAGCTACTTGTTTTAGCCCTTCTAGCATCATGTCTCCGACGCCTTTGCCAAACCCTCCAATCACCGCAAAAAGAAGTGGAATGACCATTAAAGCTACGATAGGAGACATCCTTTTTGACATAATGAGATACGTAAAGACAATAATCATTGTAAAACCTAGTAGTGCTAGCATTCAAACAACCTCCTTTATTTTCCCTCTTTTCTTTGAAAGCGTTTTCTTTTAGAGTAAAAAAACGTGACTAACATCTCTCATCCCCATGCATGAGTCGTAGTTTGATTATTAAGAATTTTTAAAGCCGCTCTTTACTCCCGCTGATGTTTCTTGTTTTCATGTTAGTACATTTTGAAAAATAAAGGAAATATAGGTTTTTTTAGAAAGTTCATAAAAAATTTTTATAATGGTAATCTAGAAAAAAGCTTGGTCCAAAAGAGAGGTTCTCCCAAGACGCAAACTTTTTAGCTTTTACTTTACTTTTCACTTCGCTTCAAAAAGTCAATAAATGCTTTCACGACCGATAGATTCAAGTAAGAAGGATCGTACATGAGCCACGTGTTTCGAAGTAAAGGTGATTCATCTCGGTACGAAAGTCCGTATGTATATAAGTTGTCGCTGGAGTGAAGGCAAATTTCAGGTAAAATTGCAAAGCCTAAATCATTTTTGACCATTTCTTTGGCCGTTTCTTGCCGGTCAACTTCCATTGCCACAAACGGAGGCTCTGAAAACTTGTCATGCCACCAGTCTTGAATGAGATCTTTTAATGACGTATCGGTTTTATAGTTAATATAAGGCAGGTTCGGCAAGTCATCGATCGCAATTTCTTTTTTCGAAATTAAGCAAAGTCGCTCTTTCGTCAGCAGTGATTTTTCTCCGTTCCACGGGTAATTGCCTCGTAAAATACCAACGTGCACACGCGAAGAGTCTAATAGATTCATAACTTGCGTACTCCAGCCCGTATTGACGCTGAACTGTACATTTGGGTAGTGAAGAGAGAACTGCTTTAAAATTTTAGGAAGCTTATGCTGTGCAAAGTTACTCGATACCCCTAAGCGAAGCGTTCCCGTAACGGTTTCGCTCATATTGCGCATGCTGTCTTTTGTTTCCTGCAGCTGCTTCCACATATTTTCCGCATAGCGAACAAGATGCTCACCTTCAGATGTAAACTCAATTCCTTTTTTTGTTTTAAAAAAAAGCGTCACGCCAAATTCTTCTTCAAGATTTTTAAGGCGGTAGCTTAAAGAAGGCTGCGATACGTAGAGTCTTTCAGCCGTTCGCGTAATGTTTTTTTCTTCGTGAAGCGTTTTAATTAATATCCAATCTTTTTGATCCATCCCAATCCCCCCTTGTATTTAGATTATAAAATTTTTTTTAAAAAGACAATAAATTTTATGTATTTTACTTATGACCACCTCTATTATACGATAAATGGCAAATGAACCGGTTCTAAATAGTAAAAAAATAAAATGGTTTGATGAACGCCTCGGCGTTTGTTAGTAGGGGAGAAAGGTGATTAAGATGACGCGTATTCCTGTAACGGTTATGAGAGGTGGAACGAGTAAAGGGGTTTTTATCAATCATGAAGAAATGCCTGTGAACAAATCGGATTGGGAACCGTTTTTGCTAGATATAATGGGAAGTCCAGATCAACGTCAAATTGACGGGTTAGGCGGAGCTAATTCGCTGACGAGTAAAATTGCGATTATAAAAAAATCAGATTTAGAGAAAGCCGACGTAGATTACACGTTTGCGCAGGTCAGCATCAGCGAATCTCTCGTTGATTTTAAAGGAAACTGCGGCAATATCTCTTCAGCGGTCGGCCCTTATGCAATCGAACAAGGACTTGTACAAGCTGTGGAACCGGTGACTAAAGTACGGATCTATAATACGAATACCAAAAAAGTAATTGTAGCGGAAGTAGAAGTAGAAAACGGGAAAGTGAAAACAGAAGGATCGTGTATGATTCCTGGAGTGCCAGGTACGGGTTCACCCATTTATCTTTCGTTTGAAAACGGAGAAGGAGCCGTTACTGGAAAACTGCTTCCGACCGGGAACGCTATTGATCTTCTGCAAACATCCATCGGGACAATAAAAGCATCAATTGTTGATGTAGGAAACCCGCTTGTATTTGTTAAAGCAGCGGATATTGGCCTAAAGGGAACAGAACTTCCGCATGAATACACGGACAAACAGCTGAAGCTGTTTGAAGAAATTCGCTCCATTGCAGCGGAAAAAGCGGGGCTTGCACCTCAAGACAAAGCAACTAAACTATCACCAGCGGTTCCAAAAATGACGATTATTTCTCCTCCTATGGACCACCGAGACGGGACTGGCAGAGACAAAGCTGCTTCTCAAATGGACGTATTAATCCGGATGATGTCAATGCAAAAACCGCATCAAACGCTTGCCATTACAGGAGCAATTTGTACAACGGCGGCTATTTATACAAAAGGCACGTTGGTGTCGGAAATGGTTAAGGTAAAAGACGATACCGTTCGAATTGCTCATCCAATGGGAATTATGGAAACCAGTGTGGATTTAAAAGATGGACAAGTTAAAGGAATTAAAGTAGTGCGTACAGCCCGTCTTATTTTTGAAGGATTTGTTTATACAAAGCATACGTACGATGTATGTTTATCAAGTTAATAATGTTCTCTAAAAAAAAGCTCTTTCTAGGAAACTAGGAAGAGCCTTTTTATGTTAGAATATTTTTACTGAATATTGAAAAAGTGGGTGAAGGTATGAAAAAAAGAACGTATATTGATCTAAGCCACATCATTGAAGACGGAGTTATCACACATAAAGGCTTGCCGGCACCAATCATTTGCGACTATTTAAGCCGAGAAGATTCTAGAAGGCTTTATGAACCAGGGACTGAATTTCAAATCGGTAAAATTGAAATGGTCACGAATACCGGTACGTATATTGACGTGCCGTTTCACAGATACAAAGACGGAGCGGATTTAGCTCAAACGGCTATTGATAAAACAGCCGGACTGGAAGGAATAGTGGTTTCAGTCGACCCGACTTTAACGGCTATTGATGAATCTCATTTTCAACATATAGACGTAAAAGGCAAAGCGGTATTAATTCACACGGGATGGGATCGCTACTGGAATACAGACGATTATTTAGAAAACCATCCATACTTAACAGAACGCGCGGCAGCTTATTTAGTGTCTCAACAGCCTGCTCTTGTCGGAATTGATTCGATGAATATTGACGACACAAAAGGAAAAGCAAGACCAGCTCATACACTGCTGTTAGGAGCGGACATTGTGATTGCTGAACACTTATGTCACTTAGATCAACTAACGGAGTCCTTTTTATTTTACGCCGTGCCTCCTAAAATAAAAGGAGCCGGAACGTTTCCGGTAAGAGCATTTGCGGAGGTAGAAAGAAAATGATCCAGTTACATAGATATATAGAAGTGCAGGAGTTTAAAAAACATGTAGAACCGCTTTTAGCGAAAAATGAAATTCTTCATAACTTAGCGCTTGGCATTTTACACAGCTTACATGAAAGCAGCAAACCAAATTTTATGGGCGTTATTTTTAAAGATAGATGTGCTGCGCTTGTTTTGCT
>Ga0209574_10000125_pt1 | contig 21304 bp, 15 predicted proteins | sample AgamicMgMarz_FD_187168 | JGI IMG/M metagenome (GOLD analysis project Ga0209574, IMG submission 187168) | Agave microbial communities from Guanajuato, Mexico - Mg.Ma.rz (SPAdes) (version 2) | ecosystem: Host-associated > Plants > Phyllosphere > Phylloplane/Leaf | place: Guanajuato, Mexico... | reverse complement strand
ACAAGGTAGATCGCGTCCCGCGTATCGAACTGGTCGACCTCGAACATGCCATCCACAACCGGGACCGCCCACCGCAGAAGATCAACGAAGATGCGCTTTCGATCGCGATGCATGTTGTCCAGCGTCGCTGAGACGCCGAGGCCCGGATGGCCCGTGAAAATCTGGATCATGACTGACTCCCGCACATGGCAGGAGCGTTGCTCCGACAGGCCGGCCCCGGTCGCTACCCTCCGATCAGAGGGTTGATCTGCCAGGCAAATCGACCCGCGGGCTGGTCGGCGGCCAACAGGGGAGGGGGGAAGGCGAACTGCCTTTTTCATGCCGGGCCGCCGGGCCCGAGGAGCATTCCCAGTGCAATCCGCTGTTCGCAACCTTCAGCTCGAGGCGGCCGCCGCCGAAATCGTCGCCGCGCTCGGCGGCAACTGGCGGCCGGAAGGCGCGATGTGCCGATGTCCCGCGCATGAAGACCATGTGCCCAGCCTCTCGATCCGGGTCGGCCAGCAGAGCCTGCTCTTCAAATGCTTCGCGGGATGCTCCGCAATCGACGTCATCCGCGCCATACGCCGGATGCAGCACGAGATTCCGGTCACGCCTCCGGTGGATGAGAAGCGCTTCCCGGCCAGGCGGTCGACGACTGCTGAATATGCCCGCAGGATCTGGGAGGCCGCGCTTCCCCTCCAGGATAGCCCGGGCGAACACTATCTCACGGCGCGCGCGATCACGGGGCCCGTCGGCGAGCTTCGCTTTCATGCTCGAACACCGCTGGGACCGGCCCGGGCCGTCCGCTTCCGCCCCGCGATTATCGCCCCGATCCGGCGCGGCGGGACGCTGCTGGGGATTCAGCGGCTCTTTCTGGCCCGCGACGCGCCTGTGCTTGCTCGCGATCTGCCAAAGCCGAAGCTGACCCTGGGTCGGCCGCTCGACGGCGCCGTGATGCTGCAGCCTGCAGTCGATACGCTCGGCCTCGCAGAGGGTGTCGAGACCGCTCTCTCCGCTGCAATCCTGCTCGATATCCCAGTCTGGGCCACTCTCGGCAATGAACGCCTGGGTGCGATTGCCTTGCCGCCAGGCGTGACGCGTCTCGTCCTCCTTCCCGACGCGGATGCGGGCGGCCGGCTGGCGGCCCGGAGGGCCCGAGCCGCCTATGCAGGCAACGGCCTCGCCATCGAAACGCTCTGGCCCTGGTACGGGCTCAACGACTGGAACGACGTTCTGCGCGCGGAAGTGGAGAAGGGGGAGTCCGGGTGCGGCTCGCGGCCTGAAGGTCAGGGCGCTCCGCATCCGGAGACCAACCCATGAATGACATCATTTTCGTCAAGGCCGCGAATTGCACCAAGTCGCCGTCCAACGTGCGCAAATCATCCGACGCCGAGGCCGATGCACAGCTCGCCGCGAACATCGCGGCCAATGGCATCATCCAGAATCTCGTCGCACTGCCCGTCGCGCGCAAAAAGGGTCACTACCGCATCTTCGCGGGCGGACGCCGGCTGGACGGGGTGCACGCCAATATGGCGGCCGGCCTTTTCCCCGCGGACTATGAAATCCCCGTCAAGGTGCTCAAGGATGCGCGCGACGCGATCGAGATCAGCCTGTCGGAGAATTTCTTCAACCTCGAGATGAACCCGGCCGATGCCTGCCGCGCCTTCCAGGACATCATCGAGATCGAGAACAAGACTCCGACCGACATCGCCAGGCGCTTCGGGCTGACCGAACGGTTCGTGCGCGGACGTCTGCGGCTCGCGAACCTCGCCGAGCCTGTGTTCGAGGCGCTGCGCGAAGGCACGATCACGCTCGACGTCGCGATCGCCTATGCCAGCACCGCGGATGCCGCCCGCCAGGCCAGCGTGTTCTCGCAATTGGCGGACAATTACTATCGCAACAATGTCAACGAGATCCGGCGCATGCTGGCGATCGGATCCTGTCGGGGCAGCGATCCCAGGGCCCTCCTGGTCGGACGCGAGGATTATGAGGCGGCCGGCGGACGGATCGATGGCGACCTCTTCTCCGACTCCGCGACCGAGATCTGGACGGACGGCGACATCGTCGACCGGCTCGTCGAGGAGAAGCTCGCCGCGGCTGCGGCAGCGTTGCGCGAGCGCGAAGGCTTTGCCGAGGTGCGCGCGTTCCCTTCGCTCCAGGTGCCTTACTCCGAGACCTGTCAGTTGGCGCGGCTCGAGGGCGAGCCGATCCCGCTCGACGAGAAGGCGGCAGCGCGCAAGGCCGCGATCGAATCCGAGCTTGCCGCGATCGAGGAGACTGCCGAGGAAGCGGAAGATTATACCGAGGAGCAGTCGGCACGCATCGAGCAGCTCGAGGAGGAACTTGAGGCGCTCGTCGATACCGGCGAAACCATCTCCGAGGAGCAGCGCGCCGCTGCGATCGCCTATGTCGTGATCGGGACCGATGGACGGCCGCGCATTCACGAGCAGCTTTATATCGAGCCGGCCGCGCCCGAGCCCGGGGAGGGTGCCGGTATCGCGGAGGACCCGCAAGGCGATGAGGAAGGGCCCGACGAGCCGGAAGATGGGGGCCAGATCAAGTATAGCGTTCGGCTGTCCGACGAGCTGGCGATGATGAAGACCGAGCTGCTCGCGGTCCATGTCGCCAGCGATCCCCACTTCGCGCTCGATCTCGGCACCTTCATCATGGTCGACAACGCCAGCCGGCTCAGCGGCTATTACGGCATGCCGAGCGAGCTTCGGGCGAACGCGCCGAGCCCGCGCGTCCACGGCTTCGAGAGCGGCTCCGCTGCCGCCGAGGCCTGGGTCAGGCTGGACGAAGGGCTGAACCGTTCCTGGATCCACCACAAGGAGGTCGAGGCGCGCTATGACGCGTTCTGCTTGCTCGACGACGCCGGGCGGGCCGCCTGGCTGGGCTGGGCGGTTGCGCGCACCTTGCATGCGGTTCCCGACGGGATGACCGGCAGCGCGTTCCTCAACCATCTCGGCAGGAAGCTCGGCATCGACGTCGCTGCCTGGTGGCGCCCGACCGCGCGCAACTTCTTCGACCGCATCACCAAGCCTGCGATCCTCAAGCTTTTCGAGACGATCGGCGGCCTCGAGCTCAAGAGCCGCTATGCTGCCTCGCGCAAGTTCGATCTGGCCGCATCTGCCGAGAAGCTGTTCGCCGGCCAGGTGATCGTCGAGGCCGGCATCAAGGAGCGTGCGCTCGCCTGGCTCCCTGCGGTGATGCGGTTCGGTCCGGAGGAAAGCCCCGACGCCGCGCCCGGGGAGCAGGTGACCGCCGTCGCCGCGGAAGCAGGCGCAGCCGCGGAGGAACCCGGCAAAGCCGACGACCAGTCCGAGGCCGCCTGAGCGCCGCAAGCAGGAACGGGGCCGCGCCATGGGCGCGGCCTCTTTTCCCGCCATCGCAATCAAGATCATCATCGAGCTGCCGCGCCTCAGCCAGGACGCAATCCTCGCTGTTGCCTGGCGGCCGCAACTCCCCCGGCGCCCGTCCCGGCGAACACGCCCGTGCCGGACCGTGATTGAGAATGGCGATCCGCGGCGCACGGGGGGCTTCGCGAGGCCATCAACGAGTGGTGATTCCGATCGCGCCGAGATCGCCGTCCGGTCGACGGCCGGGCCGCGGACATGCTCCCGAGACGCTGCGCACACGCCTGAATCGCCCCGTTCCGGAGAGGAGAGAGGGAGTCCGTGGATGGGGACCTCTGGTCTCTGTCCATAGCCCGGAGGCCTGCGTGACCCTTTCGCTTCTTACCGCATTCGAACCGGGCGACGCCTGCGCACCGGATCCAGTCCACGGCAAGGCCGAGGCAATCCTCGCGGTGGCCCGGCTGCTCCATCAACGCTTCTGCCGAAATCAGCGCGTCTCCCGCCGCACGCTGGCGGCGTTCATGACCGAGCGCTTCGGGAGCACCGACGCTTCCGGCGCATGGTCGATGCGCGACGCCTATGATGCGCTCGAGGTGGCGCAGGTCCTGATGCTGCGCGACCCCGGTCCAGGTCCGCTGTGCCCGGCCGATCCCTATCAGGCGCTGCGTTCGCTCGAAGCGTTCGGCCGGGCGCTTCCGACCCAGACCTGTCGCAGCGAACGCCAGGTCGATATGCAGCAATTCTCGACGCCTTTACCGCTCGCGTGGCTCGCGGCGCTTGCTGCGCAGCCTGGTCCCACCGACACCGTGCTTGAGCCCTCGGCAGGAACCGGAATGCTCGCGGTCCATGCCGCCCGGGCGGGGTCCCGCCTGCTGCTCAATGAGCGCGACCCGCTTCGTGCGGCGCTGCTCGCACGAACGCTCGGGGAGCCCATATTCAGCCACGACGCCGAGTTCATCGACGATCTGCTCGGTTCCGAACCGCAGCCGGATGTGGTGCTGATCAATCCGCCCTTCGCGCGCAGCGAGGGCCGGGGCCGGGACCCTCATGCGGGAGCCCGCCATCTGCGCTCGGCGCTCGCCCGCCTGGCAGATGGCGGCCGGTGCGTGGCGATCATGCCGCCCGCCTTCGCCCCCGATGGGACCTGCGCCCGGAGCTATGAGGCGGTCGCCGCGTTCGTACCGCCGCGCGCGGAGATCACCATCACCGGCCGGCCTTATACGAAGCACGGCACTTCGATCTCGATCCGGCTGTGCCTGTTCGACAAGGGTTGGACCGGGACGCCGGCACGGACCACCGTCAGCTCGATCGACAAGGCGCTCGATCTCGTCCTGGCGCTTCCCCCGCGGATCGGTCCCGGCACGCCGCCGTCGACACCCGCGGCCGCGACGTCACCGGCTCTTTCCAATGCTCCTCGGCGGAGCCTGTTCAACGAAGTCGGCCGAAGCCGCCTCGCCAGGCCTGCCACGCCGGCGCCGGTCGAGAGCGAACCACGCCCGCTCGACTATGAGGTGCTGCGCGAGCCGGCCCCCGCCGGGGAGCAGATCGGAATCTATGTGCCGTGGCGCCTCTCCCGTATGGCGATCCCGGGCGCAGCGCCTCACCCCGATCAGCTGGTGGAATCGGTGGCGATGTCCTCGATCGCGCTACCGCTTCCGCACTACCGGCCGCTCCTGCCGCCGCGCGCCGTCGCAGCGCTGTCCGAGGCGCAGCTCGAAACGGTAATCTATGCCGGCCAGGCGTTCGGGCGCGATCTCCCCGGTCTGCACGTGCCGAACAGCGCAGGCACGCTGCTCGAGGCAAGCGAAGCCGGACAGCGTTACCGGATGGGGTTCATGGTCGGGGACGGCACCGGCGTCGGCAAGGGCCAACAGGTCGCCGCCTGCATCCTCGACCGCTGGTGCCGTGGCCACCGGCGCGCCGTCTGGATCTCCAAGAGTAGCGCGCTGATCGAGGATGCCCGCCGCGACTGGTCCGCGCTTGGCGGCCTGCCCATCGATATCCAGCCGCTCGATGCCTTCCCCTTCGGTATGCCGATCACCATGCAGAGCGGTATCCTGTTCGTCACCTATGCGACGCTTCGATCGCAGCGTCACGATGCACAGTCGCGGCTTCACCAGATCATCGCATGGCTCGGCGACGAATTCGAGGGACTGGTCGCGTTCGACGAGGCGCACGAGCTCGCCAATGCCGCAGGCACCCAGACGCAGCACGGAACCCAGAAAGGCTCCGAGCAGGGGCTTGCAGGGGTGCGGCTGCAGAACCTGCTGCCGCGGGCCTGCATCCTCTACAATTCAGCGACCGGTGCGACCGATCCCGCCAATCTCTGCTACGCGACTCGTCTCGGTCTCTGGGGTCCCGGGAGCGCGTTCGAGTCCCGCGATGCCTTCATGACGGCAATCGCGAGCGGCGGCATCGCGGCGATGGAGATCGTCGCGCGCGACCTCAAGGCCCTTGGCCTTTACACGGCGCGGGCGCTCACCTTTCGCGGTGTAGAATATTCGCCACTCGAGCATGTGCTGACAAGCGACCAGATCGCGATCTACGATGCCTATGCGGACGCCTGGGCAATGATCCACCAGAATCTCGACAAGGTACTCGAAGCGACGAACATCGTCGACCGGATGACCGGCCGCGCGCTCAACGGGCAGGCCAGGGGGGCCGCGCTCTCGCGCTTCGAAAGCGCCAAGCAGCGCTTCTTCGGCCAGGTGCTGATCGCAATGAAATTGCCCACGCTGCTCGCCGCGATCGAAACGCATGTCGCGGCCGCCCAGCACGTGATTGTACAGCTCGTCACCACGGCTGAAGCGATGCTCGACCGGCGTCTCGCCAGCCTCGATGCAGACGAACGTGCCGACCTCGACATCGAGTTGTCCCCGCGCGAATATATGATCGACTATCTGAAGACTGCCTTTCCGACCCGGATGCTGCGCGTCTTCAACGGGACTGATGGCGAACCACGCTCCGAGCCGATGGTCGACGACCATGGCAATCCGGTCCATTCGCAAGAAGCCATTCGCGCGCGCGACGAACTGATCGAGCAGCTCTGTTCCATGCCGGCGATTCCGTGCGCGCTCGACGAGATCATCCGGCACTTCGGCGCCGACGCAGTAGCGGAGGTCACCGGCCGCACCCGCCGGCTCATCACCGACCGCAATGGTCGGCAGCGCGTCGAGCGACGCAGCGCGCGGGCCAATCTCGGCGAAGCCGATGCGTTCATGGCCGGGAGGAAGCAGGTGCTGCTCTTCTCGGACGCCGGCGGCACGGGCCGAAGCTATCATGCCGATCGCAATTGCCCCACGGCGGATCGGCGGCGCGTCCATTTCCTGCTCGAGCCCGGCTGGCGAGCGGCGAGCGCGATCCAGGGACTTGGCCGCTCGAACCGCACCAACCAGAAGAGTGGACCGATCTTCCGCCCGGTCACGACCGACTGCCGCGGCGAACGGCGCTTTATCAGCACGATCGCCCGCCGGCTCGACAGCCTCGGCGCTCTCACCCGCGGACAGCGCCAGACGGGCGGACAGAATCTGTTCGATCCGGCCGACAATCTCGAAAGCGATTATGCCCGCGACGCGCTGACCCAATGGTACCATCTCCTGCATCGCGGCAAGCTCAAGAGTACAAGCCTTGCCGACTTCACGCGCATGACCGGGCTTAAGCTTGTGGCGGACGATGGTGGCGCGCTGCTCGACGACTTGCCGCCGATCCAGCGCTGGCTGAACCGGTTGCTGGCACTCCGGATCGCGACACAGAATAGCATCTTCGAGGAATATCACGCGCTCATCCAGGCACGCGTCGATGCCGCGCGCGAGGCCGGCACCCTCGATATCGGCGTTGAAACCATCCACGCCGAACGCGTGGTCCTGCTCAACGAGCAGCTGCTGCGCCGCGATCCTGTCACTGGTGCGGAAACGATGCTCCGGCGCCTTGAGCTTCACCATCGTCGTCAGGCCACGCCGCTGCATCGCCTGCTTGCCGAATGGGAGGATAGTTCCGGCCTGACATTTCTGCGAAACGCGCGGTCGGGCCGGGTCGCTCTGCGCGTTCCGTCCTGGTCGATTCTCGACGACGAGGGGCGTACAATACCGGTCTGGCAGCTCGTCCGACCCGCGGCGAGCGAGCGCATTCGCGACGAGAGGATTGTCGCAAGCCATTGGCGTCCCATCGACGAGGCGGGGTTCCGCCGGTTGTGGGAGACAGAATGCGCGGAGATCGCGGAGCGCGTTGATGTCGAGACAATCAACATCGCGACCGGATTGCTTCTTCCCGTCTGGAACCGGCTCCCGGACGACGACGTGCGGGTCTGGCGGATAACCGACAGGCACGGAGCTGCGATACTGGGTCGGATCGTCTCGTCTGCCGGGTTCGAGAAGCTGGCGACTGCATTCGGCGTCCCGATGTCCATCACGCTGTCGCCGCGCGAGATCCTCAATGCGGCCGTCGGCCGTGACGGCGCGGCGCTCCCCGGGCTTGAGCCTGCGCGGCTTGCCCATGTACATGTGAATGACGAAGTTCGCCTCGAGATGAGGAACTTCCCGCCTGAACGACGCGAGTGGCTGAAGTCGGTCGGCTGCTTCACCGAGATCATCGCCTACAAGACGCGTCTCTTCGTTCCAGCCGAGCGCGCCGAGGCCATCGTCGCGACCATCGTCGACCATTCGCGCATGCGCGCCGGAGCCTGACCGTTTCGATCAGGCGCCCGACGGTCCCGGGAAAGGATGGTTGATAGTAGCGCCGTCGCCGAGGACGCGCCCTTCACCCGCCATGAACCTCACCGCATGGCGGTGCATCGACGCCGCCCGATTGGAGCGCCGTCTGCAACGTGATCAGGCGGGTCGATGTCGCTCCTCTTGCGGTGCCCGCGAAGAAGTGCCGACGCCGATCGGCGACGGGGTGCATCGGCGCGATCTGCACCGCGTTGCAATCCCGGATATCGACCAGGTGCTTGACCATGTCGGGCAAGACACCGGGACCTCACTGACAGGAGAGGCAGACGGTCGGGCGGCTTGTGACACCGATTGACCCCCGGCGAGGATCATCTACAGATCGAGACATGCCAGACCCCGCCGGCAAGAGCCGCAATCTGACCCGAACGATCGTGAACGACTTGGGGAAGGCGATCGTTACCGAGCAGCTGTACAAGGACGACTTTCCGTTCGAAGCGGAGCTCTGCGAGCGCTACGGAGCGAGCCGCACGATCATTCGCGAAGCAGTCAAGATGCTGACCGCGAAGGGTCTGCTTATTGCGCGGAAGAAGAAGGGCACGCTCGTTCAGCCGGAAAGCGAGTGGAGCCTGCTGGATCCCGACGTGTTGCGCTGGATGCTGGAGCGGGACTTTTCGATCGACCTGTTGATCGACTTCACGGACATCCGCCTGGCTATCGAGCCTCGCGCAGCGGCCCTGGCCGCGCAATATGCATCAGGCCCGCAGCGCAAGGCGATGAGCGTCGCAATGGAGCGCATGTTCAATGCCGATCGGGGAGAAGAGGACGCTCTCGAGGCGGACATCGCGTTTCACGTGGCGGTTTTGAAGGCAAGCAACAACCGCTTCCTGCGCCAGTTCTGCGATCTCACAACCGCAACGCTGCGTTTCAGCATCCGTCGCACCAACGAATATAAGGGCGTCGCCAGGGCAAGCGCCGCCGATCACAAGGTGGTAATGGACGCCATCCTGCACGGGGAGCCGACCAAAGCGTCGCGGGAGATGTTCGATCTCATCTATGGCGCGCTCGAGCTCCTCCTCGCCGCGGGCGGCCATCCAGCGCGCGCCGAACGCTGACGGATTGTCACCATCCACTCGATTCCAGGCGGATGACCTGGCCGTCATTTCTGTCGGCCAGCCCTGCGGCCCGGTCCGGGCCGCGGGAACGGCCTTGTCGAGCCTCATCCTGTGCCCCGGGGGTGGCAATTAAATCATACATAATAGTCCAAATGGATCTGGTCCTTCGGCTGGCGCGAGAAGCCTCAGCCGCCAAATTCCGGCTGCGGGATGCCGGATATGCCGGGGTCGATCTCGAACAGCGCCCCGGCCAATGGCTGGTCGGCGCTATCGATGCTGGAGGAGGTGACGAAAAGGCGATCGAGTCGCTCCCCTGCGAAAGTGCAGCTGGTAATATTGGGGGCGGGCAGGGCGACGGAGCGAATGAGCTCGCCCGCCGGGCTGAAACGGCTGACACGTCCACCGCCCCAATGCGCGACCCAGAGACAGCCCTCGACGTCGGTGGTCATACCGTCCGGAAATCCCCATTCGTCGAGAAACTCCAGCCATACCCTTTTACCTGAAATTGCGCCCTCTTCGTCGAGATCGAAGGCGTAGATGCTGCGCCGGGCGCTGTCGGTATGGTACAAAGTCTTGCCGTCCCGACTGAATGCCGGGCCGTTCGTCACCTGATAGCCATCGTCCATCCGGCGCCAGGTGAGGTCGCAGTCAAGTCGATAGAGCGCGCCGGCATTTTTGTCGGCATCATCCTTGGTGCCCGCCCAGATTCGTCCCGCCGGATCGACTTTGGCGTCGTTCATCCGGTTTCCGACGCGATCCGGCTCGGGGTGGCCGATCGGGCGGAGCTCCCCGCTGTCGAGGTCGATGCTGTAAAATCCGTTTCGGAAGCCTGCTATGAACTCGTTCGACCCCGCTCGAGGCAACACCCACCCGATGGTCCCTTCGAGCTTCAGGGACCGGATCCTGCGATCGGAGAGCGACATTCGATGGACCGTCGAGCCGAGAATATCGACCCAGAGGAGCTCACCGCGACGTTGGCTCCAGACCGGTCCCTCGCCCAGCTGGTCGCGGGCGCCACGCTCGACAACAATGTAGCTCATCGGCTCCTCAAGTACGATATAATGTTGACCGGGGTATAGCGACCTCCCTATGGAACTGTCCAATCGAAGTGCTCCTGGCGAGAAAGTGCCTTCGGGCCTTGGGGAGGGACAGAAGGTGAAGGGAACTGACACGTGGCTTCCATGACGCAGGCAACGGGGATCCCTGCGGAGGGGGAGCGCTCTGGAGATCGGATCGCCAGGATCGAGGCGTTCGCGGTGCGGCCCCGTTGGCTTTTCGTCCGTATCGAGACCGACCAGGGCGCTGTCGGCTGGGGTGAGGCGACCCTGGAGGGTCATGTCGAGGCGGTGAGTGGGGCTCTCGATGCGGCAAAGGACCGTCTTTTGGGCGCCGATCCCGATCGCATCGAGGATGCCTGGCAGCTCCTCTATCGTCTCGGCTTCTATCGAGGCGGGCCTGTCCTGATGTCGGCTATTTCAGGCATCGACCAGGCACTCTGGGACATCAAGGCGAGAAAGCTGGGCGTGCCGGTACATGCGCTGCTCGGTGGCCGTGTGCGGGACCGCATACCCGTCTACGCCTGGATCGGCGGAGACCGGCCCCGCGACGTTGTGGACGCCGCCCTTGCTCGCCAGGCCCAGGGCTTCTCCGCGGTCAAGATGAACGCGGTGGAGGACATGGGGTGGCTGGAGAGCCCCGCGCAGATCGATGCGCTTGCAGAGCGCATTGCGTTGGTCCGGGAGACCGGCATCGATGTGGGCGTGGATTTCCATGGGCGCATGCACAAACCGATGGCGCGCGCGGCATTGCGCGCGATCGAGCCATGCAAGCCGCTGTTCGCGGAAGAGGTGCTCCTGGGTGAGAATCCGGCGGCGATCGCACAGCTGGCGCAGCATACGAGCATTCCGTTGGCCATGGGCGAGCGGTTGTACAGTCGATGGGACTTCCGTCCCTTCTTCGAAACCGGCGCGATCGACATCGCCCAGCCCGATCTCTCTCACGCCGGAGGGATTTCGGAGTGCCGCCGCATCGCCGCAATGGCCGAGGCCTATGATGTGGCCCTGGCTCCGCACTGTCCGATTGGTCCCCTTGGCCTTGCAGCCTGTCTGCAGCTGGCGGCCGCCACGCCGAACTTCGCGATCCAGGAAATGTCGCTAGGGATACACTATAACGGTCCGTCGGAGGATCTCACCACGCTCGTCTCCAATCCCGCCATATTCGCGATAAGCGAGGGGACGATCGCAATTCCGGAGGGGCCCGGCCTCGGGGTCGAGATCGACGAGGCCGCCGTCCGGGAGATGGCGTCGGACCCGCACCGTTGGCGCAACCCTTCATGGCGCGGCCCCAACGGCGAGTTGCGCGAATGGTAGCCCGGGGAGTCCTGGTTACCGGTGGAATGGGGGGCATCGGGCGCGCGATCGCGCGTTCGTTCGCTACCGAGCGCGCGCAGGTGCTGCTTGTCGATACCCGGCCGGACCAGGATTGCTTCTGCGCAGAACTCGAAGCGGCAGGAGCGACGAAGGCGCTCAGCATAGTCGCGGACGTCTCGGACGATGTGGCGGTGGAAAGGTCCGTAGACCTGGCTATCGAGAGCTTCGGGCGTCTCGATGTTATCGTGAACGTCGCCGGCATGATGGTCTACCAGCCCCTGGCAAACCTGACCGCGACCGACTGGCGCAGGCTCCTCGACGTCAACCTGGTCGGCGCCGCACTCTATGTCGGGCAGGCGCTGCGCAGAATGGACGCCGGAGGTTGCGTCGTCAACGTGGCCTCGGTGCACGCCCGCCGTACCTCCGCCATGGTGGCACCCTATGCGGCTGCCAAAGCCGCGATGGTGAGTCTCACCAGGTCGGCGGCAATCGAGGGCAAGTCGCTCGGAATACGTGTAAATGCCGTCCTGCCCGGGGCCATCGATACGCAGATGCTGCGGGACAGCCCCAATATCCGGTCCGGGGCCGAGGTGCTCGAACCGGCGGACATAGGCTCGCCCGATGATGTCGCGGCAGCGGTGGCATATCTCGCGTCCGAAGGGGCCCGTTTCGTCACCGGCGAGGACCTGGTGGTCGATGGCGGTCGGATGGGGAGACTATGACAATGCATGGGGTGAGCGCTTCGTCGAGCCGGTCTGACGCTGAGCTGCCCGGGGGGGCGTCCGGCATTGTCTGGCTCTGCGCGGCGGTCTCGGCGCTTGGCGGGCTGCTGTTCGGCTATGACTGGGTGGTGATCGGCGGTGCGAAGCCATTCTATGAGGCGAGCTTTGGTCTGACCGCTGCGACGGATCAGGCCTGGGCGGTGAGTTGCGCGCTGATCGGCTGCCTCACGGGAGCCGTTGTCTCGGGGCCGCTGAGCGACAGGCTCGGTCGTAAACCGGCACTGCTGGTGGCGGCGCTCACCTTCGTCGTCTCGTCGCTGGGAACCGCGTTGGCCCCGGACTTCGCGAGTTTCGTGCTTTGGCGTATTGCGGGCGGGGTGGCGATCGGCATGGCTTCGGGTCTGTCGCCGCTCTACATCGCGGAGATCGCACCGGCGAAAAGCAGGGGACGTCTGGTCTGCCTCAACCAGATCGCCATCGTCATCGGAATTCTGGGTGCGCAGATCGTCAACCTGCTGATTGCGGAACCCGTACCTCCAGCCGCGACCGTCGCCGAGATTGCGGGTTCCTGGAACGGCACTGCAGGCTGGCGCTGGATGTTTGCCGCCGCGGCCGTGCCTGCCGTCGCATTCGCGCTTGGCTGCCTGTTCATACCGGAAAGCCCCCGTTGGCTCGCCCGGCGCGGCCAATGGGAGCACAGCGACCGGGTCCTTACTCGTCTGGGTGGCGCGACCTACGCCATGAAGGCCGCGGAGGCCCTTCGCCTCGCGCAAGTCCAATCCTCGGGCCGATCGCTTGGAAGCCTGGTAAGGGAGCCCCGATTTCGCCGTGTGCTCCTCATCGGGATCGGCCTCGCGGTTCTGCAGCAATGGTGCGGGATCAACGTCATCTTCAACTACGCGCAAGAGATATTCGCCTCGGCGGGCTATGCTGTCTCCGACACGCTTTTCAACATCGTGATCACGGGCGTGGTCAATTGCGTATTCACGCTCGTGGCACTCGGCACAGTGGAGCGGTGGGGCAGGCGCCAGCTGCTCCTGCTGGGGTGCTCGGGGCTCGCAAGCATCTACATGGTGTTGGGGGCCTGCTACATGCTTGGGATCCAGGGCTGGCCGCTGCTTCTCCTCGTGGTGTCGGCGATCGCCTGCTACGCGATGACGCTCGCACCGGTCACCTGGGTGGCGCTGGCCGAGATATTCCCCGGCGAGGCCCGTGGCGCAAGCATGTCGGTCGCCACCACGGCTCTCTGGACCGCGTGCTTCGTGCTGACCTACACGTTCCCGCTCCTGAACGCAGGGGCGGGGACGGGGCTGACCTTCTGGCTCTATGCCGGCGTTTGTGCGGCGGGCTTCATCTTTATCTATGCGACATTGCCTGAAACCGGGGGGAAATCTCTCGAGGAGATCGAGGCCGCCTGGCGCTGATGGCGGCCCGGGACGGCAATGGTCGATAGCGGCGACGAAGCGATCGAAGTCACGACACTACGCCTTCCGGCGTGGCGGCCCGGTGGGATGTGCGCCCGCGCTGTTGTCGAGACAGAAACGCAGAGGTTCGGGTTGCTCCGAACGAAGGAGGGGGTCAATGCCCATTGCGGGATTCTTGCAGTCTCTGGTCGCGCATATGCGGCGCAGCGATTCTGACCGCCCTGATCTCGGCCGTCGCTGGCATCTTGTCGGGGGAACATCCGCTCTCGCGCAAATCGGGCTCGCCGGGATCGTTCCGGCCGTCGCCCGGTCCCCGGGGGCAGGCACGAACATGATTCGGCTGCGCGGTGATGCGCGGGAAACGAAATTCGATGGCATCGGGTTCGTGAATGCCGGTTCGAACGCGCCATTCCTGCGCGACTATCCCGAGCCGCAACGCGGACAGATCCTGGACTTGCTGTACAAACCCAAATTCGGCGCATCCGTGAGCGCCCTGCTGGTCGAAATACCGGGCGATGGAAACTCCACGCAAGGCTCCATGCCCAGCCACATGCATTCTCGAGACGATCTGAATTTTCACCGGGGCTATATCTGGTGGCTGATGCAGCAGGCCAGAAAGCGCAATCCTGCCCTCGCGCTCGACGGTACCGCATGGAGCGCGCCGGGCTGGATCGGCGAGCGAGGTGATCTGTTCCCCCGTATGGAGGGTCAGGGCGACGCCAGGTTCTTCTCACCCGACATGATCGATTATTATCTGAAGTGGCTGGAAGGCCTGAAGCGCACCTATGGACTTGAGCTCGACGCTATCGGCGTCCGAAACGAAAAGGGCGTCAGCTATGGCTTCGCCAAGGCTTTCAGGAAGGCGCTGAACGCCCGCGGCTTCGGCAAGGTAAAGCTGCATGCCTTCGACAATTGGCCGGATTGGAAGCTCGACTTTGTTCGGGACATGGTCACCGACCGTGAGCTGCGCGATTCGATCGACATCATCAGCGCCCATGTATTCTATTCCAATTCCGCGGCCACGCCGGAGGTACGCGCCGCCGCGAAGGCAATGGGCAAGCCGATCTGGAACACGGAAGACCATGTCTACAAAAAGGGCTTCGATTGCGCGATCAGCGTCGTGCAGTGCTTCAACCATAACTATATTCTGAGCGGCGCGACCAAGGTCGTGAACTGGTACGATGTGGCAGCGCTCTATCCGATCCAGCCCTATCCCGAGGAGCCGGCCGCAATGCTGGCCTATGAGCCGTGGAGCGGTCATTACCGGATCCGTGAGGCGCTCTGGGGCTATGCGCATTATGGTCAGTTCTGCGAGGTGGGCTGGAGCTATCTCGAGGGAGGCTGCGGAAAGCTCGGCGATGGAGGGTCCTACGTCACGCTGAAGGCGCCGGGCGGCGAATACAGCATCATCATTGAGACCAGGGATGCAAAGGCGGAGCAGGAGCTTCGGGTCGAAGTCAGCGGACTTTCGCGCAAGCCGCTCTGCATGTGGCGCAGCAATGCCGCGGAACAGTTCGTGCGGCAGTCCGATATCCGGCCATCGGGCGGCGCCTTCACCGTCCGGCTCGAACCGAACACGATCTATTCGCTGTCCACCACAACCGGTCAGCAGAAGGGCGGATTCCCCTCCATTCCGGGCACCCGCCGATTCCCCTTTCCCTACCGCGAAACCTTCGGGTCTTATTCGTCGCCGAGGGAGCGGGGGTATCTCCCGCGCTATACGGCGGACATCGCCGGGGCATTCGAGATTGCCGAACGGCCCGATCGCGAGGGAAGGTGCCTGCGTCAGGTAGTAGCCGCGCCGACGATCTCATGGGCGCCGGATTGGCAACCTTATACGATTATCGGCGACTCCGAATGGACGGATTACGAAGTGAGCGCCGACATCTGGTTGAATCCGGGTGACGTCGGCGGAGTGTTGGGCCGGATCAACCATGTCGGCACCGGCTACGGCTTCGTCCCCAAGGGGTATTTCCTGGAACTCGCGGACGGTGGACGGTGCCGGCTCGTCGCGATCCGCGGCAAGAAGGATCCGAAAGCCCTTGTGGGCGATGCGGAGCAGCAGGCACTTATCCGGGCCGGAAAATTCGACGGCCAAGGCGGCGAACTGGTGCTGGGAGAAACCGTGCTGCCCGGGATCGGGCCCAACCGGTGGTGCAAGCTCATGTTGCGCTTCAAGGGCGAGACGATCACGGGTCTGGTTGACGGCAAGCCGGCGCTGAGTGCGGACAATCGGCTTTATGCGCGAGGCATGGCCGGCTTGTTTGCCGGTCAGTCCAGGGCGCGGATCAGCACGCCATGGTATTCCAATCTCGAGGTGAAGCCTGTCGGGGCAAGGGCACGCGGCACCTCGCGCTAACATGGCTAGTCACCCAATCCTGTACGCGCGCGAGCTGGCGCCGCGCGGGGCGTTATCCGTGCCTCCAACCGAGCCCGGGCCGATGGTTCCACGACAGCCCCGGGACATGCGCGGCTTCCGCCAGCAAGTGGCCGCGACCGCGGGTTTCTGCAACACCGTCGGCTTCAACGCCGACACCCCGTCGCCGTCGCCCTCGCCGTCGCGGCCTGAAGGGACGGGCCTTACCCAGTCATTGTCATGCTTGCCATGATATGATGGCGCTCTCGATCATGTTCTGATGGAGGGCGAGGCGTCAGTCACCGGAAGTCCTGCTTCGTGCAGGAGAGCAGCGCCACGCCACTTCGGAAACCTTGCGAACGCCGGCCTTGCGCTCCAGCTGGACGACTATCTCGAGCAGTTGCGCGCAATAGTCCAGAACGTCCTGTCGCCGCATGCCCGGATGGCTCTGGAGGACGAGCAACGAGATCTGTTCCAGGGCCCCCGCAGGCGAATCCGCGTGAATGGTGCTCATCGAGCCGGGGTGACCCGTGTTGATCGCCCGGAGGAAGGTGTACGCCTCCGATCCGCGCAGCTCGCCCAGGATGATTCTGTCGGGCCGCATGCGCAGCGAGGCGATCAGCAGATCATCGGCACTGACGCGCGTCTCGCCCAGCTCTCCACGCACGCAAACCAGACCTACGGAATTTGCGTGATTCATGAGGAGCTCGGGCGTGTCCTCGATCAGGACCAGGCGTTCCCGGGAAGGGATCTCCTTCATGAGTGCATTGATGAAGGTTGTCTTGCCCGTCGACGTGCCGCCCGAGACGAGGATTGTCTTGCGACGTCTTACTGCCTCGCACAGGAATCGTCCCCAGGATTTGCGTTCGTACAAGCGGGCGAGAAGGTCGTCCCGGCCAGCCGATTCTTCGGAATTTCTCGTGTCGTCAAAGGCTCCCGCAGCCTCATAATCGGGCATGGCGAGATCCGACATGACATGCTTGCGGATCGCAATTGCCATCGGCCCGCGCGTGGCGGGCGGCGCGATCACCTGTACGCGCGCGCCATCCGGCAGCGAGCTCGCGAGCAGCGGATGCTCCCGGCTAATTCCCTGGTGCGTGATGCTGGCGATCTGGCGTGCAAGCCTGGAGAGAAGCTCGCCATCCAGCTCGGGAACCGTGTGCCTCTCGGCACCCCCGCCCAGGGTCTCGATCCAGACCTCGCCCGGCCGATTGATGAAGATGTCGGTCACATCGGTCCGCGCGAGCTGCGGCAGCAGCGGCTCCAGATACATCTCGAGATAGGACGACATGGCGACGCTATCGGGCAGGGCGCTGGCGGGGGAGGGGCGCGCCCGAGAAGTCGAGGTCCCTCGCCACGAACACGCTCAGCATCGTGCCCTGCCTGACCGTGATCTTCGGCTGAGGGTCGCTGGACGTCAGCGTCTGACTCACCGAGCCGGCGGTTCCGGGCACACCGACTATGACGGAACCGTTGCGGGGCCGGGAAGCGAGATTGACGCCCAGCGTGAGCGCAGACTGGAGCACGGCGTTCGCGAAGCGCTGGAAGAAGAAGGTGTTCAGGCGGCCCGGCACGCCAGCCCTGCCGACCGGATCCGCCGCTGGCGAAAGAATGCGAATCGAGACTCCGTCCGGGCGGATGAGCCTGGTCCAGGTGACGAGCACCCGGTTCTGTCCCGAGCTGACGTTCGATTGATACTCTCCGATCAATCGCGCGCCGCGGGGGACGAGTATCAGGCGCCCGTCGAATCCGCGGCTGTCCTCCGACACTATCGCCCGGATCATGCCGGGCCGGGAGGAATCTATCGGCGTCTCGAGCACCGCGGGGATCATCGTCCCGGCCGCCATGACGCTTGACCGGTCCGCGATGATCGTCGTGCGCGCGGCCGCGTCGTCGTTCGCTGGTTTCACCAGCCCCGGCTCGCTCGAGCCGTTCGGTTCCTGTGCTGTGTCGATCGGTCCATTGTCGTAAACGAGCGCGGCGCCTTCCGCGCGGATATTCCTGCCGGCCTGGGCCGGGGCGGGCGCAGCGACATAGGGCTGCGGCGGAACCGCCGCGGGTTCCGATGGCCGCCTGCTTCGCTCCGGCATCGACGCCCCGCCCATCGCCGGCGCCGGCAATAATGCCACGGGAGGGGCTGCGTCCGGCACGAGGTCCGGCGGAACCTCGAGTGTCGGCGGCGCGGCGAAGGGAGACGCCAGAGCTGTCTGATCCACCGGAGCAGCGCGGGACGCTTCGCGGCGGGCGTTGAGGCTGAGGAACAGCGCGAGCGCCAGAACCGCGGACGCGCCCGCAATCGCCAGCCCCGACAAACCCGGTCGAGGCAAAGCGACCACCGGACGCGGATCGCGCTCGCTTTCCCCGGACGGTGGTGGCCAGCGTACCGGATCGATCATCTGGATTGCACAGGCCGGCGGACTGCGATGGCCCGATCCTTGTCCCGACGAAATATGTAGCGCTTCGCAATGCCTTCCACGACAAAGGTCCCGTTGACCATGCGGCCATTGACGACGGCTTCGCGACCTCCGCCGTCGACCGCGACGATCGCGGGCAACGGCGTGGCCACGTCCCAGCGGATCATCGTGTTCCTGCCATCGTCGGACATTTCGACGGGAAAGACCGATTTCGCGCCCTTTAGCGAATAGCGGGCGATCACCCGGTCGGCTGTCGCGGTCGCAAGGGGATTTCCGGGATATTGGAACCTGAGGACGAAGGCGGCGCCCTCCGCCGCCCCATCGGCCCGCAGGACGAAAACATGGCGCCGATTGTCCGTGGTCACGACCATGTTCGTTGTGAAGGCATTGCTCGCAGGCTTGATCACGAGCTGGTCGGCCCGTTTGGTGGCGGTGACCTGCCAGCCATCGCTGTCGCCGACGACGATCGTATCAATGCGTTCATCCTCGCCAAGCTCCACCACGACCGCATAGCCCGGCGATGCGTGGACCTCGACCACCTGGTCCGGGGCATAGACTATCGTTCTTATGCGCGGGTCAGGGGCTGCCTCCTGACCGCGTGCCGGCGCCGCCAGCGCCACGGCGAATGCCAGTATCGGAGCGGCGGCAAGCCTCATTGCAGCACCTCGCCCGCATTACGGCCGCCCGGCGAACGAAGCGGGACGAGCGGTGATCCCATCGGGATGTGATCCATATCCATTGCCCGACCGGCAAGGGTGAGGAGAGACCCCTGCGCGCCGGACCGTCTTGTCGCGAGTGCCCCCACCGCGTTCGGCGCAGCATCGGGGGGGGTGTCGTTCATGGACGAGGGGCTGCTCGACCGGGGCTGCCGGGAGGCGATCGGCGCCGCTTCGGAATCGCGGCGATAGCTCACCACCTGGAAGCCAAGCGGGTTCACGAGCCTGTCCTCAAACCGCATCGGCGCATCCGAATAGCGATATTGCACGATCGAGATCCAGGGACGGGCCGCATCCGCACGCCCGGCTCGATCCTGAAGCTCGGTGTCGAAGCGTATGAGCGCCCGGCCACCGGCAAGTTTCGAGACGCTCTTCACGCGCACGACCAGAACCGTGCCGGAAGGATATCGCTGGAACGGACTTTGCGGATTCGCCGCAGGCATGAAGGAGAGATATTGCGCGCGCGCCGACCCCGCCGACCAGAGCGCCACGCGCTGATAGTCTCTCGAGACAGTCGCGCGATCAAAGCCTTCCCGCGCCAGGACATATTGGGCGAGAAAGGATTGGGTGAGCGCTTCGTCGGCGCCGATCCTGCGCGGCTGCATCGGGTCCAGTGCCTGGACGAAGCCGGTCTGGCGGTCGACCAGAAGCGTTATCGGCTGGACAGTCTTGAGAGGCGTCAGCAGCGCGATTGCGACGGCCTCGAACAGCGCAATCGCTATCGCGGCGCCGGTGATTATCCACGCATGGCGCAGGTGCCGCGCGTCCTTGATGCGCGTGTCGAGCGCCCAGCTGCGCGACTGCTCGAAATAGCGTTTGCGGTCGCTCATCTCACGCCATCCCTTCGTGCGGCGCTGCGGCTGCGCCTGGCTGCCGGGCGTCGTCCGCGCTCACCGACCGGCATCCATGCCGGCCCGGCGACCTGATCGGCCGCAGCGAGAATGACGTTCGCGGCTTTTCCGGGCGCAGCGCCTGTGCTGGCAAATGCCTGGTCGCGACGTGCCGCAGCTGAGAGAGCGTCAGCCATGGCGGCTGAACGGGTCCGTGTCCGCCCGGGGTTGCCGTCACCGCCAGCGCGCGGGGCCGCCGGAACCTCGACCGTCCTGACCGGAATCTCCATCGTGTCGGCGGCGACGGGCTCGCGCAGCGGAACGGTTTCGTGCCCGCGCAGCTGGATCGCTCCCGCCATGCGAAAGGCCGCGAAGGTCATGACGGCGCTCATGACGAGGAAAAGCAGGACGATCGTGGCGAGCGCTTGCGCATCCGGGCCCAGGTCTGCCCCCTGGCTGCCGGATGCCTGCAGGTTCACCAGCTCCGAACCAATCACGACCATTTCGATCGCCGTCACGATGCGGATCGCCAGGATCGCCAGCGCCGCCCCGGCAAGACCGCGCAACCACCCGTTGAAGAGGCCGAGCGTCGACCGGAACAGAAGGGCCAGAATGGCGATTGGCGCGACGGCGATGAGGAATGCCGCCATGAGCTTCAGGCTTGCGCCGAGCCCGACGGTCGAGACGACCATCAGCGAAGCCGCCAGGGGCAGATCGAGAAGCCCCATGGTCCGGGGTGTAACCTGGCCCTGCGGGGATGCGGGCGGCGTTGTCGCGGACGTTGCAGCGCCGCCGACCGGCGCCTGCTCGAGTGCGGGCCTGCGCGGCTGACGCATCAGGTCATAGGCAATCTGCACCTGTTGCTCGGTTCTTCCGGCCGACAGGCCCGAGGCTGGCAGCAGCGCGCCCGCGACCTCCTGAGGGCCAGCCGTTACGACGCGATAGACCAGCGCCTGGAAGGCAGGCCAGCTGGTCATCAGCACCAGCACGACACCGATCCGGACCATCCACCCGACCCCGTCCCGCATGGTCGGGATCGCACCCAGAGCGATGCGGTAGCCGATAAAGGCAACGAAGATCGTGAGAAGGCCGGATAGCAATCCGGCGGTGACTGGACCGTCCACAAAGGCACGGAAGCCATTCTCGCCGAGCGCCCGTGATTGACAGTCGAGATAGGACGCCAGCCTGATCGCGATCTCGAGATCCGGATCCGGTGGAGCGCACCGGATCGTCATGCAGCCTGTTCCAGAAGACGGGGCAGCCAGGCGGCCGGGTCGTCGCCGGCCTGGGCCCGGATCGAGTCCAGCATGCGCACTGTGGACTCCCGCCCCGAAAGAATGGTGAGGATTTCCCGCTCCC
>Ga0209574_10000122_pt1 | contig 21406 bp, 16 predicted proteins | sample AgamicMgMarz_FD_187168 | JGI IMG/M metagenome (GOLD analysis project Ga0209574, IMG submission 187168) | Agave microbial communities from Guanajuato, Mexico - Mg.Ma.rz (SPAdes) (version 2) | ecosystem: Host-associated > Plants > Phyllosphere > Phylloplane/Leaf | place: Guanajuato, Mexico... | reverse complement strand
ACGACGTGCGCGCCGTTGAGGACTGCTGCCGTGACGGTCGCCATCGTGCCGTGAAGTCTTGCCTTCGCCGGAGCATCATCGAGCAGCCGTCCGATGAAAGACTTGCGCGAGGTTCCGACAAGCACAGGGAAATCCGCGAAGTGCGCGGCAAACTCTTTGAGCCGCGTAATCAATTCCAGATTCTGCTCGAAGGTCTTGCCGAAACCGATGCCGGGGTCTAAAGCAATGGCCGCCGGCTCGACGCCTCGACGCAGAGCCATATTCAGACTGCGCCTGAGGCTCACATAAATCTCCGGCAAAATATCCGGCGATGGCGGCAGGCGATGCAAAGCGCCGGGCGTCCCTCTCGAATGCATCAGGACAAGCCCTGCGTCAGCCTTTGCCGCTTCGTCCGCGATTTGAAAATCGAATCTCAGCGCAGAGATGTCGTTGACAATCTCCGCCCCGGCTTCTAGCGCGGCGCGTGCCACAACAGATTTCGTCGTGTCAACGGAAAGCGGCACGGTTGAAGTTTGCGCGAGCCGCTCGATGACCGGCACAACGCGGCTCAGTTCCACTTCAGCCGTCACGACCTCGCCGCCCGGACGCGTTGATTCGCCGCCGACATCTATGATGTCCGCGCCTTCCGCAATCATCTCTTCGGCGCGGCGGACGGCTTCATCTACATCGAAGAAACGCCCGCCGTCGCTAAAGCTATCGGGCGTGACGTTAAGCACGCCCATCACGAGCGTGCGCTCGCCAATCTCTAAAGCACGCCGCGCGAGTCTCCATGTGCCTATCGTCATGCGGCAAAAGTAAACCGTAAAAAGGCAAAAGTAAAAAGGCAAAAGTGAAGAAAGCTTTGAAAGCCCTCTTCACTTTTGCCTTGTCGCTTTTTGCTTTTGCCTTAAGCCTTATGCCGTCGCCGGGTTGCTGCCCGTAATCGGCGGCAGAATCGGTTTCAACGGATTGGCCGCGGGCTCTTTGAGTTGCGGTCGCTCGTTGCTGTCGCCGGAGGATGTCGGCGGCTCTTCGTCGAGCGGAAGACCTGCGACGATGCGACGAATCTGCACGCCGTCGAGCGATTCGCGTTCGAGCAAAGTCTCAGAGAGCCGCACCATCGTCTCGCGGTTCTCTTCGATAATGTTCTTGGCCCTCTCGTACTGGTCGGAAATAATCTTCTTCACTTCCTGGTCAATCTTGATGGCGGTGTCTTCCGAGAAATCTCTGTGCTGCGCTATCTCGCGGCCCAAGAAGATTTGCTCTTCCTTCTTGCCGAAAGTCAGTGGCCCAAGCTCGGACATGCCGTACTCGCAGACCATCGCGCGCGCCAACTCCGTCGCACGCTCGATGTCATTCGAGGCTCCGGTCGTGATGTTGGTCAGGAAAACTTCTTCGGCAATACGCCCGCCCATCAGGATGGCAATCTGGCCCAAGAGATATTCCTTGGAATAATTGTGACGGTCGCCTTCCGGCAGTTGCTGCGTCACGCCCAAAGCCATGCCGCGCGGAATGATTGTCACCTTGTGCACGGGGTCTGCGTTCGGGACTTTCAAACCGACGAGCGTGTGGCCCGCTTCGTGATAGGCGGTGATGCGTTTCTCTTCGTTAGAGATGACCATGCTCTTGCGCTCTGCGCCCATCAAGACCTTGTCCTTCGCCAACTCAAAGTCAGGCATAGAGACAGTCTTCTTGTTATAACGCGCAGCATTCAAGGCGGCTTCGTTGACCAGATTCGCAAGGTCTGCGCCGGTAAAGCCGGGAGTGCCGCGCGCAATCACGCTGATGTCAACATCATCGCCCAGAGGAATCTTGCGTGTATGAACTTTCAAGATGCCTTCGCGCCCGCGCACATCTGGTCTTGAGACAACGACGCGACGGTCGAAACGTCCGGGCCTCAAGAGCGCCGGGTCGAGCACGTCCGGCCTGTTGGTCGAAGCTATCAGGATAACTCCGTCGTTCGATTCAAAGCCGTCCATCTCTACGAGAAGCTGATTCAGAGTCTGCTCGCGCTCGTCGTGTCCGCCGCCGAGGCCCGCGCCGCGATGGCGTCCGACAGCATCAATCTCATCTATAAAGATGATGCACGGAGCATTCTTCTTGCCCTGCTCAAAGAGGTCGCGGACGCGGCTCGCGCCGACGCCGACAAACATCTCTACGAAATCGGAGCCGGAGATGGAGAAGAAAGGCACGTTGGCTTCGCCGGCGATGGCGCGTGCCAGAAGGGTCTTGCCGGTTCCCGGCGGCCCCATCATGAGCACGCCTTTCGGGATGCGCCCGCCGAGCTTCTGAAACTTCTGCGGCTCTTTGAGGAATTCAATAATCTCCTGCAACTCCTCTTTGGCCTCTTCGACGCCCGCCACGTCCTTAAAGGTGACGCGCTTCTGCTGGTTATTCAGAAGCTTGGCGCGAGATTTTCCAAAGCTCAGAGCCTTGTTGCCGCCCGACTGCATCTGGCGGAGCATGAAAATCCAGAAGCCTATCAAGAGCAGGAACGGAGCCCACGTAATCAACGCCGTCCAGAAGAGACCGTTGCCAGCCGCTTCCTCTTCGACCTTCTCGACCTTCGGCTTGCCGTTCTCGTCCTTCTCGGTCGCACGCTTCATCAACTCGGCTTTCCTGAACTCGTTGCTCAGTTGCGCGCGCAGCTCGTTGCCGTTCTTATCAACGGCCACAGCCTCCTGCTGTTTGAAAGTCAGCAGCTTCAACTCTTTGTTATCAATCTTGGCTTCGAGAGTCGTCTGGTCAATACTCTGCGAGCCTTTGCCCGGCGGATGCGCCAGAAACTTGTAGAGCAAGAGCGCGCCGACGACGATGAATAACCAGAATATGATTTGTCTAGCCGTAGAACTCAAAATCTTTCAATGCCTCCGATTACCGATAATACCCTAAAACAGTGATGAGTGACGAGTGATAAGTGACAAGCGCGCTAACTATTAAATGTCTTGTCACTTATCATTCATCACTCATCGCTCTCTTTAGATGCCCTCAAAGCTTTACAAGTTGCGCTCACGCAAAAGCCTGAAAAGCATGCTGGAAATCCTTAAAAAGCTGTGACAGCTTCACTTTCAAGCCTCTTCCTTGCGGGCAAAGGTCGCCAAAAAAGGCAACTCGCGCCACCTTTCCTGAAAACCAAGCCCGTAGCCGAAGAGATAACTTTCAGTCGTCTCAAAAGCGCGCCAGTCCGCCTCAAGCCCCACGCGCCTGCGCTCCATCTTGTCAAGCAGCACGCACAGCCTGACGCTGCCAGCCCCGCGCGACTCCAACTGTTTAATCAGATATTCCTGCGTCACGCCGGTATCAAGCACGCCCTCTACAAGGAGCACATCGCGGCCAGTCAAATCCATACTTGTGCTGAAGGAAAGGTCTTGGACTCCGCCGAGCGAGTGATGCTGGTAGCGCAGGAAGGCCGTGCGAACCGGAGCGCGTATGGCGCGCAAGAGGTCTGCGAGAAAGACAAAACCGTCTTCGAGCACGCCGAGCACTGCCACTTCGCGCCCCTCGTACGCGCTCGAAATCTCAGCCGCGAGCGATTCGACACGTTCAGCGATTGCCGCCGCGCTGTAAACCTCTAGGATTTGCTCTGCCATCTTTAATAAAATCCATCCAAGAAACCGAAAACCGCCCGGCTCAAAATTAAGCGGCGGCTCGACCATTTGATTTTAGACGCCGGAGTCCTCTTTTTCAACATGAAAGTAAAGCTGTCCGCGCCTGCGCTCGACGCGGCTGCCGCCCGGCAACTCCGCAACGCGCCCGCCGCGCTCGCCAAAGACAAGCTTTTCGACTTCCATTAGATGAACCAACTCAAGCCGTCTTGTATCGCCGCGCATACGCGCGAGCCATTGCCGCAAAGCCCTGCGCCTGACGGAGGACTCCGCGCTCGCCAGCGTTTTGACATTAAGCACGGCTGCTGTCTTTCCATCGCTCGCCGCCTCCAGCAATTCATCTGCCGCGAGGCGCAGAGCCGTTGCATCTTCCCTTAAAAGTCCCGCGGTGCGCGAAAGCGTTTCGATGATGCGTCCGTTGAAAGTCTGCATCAGCGGCAGAAGCTGTTTGCGGACTCTCACGCGCGCAAAGGTTTCGTCAGCATTCATCTCATCAATACGAAAATCCACGCCGCGTGCGCGACAGTAATCTTCCGTCAAAGCGCGTCCGGCCCAGCGCAGAAGCGGCCTCACGAGCAATATATTCTTCTCTTTATCAAGCACGCGCACAGGCTCCATCCCGCCGAGCCCGTCCACACCGCTCCCGCGCATCAAACGCAGCAGCACAGTCTCCGCCTCATCGTCCATCGTGTGCGCAGTCAAAACCGCTTGCGCCCCGCGCTCTTGCGCAGCCTCGGACAGGAAGCTATAACGTGCGCGCCGCGCCGCCTGTTCCAGATTATCCCTGCGCTCTCTCGCCATCTCGCGCACCTCCAGATTCCCAGACGCGATTTCATAATCCAGACTGCGCGCAAGCTCTGTCACCCAACTCGCATCCGATGCTCCCGCCTCTCCCCTCAAACCATGATTGAGATGTGCGACCGTCAATCGCAGGGAAAGCTTCTGCGCACGCAATAGCTCATCAAGCGCGAGCAGCAACGCCACAGAATCCGCGCCGCCGGAGACAGCCACAACAACATGCTCTCCCGCAAGCGGAAGCCGCAGACGCTTCCACTCCGAGAGAAGCCTGCGCGCAAAGCTGCTCATTCGCTGCTTCATAAAACTCTTCTTCTTTGCGAGCTTCCGGTTCTTCTCTTCTTTGCGCCACCGGCGAGAAATTAAAACGAGCGGTTCCGCGCCGGTGGCGCAAAGAGAAAGATAAGCTCGCAAAGAGTTGAATGATTTACTCGTCAAACAATCGCGAAAGCCCTGACCGGAAATGTGCCGAAGCCTTTGACCTTGACCGGGACGGCGAAGAACCTGTAGCCGCTCTCAGGCAGAGACTCCAGATTGCACAGGTGCTCGACAATCGGAATCCCTGCCTTGAGCAGGATGGAGTGCGCGGGTCTGGCCCTATCAGAAGTGTCGTCGATGTTATAGGAATCTATGCCGACCAGCGCGGCCCGTGCTTCTACTAAAAGCTGCACAGCATCCTGTGTCAGAAACGGATGATTCTCAAAATAACTCTCGCTCCCCCAATTTTTGGCCCAGCCTGTGTGAACTATGACGGCCTTGCCGCGCAACTCGCGGCCTGCAAAGAAAGATGCTGTGATAGCTTTCTCTACATCACCCTGAACACGAATCGTGACGGCTTCAAGATTGGCGAGAGATGTGAGCGGCAACTGCGCGAGGTCTGCCCCGTCTTCGTAGCGATGAAAGGGCGAGTCCAGATATGTGCCTGTGTTGGCGACCATCTCGATGCGCCCGATGTGAAACTCCGTCCCGCTCTCATAGTGTTGCCGAGAGGCTTCGCGGCTCAAAAAATCCGAGATGACGGGCGCGGGCAAGCCTCTGTAAGTAATCATCCCATGCTCTATGGCATGGCTCACATCAATCATCTGCGTCATGTGCGGATTGCTCCTTCGCGCGGCTGCCGCGGAATTAATCGCCGTCGTTTTTAAGCGCCTCCTGACGGCTGCGAATCAGATGCGCGAGTCCGTCGAGAGCCTTGCGCGCCATCCCCGTAGGGTCTTTCTTCACGCCTAACTGCTCATGCGCGTCGTTCAAAATACCCAAGAACTCGTCCTGCACAATCAGGCGAACAGCTTTCTCTTCCGCTTCTGTCATTACGTTTATCCCTTCAAAGAAAGATGGTTGAAAAGCAGATTTATCTTGCCAGATGAAAAAAGACATCTTCAAAAGGCGCGTCGAGAAGCGCGGCGCGGGCGCGCAACTCTTGCGGCGAGCCTTCGGCCACCAGAATTCCGCCGCGCATGATGCCCCACTCTGTCGAGATGCGCTCGACAAAACTCATGACGTGCGAGGAGACGAGCGCGGCGCGTCCCTTCGTGCGCTCCTCTTCAATACGCAGCCGCAGCTTGCGCATCATCTCGACATCAAGACCGTTAAGCGGCTCGTCCAGCACAAGCACGTCCGGCGCGCCCGCGAACGCCGCCGCGAGCCCTAGCTTTTTTCGCATGCCGAGCGAATAACTGCCAACCCATTTATCCGCCACCGCGCTCAACTCGAAAAATTCTATCTCGCTCAGAACCGAATCCGAATCTGCATCCTTCAATCCGGCGACAAGCTGTAAGTACTCTCTGCCCGTCAGGCGATTGTAAAGAAAAAGCTCTTCCGGCAGATAGCCGAGTCGTCTTTTAACTTGCGGCGCGCGGCGCGCGAGGTCTTCGCCGCAGATAAAAGCTTTGCCATCGTCGGCGGTCGTGATGCCCGTCAGGATGCGTATCAAGGTTGACTTGCCCGCGCCGTTCGCGCCGATGAGCGCATAGACTTCGCCCGCGCTGACCGCGAGGCTCAATTCGTTGACCGCCAACAGCCTGCCATACTTCTTCGTCACGCCTTCGACTCGAATCAGATGCTCGCTCAATCTCCCTCCGTCTGCAAAAAGAAGTTGGCGCGCGCCTGTCCTCTCTCGGTCAGCGCGCGAATCCCGTTCATAGCGAAGATGACAAAACCCGCGGGCCAGAAAACGGAGACGAACAAGCCGAACATGCAGGCCACGCTAATCATCAGGATGAGCGAAAGCTCCGGCCTCTCAGGGACTTCAAACGCGAGCGCGCCGGAGAGCGTGCTCACGAGCCACCACAGCCAGAAGCACTCGCACAGAAGCGGCAGCGAGTAGAACAACGGCACGTGGCCCGAAAGCATGCCCACTAAACACGCCAGCACAGGCGCGGGCAAACTGACCAGCCGCGCGTACCACAGCTTCGTCTCCCACATCTGCTTGCCCGTCGTGCCGATGGCGCGCTCTAACCAGAAATGCGGAAGCTGATACGCGACCAGCACTGCGACCAGCACGCAAAGAGAAGTGCAGACAAGCACGCATACAATCTTCGCAGCCATCACGGCAGGCAGCCATGTGCTATCGAGCCAACTCGGCTCACTTGTCACAGCCGGAAGCAGACCTGTCATGAGCACTGTTGCGAGGGCTGCCAGAAGCAGCAGCGAGATAAAGAGCGAGACATACACGGCGGATGAGAAGGCCCTGAGAGTTAATTGCAGGTCGCGCGCAAGCTCTACGGCGACGGCGCGCTCAAATCTTTTCTCAAGCCAGCGCGAGCCGAACGCGCTCACACGGCTGCCCGCCTCAAGCCTTTTTGCATACTCTATATCCGACGCACGCCATCTCTCATGCATCACGCGCGCGAGCATGTAAAGCACTGTGGCCCACAGCGCGCCGCAGATAACGAGCCAGCGATGATTAAAGACAGGCAAGCCGTGCGGCCTGAATATCGAGATGAGCAGCAAGCCCGCGAGCATCGCGGACACTGTGACGGTCAACAAAGCTCCGAACGCCGCGACTCCGTTTTTAGTGTGTCCCCAATGAATCCAATTCAGCGCGGCCAAAACTTCCGCGAGCGATGTAATCAGAATAAAGAGTAGGAGCGGGAGCACGAGCGAGCTTGCAAAAGCATTGCTTTCATCAAAGAGCGCGCGTGCAATCAACAGCAACGCTCCGATAATCAAAGTGCGTCCGATTCTTTTTGCGAGCGCGGCATGCAGTTGCGTATTTAGAGAGACAGGCAGCGTATCGAGCACGGATTCCGGTCTGCGCAGGTGAAAGATTTCGCCGCTCGCGCGCGTGAGGCTTAATCCGATAAGGCTGAAGACAAAGGCGAAGGCCATGAGCAGGCCCAAAGCTTGTGAGGGCTGCCATGCGGGAGCTTCCTCGGCCAGCCTTGAGACAGTCATGTAGGAGATGCCGAAGACGAGCGGCGACAAAATCAGCAGCGTATAAAGATGCTGCTTCGCCCAACGCAACTGCTCGCGCATACTCGCGCCAATCACCAGCCGGAGTTTTTTCACTCCGAAACAATTACCACACTCGCGCGATTTTTTACATCAGGCGTGAACGAAACAACTCCCGCACAGGCGCTGGTGGCGCAAAGGAAAGACAGGTTGCTCTTCTTTGCGCCACCAGCGCCTGTGCGGGAAACTGTCTTTAAATACATTTGCCGAGCACCGATTGCAATTGCTCGCGGTAGTTGCGCGAGAGCGTAAGCTTCGTGCCGTTGTGCAGGATGATGTGATACTCGCCGTGAAACCACGGTTGCAGTTCGCGTATGCTGTCAAGCTTGACGATGGTTGAGCGATGCACGCGCAGGAATTTTTTCGGGTCGAGATGGTCTTCGAGGCTGCCGATGGTTTCTCGCAGGAGGTGCGATTTTTTGTCCGTGTGCAGGCGCACGTAATTTCCTTCGGCCTCTATCCAATCAATCTCGCCCGTTTCGAGAAAGAAGACGCGCCCGCCGTTTTTGATAACAAGCCGCTCGACATATTTTGTCTCGGACTTGAGGGCTTCAAGAAGAGCGATGATGCGTTTGTCCAACTCGCCGTTTCTCTCGCGGCGCGTCTGCGCTTTGGCGCGGGCCAGAGCCGTCTCGAATCGCTCGCGGTCAAACGGCTTTAAGAGATAATCAAGCGCGTGATACTCAAACGCGCGCACGGCGTACTGGTCATAGGCCGTGACGAAAATGACAATCGGCAGCCGCTCGCCCTGCAAAGCCTCCAAGACTTCAAAGCCGGCGATTTCGGGCATCTGGATATCCAGAAAGAGCAGGTCTGGCCTGTGCGTCTGAATGGCTTCGACGGCTTCGCGCCCGTTGACGCACTCCGCGACAATCTCCGCTTCCGGGTCGTTCGACAACATCTCGCGGATAATCTGACGCGCGAGTATCTCGTCGTCAACGACAATCACACGCAGCCTTGATGCATCCGCCATAGACTTCGCCCTCTGAATCTTTTGAAGATGTTTTTAAAGCACACCTCGACTTTGCCTGCTTCTCACGGCGTCTAATTGCTAAACACCACAAGCTTTTATTCTGTGACAAAAATTTTAGAGAACGAGCTTTCAGGGACTGAGGCCGTTGCGGCGAACTATTTTAACCCGCGTGGCTTTCTAAAGTGCATGGTGATGACCGTTCGTTGAATTAGAAGGAACTTCCAGAGTCACGGTCAATCCGCCAGCCGGATTATTCTCCAACTCGAAGCGATGCGCCGCGCCGTATAACTGTTGGAGGCGTGCGCGCGTGTTCGCCAGCCCGAGTCCCCCTTTGAACAGCTTGATACAGCTATGATTCACAGGAAGGCCCGGCCCGTTGTCTCTGACTTCTATACGAAGCATGCTGTTCTCGCGTTTCACGCAAATCTCTATCAGGCCGGGCGTGGAGCGCGGGGCGATGCCGTGGCGTATGGCGTTCTCGACGATGGGTTGGAGGATGAGGTTCGGAACTTTGATGTCCAGAGCCTGCGGCTCGACATCAATCCTGATGGTGAGTCTGTCTTGAAAGCGTATCTGCTCTATCTCCAGGTAGCCTTTGAGGAACTCCATCTCCTGCTGCACAGAAACCTCCTGCGTCCCCGCGTTCTCAAGTGTGAAGCGCAGGAAATCTCCGAGCCGGACGAGCATCTTGCGCGCGGCCTCGACATCCGAATGTAGAAGCGCCGAGATGGAATGCAAGGTGTTAAAGAGAAAGTGCGGGTGCAGTTGCATCTTGAGCGATTGCAACTCCGCCTGCGCGAGCATGGATTCGAGTTGCGCGGATTTGAGTTCGCCCTTGCGATAGCGGCTGTAGTAGCCGAAGGAATGGCACAAGAGAATAATCAATCCGTAGATGGCAAAATTCTCGCTCGCATTGTATGAGACGCTGCCGAGCGTGTTGGCGAATCTATAAGGCCGCCCCTGCGGATAACCGTAATTGAGATAGACGATGATTTGATGCGCGCTAGAGACGACGAAGACCAGTATCAGGCTGAAGAAAAAATGTATGAGCAGATTTCGCCGCCAGTTCTGCCGCTCGATTTGAAATCTGGAAGAGAGCCAGAGCACGAGCGGAGTCGCCAAAGCCCAGAGGTAGGAGAAAGTGAACTGCGTGAAGGCCGCGCGCGACCACGGCATCGGCTGCTCTGAGCGGAGCGCGCCGAAATAGAGTTGGGAGGTGAAGACCAGACCGATGAACGTCCAGCACAGCCAGATGAGGGCCAACCTGACAAGCGGCCTCCGCCAGACATCGCTCCCCTTCGACAGCATCCCGTCCGGCGCATCCGAAATCTTTTTCATCATCAACAAACCTCAGCCGCCCAACCAATTTTTTTCCCGGATGAGATGCACGAATTGCGAGAGATGCATCTGCAAAATGTTTCGACGTTTGATACAGGAGGAACTTCCGGCCCGCGCTTGGATTGTGCTACATCATGCTTCGGTTTACAAAAACGCGGGCAACTTTTGTGACGGGCGGGCCGCATCCTGTGACGAACGGGACGAAGCCGAAGACGAAGCGGCAGAGCTTTACAAACATTTTACAGCCGGCGGTTTTGCCGCGCCTTCGACGCCCGAGAAAGCTTTATCACGCGTCCTGAAAAACCAATAAACCTTGCATAGTTTGTTCATCACATCTTGCGGCCAAGTCATACCAAAACTCAGCCCGCTCGTCACAAAGATGTATCCGCCGCGCGCCGTTGTTCGTAGTATGTAATGGCCGTCATGCAAAAAATTTCTCCTCCAAAGGGAAAAGCAGCGGCGGCGCTGGCAGGACAACTTGATAATAAGTAACACACTCTCTCCCCGGGTCGGATGTTCATCTCTTAATTCCGGCCCGGAGAAAAGTCTTCATCAATCAAGGAGTATTGATATGGAAGAGATTAAGGGATGGGAACAACAGGACAGACTGCTCCTGACAAGTGTGGAAGCAAAACCGGCGGAGGGCTCGAACGAATTGGGCCAGAGGGCGCAGGTCTTAAAGGATTTGGCGCTCGCGCTCTTGAGTGAAGTGGAGACGCTCGGCGGCGCGAACAGGACGGAAGAAGAGGAGAGCATAGATTTTTACGACGAGGTGCGCCGCTTTGAGATAGAGCTTATCCGCCGCGCTTTGAAGAAAACCGGCGGCCATCAGATGCGCGCCGCGCGTCTCCTGAACGTCAAGGTGACAACCCTCAACTCTAAAATCAAACGCTATAACATCTCTCCAGAAGCGAAGATTTATAACTACCCGACCGTCGAACCGAACGTCGAAGGCTTCCGCAGGCGAGCTTAAAAACAATCTCCCGCAAAGGCGCTGGTGGCGCAAAGAAGAACTTAATTGTCTTCTTTGCGCCACCAGCGCCTTTGCGGGAAAATTTTCTTTCGCGCGCTGCTCTTTACGATAATTCGGAAAATCTTTCTGGGCCAGAAAATTCTCGTTCTCTCAATATCCAAACCCTTCAAGATTCAAACTTGAAATATCCAAATTCATCAAGCCTCCGAGTCCGCAGACGCGCACCTCAAGCGAGTCAACACTGAATCAAAGAACAGCTTGCGCTTCGTCAGCGAGTAAGGGAACGGCTCTTGCGCTAGTCACACACAGTAGCGCAGGGCACGCATTCTTCGTTTCCGAATTATCGGAAAGCTTCTCCCCACAGCCTGCGCTCTTTCACTACACACGGAGGATTTTTCCATGAGTAAGTTTCGCATCTCTAACTGGATAGCGCGAGCTTCGTTCCTGCTCATCATGCTGGTCTTGATTGCGCCGCAAGCTCTGGCGCAGGTCACGACCGGCAACTTGCAGGGCGTTGTGCAAGACCAGAACAAAGCGGCAGTGGCGGGCGCGACTGTCAAGGTGACGAACACCGCGACAGGCATCTCGCGCGAGACGACGACCAATGCCGAAGGCTTTTATCGCGTCACAAACCTGACGCCCGGCGCGGAGTACGCGGTCGAAGTGACGGCGCAAGGGTTTTCCCCGGCGACTGTCAATAACATAGTCGTGCGTCTCGCCTCTGAGAACAGCGCGGACGTGATGCTCTCTGTCGGGGAAGTCGGCGGCGGCACAGTCGTCGTCACAGACGAACAACCGCTCATTCAAAACACGCAGAGCCAGTTGTCGCAGAGCTACACGCCGCAGCAACTGACGCAGCTTCCCTTCAACGGCGGCTCGATAGACAATCTCGCACTCTTGACGCCGGGCGTCGTCACTCCCGGCGATACGGACTTTGCCAACGGCACAGGCATCAGCGCCAACGGCAACCGTGGCCGCTCGAACAACTTTCAGATTGACGGTCAGGACAACAACGACAATTCCGTGACGGGGCCGAGCCTGACTCTCACGAACACGGAAGCCATCGGAGAATTTCAGGTCATCACCAACAGTTTCTCCGCAGAGTTCGGGCGCAACTCCGGCGCGCAGATTAATACCATCACCAAGCCCGGAACAAACGAGTTTCACGGCTCGCTCTTCGAGTATCATAACAATCAGGCTCTTGATGCTTTGAACAACCTGCAAAAGGTGAACGCGGGCGGCTTTCGATTTTTGGCGAACAGCGGATTCTCGGAGTTCGCAGGCTTAGCCAATCGCCAGGGCAAAGACCCGTTTGCGGTTAATAAGTTCGGCGGCGCGCTCGGCGGCCCGATTAAGAAGAACAAGGCATTCTTCTTCTTTACCTATCAGGGGACTTATACGCGCGGCGAAGCCGTCTCGAATGGTTTAAATAGCGGCGGCCTGACCTTCTCGCGCGAGAGCGCGCTTCTGGCAGCGCAGCTTTTCCCGAATCCTGCGACGGCTCTTTTGACTTCGCCGGGAGTCGGCGGCGGCCCCGCCTTTGCCCAACAGGGAACATTCCTACTCGCGCCGCCTGTCGTGGATATTAACGGCGACGCCATTCCAGATACTTTCCTTTACGGGCCGGGCAATCCTGTCGGCAATCCCGTGACGGCGAGCAGGCTCGCGCCGAGCCTGTTTGTGAGGGATGCTGGCGGAAACTTGCGCGCGCTCCTGACGGGAGAGCCCGTGCGCATTCTCCCGACCAACTCGACTGTCAACGAAATCATCACGCGCGAAGATTTCAACCTGACAGACAAAGACACGCTCGGCGTGCGCTATATCTTCAACAATGCGGATTTCCCGCTCGCCATCGGGCGCGCGCAGGCCGGCGCGCTCTTTGATGTCCCGTCGAAGAATCACAACCTCGGCGTGACTTACACGCGCACTTTGACGCCGAACATCGTCAACGAAGCGCGCTTCAACTACTCTAATCTCTATGTCAGATTCGGCGACCCGAACGGGCCACTGCCCGGGCCACAAATCGCCTTCTCGCAACAGAGAGACATTCTTGGCAACTTTACGAGTCTTGCCTTCGGCGCGCAGAACGTCTACCCGCAAGACCGCAAGGTTGTGGTCTTTCAGGAGCAGGACACAATCTCCGCGACCTTAGGCAATCACGCCATCAAGACTGGCATAGATTTCAGACAGCAGCGGACGGAAAACTTCTTCCTGCCAAACTTCCTCGGCACATACACGTTTCGCGGAAGCAGCTTTAGCGGAACCGTCCCGGCCAACACTTTCTTTGACGAGAACGGGAATCCGCGCACGGGGCAGGTAGCCACCGCGTTTGAAAACCTGATTCTCAATCGCCCGCGCGATATCAACTTTGCCATCGGCAGCCCGCGACGCGATATAGACCAGGATGACTTCTTCTTCTTCGTGCAGGACGACTGGCGCGTCCTCCCGACGCTGACACTTAATCTGGGCTTGCGTTATGAAATCTCTACGCAGCCTTTCAACGCGCTCATCGAACAGCTTAATGCGCGTGAGGCAGACCCGAACACCGCGATTTTCGACCCGGCGTTCCCGCTCTCGACACGCACGCTCAACAAGCTGCCGCTTGACCGCAACAACTTCGGGCCGCGCGTAGGCTTCGCATGGTCGCCGAACCTTAGATTCTTAGGCGACAGGTTTACGAATGGCCGGACGGTGATTCGCGGCGGCTTCGGCGTCGCCTACGACCCGAGCTACTTCAACATCGTCAACAATACTGTGACGGCTGCTCCGTTTGTCGGCACGGGCACGATTCGCCAGAACAACCCGGACTTGCCGGGCACGTTCGGCATCCCGTTCCTGCCGAGCACGCGCGCGCAGCTTAACTCGACTCCCGGCACGGCTGGCGGCGACCCGCGCCTCTTTAATCAAACGCGCGTCGCGGATGACTTCCGCAATCCCTACACGATGTCTTACAACTTCGGCATCCAGCAGGAAGTGTGGAAGAACACTGTGCTCGAAGCGCGCTATGTCGGCTCGCGCATTGTGGGCCAATTCCAGTCTGTCAATGCCAATCCAGACCTGCGCTTTCTGGCGCGCGTCGGCTGCGACCCAGTGTTGTTCCCCAACGCAGACCCAGCGACCTGCGGCGGGCGTTTCACGAACGGAGTGATTGCTCCGGGCGCGACTCTTGCGAACAACTTCAACAATCGTCCGAACACGAACGGCAACGGTCGCACAGACCCCGCCTTCGGCCCCGCACGCATACGCATCAACGGCGCGAGCGCGACCTACAACGGCCTGCAACTGCGCTTTGACACGCGGCTGGCAAACTCGCTGACCTTGAACGCGAGTTATACTTTGAGCAAGACGATTGACAATGCTTCGGAGATTTTCGGCTCACTGGCTGGCGGGCAGGCGATTGCTTTCTCGCAGAGTCCGACCGATATCACCAACGGCGAGCGCGGGCTGTCAGCGTTTCACCAGAAGCACAGTTTCACAACCAACTTCATCTACGAGTTGCCGTGGTACAAAGAGCAGAGAGGCTTGTCAGGCAAGCTGCTCGGCGGCTATCAGCTTGCGGGCTTCATTCTGATGGGTTCGGGACGGCCCTACACGCCGCAGAATGCGCTCGGCTCGTATGACCCTGTTTTTGACCTGGCTTTCTCAGGCGGCTTCGGGCCTGTGCGTCCGTTCAACGGCAACCCGAATGCGCCTGACGGAACCATTGCTTTTAGCGCGACTTCCGCCGCGCTCGTCCTTGGCGACGGGCGTGCCAACCCCGGAGAGTTTATTCTCTACAACACTCTCCAGCCGGGTTCGGCAGGCACGGTTGTAACTGCGGCGCAGGCACTCCAGCAGGCTCGCTTAATCTACAACGATTTTGCGACCTACACGGCTGTCGGCGGCGCGATTCCGTTCTCAGACTTTGAAACGTCAACGATTTTCCGCAACCCATACGGCGACGTAGGCCGCAACACCTTCACGGGCTTGCCAACCTACACGGTCAACATGGCTGTCTTCAAGACGACGAATCTGACTGAGAACACGAAGCTCGAATTCCGCGTTGAGGCGGCCAATCTGCTGAACCGCAGAAACTTTGGCGTGCCTTTGAACTTTACGGAGTTCGCGTGGGCTCCATTCGGAACCGGGACGCTCGGCGCGGTCGGCGCGTTCCAGAACCCAGGCTTCAACGCCGGACAGAACCGCAGCATACGTCTGGGCTTGCGCTTCCTCTTCTAAAAAGAGTAACGGCGCATTCTCCCGCAAAGGCGCTGGCGGCGCAAAGAAAACCTTAATTGCTTTCTTTGCGCCGCCAGAGCCTTTGCGGGAGACTTTCTTTCGTATTCATTGCTGTAAGAAGATTGCAAATTCAGACCCTTTATCCTATCCTGCCTGACAGTTCAGCTATTCCACGATTGCAGCCATTCACAGTTTTATTTTCATGTGAAATTCTTGTGCGGTCTGCAACTTTTTTTTATCTTATATCGTCATTCTCTCTTATGATTGTCGGCACAGAATGGCTCATAGATGCGTCTGGGTGCAGGGCCGCAGTCTTGCGCGACAGCGCAGCCTTGCGCAGGCTCTTCGACTGCATCATCGCAGAGCTTGACTTGCAGGTCTTGGGCGAGCAGATGTGGCATCAGTTTCCGCCGCCCGGCGGCATCACCGGCCTCGCGCTCCTGACGGAATCGCATCTCGCCTGTCACACCTATCCCGAATTTCAAACCGCGACCTTTAATCTCTACTGCTGCCGCGAGCGTCCAGCATGGAACTGGCATGAACGACTCAAAGAGATGCTCGGGGCAGAGAGCGTCAGCGTGCGCGTCATACATCGCGTTGTTCCCGACGAAGAGATTGGCACGGGCGAGCGGTTGATGAAGACGGAGCTATCAAAACCTTCCATCACGGGAGGCGAATGGTAATGGCTATGCTTCAGGGCAACTGCCCTGCGTGCGGCGCGCCTGTCTCTTTCAAATCCGGCTCATCAATCGTCGTCGTCTGCGAATACTGCCACTCCATCGTCGCGCGCACAGACCGCGCGCTCGAAGATTTGGGCAAGGTTGCGGAAGTTGTAGAGACAAACTCGCCGCTCGAAGTAGGACTTCGCGGCACGTATCGCGGCGTGCCTTTTGAATTGACGGGCCGCGCGCAGTTGGGCCATCAGGCGGGCGGCGTGTGGGATGAATGGTACGCCAGCTTTCAGAACGGCTGGTTAGGTTGGCTGGCAGAAGCGCAGGGGCGTTTCTACATGACATTTCAACAGCCGCTGCCAGACCCGAAAGCCGTCCCGCCGTTCAGCCGTCTCCAATTGGGCCAGCCAGCCTACGGCGTTCCAAGCCAAGTCCCGCTCATCGTCGCGGAGACTGGACGCGCGCGCGCTCTCGGCGCAAAGGGCGAGATTCCGTACAGGCTCACGCCGGGCGAGACAAATTTTTATGCAGACCTTTCGGGCGCGGGCGGAGTCTTCGGCACGCTCGATTACGGCCAATTTCCGCCGCTCTTTTTTCTGGGCCAGGAAGTCACGCTCGCGGAGCTTGGCATCACTGCCGGCGGAAAGGAGAGAGCGCGCGAAGAGCGTCGCGTCGCGGCGGCTCATCTGAATTGCCCGCAGTGCGGAGGCGGCTTGCAGCTTCGCGCGCCCGACTCGGCAGAGCGCGTTACGTGTCCGAATTGCAGTTCGCTTCTGGATGTCAATCAGGGCCAGCTCAAATATCTCAAGACCTTAAAGCGCGGAGAGTTTGAGCCCTTGATTCCCATCGGCTCGCTCGGCGTCTTCGAGGGCGGGCAGCAATTGATGGTCATAGGCTTTGTCGCGCGCAGCGTGGAGATTGAGGGCACGCGATACTTCTGGTCTGAATACCTGCTCTATCATCCGCAGATAGGTTTTCGCTGGCTCGTGCACAGCGATAATCACTGGAACTTCGTCGAGACAGTTCCGCCCGGCGAAGTCATGGAGTTTGAGAAGAGTGCGCAGTTTCGCGGCAAGACTTTTAAGATTTTTCAGGACGCGGAGGCGCGCGTCGAATATGTCGCGGGCGAGTTTTACTGGAAGGTCGAGGTCGAAGAGAAGGTGCGCGCGGTTGATTATGTCAATGCGCCCCTGATGCTCTCGAAAGAAGTCTCCAGCACTTACATCAGAACGGGCGGCACGCGCGAGAAACCGGAACTGGTCTGGACGGGCGAGATTAACTGGTCGCTCGGCACATACGTGCCCGTCAAAGAGGTCGAGAAATCTTTCGGCGTGAGCAATCTGCCGCGACCGTCGAACGTCGCTCCGAATCAGCCTTTTCTGCATAAAGCCGTCTATAAATACTGGCTCATCCTGCTGCCCGTTCTGATTCTGCTCGGCATCTTGATGACACTGTTCGGCGGCACGGGCCAGCGCGTGACGACGAACGATTACGAGTTTCCGCCGCTCCCGAATGCGGACGGCACGCAGGTCGTCTTCAGCGAGCAGTTTGAACTGCGCGGGATGCGCAACATAGAGGTCACTGTGCGCTCTGCCGCGCTGGATAATTCGTGGCTCTACATGGAAGGCGATTTGATTAACGACGATACGGGTCTGGTCCAGAGCTTTCCCATCGAGGTCGAATATTATCAGGGCGTCGAAGACGGCGAGAGTTGGACGGAAGGCAGCAAAGAGGACGACAGGACTCTTTCATCTCTGCCCGCAGGGAAATATACGATGCGGCTCGAAGCGCAGTGGGAGAAGTGGCAGCAGCCCATGCCCGTCACCGTCACGATTGAGCAGGGGACGACGCGCGGCGTCAATTTTATACTCGCGCTGATAGCTCTCTCCATCATCCCCATCTTCGTACTCATCTGGCACGCAATCTTTGAGTCGCGCCGCTGGTCTGAGAGCATGTTCGGCAGTAGCAGTAGCAGTAGCTCCGGCTCGGATTCTGATTCAAGCTGGGACTCGGATTAAGAAATTCAAGAGGGATGGAGAACCACTGATGTTTAGAAAACTCTATCTGGTCTTTGGCATCGGCGTGATTCTGTTTTACGGGACGGCGGCGCTGCTCGGATGGGAGTTCGGCACGCCGGGCCGTCAGCAGTTGCCGCCGGATGCGCGTCAGCAAGGCTACAGGTCATTTCATTTCTGGCACTATGGCTTTCGTGGAGGAAAGTGATGCTTAGTGAATCATTGGCAACAGGCGCGCTCGCCGCTCTTGGGACACACATGACGGCGCTGGTCGTGCCACTGGAACAACTGCGCTCTGTGCTCCTCTCAACACTCGTCTTTGTCATCTTGGGAATCGTCGTCTTTGCGCTGGCCTTCGTCGCCATCGTCAAGGCGTCGCCCTTCTCGGTGCGCAAAGAGATAGAGGAAGACCAGAACGTCGCGCTGGCGATTGTGATTGGCGCGGTCATCATCGGGATTGCTTTGATTGTGTCCGCCGCGATTCAAGGTTAGTGCATGAATCGGACTCCTCTGTTGTTCCTCAACGTGTTGGTGATTGCCACGTGCGGGCTGATTTATGAACTGCTCGCGGGCACGCTCGCCAGCTACGTGCTCGGCGATTCAATCACGCAGTTCTCGCTGATTATCGGTATCTACCTGTTTGCGATGGGCGTCGGCTCGTGGCTCTCGCGCTTTATCGAGAAGGCGCTCGCGCGCCGCTTCATAGAGGTCGAGTTGGCCGTCGCCATCCTCGGCGGAGCATCTGCCCCGCTGCTCTTTTTAACTTTCGCGCAGGTCAGCTACTTTTACGTCGTCCTCTATTTCGTAGTCTTCCTCATCGGCGCGCTCGTCGGCCTGGAGATTCCGCTCCTCATGCGGATACTCAAAGACAACCTGGACTTCAAAGAGCTTGTCTCGCGTGTGCTGGCCTTTGATTACATCGGCGCGCTCTTAGCTTCTCTGCTCTTCCCAATCTTTCTCGTCCCGAAACTCGGTCTTGTCAGGACTTCTCTTATCTTCGGGATGCTCAACGCGGGCGTCGGGCTGTGGGGCACCTGGCTGATGCGCGATTTGATAAAGGGCGAAGTGACTGTGCTCCGCGTCAAAGCGATTGCAGTGCTTGCTCTGCTGCTTATAGGTTTTATTAAAGCAGACTCGCTGACCTCTCTGGCCGAAGACCAGTTGTTTGCGGACGACATCATCTACGCGAAGACGACGCCTTACCAACGCATCGTCGTCACGCGCGGGCGCGCGGGCTTTCAACTCTTCCTGAACGGCAACCTGCAATTCAGTTCGACGGACGAATATCGTTATCACGAAGCCTTAGTGCATCCGGCGATGATGGCGCAGGGAGGCTCGCCGCGCCGCGTGCTCGTGATGGGCGGCGGCGACGGCTTGGCCTTGCGCGAAGTCTTGAAATATCCTTCGGTCGAATCGGTCACGCTCGTTGACCTTGACGAAGAGATGACAAAGCTCTCGCAAAGATTTCCGCCGCTCGCGGAATTGAACAAGCATTCCTTCAACGACCCGCGCGTGAGCGTCGTCAACAAGGACGCGATGATTTGGCTCGAAGAGAACGTAGAGCCCTTTGATGCGGCCATCATAGATTTTCCAGACCCGAACACATTCGCGCTCGGCAAGCTCTACACGACGCGCTTCTACAGGATGCTCAAGGAGCGTCTGACGCCGGATGCGGCCATCACGATTCAATGCACCTCTCCGATGTTCGCGCGCTCGTCCTACTGGTGCATCATCAAGACCATCGAGGCAGCAGGCTTTCAGGTTCGTCCATATCAAACAGCAGTCCCTTCGTTCGGCATCTGGGGCTTTGCGCTCGCGCGCCGCGCGCCCTTCGACGTGCCCGCACACGCGCCCGCAGGCTTGCGCTTTCTTGACGACCGTGCGATGGCCGCCATGTTCGTCATCCCGGCAGACCTCGCGCCCGTCCCGGTTGAGATTAATCGTCTTGATAATCAAATGCTGGTTCGCTATTACGAAGGCGAGTGGAAGAAGTATGAATAACGGCAGGCAGTAGTCAGCTATGGGTAATTTCACCAGACGAGAAATCCTTGCAGCTTTTCTCGGCGTGCCTGCGATGATGGCCGCTTGCAACCGTAATGCTCAGCCGCCGCAGATGCCCGCGGGTGAGATTGTCGGAGCGTCGGATGTCTTGGGCCACCGGCTGCGCGATGGTTTAAGAATCGAGCCGTCCGCCGATAGTTGGGAGACGAAGAGCATCTTGATTGTCGGCGGCGGCGTGGCCGGACTGACTGCCGCCTGGCAACTTTTGAAAGCAGGCGTTGACGATTTTGCGCTCATAGAATTAGAGCCTGAGCCGGGCGGCACTTCGCGCAGTGGCTCTTCACAGCTTGTCTCTTATCCGTGGGGCGCGCATTACCTGCCCGTGCCGACGAAAGAGAATCGGGCGCTCGTAGAACTTCTTGACGAGATGGGAATGCTTGAGGGGCGCGACGATGCGGGCGAGCCGCTGGTCGCGGAGCAGTTCTTGTGTCGTGACCCGGAGGAAAGAATTTTTTATAAGGGCCGCTGGTACGAAGGGCTCTACCTGCACGCAGGTGAAAGGCCGGAGGACGCGCGGCAACTTGAAGCCTTCAATCAGGAGATAGCGGATTGGATTGCATGGCGCGATGCAAAGGGGCGGAGGGCGTTTACGATTCCGGTTGCGGCGGGCTCGGACGACGCGGAAGTGACCGCGCTCGACCGCATCACGATGGCTGAGTGGATGCGTGCGCGCGGGCTCAATTCTGCGCGGCTGCGCTGGCTGGTTGATTATGCTTGCCGCGATGATTACGGCATGACCGTGGAGCAGACGAGCGCGTGGGCGGGCCTTTTTTATTTCGCCTCTCGTGTCCCAAAGCCCGGCGCAGAGTCGCAGCCTTTGATGACCTGGCCCGAAGGCAACGGGCGTCTGGTCGCGCATCTCTATGGCAAAGTAAAATCAAAAGTCAGATTGGGCCATGCCGTGGCCGAGATGATTCCGACAGAAGCAAACGGCAAGAGCGGCGTTGATGTCCTGATGGTTGACAAGGATGCTAACAGGGCCACAGGCATACATGCCCGCAAAATTATTTTTGCCGCGCCGCATTTTCTGGCGCGTTATCTCATCAGACCTTTCAGGGAGAACGCGCCCGCGCATCTCTCTGAATTTCAATACGGCGCGTGGATGGTGGCAAATCTTTTTTTGAAGGACAGGCCGCAGCAGGGTCGCGGCTTTCCGCTCGCGTGGGATAATGTTTTGTATGAGAGTCCGTCACTTGGCTATGTCGTCGCCACGCACCAGCGCGGGCTAGAGAGAGGCCCAGCCATCTTCACTTATTATTATCCGCTCTGCGACGACAATCCGCGCGCGGCGAGGGCTAAGTTATTAGAGACGGACTGGCGCGGTT
>Ga0209574_10000121_pt1 | contig 21511 bp, 21 predicted proteins | sample AgamicMgMarz_FD_187168 | JGI IMG/M metagenome (GOLD analysis project Ga0209574, IMG submission 187168) | Agave microbial communities from Guanajuato, Mexico - Mg.Ma.rz (SPAdes) (version 2) | ecosystem: Host-associated > Plants > Phyllosphere > Phylloplane/Leaf | place: Guanajuato, Mexico... | reverse complement strand
CGGCGCCAGATCACGCGACGGCGCTGCGGGATCTCACGCCGAACGGCGGCTTACGACCCGCGAGCGGCGCGGCGGGCGTGCCTAGGTATGCCGTCGCGGTCTGCCGTCTGACCGGTTTGGGCGAAATCAGGGGATAAGCCGCGCGATCGGCCGCCGCGAGGCCCCGGCGGCACACTGCAATGCGGGCTGCGCGGCGCCCGCAACGGCGGCTGTACCTTCCCGGCCGACCCGGCCGGTACCCCCAAGAGCCGGGTCCGCGTGGGCACGGACGCCCGCGCGCTCACCCTCGTCAGGCGCCGCGGTCCGGGCGCTCGGGGTAGACGTCGTCGATCGTCGCGAGCGGCCGGTAGGGCGCTCCGGCGGCGACCTCGATTGCCTCGGCTCCTCCCGCGAGCCGGTCGAGCACGCTCGTGACGGCCGCGATCTCGAACCCCTCCTCGCGCACGCGTTCGATCGCCTGCACGGTCGAGCCGCCGGTGGTGACCACGTCCTCGACGATCAGGCAGCGCTCGCCCGGTTCGAGCAGGGGGCCCTCGACCCAGCGCTGCAGGCCGTGCGCCTTGCGGTCCTTGCGTACGAAGAACGCCTTGACCTCCGCGCCGGCCGCGAGCGCCGCGCAGGCCACGGGGTCGGCGCCCATCGTCATCCCCCCGACCGCGGTCGCCCCGGCGCGCTCGGCCTCGGCCCGGACGAGCGCGCCGAGCGCTCCAAAGGCGGCCGGCAGCAGGATGGCGCGCTTGGCGTCCACGTAGTACTGCGCCGTCTGCCCGCTCGTGAGCGTCACCTCGCCGATCACGAGTGCGTGTTCGCGCAGCTCCGCGATCAGGGTGTCTCGGGGGTCAGGCTTTGCCACGCGGATGCCGATAGTAGAGCCGATGGGATCGCTGATCCGCTTCGTGGCCATCGGGATTTCGCTCGTCGTGGTGCTTGGCTTCGCCATGTTCGCGATCGACGAGACCGACGCGGGCTCCAAGCACCAGCAGGCCAAGCTCGAGCGGGAGTTGGGCACGACGGTCGCCCCAGACCCACGGCTCGAGGCCGCGCGCGAGCGCGGTCACGGCGCGGTGCGTGAGGCGATCGACGACGCCAACGACGTGCTGCTCCGCCCCTTTGCCGACCTTGTCGACTCGGACAACTCCTGGGTCAACCACGGCATCCCGGCCCTGCTCGGGCTGCTGATCTACGGCTTCGGAGTCGGCATGCTCGCCAACATGCTGCCCGAGCAGCGCAAGCACGCCGGCGACTGGCGCACCGCCGGCTAGCCGGTCCCGCGGGGGCCGACGTTCCACGGGGGCCCGGGGGCGCGAGCCCCCGGATGCCCTACTCGTACAGGAAGATCGGGTCGCCGATGTCGACCCAGTTGTAGATCTGCGCCGCGTTGGCGATCGGCACCCGCAGGCAGCCGTGGCTCGCCGGGTAGGCGGGCACGGAGGCGTAGCCGTGGATCGCGTAGCCCCGGATGAAGTAGTTCGAGTGGACCATGCCCTTGGCGTTCGTCCCCGGCGTCTTCAGGTAGAAGCGGTAGGTACCGAACACCGTCGGCGTGGCCGGCGCCCCCGACGACGTGTGGTAGGTCCGGTAGGGCTTGCCGTTCTGGGCCAGCGTCAGCACCTGTCGCGACCAGTCGAACTCCACATGCTTGCCGGCCTTCGGGTAGCGCAGCTGGTACGCGCCGCGGTGGCGCAGCAGCTTGGCGTAGACCTCGTGGGTCGCGTACCCGTCGCGGCCCATGTCATTGGTCTTGCGGAACGCCAGCACGGCCCGGGCGGTCCCGTCGTCGTAGTAGCCGGTGACCGGGGTCGCGAAGTGCTGTTCGGCCAGCGCGCGCTGCAGCAGCAGCACCTTCACGCCGCGCTCGCCCGCTCCCGCCTGCCAGTCGACGACCGTGACCCTCGTGTCGCGCGTGCGGAACGCCACCTGCGCGGCGCTCGCCGTGTGCTTGATCACGAGCCGCAGGCGCCCCGGTCCGCCGACCTGGAAGCGGAACTGGAAGCGTCCGCCGGCCTTGACCGTGCGCCGCACCGACTTGCTCGCCTTGTCGCCCCGGATCGCGTACAGGGTGAGCACCTCGCCGGGTACGGCCGGCGTGACCCGCCCGCGCACGACGACCTCCTGCTGCGGGGCGAGGTAGCGCATCCTCGAGGTGGCCAGGCCGGAGTGGAGCTTGAAGGTGGCCTTGCCGGCCGCCGGCGGGGCTGGCGGCGGCGGAGCGGGCGGAGCCGGGGGTGTCTGCGCGAACGCCGGCGCGGCCGCAAACAGGGTCGGGACTACCAGGAGCAGGGCCAGACGACGAGCTTTCACGCCGATCACTATGCCATGCGCCGGCCTCAGATCGGCGCCGGCGACCTCCGCTGGAGCCGCGGCCCAAGCGCGCAGGCAACCAGCATCAGCGGTCCGAGCACCGCGGCAACCGCTCCACCGTCCGCCTGCGCGGTGTAGGCGATCGAGTTGTTGATCGAGTGCAGCGCGACCACCGGATACAGGGAGCGCGTGCGCTCGTAGACGAGGCAGAACATGATGCCCAGGAACGCCAGCGGGGGCACGATCAGCCACGCGTCGTTGCCACCTTCGAAATGGATCAGCCCGAACACGAGACCGTCGATGACGGCCGCCACGCCAACCGAGAAACGCGTGCGCAGCGCGCCGTAGAAGAAGCCTCGGAAGAAGAACTCCTCGCAGAACGGGGCGACGCAGATGATCATGAACCCCGCCGCGATCAGGCCGAACGAGCCGTCGTCCGCGCCGAGGTCCTCGGCCACGGACTGCTCGACGTCCGGGGTCAGCAGCGCCGAGTAGATCACCACGAGCACGTAGAACGTGACCATCCCCAGCGCTGCCCAGCCGACGGCTGGCCAGAAGCTGGTCCGGCGCAGGCCGAAGTGCCACGCGCGCGGGCGCCGCACGAACGAGGCGAACAGGAGCGCGGCGGCCACCAGCGACCCGTCGAGCAGGAACGTGCCGACCACGATCGCGCCGGCCGAGTCGGTGGGATCGTCGACTCCGGCGACCGCCCACACGATGCCGGCGCTGATGAACCCGGTGATGCCGCCCGCCAGGAACGCGAGCGGCCCGTACCACCACGGCCAGCGCGGGCGCGCCGCCTCGGGCAGCTCGGGTGGCATCGGCGGGGGCGAGACCGTGACCTGCATCGCCCTCAGAGTAGGGCGGGCAACTCGGCCAGCGAGCGAATCGCCTCGACGCCGGCGGGCGCGCCCCCGTCACGCGCCACCAATACGGGGCGGATGCCCGCCGCGCGCGCCCCGGCCACGTCATTCTCGAGCGAGTCGCCCACGTGCACCACCTCTCCCGGCTCCACGCCGGCGATCGTGAGCGCACGCTCGAAGATGGCGCGACCCGGCTTGCCCACCCCCACCTCGGCCGAGGTGACCACCGCCTCGACGTGCTCCAGCAGCCCCGCCGGCCCGAGCCAGTCGGTCAGCGAGCAGTCCCAGTTGCTCACGACGATCAGCACGTGCGCGCGCATGGCGCCGAGGGCGGGCAGGACATCGGGGAACGGAACGAACTCGAGCGCTCCGAGCATCAGCTTGCGCGCGGTGGAGTGATCCAGCCCGGGCAGCTCGAGCGCCTCCATCATCGCCTCGGCGCAGCGGTCGCGCAGGTCGTCCAGGCGCTCGCGATCGGAGCCCTCGAGGTTGTGCTCGAGGTAGTAGGCGATCTCGGCCGCGAACCCGGCGGCCGCGCGCTCCTCGCTGACCTCGAACCCGCGCGCCGCGAGCAGCGCCCGCAGGCGCGGCCCGGGCGGCTGGAGCTCGACCAGCGTGCCGAGCGCGTCGAGGAAGACGACCGCCGGGCGCGAGCGCCCGGCTCGGCCGGGTGCGCGGCGTTGCGCTGTCATGCGATCCAGTGCCAGCTGGCGAACTGGGCCGTGAACAGGCCCAGGCCGAGCGCGGATACCGCTACCACCCGTTCGGTGGCCCGGCGCTCCTCGGACCAGGCCGCAAGCCAGATGAAGATCGGGAACAGCACGGCGAGGAAGCGTGGCAGGGACATCAGCGGCTGGGGCGCGACCGGCTCGCTCAGCGGCAGCAACAGCGACACCGCCACCCAGGCCCCGTAGGCGAGCGGCAGCCTTCGCAACACGCCCACACAGGCCGCCACGCCGAACACCAGCGATCCGAACAGGATCAGATTGATCGCCGCGATCCGGTACGGGTCTCCGGCGGCCTGCTCGAAGTAGACGACCTCGCGCTGGCCCGACGCCAGCTGCCGACAGCCGTCGAGGGCCGCGCCGAGCCCCTCCCAGGCACCGGCCAGCGGCCAGGCCAGCTCCCGGTACCACGCCTCGTGGGCGTGCAGGAACTGCAGCGCGTCGCCCTCGGCCAGACCCAGGTAGAGCGCGAACGCGCCCAGCCCGAGCGGGGCGAGCAACAGCCAGGCGGCGTCGCGTGGGTCGCGCTGACGCGAGGTCCACCACACGATCGCCAGCGGCAGCATCAGGAGCACGCCCGAGTTGCGCGTGGCTCCCGCCGCGGCCGCACAGGCGCCGGCCCAGGCCCAGCGCCCCGTGCGCGCCGCGTAGAACGCGCCCACCGACAGCGCCAGGAACAGGCTCTCCGCGTAAGGCGCCCCGAAGTAGAGCGCGCCCGGGAACACCGCGAGCAGCAGCAGCGCCGGCCGGGCGAGCGGACGGCCCAGCTCGAGCACGACCAGGCGGTAGAGCAGGTTCAGCGCCGCCAGAAAGGCGCCCAGCGCGACCACGTACGCCGCCGCCAGCAGCGCCGCGGGCGAGCCGCCGAACGGCGCGGCCAGCGTCCGGACCAGGAGCGGGTAGAGCGGGAAGAACGCGGCCCGCGCCTCGCTCTCGCCGTAGCCCGAGTCGGCCACGCGCAGGTACCAGACCGCGTCCCAGCGCGCCAGCGGCGCGAGCAGCGGATCGGCGAGGGCGTGAGTCAGCTCGGGCGTGTCGAACTTGATCGCGTTCTCCGCCGCCAGGCCGCCCGTCGCAGGACCGAATGACAGGGCGGCGAACACGGCAACCAGGAGCACTGCCATCCGGGTCGGCCAGAAGACGCGCCAAGCGGCGGCCGCAGGGGTAGCTTCATAGGCCATGCCGGGAGTCGAGTTCTACACAGCAGCCGTCGAGACGAGCGATTGGATCGCTGCCGGCGCGTACATCGTGGGCGCGCTCGTGATCGCCGAGATCGTCGATCGCGCGCTGTCGCGCCGCGGGAAGAAGCTGACCCAGGCGGTCGGCGTCGGCGAGCTGTCCCCGGTGGCGACCACGCGCCTGCGCTTGGTGCGCCGCCTGGTCTTCGCGATGATCGTCCTGATCGGGATCGCGCTGGCCGCCTCGCAGATCCCCACGGTCAGCCGGCTCGCCACCGGCATCCTCGCCTCCTCGGCGGTGCTCGGCCTGGTCGTCGGCTTCGCTGCGCGCCAGACGCTGGCCAACGCGATCGCCGGCATCCTGCTCGCGATCAGCCAGCCGATCCGGATCGGCGACCTGGTCACGTTCGAGGAGGACACCGGGATCGTCGAGGACGTCAAGCTCACCTACACCTACATCCGCCTCGACGACGGCCGGCGTCTGATCGTGCCCAACGAGCGCCTCGCGCAGAGCTCGATCGCCAACCACACGATCATCGACCCGCGCGTGCAGGTGGAGGCCTCGGTGTGGCTGCCGCCGGGCGCGGACGTGGACCGGGCGATCGAGCTGATCGAGGACGAGGAGAAGGGCATCAGCGCCAGCGTGGTGGAGACCGACAGGGAGGGCGTGCGGCTGAGCGCGACCACGTGGGCCGAGAGCCCGGCTCATCGCGGCGCGGCGGCGGCCGAGCTGCGGCGCCGCTGGCTGCGGCTGCTCCGCGAGCACGGTCTATCCTCAGTCGAGGCCTCCTAGCCCGGCTCGGCCATCTCGAATGACGCAGCGGCAGCGAAAGTCCAGGAGGCGCAACCGCCACGGCGCTCGCAGCAAGGTGCTGCTGGGCTTTGGCGTGCTCGCCACCGTTTGCGTCATCGCCGTCCTGTCGCTGGCCGGCTACGTGCTGGCGATCGCCTCCACGGCGGATCTGAGCGAGCTCAAGCCGGTCGACAAGGGTGAGATCTCGGTGGTGTACGCGGCCGACGGCTCGCGGCTCGGCTTCGTCCAGTCGGACGTCCTGCGCCGCGTGGTGCCCTGGCGCGAGATGCCGGTCGACCTGCGGCGCGCGACGGTTGCGATCGAGGACGAGCGCTTCTACAAGCACAAGGGCGTGGACATCAGCGCGATCGTGCGCGCCGGCATCAAGAACCTCGAGTCGGGCGAGACGGTGCAGGGCGGCTCGACGCTCACCCAGCAGCTCGTCCGCGCGCTCTACATCAAGGAGCCCGAGCGCAACTTCAAGCGCAAGATCCGCGAGGCCAAGCTCGCCTCGGAGCTCGAGGAGGAGCACTCCAAGACCTGGATCCTCGAGAACTACCTCAACTCGGTCCCCTACGGCACCGTCGAGGGGCGCACGGCGATCGGCGCCGAGGCGGCGGCGGTCACCTTCTTCGACAAGCACGCCAAGGACCTCGACCTGGACGAGGCCGCGCTGCTGGCCGGGCTGACCCAGGCGCCCTCGCAGTACAACCCGTTCCGCAACCCGCAGGCGGCGATCGAGCGGCGCAACGACGTGCTCAAGAAGATGCTCGAGAACGGCTACATCAGCCAGGCGGAGTACGAAGACGCCGCCAGCCAGGACCTCCACCTCAAGCAGGGCCGCCGCTACGTGCAGCGCCGCGAGCCCTACTTCTTCGACTACGTCCAGGAGCAGCTGATCGAGCGGTACGGCGTGGGCGTGGTGCGGCGTGGCGGCCTGCGCATCCACACCACGATCAACCCGAAGATGCAGGACGTCGCGCGTAACGCGATCAACACCTACTACGCCGACCCGGCCGGACCGAGCTCGGCGCTGGTGTCGATCGACCCGGCCAACGGGGAGATCCGGGCGATGGCGTCGAGCGGGACCTACGGCGAGCGGCGCTTCAACCTCGCCGCGCAGGCCCACCGCCAGCCCGGCTCGGCGTTCAAGACGTTCGTGCTCACGGCGGCCATCCGCAAGGGCATCGACCCCGACTCCACCTACTACACGTCGAAGCCGCTGAAGATCGACGACGACACCTACGGCAAATGGGAGGTCAAGACCTTCGGCAACTCGTACTCCGGGAGCGTCAGCCTCACGCGCGCGACGCTGTCCTCCGACAACACCGTCTACGCGCAGCTGATTCTCGACATCGGCCCGAAGTCGGTCTGCGAGACCGCCAGGCTGCTCGGAATCACCACGCAGCTCGACTGCTACCCGGCCGAGGGCCTGGGAGGGCTCACGCGCGGCGTCACGCCGCTCGAGATGGCGGGCGCGTACGCGACGCTGGCGAGCGGCGGCGTCCGCCACCGGCCGACCGGCATCGAGCGCGTCGTGTTCCCGGACGGCAAGAGCGAGAACCTGACCAGCGGCGAGGGCAAGCGGGTGCTGACCGACGGCGAGGCCGCCGAGGTCACGCGCATCCTCGAGATGAACGTCCAGTCGGGCACCGGCACGGCCGCCGGGTACGGCTGCCCCGCCGCCGGCAAGACCGGCACCACCGACGAGGGCAAGGACGCCTGGTTCGTCGGGTACACCCCCCACCTCTCGGCCGCGGTCTGGGTCGGCTACCCCGACGCCGGCATCGCGATGCCGAACGCTCAGGGCGGCACCTACGCGGCGCCGGTCTGGCACGCCTTCATGCAGCCCGCCCACGGCGACGACTGCGACGACTTCGCGCCGCCCGAGACGCCCGCCGAGTTCCACCCGTTCTTCGGCAAGTACTCGACCACCGGCAAGCCGGTCGTCCCGTACACCGGCGAGGACGACGAGACCACGACCGACGACAGCGGCGGCGCCGGCACCGAGCAGCAGTTCGACCCGCGCTACTACGAGGAGGCGCCGCAGAACGCGCCCGACGTCCAGGTGCCCGGTCAGGGCACGCCGGAGCAGGGCGCGCCCGAGCAGGGCGGCGACCCGGGCACGCAGTAGCGCCGGCGGCGAGGTGGCCGAGCTCGACCTGATCCGCGCGATCCAGGCGGCGCTCACCGACCGCGGCGAGCGCACCGTGCGCTGGACCGGCGACGACGCCGCGGTGGTGCGGGCCCGACCGCTGGCGGTCACCTCGATCGACACGGTCGTGGATGGGGTGCACTTCTCGCTCGCCACCCACTCGGCGGGGGACGTGGGCTGGAAGGCGCTGGCGACCGCGCTCTCTGACGTTGCCGCGATGGGCGCCGAGCCGGGCGAGGCCTACGTGTCGCTGATCCTGCCGGCCGGGTTCGACGGCGCGCTCGAGCTGGTCGAGGCGATGGAGGAGCTGGCCGCGCGCTGCGACACGACGATCGCGGGAGGCGACGTGGTGAGCGGGCCGGCGCTGGCGGTGACGGTCGCCGTCACCGGCTGGGCGGACCGCGAGGACGAGCTGACCGGCCGCGACGGCGCGCGCCCCGGCCACCTGGTCGGGGTCACCGGCGAGCTGGGCGGCTCCGAGGCCGGCCGGCGGCTGCTGGAGGGAGGTCGGCGCGAGGGCGCGCTCGCGCGGCGCCACCTACGCCCCGAGCCGCGGCTGCGCGAGGGGCGCGCGCTGGCAGCCGCCGGCGCCAGCGCGATGATCGACCTCAGCGACGGGCTCGCCACCGACGCCGGCCACCTGGCCGCGGCGAGCGGCGTGGAGCTGCGCCTGCGGCTGGACGCGCTGCCGTGCGCCGAGGGCGTCGAGCCGGAGGCCGCGGCCGTCGGCGGCGACGACTACGAGCTGCTGTTCGCGATCGCGCCCGAGGGACGGGCCGCCGCCGAGGCGGCGGCCGCGATCAACTGGCTAGGCGACGTCCGCCTCGGGAGCGGGGTCGTCCTGCTGGACGCGGGCGGCCGGCCGGTAGACGGACTGCGCGGGTACGAGCACCGGTGAGGGACGGCGAGCGCGCGCCGCGCGCGAGCCCGCGATGTCGTTGGCGCGGCGCAGCATCGCCTCGGCCACGGCGCGCGTGTCGACGACGTACTCGCCGTGCTCGATCGCGCGCGCAAGCGCGTCCTTGCTCATGGTGCTCATCATCGAGAAACGTACCTCCATCCTGCCCGTCCGTGTGGGTATCGACCTCACCGCTTCCCGCAGCGAGCGGCAGACCGAATAGCTGGACTACCTGCGGAGGGCGAAGCCCGGCCCGAGCGGGGTCGGTCCGGTCGCCTCGGGCGTCTCCGGAACCTCGACGGGCGTGCGGTAGACGAGCTCCATCGACGCGCACAGCGCGCCCAGCATCACGCAGCCGACCAGGGCCGTCGGCAGGCCCACGGAGTGCCCGGTCACGAGCAGCAGCAGGTACCAGGCGGCGCTGAGCGGGTCCATCGACAGCGCCGCCATGTAGTAGAGCGCCACCAGCAGGGCCGGCAGCGCACCGAGGGCGATCAGCGCGCCGCGCACGCGCCGGCTCGGCCGCACGGCGGTGAGCAACACGAGCAGCCAGAGGTGGGCGGCCGGCACCACCAGCAGGCCGGCGAATGGGTTGGTGAGCCAGAGCACCAGCGCCGCCACCGTCGCCACCAGCGTGAGCGCCACCGCGGCGCCGGGCGGCTCGGGCCGGCGCAGCTCGGCATCCGGCCGGGCGGCGAGGAAGCGCGCGAGCACCAGCGCGAGCGCCATGGCCGCCCCCACGCCCGCGAGCGCCCCCAGCGCCGCACCGTCGAGCGGGAGCACGTCGGGCGCCACCGGCGCCGGCGGGGGCGGCGGTGTGGCGCCGACGAGGGCGAGCAGCTCGGCGATCGCGAGCCCGGCCAGGAACGGCGCGACCCACGCGGCCACCCAGCGCAGCCAGGGGAGCACGTCCACGTGCTGGCGGCGTGCGCGGGCGAACGCGTCGACGGCCGCCACCAGCGCCGGCAGCAGCAGCGTGACCGCCAGCAGCGCGAGCACCCACCCCGCCATCACCTGGCTGACGGCGGTCACGTAGCTGTCCGGGCCGCGCTTCGGGCGCGGCCCGCGGTCGAGCGCGGTGATCGTCCGCAGGGTGGCGCGCCCGAGCGCCCCCAGCTTGTCCTCGTCGATCGCCTCCACCGGCCCGTTGCCGCCCGGCGGCAGCTCGCCCGAGCCGGCGATCCTGACCGCGTCGTAGCCGTGCTCCAGCAGCACCCCCTGCGGCCCGATGCCGATCGGGAACGAGAGCCGCGCGAGCTGGCCGAGGCTCCCGGGGCCGCTCGGCAGCGAGTCGAGCTCGCGGCGGATCGACTCCGCGACGGTGCGCTGCAGGCCGATCCCCGCACGCCGCTCGTTCGTCGACCACGCCTGGAGGAACGAGCCCCGGCGGGTTGGTGACGCCAAATCGGACACGGCCAGCACCGCGTCGACCAGCTCCACGCCGGGCAGCTCGTCGAGCAGCTCCCTGGCGCCGACCTCGCCCAGCGTCGAGCCGTCGAGCGAGGCCAGCACGAGCGTCTTGCGGGTGGCGCGACCCTCGAGCACGCGGGCCAGCTCGATCAAGGCGGCCGTGTCGGACGCGCTGCCGGTGGCCTCGGGGACCGTCGCGGCGTCCCGGTCCGCCACGATCACGATCTGGTGGCGCGAGCGGCCGGCGCGGCGGCCGATCACGTTCAGCAGCCGCTTCCCGGCGTGTCTGAACTCGCCCTGCGGGTCGACCGGGAAGCCGCTGTCGCCGAATGCGTTCGCGACCCGCTTGGCGATCGCGCGGTCGCCGGCAGTCCCGGGCCGCCGGTCCGGCGCAACGGCCACGATCCGGGCCGTCTCGGCCGCCGCGACGCGGCCGTCGAACAGCACATCCGCGGCGAGCCCCTGCGGCAGCGGGCCTGGGCGGCTCTGCAGGGAGAACATCGTCAAGACCAGCGCCAGCAGCGCCGGTATGAACGCTGCTCTGTAGACGCGCGGCTCGAACACCGCCCTCAACCTACAATTCTGAAGGTGACGGCTTCAGCACCGCGGATCCTCCTCGTCGACGACGAGCTGTCGGTCCAGAAGCTGCTGACCTATCCGCTGCGCAAGGAGGGCTACGACGTCGTGCCTGCCCTCGACGGCCGCGAGGCGCTCGACCGCTTGCGCGAGGACAACTTCGACCTCGTGGTGCTCGACGTGATGCTGCCGAAGCAGGACGGCTTCGACGTCTGCCGCCAGATCCGCGCGCGCAGCACGGTGCCGATCATCATGCTCACCGCCAAGACCGAGGAGATCGACAAGGTGCTCGGCCTCGAGCTGGGCGCGGACGACTACATCACCAAGCCCTTCTCGGTGCGCGAGTTCCGCAGTCGCGTCAAGGCCGTGCTCAGGCGCGCGGCGCTCGCCCAGCCCGACGACCAGTTCGAGGAGGCGATCCACGAGGGCGACCTCGTGATCGACTTCGAGCGCCGCCAGGTGTCGGCCCGCGACGAGCCGGTCCGCCTGACCTACGTCGAGTTCGAGGTGCTGGCGGCGCTGGCGCGCAACCCCGGGCGGGTGTTCAGCCGCACGATGCTGCTCGAGCGCGTCTGGGGCGATTCCTCCTACCGCGACCCCCGCACGATCGACGTCCACATCAGGCATCTGCGCGAGAAGCTCGAATCCGAGCCCAAGCATCCGGAGCTGATCCTCACGGTGCGCGGCGTGGGATACCGCTTTCAGGACACATGAGCCGCCGGCGCCCGCGACTGCGGTCGGTGCGCACGAAGCTCGCGCTGGTCTTCTTCGCGATCATCACGGCCGCGTTCGGGCTGCTCTATTTCATCGCGACGCCTCAGCTCGAGTCGAAGCTCGAGCAGCGCCAGCTCGACGACATCCAGTCGTCAGCCCAGGACGCGCGCTCGCAGATGAAGGGGGTCATCAACGCGGACTACAAGGAGAAGGTGCTCAACGAGAAGATCCGCGGCTTCTCCGAGGAGACCGACGCGCGCGTGACGCTGCTGCGCCTCGACGAGAACGGGCTCTTCTACACGGTGTCCGACTCGCGCACCGACAAGGACGCGCCCTTCAACAGCGCGCTGTCGCGCAAGGCGCTCCGGACCGAGCACCCGCAGACCGAGATCGGCCCGCTAGCCGGCGAGGAGCTGGCCCAGGTGGCGCAGCCGTTCTTCCGCGGCCGCAAGGAGAAACGCCCCATCGCCGTGGCCTTCTACGCCCGCGACCTCAACGACGTGGCGGAGGCCGTCGACCTGGTGCGCAACCGCGTGCTGGTCGCCACCGGCGTGGCGCTGGCCCTGGCACTGGCGGGCGCGTTCCTGGTCGCGCAGGCGCTCGCGCGGCGGATGGGGCGGCTCGAGGTGGCCGCCGACGAGGTCGCGCACGGGCGCTTCATCGACCCGCTGCCGGTCGACTCGCAGGACGAGCTCGGTCAGCTCACGCGCACCTTCAACCAGATGCAGGCGCAGTTGCGGCAGGTCGACGTCGCGCGCAAGGAGTTCATCGCGACCGCATCGCACGAGCTGCGCACGCCGATCTTCTCGCTGGCCGGCTTCGTCGAGCTGCTCCAGGACGAGGATCTCGACGAGGACACTCGGCGCGAGTTCCTCGAGACGATGAGCGAGCAGGTCGCCCGCCTGCAGAAGCTGTCCGTGGACCTGCTCGACCTGTCGCGCCTCGACGCCGGGTCGGTGGAGCTGCACCCCGAGCCGGTCGACCTGTCCGAGCTGGCGCGCAGCATCGTCAACGAGTTCACGCCCGCCCTCGCCGACCACCACACCGACCTCGAGATCCGCCTGCCAGACGTGGGTCCGGAGGCGCTTTGCGACCCTGTCAGGGTTGCTCAGATCATGCGCATCCTGCTCGACAACGCATTGCGCCACACGCCGGCCGGCACACAGGTGACCGTGGGCGCCGCCCGCACCAACGGCACGGCTGGCCTGACCGTGACCGACAGCGGGCCCGGGCTGCCCAACGACAGCGACACGAAGGTCTTCGAGCGCTTCTACACCGGCGACGCCGCGCGCGGCGCCGGCCTTGGGCTCGCGATCGCGCGCGAGCTGGCGGAGCGGATGGACGGGCGGCTGCGAGTCAGCTCCGCGTCGCGCGGGACGGCGTTCACCCTCGAGCTGCCCACGGACGGGAACGGCGCGTGAAGGCTGCCGCGGTGGTGCTTCTGGCCGTGCTCGGCCTAGCGGCCGTCGGCTGCGACGACGGCGACGACGGGGGCTCGGGCGCTCCGCGCGAGGTGACGACCACACGCGTCAAGGTCGTCGAGGGCATCGGCAGCAAGGGCGGCTTCAACGCGGCCCAGATCTACGACCGCTTGGCGCCCGGAGTGGTGACGATCCTGTCCCTGTTCGAAGGCGGCACCAGCATCCTCGAGGACGGCGGCGAGGGCGGCCAGGGCTCGGGCTTCGTGCTCGACGGCGACGGCTACATCGCCACCAACGCCCACGTGGTCACGACCGACTCGGGCGGCCGTGCCGAGCAGGTCTTCGTCGAGTTCTCGGACGGCAACCGGGTCGAGGGCGAGATCGTGGGCGTGGACCCGAACGCCGACGTCGCCCTGCTCAAGGTCAACCCGAGCGGGCTGGCGCTGACGCCGCTGCGCCTGGGCGTGTCCCACGGCATCGCCGTCGGCGAGCCGGTGGCCGCGATCGGCAGCCCGTTCGGCGAGCGCCAGTCGCTGTCGATCGGGGTGATCTCGGCGATCGACCGCAACATCGAGTCGCTGACGCGCTTCCAGATCGGGGACGCGATCCAGACCGACGCCGCGATCAACCCGGGCAACTCCGGCGGGCCGCTGCTGAACGCGCACGGGCGGGTGCTCGGCATCAACGCCCAGATCAAGTCGCAGTCCGGCGGCGGCGAGGGCGTGGGGTTCGCGATCCCGGTCGACGCGGTCAGCCGCTCGCTGCGCGAGCTGCGGGCGAACGGGAAGGTCGGCTACGGCTACCTGGGCGTGCAGACGCTGTCGCTCTGGCCCCAGCTGGCCGAACGGCTCGACGTGGACGTGGACGACGGAGCGCTGATCCAGGACATCGAGAGCGACAGCCCGGCCGAGAAGGCCGGTCTGAGGGAAGGCGGCGACGAGATCGGCTTCCAGGCGACCCGGGTACGGACCGGCGGCGACGTGATCATTGCGGTGGACGGGCGCCGGCTTTCGCGCAGCGACGACCTTGCCGATGAGATCAGTGCGATGAGCCCTGGCGACGTGGTTGAGCTGGAGCTGGTGCGGGATGGCCGGCACAAGGCGGTCCGGGTGCGGCTGGGGGAGCGGCCGCGCGGTTCGAGCTGACGGCTGACCGGGTAGGGTCCAGATCGTGAGCGAGGCAGGGCAGGCAACCGACAGCCGCGACGTCTCGTTGACGATTCCGGCGCGCCCCGACTACCTGGTGCTGGCGCGCTTGGCCCTGTCCGCCGTCTGCCGGCTGACGCCGCTCTCCCCCGAGGAGATCGCCGACCTGAAGCTCGCGATCACCGAAGCGGCCAACGACTACGTCGACGAGAGGCGCCCGCTCGAGGACGAGACGCGGCTGAGTTTCGGGTTCCACCTGCTCGACGACCGGCTCGCGATGGAGCTGGAGGGGCCCGACACGGACGTGTCGGCGATGGAGCAGGAGCTGAGCCGCGCGATCATCGAGGCCACCGTCGACGAGTGCAACTTCGGCAGCGGCCGCACCCGCCTCGTCAAGTACCTCTCCGTCGCCGCGGGCTAGGTAGGCTCCCCCGCCGTGCTTCAGCCCGTCTCGGTCGGGACCAAGAGCCTCGCCGACTACACCCATCTGGCCGGCCGGCCGCTCATCCAGGAGATCCGCGAGGTCGCGGAGCCGTTGCAGGGCCTGCGCGTGCTGCACCTGTCCGCCACCGCGTTCGGCGGCGGCGTAGCGGAGATCCTCTACACGCTGATCCCGCTCATGAACGACGTCGGCATCGACGCACAGTGGGAGGTGATGCTGGGGCGCGAGGAGTTCTACAACGTGACCAAGCGCCTCCACAACGCGCTCCAGGGCAACCCCGACTCCCTCTCCGACGAGGAGTGGAAGATCTTCGAGCGCTACAACGAGCTGAACGCCGCCGAGGTGTCCGGCGACTGGGACGTGATCATCGTGCACGACCCCCAGCCGGTCGCGGTGCGCGGACACGTGCCGGACAAGGCCAAGACCTGGATCTGGCGCTGCCACATCGACCTATCCACGCCCAACCCGGACGCGATCGACCACATCGTGCCGTTCGTGCGCGACTACGACGCGTCGGTCTGGCACGTGCCCGCCTACGTGCCCGCGAACCTCAACGGGGCCGGCGTGAACATCTGCCCGCCCGCGATCGATCCGCTCTCCCCGAAGAACATGGCCCTCTCCCCCGAGGACGCGGCGTTCGTGTGCGACCAGTTTGGTATCGACGTGGACCGGCCGCTGATCTGCCAGGTGTCGCGCTTCGACCCGTGGAAGGACCCGATGGGCGTGATCGACGCCTACCGCATCGTCAAGGCGGAGATCCCGGAGGTGCAGCTGGCGCTGGTCGGCTCGATGGCCACCGACGACCCGGAGGGCTGGGAGTTCTTCAACTCGACGATGGCCTACGCCGACGGCGATCCGGACATCCACATTCTCAACAACCTCAACAGCGTCGGGGCGATCGAGGTCAACGCGTTCCAGTCGCAGGCCGACGTGGTGGTCCAGAAGTCCACGCGCGAGGGCTTCGGGCTGACCGTGTCGGAGGCGCTCTGGAAAGGGCGGCCCTTCATCGGCGGCGACGTCGGCGGCATCCCGCTGCAGGTCCAGGACGGCGAGACCGGCTTCCTGGTCTCCTCGCCGGCCGAGTGTGCGGACCGCGCGCTGCGGGTATTGCGGGAGCCCGACCTCGGCAAGCTGCTCGGGCGGGCCGGCAAGGAGCACGTGCGCAAGCACTTCCTCACGCCCCGGCTGCTGCTCGACTGGCTCAAGATCTTCCAGGGACACCGATGACCCAGAAGACCGCGCTCGTCCTCGTGTCGAACCGCGGTCCCGCCACCTTCGAGGGGGGCGAGCCGCGGCGGGGCGGCGGCGGGCTCGTCACCGCGCTGACCGGCCTGGTGCACCACCGCGAGGTGGTCTGGGTGGCCTCCGCGATGACCGAGGGCGACGTGGCGGTCAGTCGCGAGCACGGCGGTGGGTCGTTCGGCCTCGAGCTCGACGGGGCCGAGTACCAGATCCGGCTGGTCGAGTCCGACCCGGACGCCTACGACGCCTTCTACAACGTCGTGGCGAACCCGATGCTGTGGTTCATCCAGCACTACCTCTGGGACCTCTCGAACGCGCCCGACATCCGGCGCCACGAGATCGAGGCCTACGAGCACGGCTACGTTGCCGTTAACGACGACCTGGCGCGAGCGGTGCTCGAGGAGATCGCGGACGAGCGCGAGCCGGTAGTGATGCTGCACGACTACCACCTGTACGTGGCGCCCAAGCTGATCCGGCGCGAGCGGCCCGACGTGTTCCTGCACCACTTCGTCCACATCCCGTGGACGCAGCCGGACGCGTGGCGGGTGCTGCCGGCGGACATCCGCGAGGACCTCTTCGAGGGGATCCTGTCGAACGACATCATCGCCTTCCACACGCGCTCCTACCGGCGCAACTTCCTGCTCTGCTGCCGCGAGCTGTTCGATCTGGAGGTGGACGAGGAGGCGGGCGTGGTGCGCTTCGAGGGGCGCGACGTGTGGGTGCGCTCGTACCCGCTGCCGATCTCGGCGGCGACCTTCCGCCACACGGCACAGCGACCGGCGGTGCACGAGTACGAGCGCGAGATCCTGCGGCGCCGGCGCGAGCACCTGATCCTGCGGGTGGACCGCGCCGACCTCTCGAAGAACGTGCTGCGCGGGTTCACGGCGTTCGACCTGTTCCTCGAGCAGCACCCGGAGTTCAAGGAGAACGTGACGTTCATCGCGCACCTGATCCCGTCGCGCCAGGACGTGCCGGAGTACGCGGAGTACCTGGAGCGGATCGAGGCGCTCGCGGCGGTGGTCAACCACAGGCACGGGATGACCGACTGGATGCCGATCGACCTGCGGCTGCGCGAGAACCTCGAGGAGGCGATCGCGGCGTACAAGCACTACGACCTGCTGATGGTCAACGCGATGTTCGACGGGATGAACCTGATCGCGAAGGAAGGGCCGCTGGTGAACGAGCGCAACGGGGTTTCGCTGTTGAGCGAGAACACCGGGGCTCACGAGGAGCTGGCCGACTTCGCGCTGAGCGTGAACCCCTTCGACGTGCAGGAGCAGGCCGACGCGATCTACCGGGCCCTGTCGATGTCCGCCGAGGAACGCTCGTGGCGAGCGCAGGGGCTGAAGCGAATCGTGACGGCGCGCGACCCGGGCGACTGGGTGGACGACCAGCTCGCGGACATCGAGGCCAAGCGACGCGGCGAAGCGCCTGTGCGGTCGTAGGGGCGGCGCGCGGTCGGGGATCGCCCGACGAACCGAATGTCTTGCACCGTATAGGTGCTCAATGTTCGTTTCGCCGCTCACGGCGCCGGATCGGGGCCGAACTCGCCGGGCTCGGGCGGCGGCGGGGGTAGCGCGACCCGCGGCGCGCGCCAATGCGACTCGACAACCGGCGGCGTCCTCCCAGGCGGCTCGGCGACCGGAGGCTTCGCAGACCCAACCCCACCGCCCCGCTCCGCCACCCTCCTCGTTGGCGTCCTTCGCGGGCCTCCATGAGCTGGCCTGGGGTCTCGTCGCGCCGCCGGCCGCCGCGCTCTACGGGGCGGCCTGGGGTCTCGTCGCGCCGCCGGCCGCCGCGCTCTACGGGGCGGCCTGGGGTTTGGTCGCGCCGCCGGCAGCGGCATTAGGCGGTCGAGGTCCGCGCCGCCGGCAGCGCGCCCGGGCCCCGGCGGTCCCTCCCGCTCCGCACCGCGGCGCCAGTCGCCGCCGAGGATCAGCACTGCCGCCGCGGCCAGCGCTGCCAGACGGCCCACGTTTTCCCACCGGACCCGACGCATCATGCTCGCCAAAGCGCTGTTCGGAGCCGCTCTCGCCCCGGTCGGGCCGCAAAGTCGCTGCTAACCTGCCCCGCTCCATGACCGGCTTCTACGACCTGGTGCTGTTGATCGATCCGAACGCTCCGGAGGAGCGCCGCACGGCGGCGGTCTCGGAAGCGGAGTCGCTGCTCAGCTCGAGCGGCGAGATCGTCGAGTCCCAGGACTGGGGCCAAAAGCGGATGGCCTATGAGATCGACCATCGCCCAGAGGCCGACTACCGGCTCTACCAGTTCAACGGCGACAACGACCTGCTCGACCGGCTCAACCAGCGCCTGCGCATCAACGACGCGGTGCTGCGCTTCCGGATCATCAAGGCCAAGCCCGGTCAGCCGCTGCCGCCGCCACCGGAGCACCAGTCGCCCCGGCGCCGGGACGAACGCGAGCCGCAGGACACGCGCGTAGCGGCCCGAGCCGCGGCGGACGCCCCGGCGGCCGACGAGGTCGAAGGGGGCGCGCCCGCCGCGGCCGAAGGCGCAGCGGTCGAAGGAGCCGCGCCCGCCGCGGCCGAACCCGCCGCGGCCGAAGCGCCCGCCGCCGAGGCGGCACCGGCTCAGGCTTCGCCAGCCGAAGCACCGGCTGCCGAAGACGCCCCGCCCCCCGCGGACGAGTAGCTCTCCCACGCCGGTCGCAACTCTGCGCGCATTCCATCCGGCTCGCGCGGGATGGTGCTCTGTTCGCCGCATACGGGGGGGCAAAGATCCGCGCCCCTGGCTTAGTGAGCCTGAGATGACCGATCCAGCTACCAGCGCGCCCACACCCGCCGCCCCGCGGCAGGCTTTTAGCCGTAGTTGCGAGATCGTCGCCTCGGGAGCGCCCGGATCCCTCTTGTGCCATGCCCGAACAACAAGCAGCATCGACTGGGAGTCGAAAGGAGACGCCTAATGGCATCAACCAACATCAACAGGGTCGTGATCACTGGGAACCTGACCCGCGACCCCGAGCTGCGCTCGCTGCCCAGCGGCATGTCCGTCTGCAACCTGCGTATCGCCAGCAACACCCGCCGCAAGGACAACTCCACCGGCGAGTGGGTCGACAAGCCCAACTACTTCGACGTGACCGTTTGGGGCGCTCAGGGCGAGAACTGCGCCCAGTACCTCTCGAAGGGACGTCCCGTCGCCATCGACGGTCGCCTCGAGTGGCGCGAGTGGGACGACAAGGAGACCGGCAAGAAGCGGCAGTCGATCGATATCATTGCCGATTCCGTCCAGTTCCTCGGTTCGCGTGAAGGTGGCGAGAACGGTGGCCGGTTCACGCCCCAGAGCGATGTCCCGGCCGACACCGGAGATTTCGAGCCGGCGCCAGCGGGTGCCGGGGGATCGGACGACGACATCCCGTTCTAATCCCGAAGTAGCGAGTACGCAGGAAGGAAGACGTGGCGAAGCAGCGTGGAACCACCCCGACACGTGACCGCAAGCGCGGTCGCCGTGGGGCACCCGGAGCCGGGCGGTTCAAGCCGTGCCCGTTCTGCCGGGACAAGGTCGACATCGTCGACTACAAGGACCTCGCGTCGCTGCGCCGGGCGATCAGCGACAAGGGCAAGATCCGCTCGTCGCGCGTCACCGGCGCCTGCCGTCGTCACCAGTCCCAGCTCGCCACCGCGGTCAAGCGCGCGCGTGAGCTGGGCCTCCTGCCGTACGTCGCCGACAGATAGTGATGTCCGCGAACCAAGCCTGGCGAGGACGCAGGGGTGAAGGCGTGCTGAGCACGCCGAACCCCGAGGACATCCCCAGGCGCAGGTGCGCGGGCATCAGGTAAGGACGGGAAGACCAGAGTGGCCCAGGCAATCCTCCTGAAGGAAGTTGACAACCTCGGCGAGCGCGGCGACGTGATCGACGTCGCTCCCGGGTACCTGCGCAACTTCCTGGTTCCGCGCAAGCTCGCCCAGCCGGCCACGCCGGCGGCGATCGCGGAGTCCCAGCGCCGCCGCGAGGCGGCCGAGCGCGCCGCCGTCGAGGCGGCCGCGAAGGCCGAGGAGACGGCCGCGCTGCTGCGCAAGACGGTGCTCACGATCTCCCACCAGGCAGGTGACGACGGCCGGCTGTTCGGCTCGGTCACCTCCCAGGAGATCGCTGACGCGATCCGTCAGGCGCGCGGCGTTCGGCTGGACAAGCGGCGCGTGCAGCTCGAGGACGCCATCAAGACAACGGGCACGCACATGGTCACCGTCGAAGTCGCGGACGGCGTGACGACGGAGATCAAGACGATCGTCACACCGCAGGCCTAGCGCGCAGCGGTGGCAGTCGCCGCCCCGCCGGATGCCGCGGGCAGCGTCCCTCCCCACAACGAGGAGGCGGAGGCCTCGGTCCTAGGCGCGATCCTGCTCACCGAGCAGGCGCTGGACGGCGTGCTGCTCGAGATCGGGCTGCGCCCCGAGCACTTCTACCGCCCCCGCCACCAGCACATCTTCCAGGCGATGATCCGCCTCAAGGAGAAGGCGGATCCCGAGGCGGTCGATGCGCTGACCGTCTGCGACGACCTGCGCAGCCAGGGAGTGCTCGACCAGGCCGGCGGCGAGGCCTACGTCCACTCGCTGCCGACGGTGGTCCCCGCGGTCGGCGCCGTGCTCGACTACGCCCGCATCGTCCGCGACGACGCCCTGATGCGGGGCATCCTCGATACGACCCGCCAGATCCAGAGCGAGGTGCTGGCGCACCGCGGCGAGCCGCGCGAGCTGATCGAACGCGCCGAGGCGGCGCTGTTCAAGATCGGCCACGAGGGCGGCATGGCCGAGATGCGCACGATCGAGGCCGTCCTTCACGAGGAGATCGACAAGCTCGAGGAGCTCTCCCGCACGGACATCGGCCTCACCGGCACGCCCTCCGGCTTCGCCGACATCGACGACCTCACCGGCGGCTTCCAGAACGGGAACCTGATCGTGCTGGCCGCCAGGCCATCGATGGGGAAGTGTCTGCCGGGCTCGGCGACCATCTTCGATCCCACCACGGGCGACCGGCGGGCCATGGCCGAGGTCGTCGCCGCGAGAGAGCGCGGCGAGCCAGCGTGGGTGGCTTCGCTCGGTCGCGATTTCAGGCTGCACACAGCAGCCGTGGCCGAAGTGCATCGAAACGGCCGCCAACCCGTTTTCCGGCTGACGAGCAAGCTCGGGAGACAGGTCACCGCAACCGCGAACCACCCGTTCATGACGGCACGGGGCTGGCGGGCGCTGGAGGAGCTTCGGCCAGGTGACCGCATCGCGGTTCCGCGGAGCATGCCTCGTCCCGAGAGGCACGACACGCTCCCCGACCATGAGGTCGTCCTGCTCGCCGCGATGATCGCCGCTGGCGGCATGACCGACAACACGCCTCGCCTCTGTTATGGGCAGGACTCGCCGATGCGACCGGAAGTCGAAAAGGCTGCCCAGGAGATGGGATTGCGCCTGCGCGACGCCGGTCGCCACGGGACGGCCAGCATCAGCGCTGGCAGGGGGTCCGGCCCCAATCCGCTTCGTGCTCTGCTCGAGGTCCACGGCCTCTGGGGGAAGCGCAGCGAGGCCAAGTTCGTCCCGAGCGGAATCTTTAGGTTGTCCGATCGGCAGATCGCTCGCTTCCTCTCGATCCTGTACGGGTGCGACGGGCACGTCCATGCATCGGCGCGATTGCGCCAGGTGGGA
>Ga0209574_10000117_pt1 | contig 21764 bp, 10 predicted proteins | sample AgamicMgMarz_FD_187168 | JGI IMG/M metagenome (GOLD analysis project Ga0209574, IMG submission 187168) | Agave microbial communities from Guanajuato, Mexico - Mg.Ma.rz (SPAdes) (version 2) | ecosystem: Host-associated > Plants > Phyllosphere > Phylloplane/Leaf | place: Guanajuato, Mexico... | reverse complement strand
AGTTGAATACATCATTCAAGAATTGTTTTTGATCCAATCCGTAGGAATCAATAGAAAAGGCAAATCCCTTATGATACACCAGATCCGGCTCGGTTATTGATAGAGTGAATAGATCTGCCATTTCTTGAAATCTCTCTTCGGATTCAAAATCGTGGTGTAATGTCTATCCCCCCCTGTTCCGGTTATGGAATAGATTCTCTAAGTAAAAAAATTCATTTTTGTTCAAGAATGAAAGATTATCGGAACTGTCCATATCCGGTTCATCCTTCGGAACCATATCACATCCCGGATCTGATGAAATAGGATGAATTGAGACGGTATTTTGTAAATACGTAATTATCTTGAATATATTAACCATTTCTTTATTTTCCGATCGCCTGGAAGGGGCAAAAGAAAGATCTTGTTGTTTCTTCAACAATTTATGATCTCTAGTGGACCTCTCAGTAGGATTTGAACCCAGATGAAGTTCTGACCATCTGCCGGATAAAAAAGAACGAATGGATGAAGTAGGATTCTCAAGAAGTTCTTCGATTTCTTCCGGAAGCGGATGAATAAGAATCTGCTTCTCACGTTCCGTGAATAGCCGAGACATTGAGGAATATCCAGAAGGGCATTTCGGGAATCGGTCTGATTCTCTCTCTGTTCCTTCCTTTCTTCAAACGGAAGGATCCCGAAGAATCGATCTTTCTTTTAGTTGTTGAATCTCTCTTTTATTGATTAATGTGTGATATTCCGAATCCGCATTACTAATGGAATCCAAACGATCTCGTTATTGATCATAAGATCCTTTCAATTGGCGTCAATCCGTTAGAAGAACGAAACTAGATGAAGTGGAATCATATTGAATATTTGACGATACATTCCGTACCTTGCTAAAAAACCGATCAAAGTTTACCAACCACACAAACAGAAAGATCGAACGAGACCCTCGCGAAGCGGATTAGGTTCCATCCTATACCTCCTATCGAATGGATTGAAATACAAAGAGATTTTGGCTTAGCCAATGCTTACTGATAGAATTTCAGTAGAGCCGGGAAAGACTGCAAGGCGGGAAGACTGAGAACTAGCCCTTTGTTTGAGGAGCTCTCTATTACCATATGCAGAGGGGGAACCAGGTTCCGGATAGAGTAAGATAATAAAGAGAAAGAAGTTCTTTATGGGGAAGCTCTGACACTCAGCTTAGCAAAAAGCATAAAACCTCACTGCGATCGCGTTAAGGCTTGCAAGGATCGAACACTTCTCAACTCAAGCCAGACTCGCTTTTCTTGCTGCGAGAAGAGCAGCTAAAACAACAAATGAAAGAGACTGAAAAGCCTTCCACTTTCATCTGCAACTGAATGAGAGAGAGGCTGACATGACGGTTAATCTAACCTTACCACAGACGTCTGGGTCACACTCTCGGGATCTGCTACAGAAAGAAGTCGTGGATCCAGAACCAAAGAAAGAAGGGGAACATTGTCCTTGCGTCATATTTCTACTTAAATCCTTCACGAGCAGGACCCAGCACCTGTAACATGGTTGGCTTCGGGAGCAACTCAGATGAAGAGCTTAACTTCTCAGAATAAGAAGAGCTGCAGATGGTAGACCAGAGCGGACCGGAGAGCGAACCTGTTAGTTCTTCTCAACTGCCTTAGATTAGAGTTCTTACCCAGCTTCGGGCCTGATCCACTGCTGGTTCAGAAAAGAGGATTTGAACCAACCAGACGGTCTAAGCTCACCTCTAACCAGTAACCTCGCCCGGAAGAGGTTGATTCTTGCCTTCGTAATCTTCTCTTCAGCTGTGAAGTTACTCAACTATTGATTTCATTAAGGCAGTAGATTATTTTGACTGGATTTCGAACATCGTCCTCGTGCCCTTCAAGGATGGACGTGTTCGCGTATGCATTGATTTGAAACTATATAAAGCATGTTCCAAAAGAAGCTTTTCCTAGTCTTAGTTTCGTTAAAGCAATATTGGATAGAGTACCTATGAAGATGTGCATATTTTTGACTGTTAAAGCCTCTGTCGCACTTTCTATGGCACGTTAGGAGCACCTCATAAAAGTATATTGGTTTCAAATTCGACTCCCAAGCTCGATTTCGCTAGTTGGTACGTCAATTGCTAATGGGACGGTTAAAGACTGAAATCCGAGATCGGTTCCTCTTTTGGGGAGTTCACTCTCAACCAAGCGCGTTAAAGGAAGACCTATGATGTGTTAAGAAGTTCTCTAGTCAGAAATCACACATGGCCAAAGATTCTCTCGGAAAAGGGTTATGGTAATTTCTTGTACCTGCGAAGCTTCGTTAGGAGCACACCACGTAGAAGGTAGTTTTTGGGACAGCTATCGAGATTCATTCTTTAGGGCAAAGCAAAGAAAGGCATTCGTGTGAAAGTCTTATTTCAAACGTTAAAGTTATTATGTGCGGCTATTACGGAATATCCGAGACTTGGCAATATAAAGACTTCCGCTAAGCAAGCCATGTCATTCATCAGAGAAGTAGACCGAGTCATTACAAAGTCAGTCCCAAGGAGAACCGAATTCGTCTGTCGGGAGAGCAACTTTCGTCTTTGAAGGAGGGTTAGCCGGGCCCTCTCCCCCTTTTTTTCATATCATATTAATCGGTGAAGGAGTTCCAAGTGAGAGCCCTTGGACAAAAAAAAGCTGCTCTTGGGAATTTTTCTAGCACTCGAACTGCCAATCTCTAGTTCTTGATAGCTAGGTCAACGGCAATGGCTTCGACTATCTTTTCTAAGTATCCCGGGTAAAGGGAATCGTCAAAAAGAGCTCTGGCGAGTACCTACGCTCAGTCTTGCTAAAACTTCCTTTCTTGCCTACGAAATGTACGTTAGACGTGCTAATACCTGGTGGTTTGCTCAATTTCGGTGGGACAGGCTTCACACCTAGCCATGCTTACACTGAAGCGAAATAAATCGGATTGTGCGAAAAAGAATGAAATGAACAGTCGTTTCCTTTAAGCGCTTAGTTGCCAGTGATAGAAAGAATTCTGTGGCTCGATACCTCGGTGATTGCTATATAGGCTCCTTCTTGCCTTCTTTATCACAGCGTGAAGTGAAGATGACCCTACGATGTCTTTTTCTGTCGGTTGGTAGGTTGCTACTTTCACGTTAGTTGTATGGCGAAGTGAAAGGAGGTTAAACGAAAAAATTCCTTCTATTCCAACCGGGCTAATCCCAATCCCATGCATGGGTCTGGCTCGCCTATCGGTTACGAAATATCCGATGTTGAAGCTCGTTCGGGTAGATCAGGCAGGAAAAAGAATTATTTGATGTTTCCTCAATTCTTTGAGAACAGCCAATGAGTGCACAAGAGCTGATAGGCCAAGAGTTGATTCAATTGCAGCATTCGATGCCTATTCTTGATATTCTATATCTTCTTTTCTTCCCCACTTGTCTTAGTAGCCTTTCCTCCCCTTCCCCAGCGCAGATTTCACTTACTTGCCTTTGGGCAATCTACATGGAGTGAGAAGGATTTTATGCTGTTAACTTAGTTAGTTAGGGTACTGGCTTCACTAACGATGTCAAAGAGCTCCCTCTATGCAACCAAGCCTCCTTCTTGCTAACACCGGTGTAATGCCTTCAAAAATCTCCCATCGCCTAGAACAGCAAGCAAGCCCTTCTTCTCGTCGCAACATCCCTCGGAGCTGAGTCAAAACTACTCTGACAGAGGAAGCAGCTCTGACATAAGCGATTGGAAGATCTGATGAAGTTACTATCCCCCGCTGGCTTAACTGATCGCCGGCTGGACGAAGTAACTAATGCATAAAGACTTTAACATTTGATTTATTCTCGTCTTTAATAGACGATTTGCTATGTTTTCTTTGTTCTGTAAGTTGACTTCGAGGAGGTCTGAGCTCTTTGGTGATTGGCGTGATTCGTCTTTGGTATGGAGGAGACGCGAACATCGTGATTGGTTTGCCTTCACTCGGTCTACTTGGGCGCGTTCCCCGAAGATTACTGGGGAGGTCCGCTTTGTACACCAGGAAGGTGCGTATTTTTATTCCTTTTCTAAAGGACCTTGGAAGGCTTATGGTGCTACACCCTCTCAACTACCAAATCCAATTCCTACTTAGTTAGTTTTGTTACTTTTCTTTTTTTATTGTTAGGCTTCTCCTAAAGTGGTTTCTTGCTCCTGATATTATGATTTTCAATCCGTCATGTCTTTCTTCCTTTCAAACTTTCAATATATACTACGAGGTGCTTCGGGATATTTTAACTAAAAAGAAGAAAATTTTCAATACAATCCACTGTTCGTCTACTGACCTTTTAGAAACAAAAAAAGAAGAATTAGACTTGTAAACTTACTCAAACTCCAATCTACATTGAGGGGGATTATGGGGACTGTGGCCTATTCATTATGAATGAACAATTTTCGAAAATTCAATATAGACGGTCGATTTAGCACAGGATGGACAGCTTCCACGGAATTCGAGACCTGCCTCGATAATCTCGATAATGAGGATCTGTCTGCCTTAAGCGCCCCGCTTTCGCGGAATGACGATACGGGTGCTCGATTTGCAAGAAGTGGGTGTATGGGGTAAAGGGTAAAGCCAAAGCTGCGTCTTATCCGACCGATGGAAGGTCTGTTGTTTTAAGAATACGTGTCCTTTTTCAATTCATTACCTCCTGCTCTGGTGAAGAGCAAGAAGTTTGAATTGAATTTCCGAGTCTTTAGTTAGAAAACATCAGGACCCCGATAGTAGTGAGATTTATTAGAGAAATCTGGCTAATCGCGATGGACCTCCGGCGTGGTTTCGCCTTATAGCGCCAGATGATGTAGTTTCATCATCCTTGACGACTCCTACAATCTATCCACATAACCTGCCGAAGAAAGTGGATAATACAATACGTTGTATCAAAGGGAATAGATCGTATTGAATTTAGCTATCCAAGGCGGCTGGTGGTCTGCTGTATATTTCTTGGCGCATTGGACTCCCTTGACAGCATGGAATCTGTTACCTGTCAAAGTCTGTTAAGGACGGACGCCATTACTTCGATCTCCAGATAGAATGGCAGGGTTGGCTGATATAACTCGGATAAAGTCCGAAGACTTGAGGTATGCGATCCGCTATTCCTACTTCAAGGATATGCATTTTCTATTTTATCTTGTTATTGTGTTCTTTGCTGGGAGTAAGCCTATGGTGGTGCCTTGCCCCAGATCGTTTGCTTTTTTCATCCTTGATCGTAATAGAAGAAAAAGAATCAGAACGTTGGAACCAGCGATTTCAAAAAGTCTTCCTCCATTTATGGAGCAGGAAGCGGATAGTTCTTTAGACTATTAGACTCACTCCAAGTCTTCCGTTCGTTCACTTCAACTGAGATACGTATTAAAAGACTATACGTTACGTATCGTCGTTCGAGTTACACTCATTCCGTTTATCAACTCCTTGAACTTCATATCGACTAAAGGAGTGAAACGACTACAAAGGCTTGAATTGATTTAGCCTCTGGGACCTCAAGACCAACTATGCTAGAACTCAGATAAGGGAGAGTATATCAGAATTGGAGATGGATGGAGGCGCTATATAAAACCCGGGTTTAGCACCTGTGTAATATATACGAATGAAGACTTAACGTATCACGCTATCCTAATACTTCTCTGCATATTCCATCAATGTTCTCAATATCATATCATAGACTAATGCCTTGGGAAGAGGTTGACCATTCGAATCAAACAAGGGAATAGCCTTTCCAACGGTGAATCTATATATACCGGAGGATATGGTGAACTTAATGTAGTCTGAATCCATATTGTAAGCATAGCGGTATAATAAACGCAGGACCTCTAACGATATAATCACAGGATCGAGCGTATGGCTCCACAAATTCGTTTTCCGCTAGGAGCGACCCCGTATATAGATTATAGAATAGCTCAGAACCCTGCATATCCATTAAACGACTCCAATTTCTAAGAAGAAATGTATTCTTAAATACTTATTTATTCATTCTATTAAGGCTAGTATAGCGTCGGAAAAAAGGCTTGATTAGGGCCTCCCTAATCCTACGACTCGCCGAATTACTAACAGAAGAGCCTATATTAGGGCTGGACCCTACACTAAAAAGAAATGCATGATACCTAGTATACTCTCGTAATAACTGCTTTCTAAGGTAAGCAACTCCGATCCGTGAGGTGGACCTTACCCTAGGATATACTCCTAGTCTACCTACTATTAAGTAGAAATAAGTAGAAAGTTAAGGTATAGTTGTTCATGATGTTTTATTTCATTTCTTAAAAGGGACCTTTTGATATGTATTCATTAACCCTTTTTTCTTGAAGCTTGCTGGGGTTTCACACAGGTTTATTATATTCTCCCCGAAAGGTGTTCTTAGTAGCAATAGGCGGGCCTATTACTAAAAGAGTTTGATTATGTTTTTTGTTGCGCTAAGCTACAGACACATATAGAACATATTGTTATAGTCAGTGGATAGGTAATTTGGGTAGGAACACCTATACCTTTTAGTGTAGTGCCCGCTTCCTTGGTACCGGTTTGGAACCGAAAAGGGGTCCTCTCACACGCCGAGGGCTTCCTTTCAATTGCTTGGCCATTAGTGCCTTCTCAGTCAATTCCCATATAATTGAACGGAAAAAGAACAAGTAACAGAAGTAGTGACCCACCCGTTGCCTTAGTGCAAAAAGTATTTGCCTGGTGTTCAGTGACTGGCCTTTTTCTCGTCGAATGTCCCATTCCGTTGGTCAACAACCAACCACAACTCTCTCTATATACTTTATAGACTTATTTACTACTCATACAGGCTTGACGGAGTGAAGCTGTCTGGAGGGAATTGAATTGTCTCAATCAATCCATATGTTTAACAACTTTCGACGCATCTGACGCTTAGTCTGAACTAAAGTTCCAGTGATAATACAGCTTGACGTAGAACTCCGAGTCAATCCACAACGACTATTGACGATTATTGTGTTCAATCGTCCAGTACTCAGGCCTCATCTTCAGGTTCTGACGGATCGCTGGGTTTACCACAAAATATGGGTAGGTCCGTGAACTGTAATACTCCTCCTAGCCCATCCCACAGGGAGATCATACCATATGTCGGCTTGAACAACATAGCATACCGGGTTCACCCCTGGCTGCCGACGAGGTTCCTGTACTTTGATCTGGTATTTACGCCCTATCAGCTAGATAAATTGACTAAAAAGGGTTGTCCCGCCTAAGGCCTGATTTATCAACCAGCTCGGTGTGTGAATCGTCTACTTTAGGTCGAGGACTCCGTTTAATACTATAAAAAATAGAAAACTTCTTATAAGATATTCTGGTGGAGGTACTCACGGAAGGTCCCGGGTATTTTGGGCGGTACTTAGTACTAGTCATTGTACTAGTCATTCTGGGTGTTGGTTGTACCGTTTGGTACGTGGTTTAACCAGCCTCTGCCGTTCAAGAGACATTGGTTAATGCACCCGGTGGGGACGTGCTCGGGTCTATGTTAACGTGGGATAACTTCAAAGACTTGGATTACCGAAGGAGTTGAACGTAGATTTTCTATTTTCGTCGCTTATAGACTCACTTCTTTTATTCCGTTCGTTCACTCCATTTATTGAACTGAGATACGTAATGACTTGACTATTACGTATTCGTTTATCAACTCATTTCTTTTAATACGTATGACGGGCCGCTAGAGAAAGGGTGTTCGCTTTCCAACTAGACAACCGAGAATCCATTTTGTCAATAATAAACTGATAAGTTGCTTTAGACACCTTCTCATGGTGCAACGGCATACCAAGCCCAAATTTCCTGTTCAAGAAAATCGCAGATTGGTGCACATTCCGTGAGAATAAAATCCTGGATTTGGAGGCGTGAACTTGATCCCAGGAAACCGGAATGACAGAGGAGGTCGAATGTGGCTCAGCATTCACATACATAGCAACTGTGCGCATCCTAGGAACCTTCCTTCCCCGGTGGTTCTGCAATGGTTGAGCGAACGGAAGGTTTCTGCGAAGATAACTGGGGCAGGATTGATTTTGTGTTCAGTCTGAGCAACGAAGTAGATGACTTCTTTATCATCGTACTTTCGGGAAAATCACCAGTCCATAGATTCACATGGCAAGGACCTTTCTTTTCGCTATCCTTCATGTACTCAATGAGATAATTGGCAGACAAAGAGTTGAACTGCCTTTTCCTTCATGGCCTCTTTGATTTAATGGGATCTTTGACAATTGCCTATGTGAGGCCGTCCTCTGACTATACCAGTCTCTTTTTTCTTGCCAAGGGAGCTGAATCTGGAGCAAGGTCTTCTCTTATATTATTATACGGTTGGGGTCATGTTATAAAGCCCAAAGGGAAAGCATCAAAAAGCAGGGTCCAAGAAGGGACGGAAGCGAGCAGGTGGCAGATCGTTCAGCTGATAGAAAAAGTCCAGGCACTGGAAAAACGTCGTAGACGGGGCTTGCTCGCTGATGAAGCGATACCCATGGGCAGACCTTATCTCACAAGGGACTTAAGAAGGGACACCACGCATTTCCGTAAAATATGCATCAAGCCACATTTGATTTTCCATAGGGGACCGGTGGAACTGGAAAAAGAGTCCTGGACGAGTTTGTGCAGACTCCTATAAAGGCAGGATAGAGTGAAAGGGAAAGTCAGAGAGGATAGTTCTAGTAAATAGTTCTAGTAAGAAGAAGAATCATTTTCCAGTTCGAGAATAGGGAGCAACTAGGAGACAACATCCGAGTTAGCAACTTGAAAAGCAATTCGGTAAAAGAATCTTTCTTTTTCCCAGATTTTAGTCTTCGAGAATAAAGAAAGACATAGGGTTGCCCAGAACAGTTCTCCCAGCAAGGGGAATCCTAGAGGAGGAAGAGGATGCCGTATAATTCAATCTCTTTCCCTGGGGTTAGTCTCCTACCTGGTCCTTTCGAAGCACTTTTCATCTTTCTGGTGAATAGCCCGGAAAGCAGTAGAATTGACTCCGTGACTCTCTCGTTGCCGATGTTCAGTATGAAAATCCCTTCTATTTAGTTGTTACCAAGCCGCCTATAAAAGGAATTCGAATGCAGGAAATCCGTCTTTCTTTTTTGTTGTGAAAGGCAGCCAATAGTAATAGAATCAGCGGGGAATAGTAATGGATTCTTTGTTTTCCTTTACTTCTTTGATGCTATTAGTTACAGTTGTTTTTCTCTCTTTTTTCCTTATGAGTAGCTTTATTCCATAGTGACCTATGAGTCAAAGTAAGAGAATAGGCTGTCAGAGTCTACAGAGATGTTAACAGCTAATGGATCTGAATCAATGGGACTTTGAGGTGAATCACAGGGATTTGGCGGGAATAGAAAGATTCATACTTATCCTTCCCGTGCTTCTAAGACTTGACTTTCCTAGCTTGAAACAACCATTCTTCCCACCCTGTAAAGAGATAAAAGAGAATATAATACTGCATTTCTAACTGACTTTCGTCGCCTCTTTCTTCAGAAAGGTAGGTTTTTCACTAAGAAAGAGCTCTTTGCCACCTTAGTCCACTATGAGCAATGGGAATTGATTAAAGGGCTTTATGAGGTCAACCCCACCCCAACACTTGGTAGTTTAGAGTTACGCTTGTTCAATAGATTTAAGGGGATCTGGATAAGAGGCGACGAGCCTGAGAAAAGTCTTTCTATCTAGTTGGAGGGGAAATCACTTCTTATTCCCTGCCTGAGGTCCGTTTCAACTTGAACTTCGAACCACCGGAACTTGAAACAAGAAAGAACCCTAACCAAAAGCCTACTCTTAGTTGCTTAATAAACTCGTTAGATTTGTTTCAGTGCTATTAGTAATGAGTGAGTAATGAGTATTGCTCACGAACGTTAGAGTAGTAGTAGTTTAACTATATGCTTGGTAAGTGGTATAAGTAGTAAATATTTGTCTTATTAGTATTTGTAAGCAAAAAGTCTTAACCATCTTTCAGTGAGTGAAGTGAATAATTGGTATTGCTCACAAACGGAATAAGATTAGTTGCTTTTTTTGTTATCAGTATCTCTATGCCTTGGTAATTCAATCTCTGACGTAGTAGTTGCTCTTTCTGTGAATATCTCAATAGAGATGTGTAACTCATTAAAAGGTCTTGTTGTAGCTGCTTCAGTGACTAGATCGATAGTTGCAAGGATAGGCCCTTCTTTGGTTGAAGTATGTGTCCGGGCCTATAGTTCTTGGTATTGGTGGGAATGCGTATTAATAGACCTGGGCCTTGTCTTCCAACTAAACTACTAAGCCATAAGCCCTAAGTCCTCTCTTTTTTCTTCTCGGTCTAGTTCAGGTATGGGGCACGAGCGAACTCTAAGAGTTGTAGCATTTGTTCCTGCTTTTATCTTTCTGTATTCTGTATCTGAGTCTAGTAGTTTCAGTAGTGCTTTTGTATGTAATCTTATTGGGCTTGGTATGTTGTTAATTAAATAGCCCTATGTAACACCATCCTACAGCTGGTCTATACAAAATATATATATAATAAAGAAGTCCTAACTTTCACCTCTTCTTTCTCACTCTTAACTCTTCCTCACTCTCCTATAGAGATGCAGTAAGGAATTGACTGATAGTCTGTCTTTCTATTGCTATTTGAGTTAGACGTCCTTACAGTGATGATGGATAAGCGGGAAAGGAAGAGTTGGGGACGCAAGGACCAAGTCCCTAAGATAGCGATTTCGCTTATCCCTTTGATTCCCTGTGGGGTGGTAACTTACTGAAGAATGAGCAGCCATAGAAGAGAATCTTAGCCTTCAGCTGCTATTATAAGAGAATAAGCTACTTCAGAGTAAGTTGCAGGACAGTTAAGACTGAGTAGCCTTTGGAGATTGATTAAATTACTAAACCTGTTTCAGGCTCCTTAGGGACTTATCCTGATGAAAAGCCTGGGAATAAAAGAAGATCCTTTAGTCCATCTCTTTAGGCTCGGACTGACTATTTCATCTTCGACTTTAGCCGGGAAAAGCCTTATAAGAGAATCCACTACTTTAGCTTGGCTTAGACGCATTCCCCGTAAGCCGTACTTGACTTCATTCCTCGATCTATAGAGTAGATAGAAGCCCCCGACCAGAAGCTAGTCTGAAAGGAAGAAAGTATCTAATTGCCCATCCTTCAACTGCTATGGGAGGCCTAGCAGTATTTTATTACATTAAATAAATAGAGCAGAGATCTCTACTTGCCTGAGGACTTCGCCAAGGAAGAGAAAGACGACTGATTTCTTTTGTGTTGTTCCCAGAGTTTCGCCCCTTCGTCCAGTATTAGAGCCATAAGCCTTGGAATGAGAAGGGCAAGCTTTTAGTTTGATTGACCGAGCGGAGATTGAGTTTCAAACCGTCACTTTCTTGAAAGGTGCAAGCCTTTCCTTCTTTTGATCGGGGACTAAATGCCATGATAATCAGATCCTTTATCTTTGAGTTCCTTCTTTACAGTCTTGACTTAAGTCGAGCCATAAGCAGTATTATATTAGAAGTAAGAAGTAGCGGATTGACTTCGTTTTAGTCTTTACTTTTCAATGCTGACGTTTTCTGTTCGTCTTCCTTACTTTCCTCTTGGAGTTCAACTGGAACATTGAGAAGTCAGCAGCCATTTATGAAGTTGAAAGTCAGGGAAAAAGCTATAAAGACTATAGTCTATCATTTCCGGTCCTGGAGGAGATGAGAAGCCCGAACGAATAGATGAAGCGACTTCTGAGTCAAAGGTAGCCTCCTTTGGGCTTAACGCGCCCAACAGAACAAAATCTACCTATTTCATTAATCCAGAGGCCCCGATCGGGAGTTCTCTATATAAGGATTAGCACTACTAAACCTGGTTAATCTATTCCCAAACCGGTCCCTTACTATTCCCAGGGATTCTATTACTATTTACTATTCCCTAGATCCAGTCGGAACTCTTACGGACTAAATGCCTGGTAAAGGAACTATGAGGTTTTGTTACGGTTCTGTAAAGAAGTGGACTCACTGTAAAGATGGAAGACCCTTAGGTCAGTCCTTTTAGTCGTCCCCTTTCCGTTCTCAATTCCTAATTCCTATGCCCTCCTGGCTCTAACCCTAGATGATACGGGAGTAAGGCAGAAAGCAAGAAAGAAGTCATCTTTCCTTCCCCGGTCTGACCCTAAAGGCTCTGCTCTAGGCTGATCATCCTATTCCCCAATAGTTGACTTTAGTGCTAACTTCGATCTCTTAAGTTTGACCGATGATGGCATCAAATTCAGAGGAAGTTCAAGGGAGGCCTATCGCGGGCAAGATCAGGATCTCTCGTTATTGAGGAAGTAATACTAATTGCTTTCGTATTTCTGTCCTCTTAGGCAGACGGTAATAGGCAGAGAGGAGAATGGGAGGCAAAAAAGAGGATTAAACAGATTGATTTTAGGCTGAAAAAGTGTGACATGGCCTCTAAGGTCGTTAAAAGGCCAATTATTGCATCTTCCCATTCTGAAATGTAATCACTCAAAGGCTATCATTCAACAGCGGGTTTGCAGGAAGACATTTTCTTGGTCTATTTTCACAGGTGTGGGATTGAATTTCAGTCTGATTATATAGTTTACGATTTCATTTCCCTTTCTTTCAACCGGCTGAAGAAGGTCTTTCTGACTTTGGTACTGAGACGACTGATCTCCTTGAATACAGTCAATCAGTCTCTGGAGCTCTATGGTTGCCAGCTATGTCTCTGCGGTTCTATGGTTCTTAGTAAGAAGGTCGGGCGTCAAGATCTCTGGCTTCGGATTTAGACGGATTAGTGGCTCTTAGCCTGGATAAGCCTAGGGTTTAGCCTACAGATCTTTTATCAGCGATCAGACTCCATTCAAGAGCAGAAGTTCCCGGGACTAGATAGCATCTACGGAAGGGCTTTCGGAAAAGGCTGAGATTGCTTTTCTTCTTTCCAGGCTGCCTTAACAGAGCTGTTATAGCGAACTTTTCTTTAGCAAAGCATGAAAGTAACATGTTAGCTTTGATCCTTTTCTTTGGCAAATTCTTTTGCAAAGAACTTTCTCTTTGTTTTGCTTAAGGGTTACTTTATTTTATTATTATATTCTTTATATTGTATTGTTATATTACGTTACACTGTAACTAGGTCCGCCCCCATTGGATTGTAACTGTAACCCTTGCTTGAGTCGACCCTAATGCTGCTTTCTTATATGGAGAATTCTATCGTTAAAGTGACATAGAGCAGCCACTTTGAGAGTCAAGCTCACCCTGATTACGTGTCAGAATTGAGAAAAGCTATGGTAGGGTTAAAGCAAGTCATCAAAAAGATGGAATGCTCAACTGCAAGCCTATCTCGGCTCCAAGGGAGGTTAAGGCTAAGCTATGCTCAGCAGAGGATCAAACTAGACCTAATTACCTAATTTCTGATCTTGCTTTTTCGATTTTCTTTTTCGAAAACCAAGAGCAAAGGGACTTTGTTACTAAGACAAATCATCCTTGTCTGCCTTATCTCGTCCTTTTCATGTTGGCTCCGTGTCCTTGTAGGTGAAATGATCTTGAGCAGCTAGTAATTAATACGACCCACTACGCGGTATAATAGAATGAAAACATCGTTTAAGGGCGGAGAAGCTTACGGGCCTATTATTCCTTTCGAGACTAATTTAGAATAGAGTGTCTCGCCTTACGCAGATAAACCTACGGTTATTTAAGAAGAAAGTTCTTAGAGGATCTTAGCAAAGATGAATCTACTGCATTTACTCACTAACTTCTCGCTAGAATAGTTGGGATGACCTAAAGAGATTTATTTCGTTATATTAGGGCCTAGAGGACATTCTACGTTTCTCTTTCATCTTTCACAGGAAGGGGATTGAAGATCTCCATTTGATCTCATAGCAGCTAATTGAGAAGATTCTATTTTCAACTGCATAAGTTCCCCAGTCTGAGCCTAAGCCTTCTTAGTTGCTTACCTAATTGATTCAATGGGCGAATAGAATCACTGGGACTTGGTCCTTGCGTTCCCTCCTATTTTACAAATTTCCTAAAGCAGTAACTCACAATCTAACTACTAGCTCGGTAACTGCTAATCCTAGAAATCGAACTTCCTGGCCTACCTTCTCTGAGGCTGGCTTCTCCTACTCAATCAAGAAGCTTCAACACGACTCCGCAACTATTTGTTTTTTTGGAGTTACGCTTGTAAAGATAAGGGTTTCGGAATAGGCTTCTCTTGGTTTTCTTCTTTCCTGGCTTCCGGGATTGCAAAGACTTAGTCTTAGTTTGATGCTCCGGCTTCTTCCTTACGTCCTATGTCACCGGAAGTATGAATAGAAGATAGGATGCTTTCCCACTGAGACTAGTAGATTCTTGCCTTTAACACTAGATCCCGTGGTAATAACTTAATCTCATGACTTCAATCCGGCTTCGGACTTCTTTGCAGCTTCAAACTGATTCAAGACAGACGCCTACTGAATTTACTCAGTATGTTCCCACGGGTGAATCTAAGGGAATAGTAAGAGAGGAGTCTATCTATATGCCTAACTTTGGTAGATTTCCCCCTACTCCATCTTTCGAACTTATCAATTGAAGGGCAACACCAATAGAATGCCTATATCCTCAAGTGTAGTGAAGTGACCAATCCCTATTGGGCACAAACGGAATAAGATAGATAGTTTTCCTTTCGATATCTCCCCAGGGTTTCAGTTACTTCCCTTCCTACCGGATCTGAAGCAGGAATTTATTGCACGAAGGCAAAAAGACTGGTTTTCCCACTGAGACTAGTTTGTAGCTTTTCTTCCTGCAGTTAGTGTAGGCCGGCCTGTAGACCTGCTTGTACGTCTACCAGGCTATGTGTATTCTAACTAAACAACTAATAACCGAAAGCCGTCCGTCTTCTCACTACTTTAGACGAGTGAAGTGATCAATCCCCAGAAGATCAATTCTTAAGGGCTAAGTCTGACGCGAGGTCGTAGGTAAGCCTAGTTCACCAAGGAATCGAAGACTGAGACTGAAATGATAGATTGATACTGTCTTCCGTCAGGTTGCTTGCAGGCCATGCTTCTTCTTACAGGGAGGGGGGTTAACCTCTAACAAAGCGCAGTTGATAGAATAATATATCCCCGGGAACTTATAACCTGACTTTCTATTCTAAGCCTGATCAGTACACTAAGGGCAGGATTGCAGTAGAGAACAAAACACTACTAACTAAGTCCTAAAGCAGTCAGTCTTAACTGTCCTATAGACGCGTGAGTGACCAATGGGCACAAACGACAAATGATTAATTGCTTTACTAACTACCTTACTTGTTGCACTCTTTCTTCCTCACAGAGAAGATAGGGGAATTGGATTTCTTCTTCCTTACAGTTCTGCCAATAGGAATGAAACTGCTAAAGAAATTTCATACTATTTCCCCCCACGTTAATTACTTCTAAGTCTACTTCTTCCGAGAAGGCTGCGTAAGCCTTAAAAGTCGCTTTCTCTTTACTACCCGATCTATAAAGTCAGGGCTTTCAACTATGGAGTCCAGGACAGAATCTAAGGCATTGACTCTAGCAGCTATAAGAATCCATTCCACTGCTATTTCCGCAGTGTGAATTAGTAAATAGAATGACTAGCGCTCCACTCCGACTTACTCAAAGACTTCCCGGGAGGGATAAGGAATTCATGAAATGGGAATAGTAACAGGAATCTCTGGGATAAGACTCAATTCTTAGGCCCTTACTTATAAGTACCTTCTTCTCGCTGTGCCTCAGAAGTAGCGGATTACCTGCAATGGCGGAGCCTCCCTAACTTCCCACAGAGGGATTTGGCCTTCGATTGCTTTTCTAGTTGCATTGAATCCCACTGCTTGAAATAAATCAATTCATTAGCTCCTGGAATAACACAAAAGAAATATCTATCTTTTTCGTCTCACCTAAGACATAGAGTTCCATTGGATCTTTTCCTCTTGCTTAACACCTAATTAATGATTTCATGATTGGAATCTCTACATACGTAATTTCATTCTTTTTTACCGGTTGTTTTGATCCCATTGGGGAGTTGGACGTGATTAAATGGGATATGGAATAGAATCGAACTTATCAATCCCTGTAAGGGCTTTAAGTAAGGCATAGGTCGAGCTAAAAGACTTATAGGCCTGCTTAAGCCATAGGAAGCTAGCTTATCATTCTCAGGTCGGGATTCTAACTACGTCATAGTATGTTCCCGGATCAGGTACGTCAGATCATAGGCAGGACTAGGCAGATCATAGGAAAAGATTCTATGGGATTGGAAATGGAATTACAGGGCATAGGCATTTATTCGAACTTCCTAGCCCTTCTTCCCATGGTATGTCAAGATTCTAGCTGCTCTCTTTTATGTTATTTATATACTTAGTTTCGGATCTAAGTAACGCCAGCCTTAGCCCCTTAAGAGTGGCTTTCATACTTAGTTGCTGTTCTCTTAGGCTTAACTCCCGCTTATCTGTATAAGTAAGGGATTAACCTGGTGTTGGCAGAGAAGCAGACTAGGGAAGATTCTATTGATCAGTTAGCAAAGTCTCATCTTCCTACTGAATTGACTCTAGCTGATCGGATTCTATTCTATGTTATTTCTTTCCAACTGAACTACTTACTTCTCTCCTCCTGCAAGCATCCTATTGATTGATCTCTTAGCTAAGTAGCTGATGAAATGCTACTGCTTTTCCCTTTCAAAGAGAAGGAAATCGGAAAGTCTGGCTTCTTCGGTCGTTGTTCTTTCCTAACCCCCCTCCGGAACGAACTCTGGGATCTGCTAACCTTGGTGGTTAGATTCCTGGGTTCCCTCTAACTAAGGATAAAGACTAATCTCCGGCTTCTCAATCTCAGTACTTCTCTTCTTTCCGGCTGCTCAGGATGCTAGGCTCTAGTTCTCCGGTAGCTCTTAAGGCAGAGGTCGAGTGAAGTCAATTCAACTGCAACTTCCATACTTTCTACTTCCCTGGCCTACCTCTTTCAGAAGCAAGAGAGGGGAAGATAAAGAGCTGCCGGCGGGATCAGATTCAATGGCTTTTGGCCAAGGGTTCTTGTCTTTTTATTCGTTACCGGTAACTATACAAATCAATATACCTACTAACTACCATACTTTCCTTGCTTTAGACTTCCATTCCAGAACTCGAAATCTCCAACTTAAGACTTCCTTGCAGCCTATACCATATCTGTTGAAGGGCGTGCACTAGATCCTGCCTTTGCCAGTGTGTGGCTCTTATTCCTTACGGTTTGATCCAATATGGATGTATGTCTAAATAGAATCCCGGGGTGTGACGGAATTGCCTGATCTTGGTGTTGGAATAGCCAAGAGGGGAATATAGGATCTGTAGGCTCACTTCCCTAGCGGGTAAAGTAGTTGATGATCAACTATGGCATTTAGTCAGAAAGATCAGATTCAATTCTCTATGGCTTTGCGCTTCCCTAACTCTTCCTACGGAGCTAGAAAAGGGAAATAGGCTTTCAGAGCCTACTTCCTTTCTTACCGTTATCCCCTGGCATTAGACTTCTCAGGACTGGCTTCACACAAATAGGAATCGGAAACTGCGTAACACAAGAAAAATCGAAAGCAGCTCGTCTTTCTCTTTCCAAGTATGGGCTTCTACCAAAAGAAAGATTGCTTTACACTCTTCTTCCTTACGTAATTTCTCACCGGTCGGTATTGTATCAACACCAAGAGAATGACTTAAGTCCGCCTTTTATTCTTCTTTCATACTTCCGGCCGGCTGGCTTTCACGCAACAAAATCTCAATAGGAAGGAGGTCCTTCGCCTTCTATGTATCAAGTAGTGCTTGTATTCCACTAATCATCCTTTCTTTCAACTCATTCTCAGGATGAGATGGAAAAATAATATGTAGGATGCGGCTCTCTGGCTCAAGAAAGGCTTGCAACAACAAACCTCCTCGCGTTTAAGAAAAGGAAGATGAAGAGTCCTCGAATACAGCATTCAAGGCTGTTGCGCTAAGATCTAAAGACGAAAGTCTGATCCTTGAAGTCTCAATCTTCAAACCTCTCACTTACATCATTTCGAGGTTTCATACCAGATCATATGATCTGGGAGGGTAAAGTAAATAGATTCTCCAGCTTCTGACTTCTTTGCAGCTGCTCAGTATGCTAGCTCTGTCAGAGTTCGGGCCAGTATTCGAGACTGGCATTCTTAGTTACGGTGAGGCGCGAGGGGATTGGGAAGAGAATTTGGAAGTGAATCGGACCTTGATAATCCTGCTGTGCAGTTAGGGCCTTGCTAACTAGTATGCCAGGTAGGCATATCATACTTCCTAAGCGCCAAACGTTGTTAGGAGTTCCGCTTCTTCGAATCTATCGAATTCGAATTCGGGGATAGTTTACCGAATAGAAACATTAGGGAAGGGGCGCTACAGGCTTCGAAGGGATGAGGTTTTCCACCATTTGTAGTTTTCTTCGTTACCCCTACTAACTACGCAAGAAGCCCACGAAACTTTACCCATCTATAGCTTGAAGCTAAGCGCTAAGCGAACCTTGCTTTTGTATGCCCTTGAATAAGGAATTTATGACTTAGCACGGGAAATTACATAATTAACATCGGCAATGTTGGATTCCCTGACAAAAGATAGTGATTACGGGCAATGTAGATCTGTGCCCCCTCCTCATTCTTGTTTTTAGTTACCGGTAACTACGCAATAAGTCTTATCGAGGAGTTCAGTCTCTTTATCTTTATATAGCTTACGTACGGGCTTACCCTCCTTCGTAGCGGATTCTTTAGTGAGTTTCCGTGGATCTAGAATAAAGAGCTGCTCTTAATGCTGTCTCAGGTCGATCAGAAGTCGCAGATAAATGGAAGGCTTAAATACCTTTAACTACGGAGGCATGATCTACTAAAAAAATAGGTAAGCCCGGTGGTTCAAGTCGAGCCTAGCCAACATCAGCTTCTAGGGATAGTTGGTTTTCCAACCATTCTAGTGAACCGGTCGAGACCAGCTGCTATGTGTGCCGGTTCTGCGAAGGCAGGTTTCTATCTCTCCACCTAAGAAGTAGGAAGCAAAGATAAGAGGATTAGGTACCATGGCCTTCTTTTTTCTTTCTTTATAACTTATAGTAATACTCTTTCCACGTATAAAGCTCCGGAGAGATATCACTTAATGAATCGTGCTATTCTGTCTAGCAAGCCGAAACACTATGATTTAAGGCGAAGCTGATCATAGACAAATATCACAAAAAGAATATTCCAATAGTCACTTCCTTATTCGAGACTCTTTCGAGAGTATATCGCGAATGAGTCTGTACCATCTCCTAATTGTAAATTGTATTAAGCACCCGGAGTGCTCAAGTGCAAGAAAGAATGAAACCATCCACTCTAAACGCGCATTTTTGATGTATTAATTTGCATAAGAATCCGTTGAAGTTGAATCCTAGGACTTTTTTAGGTAAAAATAGATCCAGTACCAGTACTCTTACAGCCCTATATGAGTCGAAGGTTTTCATTAGACAAAATCAATTTCAACTTCTTTGGCCATACTTTCCTAGAATACAAGAAAGTAAGCAAGTTTTTATCCTCTTCATGTGAAACTACGGCTCTCTCTCATGGGAAAGCATATATTTAAGGAGTTTACTTTTCATCTTTTTTCCCTGTGGCTTCTGCATAAGTTCACTTTTTTCCATAGCTTTATGATTCTCCTTAAGTATAGTACATGGATGTATGAGCTCGTATGAGCAGCCGTATGTAGCGAAGCTGTCAGATTCTAAGTGATCCAGAAAGTGGTAGGCCGAAAAATAGCTAATGAATTCATAATAGATGAGCCAAGCTATTTCATAAACTTGAGAAAGTTAGGAGTTCTCCTCTGGAATGCAGGATGTAGCAGTCGCTAGTGATGCTTAGGCTATGATAGGAAGACTACTAGAATAGCTCCTTTCAAGTGGGGAAGAAGTAGGCGGCTCCAGAGAGTTCGATGCCCACGATGAGGAGTCGAAAGAGATGGGAAGGCTGCTACTAGAAATAGAAATGAGAGGATCCTTGTGCCTGCCCATAAAGGTGTATTCTGGGTCTATCTCATTAACAGAATGTTTCGAAGTAATAGAGTTCTTCGAGAGGGGCAGTTCCTTTGGCTCAGATTCGAAATGAAAAACCAAGAGATTGGTGGATTTCCTGGAGTCTTTATAGATAGCTTCTCTTACAGTAGTGAGAGTTTTCACTCCCCTTCCTTCCCTTATCTAATGTGACTTGGAAATCGGAAATAGTATAAAGCATTCTTTATCAGGAGTGATGAAAGAAATAGGAATTCGATTCTAATCTATGTCATCATTATCTATCTATTCTTAGCTCCTCCTTGTCGAATCCCTTTCTAGTAACTTCGTATTGGAATCTTTCTATCTCCTGCATACCTTTTACGAGCCTTTATCTCATGCTATAGCCTTATCGCTATTTCAGAGTGAATACAGATATGGGAAGTTAAGCAAGATCAAAAATGAGCTTAAGATAGGGGATAAAAAGAAGCTATGTGAAGCAGATTCAAAAGCCGATGTTTGGGTATCTATTTAGATATCATCTGAAAAGGCGGATAGCATATCTTTCTCTATCTGTGCTTTATTAACTGCATCACAAATGAACTAGCCCTACTTTTCTTATGTGGAAAGAGATCTTCTTACACTCAAAACGAATACAAAGTAAGTTCTTCCCCTTTCTTCTAGAAAAGGAACCTCTTTTTACAGCTGCTCGATCTCTCTACTTTTTTTTTTTGACCAGGCTCTTAGGATACCTTTTCTTTGGAGTGTGAATACGGAGGGAAAGGAAGTTGTTAATTAATAAGTGACTTAGTCAACCAGAGAATGCAAAGGAGAAAGGCTAATGACAAGAAAGCTTGTGGTTTAGAATCTTAGTGGACTAGCTCATAAAATTCATCTTCCTAAGAGATTACTACTTAAGTAAGACTTTCTTTTAAATATCGGCCTTCTTCTAGAAAGAGGATGATAGACAGTAGACCAGAGAATGGGCTTAGCTCTGTCAAAAGTATCTACTGGTGGTAAAAAGTCCTTTACTCTTGTTCTACGCTACAAAATTTCAGATATCCAATTTGATTTGATGCATATAAATAAACCCAAGCCCTCATAGTTGACACATATTGTATCTCAATAAGGTTTGACGGCATCCGGAAATTCCTTCCATACCTCTTGTCGTTCTTGAAAACTACTAGTGACGGAATATTCAAATGGTAATACTGATGCAGGGATATTAAAGGGAATTGACTTATTAAGGTTTCCAGTGCGAAGATGACTCATTCTATTCTTTGACTTAGAGTTAAGCTCTATAGGTATTTTTCTCATGGAACGGGATGAAAGGCAAGAGGCTAGGTAAGGTTTAAGCACTTATTTTAATGATCGCGACAGAATAGGGTAGAGGATCTAAGGTAAGTGTATAGCATGAAGTGGCTAAATTATCTGCCACATCAATCCAATCCCACTTTAATTCTTATAGAATTTTTCTCTGCTTTCTAGAACGGGTTGGGAGGATGGACTTCGGTAAAATAAATAGAAGCTTTCATGCCACCGTGACTTAAGTAGACTCTATCTGTCATAAGCAATCTATCCTTATGACTTTCCACATCATTCTTTATGTCCCAGCTCTTATTACACCAGACCATATTGATTCCCTTGATCCCGTTGTCGTTTTTATACGTGACTCTAAGGTAAGGTATTGACTTTCGAGTCAAAAGATAGACGGGGTTACTAAGTTCTCCAGAAAGGAATTCATGACACGGCTTAGGTAAGGCTCTCAGTCCTCCTCCAATTAAGCATAGGTATGCCGATATGTCACCTTGAACTACGTGTCTAAATTAGACAAAAGAGAAATTATTATATAATAAGACTGACGAAAAGAATCCAGCCGCTCTCATTGGGATAGAAAATTGAATTTCCATGTCTGGTCAAGAGC
>Ga0209574_10000115_pt1 | contig 22179 bp, 25 predicted proteins | sample AgamicMgMarz_FD_187168 | JGI IMG/M metagenome (GOLD analysis project Ga0209574, IMG submission 187168) | Agave microbial communities from Guanajuato, Mexico - Mg.Ma.rz (SPAdes) (version 2) | ecosystem: Host-associated > Plants > Phyllosphere > Phylloplane/Leaf | place: Guanajuato, Mexico... | reverse complement strand
TCGAGTACGCGCGCAAGGCCGGCTGCGACACGATCGCCCACGGCTGCACCGGCAAGGGCAACGACCAGGTGCGCATCGAGTCGACCGTGATCGCGCTGGACCCGGCGATGAAGATCATCGCCCCGGTGCGCGGTTGGCAGATGGGGCGCGAGGAGGAGATCGCGTACGCGCGCGATCACGGCATCCCCGTCAAGGGCGGCACCGAGACGCCGCCCTACTCGATCGACGACAACCTCTGGGGGCGCTCGTCCGAGGGCGGTCCAATCGAGGACCTCGAGGAACCGCCGCGCGACGACGTCTTCCAGCTCGTCACCAGGCCCGAGCTGGCGCCCGACGAGGCCGAGGACCTGACGGTCGGCTTCGAGCGCGGCGTGCCGGTGTCGCTGAACGGCGATTCGCTCGGCCTCGTCGAGCTGCTCGAGCGCGCCGGCGAGATCGGCGCCCGCCACGGGGTGGGGATCGTCGACCACGTCGAGGACCGCATCGTCGGGCTGAAGGTCCGCGACCTGTACGAGGTGCCCGCCGCGGCGATCATCCTGCCGGCGCACAAGGAGCTCGAGAAGCTGGTCGGGACGATCCACCAGAACACCTTCAAGCCGCGCCTGGACGAGCACTGGGCCTATCTGGTGTACGCGGGGCTCTGGTACGAGCCGCTGCTGTCCGATCTGAACGCGTTCATGGACGCGGTGAACGAGCAGGTCACCGGGGAGATCACGATGCGGCTGTTCAAGGGCAGCGCGCGGCCGGTGGCGCGCAGGTCGCCGAACGCGCTCTACGACCCCGCTCTGGCAGGCTTCGGCGAGTCGGGCGGGCTGTTCTCGCAGCAGGCCAGCCCGGGGTTCATCGAGCTCTGGTCGCTGCAGTCGCGCATGGCATACAACGTCCGCAAACGGGAAACGGAGAACGAATGAGCTCCAAGGGCTACACCGTGCTGGGCTGGGCCGTCTGGCAGGTCGCGACCCGCCTGGCAAAGCGCAAGATGCGCGCGAACAAGGTCAAGCTGGGGGCGGCCGCCACCGTGCTGCTCGTGCTGATCGGCGGGCTGGCGATCGCGAAGGCGGCAGTGGGCGGTTCGGAGGAGAGCTAGCCACCCGCGGGCTTCCGTATAGGGGCGAAAGTCAGGCTCGTGAGCGGCAGCTCAGGCCGGCAGCGTGAAGCGGAACTCGCTGCCGCCGCCGTCGGGGAGCTCGACCCAGATGCGGCCGCCGTGGGCTTCGACCACGCGCCGGCACACGGCCAGCCCGATCCCGACCCCGTCTGACTCCGAGTCGACGCGCGAGAACATGCCGAAGATCCGGGTCGACTCGTCCGGGTCGACCCCGACGCCGTTGTCGCGCACCGATACGACCCACTCCTCGCCGCGGCGCTCCGCCCTCACCTCGACATGCGGCGGCGCCTCGCCGTGGAACTTCACGGCGTTGCCGACCAGGTTCTGGAGCACGCGGCTCAGCTGGCGCGGGTCGCAGCGGACCTCGGGGAGCTCGCCGACCTCGAGGGTGGCGCCGGCCTCGTCCAGCGTTGAGCGCAGGTCGTCGGCGACGCTCGTGATCAGGTCGCCCAAGCGGACCCGCTCCGGGCTCAGCTCGCCCATGCGGGCATAGGCCAGCACCGCCTCGATCAGCTCCTGGGTGCGTCCGATGCCGTCGCGCAGCATCTCCAGCACGTCGGCGCGCGCCCGGTCGTCGGCGCCGCGTTCGAGCAGGCGGACCAGCAGCGCCATGTTGGAGACCGGCTCGCGCAGGTCGTGCGCGACGACGTCGGCGTATCCACGCAGGTCAGCCTCCATGCGCCGCTGCTCGGTGATGTCGGTCAGGAACACCATCACCCCGTCGCCGAGCTTGGCGGTGCGGTGGGAGAACGTGCCGAGCATGTAGCCGTCCCCGAACGGCGTGTCGTAGGTGACCTCCTTGACCCAGGGGGCGCCCTCGTCGCAGGTGCGCACGTACGCGTCGAACGCGCGGCTGCCGCGCATGCGAGGGAGCGCCTCGAGCAGCGTGTAGCGATCGCGCGTCTCGGGCGGGATGCGGAAGCTGCGCATGATCGAGGCGTTGCCGTAACCGAACGCGAAGTCTTCGATCTGCCCGTCGGCGTCCCGCAGCGCCCATAGCACGCCGATCAGCTCCGGGAAGCCGTCGAACAGGTCCCGGAAGCCGGCCGCGCCCTGCTCGCCGAGCAGGGCCACCAGCTTCGGATCGTCTCCCCAGCGCTCCACGGCCACGAGGATAGAATCTCTTGAAACCTGGCCCAGATTTCTAGGAGACACAGATGGCGCTGCGTATCGGTGACGAGGCCCCGGACTTCGAGGCGGACACGACCGAGGGCCGGATCCGGTTCCATGACTGGATCGGCGACGGGTGGGCCGTGCTCTTCTCGCATCCCAAGGATTTCACTCCCGTCTGCACCACCGAGCTCGGCTACATGGCCAAGATCAAGCCGGACTTCGACAGCCGCAACGTCAAGGTGATCGGCCTGTCGGTCGATCCCATGGATCGCCACGGCGAGTGGGCCAAGGACATCGAGGAGACGCAGGGCCACGCGCCCAACTACCCGATCATCGCTGACTCCGACTTCCAGGTCTCGAAGCTCTACGAGATGCTCCCCGCGGAGACCGAGGGCGACCCGCTCGACCGAACCCCGGCCGACAACCAGACCGTGCGCAACGTGGTCGTCGTCGGCCCGGACAAGAAGATCAAGCTGATCCTGGCCTACCCGATGACGACCGGTCGCAACTTCGACGAGGTGCTGCGCGTGATCGACTCGCTGCAGCTGACCGCCAAGCACAAGGTGGCCACGCCGGTCAACTGGAAGCAGGGCGAGGACGTGATCATCGCCGGCTCGGTGTCCGACGACGCAGCCCGGGAGATCTACCCCGACGGGTGGGAGTCGCCCAAGCCGTACATCCGGATCGTGCCCCAGCCGCGCTGAGCGGCCCCGGGCCTAGCCGGCCGTCAGGTGGTTGTGCACCTCGTGGAAGGCGATGTTCGACGGCGGGCTCATGCCCGCCTCGGCGCTGCGCGGCCCGATCTGCTCCTCGGCGAAGCGGTCGAACTGCTCGCGCGTCTCCCAGACGTCGGTCACGCGAACACCGCCGTCGGTTTCGGTGATCCAATGGAAGAGGGAGCCGGGCGGTCCGGCCCCGCCGGGGGTCAGGCCCATCCCGGAGAGCACCTGTTCGTACTGATCGAGGGTGGCACCCTCGAAGTCCATCACCACGGCAACCGCCATTTCGACACCTCCGGGCCCGGGGAACAGAGCGAAGCGACCCTAATGCATCCGACCAGCGCGAGCTAGCGGCGGCTTCGCAAGCACCACGTCGAGCTCGTGCGACGCCAGGTACGGGTCGTGCCAGCGATCGGCTGGGATCGCGCCGCGGTAGGCCTCGGCCGCGGCATTGACGATCGCCACGATCTCCGCACGCTCGTCAGCCCGGCATCGGCGAACGCTCCCCATGGCTGCAATCCAAGCTCCGCGCGGCCTCCGAGAAACGCGGAGAGAGCGCAGAAGGCCCGCCGGCGAGGCCCGTGAGCGGTCCGAGGCCGGACGTATATTCAGCGCCCGGTGTCGCACCCGTCGTTCGCCCATCTCCACGTTCATTCCGAGTACTCCGTCCTCGACGGGGCCTGTCGGATCGATGCTCTCGCGGAACGCGCCGCTGCCTTCGGCCAGCCCGCCCTGGGGCTCACCGACCACGGCGTGATGAACGGCGCCGTCGAGCACTACCAGGCCTGCAAGCGCCACGGGATCAAGCCGATCGTCGGGCTGGAGGCCTACTTCGTCGACGACTGCAAGACCGAGGATGTTCGCTACGAGCGCAACCACCTCACTTTGCTCGCCTCGAGCGACGAGGGCTTCCGCAACCTCGTCAAGCTCAGCTCCGCCGGCTACCTCGAGGGCTACAAACGGGGCAAGGCCAACGTCGATCTGGCGCTGCTCGAGCGCTACGCGGACGGCGTCATCGCCCTCACCGGCTGCCTGCAGTCGCGCTTCTGCCGGCGGCTCGTCGACGACGCCGCGGCCGAGGCGCGCAGCCACGTCGACCAGCTGATGCAGGTGTTCGGCCCCGAGGACGTCTACTTCGAGGTCCAGAAGAACGGCGTTCCCGAGCAGGACAAGGCGAACGAAGGCATCGTCAGGATCGCCCAGGAGGTCGGCCGGCCGCTGGTCGCGACCGGCGATGTGCACTACCTCGGCCGCGAGGACTTCGACAACCACAAGGCGCTGCTCTGCGTCCAGACCAAGAGCACGCTGGCCGAGCCGAAGCTGACCTTCGACACCAACGAGTTCTTCCTCAAGGACTCGGGCGAGATGGCACAGGCCTTCGCCGAGTGGCCGGAGTCACTGGCGACGACGGTCGAGATCGCCGAGCGCTGCAACCTCGAGATCGAGCTCGGCAAGATGCTGATCCCGCGCTTCGAGACCCCGGACGGCGAGCCCGAGGAGGCCTACCTGCGCCGCCTCGCCCACGACGGGCTGCGCCAGCGCTACGGCGACCCTCCGCCCGCCGACGCAGTCGAGCGGCTCGAGATGGAGCTCGGCGTGATCGAGAAGATGGGCTTCTCGGCCTACTTCCTGATCGTCTGGGACTTCGTCAAGTTCGCCAAGGACAGGGGCATCGCGGTCGGACCGGGGCGCGGCTCGGCGGCGGGCTCGATCGTCTCCTACTGCCTGCAGATCACCGACGTCGACCCGATCGAGTACGAGCTGCTGTTCGAGCGCTTCCTGAATGCCGAGCGCATCTCGATGCCGGACATCGACATCGACTTCTCGGTGAAGGGCCGCGACCGTGTGATCCAGTACGTGGCCGACAAGTACGGGCGCGAGTCGGTCGCCCAGATCATCACGTTCGGCCGCATGTACCCGCGCGCCGCCACGCGCGACGCCGCCCGTGTGCTCGGCTTCGACTACGGGGCCGGGGACCGCATCGCAAAGCTGATCCCCGAGCCGATCATGGGGCGCTCCAAGTCCTTCGACGAGTACCTCACCGAGGAGGCCGACCTGCGGCGCGTCTACGACGCGGAGCCGGAGGCGCGCCAGATCATCGACGTGGCGCGCGGGCTCGAGGGGATCGTGCGCAACTCGTCGATCCACGCCGCCGCGGTCGTGATCGCCGACCGCCCGCTGACCGACATCGTGCCGCTCCAGCTGGCCGAGGACAAGAGCGCCTCGGCGGCCGAGGGCGAACGCGCCTACCGCACCGTCACGCAGTACCCGATGACGCCGATCGAGCAGATCGGCCTGCTAAAAATGGACTTTCTCGGCCTGCGCAACCTCGATGTGATCGAGGCCGCGCTCGACATCATCGAGCAGTCGACCGGCGCGCGGCCGGACATGACCACGCTGCCGCTCGACGACCTCAAGACCTACGAGATGCTGGCCCGCGGCGAGTCGATCGGCGTGTTCCAGTTCGAGTCGGACGGCATGCAGGACGCGCTCAAGAAGGTGCGGCCGACCGAGTTCAACGACATCGTGGCGCTCGTCGCGCTGTACCGGCCGGGCGCGATGCGCTTCATCGACACCTATGCGCGCAACAAGCGCAACCCGGACGCGATCAGCTACACGGACGAGCGTCTGCGGCCGATCACCGAGTCGTCGCGGGGGGTGATCCTCTACCAGGAGCAGTCGATGCAGATCGCCAAGGCGATCGCCGGCTTCTCCGGCCCCGAGGCCGATGACCTGCGCAAGGCGATCGGCAAGAAGCAGCGCGACCGCATGGCGGCGCTCAAGGACCGCTTCTTCGAGGGCGCCCGCGCCAGCGCCACCTCCGAGCCCGTGATCGCGGAGCTGTGGGGGGTCAACGAGGCCGCCGCCGACTACTCGTTCAATCGCAGCCACGCCGCCTGCTACGGGCTGATCTCCTACCGCACCGCCTGGCTCAAGGCCAACTACCCGGCCGAGTACATGGCGGCGCTGATCTCGTCGGTGATGTCGACCAAGGACAAGGTCCCGTTCTTCGTCGCCCGGTGCGAGGACATGGGCATCGAGGTGCTGCCGCCGGACGTGAACCAGTCCGGTCACGACTTCAAGGTCGTGGAGGGCAACATCCGCTTCGGGCTCGACGCGGTCAAGGGGCTCGGCTACCTCGCCGTCGAGGCGATCATGCGCGCCCGCGAGGAGGACGGTCCGTTCACCTCGATCTGGGACTTCTGCCGGCGGGTCGACTGCCAGGCCGTGAACAAGAAGGCGAGCGAGTCGCTGGCCAAGTGCGGCGCGTTCGACTCGCTGCGGGGTTCGCGCACGGGGCTGATGCACATGCTGCCGCGGGCGCAGGCGTCCGGCTCGCAGGCCCAGCAGGATGCCGCCAGCGGGCAAGGCTCGTTCTTCGATCTCGACGATACGAACGCCGACGCGGCGGCCCATCACGACCCGCCGATTCCGGATCTGCCCGACGACCGCAAGCAGCTCAACGAGTGGGAGAAGGAGACGCTCGGGCTATTCCTGTCGAGCCACCCCATGAAGGAGGTCCGGCACGCGCTGCGCGCGAAGGTGGACTGCTCGCTGGCCGATCTCGCCGCCAAGAAGGACGGCGAGTGGGTCACGGCAGGCGGGATGATCGCCGAGTGCAAGCGGATTCGGACCAAGAAGGGCGACCCGATGATGTTCGCCACGCTCGACGACCTCGAGGGCCAGGTCGAGCTGCTCGTCTTCAACTCCGCCTACGCCGCCAACGCGGACAAGATCGACGTGGACAAGATCGTGATCGTGCGCGGGCGGGTGGACCACAAGGAGGCGGGGGAGACCAAGTTGGTGGCGCAGGAGGTGGAGCCCTTCGACCCCTCCGAGGAAGAGGTGCTGCGGGCGACCGAGGCGGCGGTCACCGAGGCGATCGTGCGGCGGCTGACGCTGCACGTCTCGCCCGGCGTGCCCGACACGTTCCTGGAGGAGCTGAAGGAGGTCGTCGGCCACCACCCTGGGGAGCAGGAGCTGCTGCTGGCCGTGGGGGCACGCAAGCTGGTGCTCGGCCCCGAGTTCAAGGTGTCCGGGTCCACGGCCTGCCAGTCCGAGCTGTCGGCGCTGCACGGCGCGGCGCGTGTCGTGGCCTGAGCCTCGGCGCGCTACTACACTTTCCGAGTGGCGCCCATACCCGCCAGAACGTCGGCAGAGCTGCATGAGTGCAGGCAGTGCTGCTCGTTCTGCGACCGCGTCGTCCACCCGTCGGGCTGCATCGCGTCGGGGTGTCAATACCTGTACCTCTACGACGACGAGGAGACCGGCAGCCGCTTCATGGGCTGCATGAACAAGGTCTTCCGCGGAGAGATCGACGTGGAGCTCTTCGAACAGGCCGAACGCACCCGCCACGGCTTCGGCGGAGTCAAGATGACCGGCCTGCCCCTCCCGCAGTGCCGAGCAACCGTCGAGCGCGCCTACGACGGCTATACCGAGGCCTTCGACTGCGTGAACCCCGACTTCTTCCGCAAGCCGGAGATCGAGGACTTCGACGAGCACGAGCGGTTCGATCTCCGCGACGACCTGTAGCCACGGCGGGCCTCCAGGCGCGCACCCAACCAGGCGCGGCCGCTAGCCGCGCCGCTTGCGCGACCGCATCCCGTTGCGGCGCAGCTCGCGCATGCGGTCGATGTCGACCTTGCCGGCTGCCCCGCCCTCGACTCCGGGGCCCTCGAACAGCACCGGCAGCTTCTCGAAGCGCGGCTCCGACAGGAACGCGCCGCAGCCGCGCGGGCCCAGCTCGCCGTCGCCGGGCGGCGCGTGGCGGTCGCGGTTCGAGCCGAGCGGCGTCTGCGAGTCGTTCATGTGCAGGCAGCGCAGCCGGCGCATGCCGACGAGCTTCCCGCAGCTGTCCAGCACCTCGGTGAGCTTGTCGGCGGTGCGGATGTCGAAGCCGCTGGCGAGCATGTGGCACGAGTCGAGACAGATGCCGATCCGCTTGTGGCCGCCGGCGAGGTCGACCAGCTCGCGCAGCTCGCGAAACGAGCGCCCGAGCGTGTTGCCGGCCCCGGCGGTGTTCTCCAGCAGCAGCCGGCAGGAGTCCGACTCCGCCAGCGCGTGCTCGAACATCTTCCCGGCGCGCGCCAGCGCCTCCTCGAGCGGCTCGCCGACGGTCGATCCGGGGTGGATCACCACGCCGTCGGCGCGGATCTCATCGCCCATGCGCAGCGCGTGGATCAGCGAGTCCGCCGACTTGCGGCGCATCTCGCGGTCCTTGGTCGCCGGGTTGATCAGGTAGACGGCGTGGATCGTGACCGACTCGATCGGCCCGCCCTTGATTAGCTCGAGGAACTCCGCGATGTCGTCCGGCTTCCAGCGGGTGGGCCTCCACATGCGCGGCGACTGGTTGAAGACCTGGATCGCGTCGCAGCCACGCTCGACACCGCGCCGGTGCGCTTCCACGAGGCCGCCGGCCGTCGAGACGTGGGCGCCGATTAGCAATGGAGAGCTCCGCGGGCATCCTGCCCGCGCTCTGATGACATAGTCAACGTCGTGTTGCCGACACAAATGAAAGTTAGGTTCGCGCCCTCACCCACTGGCGTGCTGCACATCGGCGGCGCGAGGACGGCACTGTACAACTGGCTCCTCGCCCGCGGTCAGGGCGGCACCTTCGTACTGCGCATCGAGGACACCGACCGCGAGCGCTCCACCCCGGAGAACGTCGAGCAGATCCTCGACGCCCTGCGCTGGCTCGAGCTCGACTGGGACGAGGGGCCCTTCTCGCAGGCCGAGCGGGCGCCCCGGCACGCCGAGGCGATCGAGCAGCTGCTCTCCTCGGGGGCCGCCTACGAGGACGACGGCGCCATCCGGGTGCGCGTGCCGGACGAGGGCGAGACAATCTTCCACGACTCGATTCGCGGCGAGATCGCCACGCCCAACCAGGCGATCGACGACTTCGTGATCCGCCGCTCGGACGGCAGCGCGCTCTACAACTTCGCGGTCGCGGTCGACGATCTCGACATGGGCATCACCCAGGTCGTGCGCGGAGCCGACCACATCTCGAACACCCCGCGCCAGGTGATGGTCCTGCGGGCCCTCGGGGCAGATACGCCCGCGTACGCCCACCTGCCGCTGCTGCACGGGCCGGACGGCAAGAAGCTCTCCAAGCGCCACGGCGCCGCGTCGGTGCAGGAGCTTCGCACCGCCGGCTACCTGCCGGAGGCGGTGCGCAACTACATCGCGCTGCTCGGCTGGGGCTACGACGAGTCGACCACGTTCTTCACCACCGACGAGCTGGTCGAGCACTTCGACCTGTCGCGCGTCTCGAAGAACCCGGCCGTCTTCGACGAGCAGAAGCTGCGCTGGATGAACGGCCGCTACCTGCGCGAGCTGCCGGTCGAGCGACTGAAGGAGCGGCTCGAGCGCTTCACCGGCCGCGAGCTGCCCGTCGAGGCGGTCGAGATCAGCCAGGACAAGATGTCGACGCTGGCCGAGTTCTGGGATCTCGCCGGGTTCCTGGTCGAGCGGCGCGACTTCGACGAGCAGGCCTGGGCCAAGGTGATGCGCGACGGCGCCGCCGACCGCCTGCGCGACGCGCGCGCCGCCCTGGAGCAGGCCGAGCCCTTCGACGTCGAGACCGTCGAGCGGGCCTTGCGCGGGGTCGTGGATCGCCTCGACGTCAAGGCCAAGGAGGTCTTCCAGCCGGTGCGCGTGGCGGTGGCCGGCAGCACGGTCTCGCCGGGTATCTTCGAGTCGGTTGCCGCGCTGGGGCGGGAGGAGACCCTGGCCCGCATCGATTCTGCGCTCAAGAAAGCCTCTGGCGGCTGATCCCCGGCTCTCAAGCGTTGGTCCGCGATTGCCGATAGCCAAGGTGACCGCACATGCCAGCTGCCGCCACCACCACTGCCGCCGGCCTCGAGCCGGCGGTCTCGCCGCACGGCGAAGGCCACGGCCGCCGCCTGACCGCCGCCTTCGACGCACTCGAGGCGTTCCCGGCCCTCGCTGAGTCACGCGACCGCGTCCTGCGCGTGGTCCGCGAGGACCGCACGTCGGTCGGCGAGGTCGTGGCGGCCGTCGAGTCCGACGTCGCGCTGGTGATCACCGTGCTGCGCATCGCGAACCGCAACTCCCAGCGCAAGAAGGGCAAGATCGCGAGCATCCCCGACGCGATCGAGATCCTCTCGCCGGAGGGCGTGGAGACGCTCGCCTCTCGAGCCGCCACATTCGACTTCTTCGAGCGCACCCCGGGGTGGGACCTGATGCCCGAGCGCTTCCGGCTGCACGCCGTCGCCACCCAGGCCGCCGCCGACCGGCTCGCTCGCGAGCTCGAGTACGACGACCGCGACGAGCTGCTCTGCTCGGCGCTGCTGCACGACATCGGCAAGCTGGTCCTGAGCCACGCCTATCCCGGCTATCCGTCGCAGATCCACGGCAACGCCCGCACCCCCGAGGAGCGCCTGCACAAGGAGCGGCTCGAGCTGGGCGTGGACCACGCGCTGGTCGGCGGAGTGCTGGCCCGCCGCTGGGCGCTGCCGAACCGGTTGGCCATGGCGATCGAGCGCCACCACGCAGACGACGCCGAGGGCGAGCCCGCGCTCGTGCGCCTGGCGGACATGCTGGCCCATTACGGGCACGGCAAGCCGGTCAACCCCAAGGAGCTCTTGGCGGCGGCGCACGCCGTCGACCTGACGACCGACCAGCTGCGCGAGGTCATGTACGAGCTGCCGCACGGCTCCGGCCAGGCCAAGCGCAACGTCGACCCGTGCCCGCTCTCGTCGCGCGAGGTCGAGGTGCTGAAGCGGCTCGCGGAGGGCAAGGTCTACAAGCAGATCGCCCACGAGCTCGAGCTGTCGACGAGCACGGTGCGCACGCACCTGCACAACACGTACGCGAAGCTCGGTGCGGTGGACAGGGCGCAGGCCGTCCTGATCGCCACCGAGCGCGGCTGGCTCTGAGCACCGGGCACTGAACGGCTCGCGTCGATCTCGCAGCGGAAGTGTTCGAAGCTGGCGTGCAGGCCGTCGAAGGCGCTCCTGAACGCCTCGGGCCCGCGGCGAGTACCGGGCTCGGCGGCGACGTCTGGGTTGACGTACTCGATCCCGCCGTCGCAGAGCGCGTTGAAGTCGGCGAGGTCGTTGGCGTTGAGAGCGTCGTAGAAATGCCGCACCAGCTCGACGTTGCCGGCCGGCACGGCTACTCGCTCAGCCCCGCGGCGTCGAGGGCCTCCTCCCGCGTGGCGAAGCCCCGGTGGCGCACGACCTTGCCGTCCCGCATCGTCAGCACCCACGCCATCGGGTTGTCGGAGCGAGCCCCGCTGCCCCTGCCGCGCACGGCGCAGCCGCCGAGGATCACGACGTCGTCGCCGACGGTGCGGATGTCGTCGGCGTGCGGCTGCATCTCCTCCCAGACCTCGTGGGCCTCCTGGAAGTAGTCGCGCACGCCGGCGTGACCGATGTAGCCGCCGCTCTCGACGCGAGTGCCCGTCAGCGGAAGGAACTCGATCTCGGGGTCGTACAGCTCGAGCAGCCCGTCGATGTCGCGGGCACAGATGGCACGGAAGGACCGGCGCGCGACCTCTGCGTTCGCCTCGGACATCCCTCTCAGTATCGCGCCCGGGGCAGAGCGAGCGGCTCTCCGGCTCAGAGCGAGCGGGCCGGCAGGGGGACCAGCACGAGCACTCGGGTACCCCGGTCGGACGTCTCGATGTCGAGCGTCCCATCGAGCAGCTCGGCGCGCTCGCGCATCATCGCCAGCCCCAGGTGGCCGGGCTCGGCAGCGCCCAGCGGGTCGTCGCTGCCGAAGCCGCTGCCGTTGTCGGTGACCCGCAGCTCGAGGATCGAGCCGACGGTGCGCAGCGAGAGCGAAACCGCGTCGGCGCCGGCGTGGCGACCGGCGTTGACCACGGCCTCCTGGGCGATCCCGAACAGGACGCCCGCGGTGTCGGCGGGCAGGTCGACGCGGTCGATCGTCACCAGCACCTCGATGCCGTAGCGACGCTTCCAGACCACCAGGCAGTTCTCGATCGCTGTCTCGAACGACAGCTCCTCGAAGGCGTAGGGGCCGAGGTCCACGAGGCCGTCGCGCAGCACCGCGATGTTGCGCTCGGTCAGCGCGCGGGCTTCGTCGAGCAGGCGCGTGGCATCGCCGGCGCGGCCCTCGGCAGCCGCCTTGTGAGCCGAGGTCAGCATCATGTCCAGCCCGATCAGCTCCTGGACGGGGCCGTCGTGGATGGTCTCGGCCACCCGCCGGCGCACCTCGGCCTCGGCCTGGATGGTGCGCCGCGACAGGCTGCGCGCCCGCAGGCGGCTGGCCGACTCGGCGGTGCGCAGGCTGCCGACCACGAGTCCCGTGGCGAGGCAGGACAGGACGAAGACGGCCTCGTAGAAGGGCTGCAGGGCGCCGGGCACGGGCGAGTCGCCGCGCACCGCGGAGGCGGTGACCAGGGCGGCGGAGCCCAGCAGCGCCACCATCACGCCGCGCCGCTCTCCCTGGAAGTGGGCGTGTGCGGCGATCAGGAACAGCGCGGTCGCCCGCACCGCGCCGTAGCTCTCGGGGGCCACCAGCTCGAAGACGAGCAGGACGAGCAGGTCGGCCGCCGCGACCAGCGGGCTCAGCAGGCGCTCTGGTTCGCGGCGAGCAAGCACCAGGCACCAGGCGGCCCAGGGCACCCCGAGCCCGCCCAGCACGGCCGCGCCCTTGCCCCCGTATGGGAAGCCGAGGCAGGCGAGCGCCAGCAGCGCCGCCACGGCGATCGCCAGCCGCGCCATCGCGAACAGCAGGATCGGCTGAGCCGACTCGATCGGGAGGCGGCGGAACCTCACGACGGCGGGCTCGGGGCGCGTCGGGGGTTCCATCGGCATACCGTAGAGTGACGCCCGGTGCTGGTGATCACCACCAAGTCGCCGTACGCGGTACGCGCGCTCGCGGAGCTGGCCCGCCGCGGCCAATCCACCCCGGTGCCGATCGGGGAGATCGCCCGGGCGCGCGAGATACCGGTGCAGTTCCTCGAAGGGCTGTTCGCGACGCTGCGCCGCGCCGGCATCCTGCAGTCGCAGCGCGGCGTGAAGGGCGGCTACAGCTTCGCCCGGCCACCGAGCGAGATCACGGTGCTCGAGGTGGTGGAGCTGCTGGAGGGCGAGCTGGGCACGGACGCCCCGGCGAACGGCCCGGTCTGGACCGACGCCGTAGCGGCCGTCAGAGGCGTGCTCGGCGGAAGCACGATCGCCGAGGTGGCCGAGCGCGAAGCGCAGGCGGGCGGCGCGCCGATGTACTACATCTAGGCGATGTCGCGGGAGAACGTGGAGCTGGTGCAGCGCGCTGTCGAGGCCCTCAATCGGCGCGACGTGGACGCTTTCCGCGAAGCCACGCACCACGATGTCGTTCAGGATTGGTCGAGGGCGGTCGGTCCCGAGCGAGGGCTCTACCACGGGCAGGACCAGGTGGTCACCTTCCTCCGCTCGTGGTGGGATGCCTTCGACGAATCGGTGATCGTCGTCGACGAGCTGATCGACGCCGGTGACCAGGTCGTGTCGGTCTTCCACGGGCGCCAGCGAGGCAGGAGCAGCGGCGCGATAGTCGAGGGCCGAGGTTCCGTCCTCGTCTGGACCCTTCGGGACGGCAAGGTCGCCTCCTCGACGCTGTACCAAGAACGCGACGAGGCCCTCGAGGCCGTTGGCCTGTCGGAGAACCTCACATGCCCGCCGCCTCCAGCGCCTCGGCCGGGTCGTTGAACCACTGGAAGCGGACCGCCTGGCCGTCGCGGACCGTCCAGACGTAGCCCTGGCGCCACTGCACCTCGACGCCGCTCGCGCCGGTGCCGCGGGCGATGCCGATCACCACGACGACGTCGTCGCCGGCATCGGTCACCTGCTCCAGCTCGATATTGAAGTCCGGGTAGACGTCGAGCACCCGGCCGAGCGCCGCTCGGTCCTGGACGGTTCCCGCCTCCACGGCGTACGGAGGGTTGACGTACTCGAGATCGGGCGCGATCAGGTGGGCGCTCGAGGCACCCGCGTTCCACGCCTCGTAGATCGCTCGCACGAGCTCGACGTTCTCGCTCATCGGCGCGCCAGCGCCAGCACGCCGGCGGCGTTGCCCTCGCGCAGCGTCTCGGTGAGGTGGTTGACGCACCGGCTCGTGCCCTGACCGAGGCGCAGCCAGACGGACTCCGAGACCAGCTCGCGCAGCTCCATCGCCCGGCGGCGCATGAGCGACAGCGCGCAGTCGAGGACCAGCTCACGCTCGCGCACCTGGCGCAGCGACCCTGGTTGGGCTGCCATTCGCGCCATACCTTACCCCCATCCGGGCGGCTGGGAACAACTCGCTGACACCCGGCGGCTACAGTCGGGCCATGACCGTTCCCCCGGTCACCGGAGCCATACCGGAGAACCTGGCCGACCTCGTCGGCAACACGCCGCTGGTGCGGCTCACGCGGCTCGCGCCCGACTGCGACGCTGAGCTGCTCGCCAAGCTGGAGGCGTACAACCCGGCCGGCAGCGTCAAGGACCGCATCGGCGTGTCGATGATCGACGTCGCCGAGGCGGAGGGCAGGATCGAGCCCGGCCGCAACACGATCGTCGAGTCCACGTCGGGCAACACCGGGATCGCGCTCGCCTTCGTCTGCGCCGCGAAGGGCTACCACCTGATCCTCACGATGCCCCAGGGCATGAGCCGCGAGCGCGAGAACCTGCTGCGCCTGTACGGCGCCGAGGTGGTGCTGGTGGAGTCGATGGGCGGGATGGACGAGGCCGTGCAGGAGGCGCGCCGCATCTGCCGCGAGCGCGGCGATTGCTGGGTCCCGAACCAGTTCTCCAACCCCGCCAACCCGGAGATCCACCGGCGCACCACCGCCGAGGAGATCTGGCGCGACACCGAAGGACGGGTGGATGTGCTGGTCTGCGGCGTCGGCACCGGCGGCACTATCACGGGCTGCGGCGAGCGCCTCAAGGAGCGCAACGCAGACCTGCATGTCGTCGCGGTCGAGCCGAAGGCGTCGCCGGTGCTCTCCGGAGGGCTGCCCGGCCCGCACAAGATCCAGGGCATCGGCGCCGGCTTCGTCCCCGAGGTCTTCAACCAAGAGGTCGTCGACGAGATCCTGGCCGTGGACGACGAGGACGCCATCGACACCGCGCGCCGCAGCGCTGCGCGTGAGGGCGTGCTGGCCGGGATCTCGGGCGGCGCGGCGCTGCACGCCGCGGTCGAGGTCGGCTCGCGCCCCGAGATGAGCGACAAGCGGATCGTCGCGATCGTCCCCGACTCGGGCGAGCGCTACGCGAGCACGCCATTCTTCGCGCCGTGATGGGGCTCGGCTCATTCGCGCGGGTCGCCCAGGAGGTGCGTGAGGACCTGACGGCGGCGCAGCAGCGCGATCCCGCGGCGCGCACGGTCAGCCGGCTGGAGATCCTGCTCACCTACGGCGGCGTGCAGGCGCTGCTGGCGCACCGGATCTCGCACGCGCTGCACGAGGCCGGCGTGCCGCTGCTCCCAGGCATGTTCGCCAACCTCGTCAAGGTCGTGACCGGCGTCGAGATCCACCCGGCCGCGCGTGTCGGCCGCGGTCTGTTCATCGACCACGGCGCCGGCGTGGTGATCGGCGAGACGGCCGAGGTCGGCGACCACGTGACGATGTACCAGGGTGTCACGCTTGGCGGCACGGGCTTCGCGCGCGGCAAGCGCCACCCGACGGTGGGCGACCAGGTGATGATCGGCTCGGGGGCGAAGCTGCTCGGGCCGATCGTGGTCGGCGCGCGGTCGAAGATCGGCGCCAACTCGGTGGTCATCCACGACGTGCCCGCCGATGCCACCGTCGTCGGCAACCCGGGCCACCCGGTCAGGGTGGACGGGCGCCGGCCGGAGGGGCCGGATGCGGACTGGGCGCACCTGCCCGACCCCGTGGCCGACGCGATCAGCGGCCTCGCCAACCGGCTCACCGAGCTCGAGGAGCTGGTGGCCGAGCAGACCGGCCGCAAGCCCGAGGGCGCCGAGATCCGGCGCCTGGAGCGGCGGCGCGGCCCGGACTCGGCCGGCGGGTAGTGGCCACGCAGGCGGCGCGGCCGCCCGCGCCTCAGTAGTAGACGCTGCGCGTGCGGTGGCGCGGCACCGCCTTGTACTCCGGTGCCTGCCCGCGATTCCAGAGCCTGATGTCGAGCACCCGTGGCGGCACGCCGGTGCGCTCGGCCAGCTGCTCGCACGCGTGCAGGGCGCAGGCGCGGATCTCGCGCTCGGCGGTCCCCTGCGCAAGCAGCTCGCCCGCGTCGATGCGCGCGGCCAGCTCGGGGGCGTAGCGCAGCACGCCGTCCACGCGCAGTACGTGCGGGACGAGGTTGTCCGCGAAGATCGTGAGCCGGTCGAGATCGTGGAACTCGGCCGCGCCGGCCAGGGCGAGGTCGCTGGGGACGATCTGGGCGCGCTTGTAGAAGCCGCGATCGTCGAAGAAGCGCATGCCGCGGGCGAGCAGCTCGGCCAGCCGTTGCGCCGATCCGCCCGCCTCGTCGACCAGGTCCAGCGCGCCGCGGTCGCCCAGGAAACGGCCCAGGTCGCGCAGCGCCTGCGCGTACAGGCGCATCAGCGGATGGTCCGCCTCCTGGCCGAGCACGCCCGCGACGGAGGCCGCGTCGAGCGCGCGCAGCTCGCCGTTCGTCCACGGCCCGTGCTCGGCGGACGCCGCGGCGATCGTGCGGTAGCCGGACAGGCCGGGCCGCTTGCGCAGGGTCGGGAACCAGCCTGAGCCGAAGTTGATCGCGTCGAGCTGGAGCACGTGGTCGGGTTGGTGCGGCGCGGCGGCCGCGGGGTCGACCGGCGGGGGCTCGCGCCAGGCGTCCAGGTCGATCGACACGTTGCGGGCCGACTCCGCGATCGAGCGGCAGGTGGAGCGCACCTCGTCGAGCAACTGCACGCCTCCTTCCTACACTGCCCGGCGTGTCCACCGCGTTCGACTGCCGCGAGCTGTCCAAGCGCTACGGCGGGACGGTCGCGCTGGCCGGGGTGGATCTGGAGGTCCAGCCGGGCGAGCTGGTCGGGTTGCTCGGCCCCAACGGGGCGGGCAAGTCGACGCTGGTGAAGATCGCCTGCGGCCTCGTGCGCGCGTCAGGCGGCGACGCACGGGTGGCGGGCGAGCCGGCCGGGTCGGCCGCGGCGCGCGCCACGATCGGCTACCTCGCCGAGCTGTTCCGTTTTCCCGAGTGGCTGCGCGCCGACGAGCTGCTGACGCTGCACCAGCGGCTGGCCGGGTCGGACGGCGGGCCGGCCGAGCGGGGCGAGCTGCTCGAGCTGGTCGGGCTAGCCGACGCGACGGAGACGAAGGTGGGCGCGATGTCGAAGGGCATGCAGCAGCGGCTTGGCATCGCCCAGGCGCTGGTGGGCGCCCCGCGGCTGCTGATGCTCGACGAGCCCACCAGCGCGCTCGATCCGGTCGGGCGCCGGATCGTCCGCGACCTGCTGCTCGAGCTCAAGAGCCGCAAGGTGGCGGTGCTGCTCAACTCGCACCTGCTCAGCGAGATCGAGCGGGTCTGCGACCGCGTGGCGATTCTCGTGGGTGGGCAGATCGTGGCGCGCGGCAGCCCCGCCGAGCTCGCGCAGGCGCGTGGGGTGGAGGTGGACCTCGATGGAGGAGTGCGCGCCTTTCCCGAGGCGACCCGCGAGCAGGTGCCGGAGCTCGTCGCCGGCCTGGTCGCCGCCGGTGAGCGCGTGTACGGGGTGCGGGTGCTGTCCTCAACGCTCGAGGAGACCTATCTGGAGACGGTGGAGGCGGCGTCGTGAGCGGCGCCGTCGCGATCGCCGGCTACGCGCTGCGGGAATCGACTCGCCGGCGCGTGTTCGTGGTCGTGCTGATCCTGACCGCCGCGTTCCTGGCGCTCTACGCGGTCGGCACCGAGGCCGCCTTCGACTCGGTCGACGCCGAGGCGGCCGGCGCGGTGCTGGACGTCGACGACCAGGTGCTGACCGGGTCGACGCTGCTCGGGCTGGCGATGTTCACCACGCTCTTCTTGGGATGCGTGCTGGCGGTCTTCCTGACCTTGGGCGCCGTGCGCGGCGACGCGGAGCGCGGCCTGCTCCAGCCGCTGGTGGTGCGCCCGCTCGGCCGCACCGCGTTGCTGGGCGGGCGCTTCGCCGCCGCCGCCGGCGTGTGCGGCGCCTACGTCGCCGTCGTCTACGCGGCGGCGATGACGATCACCGGCGTCGCGGGCGGCTGGTGGCCCGCGGACCCCGTGGGACCCGGACTCGGCCTGGTCGCCGGCGTGATCCTGATCGCTGCGCTGTCGCTGCTCGGCTCGATCTTCCTGTCGGCCAACGCCAACGGAATCGCGGTGTTCATGGCGTTCGGCGCCGGGCTGGCGGCGGGCCTGCTGGGCCAGATCGGCGACGCCCTGAACGTCGACACGCTGAAGAACGTCGCCGAGCTGGTGTCGTGGGCGCTGCCGTTCGAGGCGCTCTATCAAGAGGGGCTCAACTCACTGACCGAGGGCGTCGGCGGCAATACGGCGCTGATCGTCCAGCTCGGTCCGTTCGGAGGCGCGCAGGAGGCCGGGCCGCTGCTCTGGCCATGGTGCGTGGCCTATCTGGCGCTGCTCGCTGGAGCCGCACGGTTGGCGTTTGCCCGCCGCGATCTGTAGCGGTGGTGTCGGCTCATTCGCGGGCGGCGAGGTGGAGTACTGGGTCGAGTTCGGGCCCACGACCGCGTACGGGTCGGAAGGCCCGCACCAGGCGGTCCTCACGCAGGAGAACACCCCGGCGCCGGTGCTGGCCGAGTTCAGCGGGGGCGAGCGCTCGACGGTCTACCACTACCGGCTGTGCGCCCGGGACGACTTCCAAGACCGCAGAGTGGGGCGCAGAACGGTGACGGCCTGTTCGTTGGCGCGTTCACCGCCGGCACCGTCGCGCGCGGCAACACCGCCGACGGCAACGAGGCGACGGCATCGAGGTGCGCGGCACCGGCACGACCATCGCCGGCAACACCGCCAACGAGAACGGCGACTTCGGGATCGACGCGGTGGCCGGCGTGACCGACGGCGGCGGCAACTTGGCCAGCGGCAACGGCAACCCGCCGCAGTGCCGCAACGTGCTCTGCCAGTAGGCGGACCGCGCGCACTCGGCCGAGCCGAGTGCTTGCGCACGACCCCTCCGCCCGCGCCCCTATCCTCGCCAGGGTGAGTGCACCCGTAGCCACCGAGGCCCTGCTGGAGGGCCTCAACGAGCCTCAGCGCCAGGCCGTCCTGCACGGCGAGGGCCCGCTGCTGATCCTCGCGGGCGCCGGCTCCGGCAAGACGCGCGTGCTCACCCATCGGATCGCGCACCTGGTCGGCACTGGGCAGGCCGCTCCGGGCGAGATCCTCGCGATCACGTTCACCAACAAGGCGGCCCAGGAGATGCGCGAGCGGGTGGAGACCCTGGTCGGCCGGCGCGCGCGTGCGATGTGGGTGATGACGTTCCACTCGGCCTGCGCGCGCATGCTGCGCGCCGACGCCGAGCGGCTGGGCTACACGCGCGGATTCACGATCTACGACGAGCAGGACTCGCTGCGCCTGGTCAAGAACTGCATCGAGGAGCTCGACATCGATCCCAAGCGCTTCCCGGCGCGCGGGCTCCGCCGCCAGATCTCGGACGCGAAGAACGCGCTGCTCGACGCGGAGAGCTACCGGCTCAAGGTGAGCAGCTTCTTCGAGCAGACCGCCGCGGACGTGTACGACCTCTACGAGCCGCGCCTGCACTCCGCCAACGCGATGGACTTCGACGACCTGCTGTTCCGCTGTGTGAACCTGTTCGAGCTGTTCGACGAGGTGCGCAACCGCTACCGCCGCTCGTTCCGACACGTGCTCGTCGACGAGTACCAGGACACCAACCGCGCCCAGTACCGCTGGCTGCAGCTGCTCACCGAAGAGCACCGCAACATCGCGGTCGTCGGCGACGACGACCAGTCGATCTACCGCTTCCGCGGGGCCGACATCCGCAACATCCTCGACTTCGAGGACCACTTCCCGGACGCGACGGTGGTCAAGCTCGAGCAGAACTATCGCTCGACGCAGACGATCCTGAACGCGTCCAACGCGGTCATCTCCAACAACCGCTCGCGCAAGGACAAGTCGCTCTGGTCCGAGCTGGGCGAGGGCGACCCGGTGCACGTGCGCGAGCTGGAGGACGAGCACGCCGAGGCCCGCTTCGCGGTGTCGGAGATCGAGCGGCTGGTGGACGGGGGCGCGTCGCGCGACGACATCGCCGTCTTCTACCGCGCCAATGCCCAGAGCCGCGTGCTCGAGGACACGCTGGTGCGCTATGGAGTGGCCTACCAGGTGATCGGCGGCACGCGCTTCTACGAGCGGGCAGAGATCAAGGACGCGCTGGCGTACCTGACGCTGCTCGTGAACCCGTCCGACACGGTCGCCTTCGGGCGGGTCGTCAACTCCCCGCGCCGGGGCATCGGCCAGACCTCGCAGGCGCGGCTTGTCGGGCACGCCAACACCGTCGGCTCGCCGGTCTGGGAGGTGGCGGCGCAGCCCGAGCTGGTGCCGGGGCTCGGGACCGCGGCGGTCAAGGCGGTCGGGCGCTTCATGTCGGTCATGGACCGGCTGCGGGAACGCGTTGAGGGTGAGGCGGGGGTAGGGGACCTGCTCCACGAGACCCTCGAGGAGACCGGCTACACCGAGGCGCTCCAGGCCGAGCGCACGGTGGAGTCGCAGGTGCGGCTGGAGAACCTCGAGGAGCTGGTCGGCGTGGCGCGCGAGTACGACGCGACCGCCGATGAGCCATCGGTGGAGGAGTTCCTCCAGCAGATCGCGCTCTTCTCGGAGCAGGACAACCTGCGTGACGAGCTGGGACTGGTCACGCTGATGACCCTCCACAACGCCAAGGGCCTGGAGTTCGACACGGTCTTCATCATCGGGATGGAGGACGGCGTGTTCCCGCACTCGCGTTCGATCGAGGCGGGCGATCTCGAGGAGGAGCGGCGGCTCGCCTACGTCGGCATCACGCGCGCGAAACGCGAGCTCTACCTGACCTACGCGCGCACGCGCGCTCTGTTCGGCAACCGCGACTGGAATCTGCGCAGCCGCTTCATCGACGAGATCCCGATCGAGTTCACCGACCGCGAGGAGCAGGGACCGGTGGGCCGGGAGGCCGCTTCCACCTGGGGAGCGACCACCGCCGCCCCGCCGGAGCCGACCGGCCCGGGAGCGATCTTCGCCCTCGGCGACGACGTGCTGCACGCGCAGTTCGGCGAGGGCGTGGTGGTGGGCGTGGAGCCGGGCGGGCTGGTGGTGGTGCGCTTCGCGGGAGACGGCTCCGAGCGCAAGCTGATGGCGGATTACGCGCCGCTCAAAAAGCGTTGACCCGGTAGCTGCTCTAGGCTGCCCCGTCCGTGAGCGCCGAGATCATCGACGGAAAGGCCGTAGCCGCGCGCGTCAAGGACGACGTGAAGCGCCAGGTGGCGGAGCTGTCCGTGACACCCGGGCTGGCCACGGTGCTGGTCGGCGACGACCCCGCCTCGGCGATCTACGTCCGCATGAAGCGCGAGGACTGCGCCGCGGTCGGCATCGAGTCGTTCCACCACGCCGTCCCCGGCGACGTCGATCCGGGCGACCTGTCGGATCTGCTGAAACAGCTCAATGCCGACGAGCGCGTGCACGGCATCCTGCTCCAGCTGCCGCTCCCCGACCACCTCAAGCAGGACGAGTTCATCCCGCTGATCGACCCGGTCAAGGACGTGGACGGGCTCACCTATGCCAACGCGGGCCTGCTGATGCAGGACCGCGACGATGCGATGGTGGCCTGCACCCCGGCGGGCGTGATGGAGCTGCTGCGCGAGGCGGACGTGGAGCTGCAGGGCGCGCGAGCGGTGGTGACCGGGCCCTCGATCCTGGTCGGCAAGCCGCTGGCGCAGCTGCTGCTGGGCGCCAATGCCACCGTCACGCACTGCCACTCGCGCACGCGCGATCTGCCCGCGGTGTGCCGCGAGGCGGACGTGCTGATCGCGGCGGTCGGGTCGCCCGGGCTGGTGACGGGCGAGATGGTGCGTGAGGGCGCGGTCGTGATCGACGTGGGAACCAACCGCACCGACGACGGGTTGGTGGGCGACGTGGACTTCGAGTCCGCCCGCGAGCGCGCGCGGGCGATCACCCCAGTTCCGGGCGGGGTGGGGCCGATGACGCGGGCGATGCTGCTCGTGAACACGCTGCGCGCCGCCCGCCTGCAGGCCTAGCGAGGTACGGCTACCCGTACCCCCGCATGCCGGGAGACCCCACTGGTGGGGGGCACCGCACGGTGGCAACCTCGTGAGCGCTCGGACGTAGCGTCCCAGCGGGTCGC
>Ga0209574_10000114_pt1 | contig 22202 bp, 23 predicted proteins | sample AgamicMgMarz_FD_187168 | JGI IMG/M metagenome (GOLD analysis project Ga0209574, IMG submission 187168) | Agave microbial communities from Guanajuato, Mexico - Mg.Ma.rz (SPAdes) (version 2) | ecosystem: Host-associated > Plants > Phyllosphere > Phylloplane/Leaf | place: Guanajuato, Mexico... | reverse complement strand
CGTCGTCCTCCACGAACCAGCCCTCCCCGATCCCGTGCCGCTGCAGCCGCAGGACCGGGTCCTTCTCCTGCCAGTCCTCGGCCTCGAGCGCCTTGCGGTAGTGGGCCGGGTCGCCCTCGTAGTGGCCGCGCAGACGGTGGGTCAGGCACTCGAGCAGCAGCGGCCCGCCTGCGGCGCGCGCCGAGGCGAGGAACGTGCCGAACGTCTCCCATACCGCCACCGCGTCGTTGCCGTCGATCGTCTCGCGCGTGAGCCCGTAGGGGGCGACCACGTCGCTCACACGCTCCACCTTGGTGTGCGCCGAGCGCGGGGTGAACTCCGCGAAGCCGTTGTTCTCGCAGACGAAGATCACCGGCAGCTCCCAGAGCGTTGCCAGGTTGATCGACTCGTTGAAGTGGCCGGCCTGGACGGCGCCGTCGCCGAAGAACACGACCGCCACCTGCTGGCCGTCGCCCATCCGCGCCGCCAGCGCGCTGCCGAGCGCCATCGGGATGTTGCCGCCGACCACGCCGGTGGCGCCCATCAGGCCGTGGTCGGTGTCCACGAGGTGCATCGACCCGCCCAACCCCTTGCAGAGCCCGTCGACCCGGCCCATCAGCTCGGCCATCGCGCGCTCGATCGGCGCGCCGGCCGCGATCGCGTGCCCGTGGCCGCGGTGGCCGCTGTAGATTGCGTCGTCGCTTTGCAGCTGGCTGCAGACGCCCGCCGCCACCGCCTCCTGGCCCACGCTCAGGTGGACCAGGCCGTGCACCTCGTCGGCGCGCTTGAGCTGGCCGACCCGTTCCTCGAAGTGGCGGATCCGCCACATGGTGCGTAGGAGGCCGAGCGCCTCCTCCCGGTTCAGCGAGGGCATGTGCTACGCGGCTACCGGCTCCAGCTGCGCCGCGGCCGACTCGTACGAGCGTCTGTACATCTCGTCGATCGGCAGCGCCCGCAGGTCCTCCGACAGCACCTCGACGCCCCAGGGCTCGGCGTAGCCCATGTCGCGCGCGACCTCGACGTACCCGCGGATGTCGAACTCGCCCTCGCCAGGCAGCTTGCGGCGGTTGATCACCTCGTCGAGCTTGTCGTCGGCGTCCTCGTACTGGCCGTCCGAGAGCTCGACCCAGCCGAGCCGCTCGAGCGGGAACTTGCGCAGGTCCTCCGGCTTGATGCCGAGCTTGCCCATATGCCAAGTGTCTATCACGACGCCGGTGTTGTCGGTCCCGTGCATAACCGCGAGCGCCTTCTCGATGCTGTTCACGTTGACGTCGAACGGCATGAACTCGTAGAGCACCTTGGAGCCGGGGCAGTGCTGGGCCGCGTCCGCGACCAGCTCGGCGTAGGCCTCGTTCAGGCGCGGCATCTCGCAGGGCTTGCCGGGGATGTTGCCGGCCTTGATGTGATGGGCGTCGAGGGCGGCGGCCGCCTCGAACAGCAGCTTGCGGGTGCGATCGGCCGCCGCGCGGTCCCCGTCGTCGACGAACCAGTCCCAGAGGAACTCGAGCTCGAAGCAGCGCAGGCCGTTGTCGTCGAGGTCGCGGCGCATGTCCTCGAACGAGCGCTGCTCCAGCTGGTGCTCGATGTCGGCGTGCCAGAGGCCCAGGCCGACGAACCCGACCTGGGCCGTCTGGGCGCAGCGCTCGGCGAAGTCGAACAGGCTCCATTCGCGGCCGAAGTGCACCTCCACCGGCCCCGCCGAGGTCCAGTATGCGTTGGCCAGCTCCACGCTCATGACGGCTCCTTCACGTTGATCTCGATCTTGACACCGTTGGGGTCATGGACGAAGTACTGACGCATCACACCGGGCACCTCGTTCTGCACCGCCGGCACGCGGCTGCGCCGCAGCCGCTCGGCGACCGTCTCGCGGTCGTCTCCGTCGAATGCCACGTGCTCGACGGGGCCGGTCGCCGCCGGGATCCCGACCCGTCCCGAGTGCGCCACGTAGGCGCTGCGCTCGGCGATGTGCACGCACGGGCGGTCCCCCGCATACAACCAGTACCCCGGAAACTCCAGCGGCGGGCGGTTGCCGGCCTCGAGACCGAGAACCTCGCACCAGAAGTCGCGCGTGGCGTCGATGTCATCGGTGAGGACGAGGAAGTGGTCGAGGCTCGCCACTACGCGGGCGCGGCCTGTCCCACGACCTGCTTCGCCGCCGCGACGATCTTCTCGGCCGACGGCGCGAGGAAGGCCTCCTGGACCTGGTTGCCGGGGACCGGGGCGTCCATGCGCGCCACGCGCGCGGGTGGCGCCTTGAGCGACTCGAACCCGTGCTCGCTCACGGTCGCCGCGATCTCGGACGCGACGCCGCAGCGCAGCCGGCCCTCGTCGGTGATCACCAGGTGTCCGGTCTTGGCGACCGAGTCGAGGATGGCCTGCTCATCGAGCGGAACTAGCGTGCGCAGGTCGATCACCTCCGCCTCGATCCCCTCGCCGGCGAGCGTGCCGGCCGCCTCGAGCGCCGCCACGACCATCATCGAGCAGGCGACGATCGTGACGTCGGTACCCGCTCGCTTGACGGCTGCCTGTCCGAACGCGATCTCGTAGTCGGCGTCGGGCACCTCGTCCTCGGCGCCGTACCCGAACGCGTGCGTGATCACGAGCGACGGGTTGTCGCTCTTGAGAGCGGTCCGCAGCAGGCCCTTGAGGTCGGCGGGCCCCCACGGCACCGCGATCTCGATGCCGGCCACGTTCCAGAACATCCCCATCGGGCTCTCCGAGTGCTGGGCCGCGCCGCCGTGGAGCAGGCCGTGGCTCATGTGGAAGGTGGCCGGTGCCGAGACCCTGCCGCCCGAGCCCTGCCGGGCGGTCGCGACCTCGCTGGCGATCGTGGAGAAGGCCGGGTAGGCGAACGGCGCCAGGCCGAGGTGCAGGAAGATGCGCTGGCCGCACATCGCCGCGCCGGCCGCGAGCGCCGAGTAGGCGGCCTCGGAGCAGGGCGGGAAGTAGATGCGGTCGCCGTACTTCTCCTGGAAGGGCGCGAACCGCATCGCCTCGGGGCCGATGCCGAGCACCTCGTTGCCCATCACGACGAAGTTGGGGTCCTCCTCCATCACGGTCGTGAGCACATCCAGCATCGCGTCTGCGTAGTTCTTGGTTGCCATGGTCGAGCGCCTCCTCAGGCGAAGACGTGGTCGAGTGCGCTTTCGGGCGTGGGCCTCGGGCTGTCGAGCGCGAACTGCCTCGCCTCCGCGATGCGTTCGCGCGCGCGGGCGTCGATCTCGGTCAGCTCGTCCTGGGTGACGTCGCCCGCGGCGAGCAGCTTGCGCGCGTAGCCGAGCACCGGGTCGTGCTCGCGAAACCACTGCTCGTGCTCGCCGGAGACGTTCGAGTCGTCCCAGGCCATCGAGATCTCGGTCGGGCCGGTCGGCAGCGTCGGCCACAGCGGCTGGGTGCCGGCGAAGCGCGCCGTGACGGCGTGGATGAAGAACGGCCCCTTGCGGTCGCGGCAGTGCTGCACCGCTCGGGCGGCGACCTCCGCCACCGCGTCCACGTCGCGGCCGTCCACCGTCTCGACCGGGATGCCGAAGGTCTTCGGGATGTCGGTCAGGTCGTCGACCGCGGACACCGATGTGGGGAAGCCGCCGCCGCTCGAGCCGAGCGCGCCCTCGCTGTTGTTCTCGCACACGTACACCACCGGCAGCTCGTAGAGCGCGCCCAGGTTGAGCGATTCGTAGGACACGCCCTCCTCGAGCGCGCCGTCGCCGAACAGCGCCAGCGCGATCGCGTCGCCGCCCATGCTCTTGAGCGCGAAGGCGGCGCCCGTGCCGAGGCTGATGCTGCCGCCGACGATCGCCGACGTCGAGATGAAGCCGCGGTCGGTGTCGCTCATGTGCATCGTGCCGCCGGCGCCGCGGTTGAAGCCGTTCTCGCGGCCGAGGATCTCGGCCAGCGCCAGCTTCGGGTCGCCGCCGCGGGCCAGCACGTGGCCGTGGTTGCGGTGGTGCGAGGCGATCTTGTCGTCCGGCCCGAGCACGGCCATCAGCGGCACGCCGGTCCCCTCCTGCCCGATGTACAGGTGGAAGTGGGTCATGAACTCGTGCTCGACGAACAGACCGACGACGGCCTCCTCGAAGCGGCGGATGGTCAGCATCGACTCGAGCGTCTCGGTGTGGGTCATCCGGCGGCCTCCAGCTTCCCCCCGAGGAGGTAGGACGAGTGAAGGAGATCGGGGTTCTCCTTCAGCTCGGTCGCCGAGGCGGACAGCTCGATGCGGCCGCGGTCCATCACGTGCACGCGGTTGGCGAGCCCGAGAGCGACCGTGGCGAACTGCTCGATCAGCAGGACCCCGACGCCCGACTCGGCGACTGTTCGGATCGCCGGGATCAGGCGCTTGATGATCACCGGCGCGAGCCCGAGTGAGAGCTCGTCGATCAGCATCACCTTCGGCTTCGAGACGAGCGCCTGCGAGAGCACGAGCATCTGCTGCTCGCCGCCCGACAGCGAGCGCGCCGGCGTGTCGAGTCGCTGCTGCAGCTCCGGGAACAGCTCGAGCGCCCATTCGCGCCCGGCGCGGGCGTCCTCGCGCGAGAGCGAGTAGCACGCGACCGCGAGGTTGTCCTCGACGGTCAGGTCCGAGAGCAGTCGCCGGCCCTCGGGCACGACCGCCACGCCGGCCTGGCGGATCCGCTCGGGCCGGCGGCCGGTGAGGTCGTCGCCGTCGAGCTTGATCGTGCCCGACTCCGGCTTCAGCACGCCGGCCACGCCGAGCACCAGGCTCGACTTGCCGGCGCCGTTGGGGCCGAGCAGGGCGGTCACCTCGCCGGCCGGGATCGCGATGCTCACCTCGCTCACCACCGGCCGGCCGTTGCGGGCGACGGTCAGGCCTTCGAGCGTCAGCTCGCTCATGCCACCTGCTCCGAGCCCTCGACCTCTTCGGTGCCGAGGTAGGCCTTCATGACAGCCTCGTCGCGGAGCACGTCGGCCGTGGGGCCGGAGGCGATCAGCTTGCCGAAGTCGAGCACGGCGGTGCTCTCGCAGCAGGCGGAGACGAGGCTCATGTCGTGGTCGACCAGGATCACCAGCGCGCCCATGTGCTCGGGGATGGCCTGGATCACGCGGCCCAGGTGCTCGGTCTCCTCGTCGGGCAGGCCGGCGCCCGGCTCGTCGAGCAGCACCAGCTTCGGCTTGCCGACGACGGCGCGGGCGATCTCGACCAGCCGGCGCTCGCGCGCGCCGAGCGTGCCGACCTTGGCTTCCGGGTCCACGTCGAGCCCGACGAAGCCGATCGCGCCCAGCACGTCCTCGCGCCGTGAGGCGCGGTCGCCCGTCTTGGAGTGCTCGTGCGCGAGCGCCACGTTGCCCGCCACCGACAGCTCCTCGATCGCCTGCTCGGTCTGAAAGGTGCGCCGCAGGCCCCAGCGCGCGCGCCGGTAGTGAGGCATGGCGAGCAGGTCCTCGCCGAAGGTCTGCACAGACCCCTCGGCCGGGTCGACGAAGCCGCTCAGCACGTTGAAGAAGGTGGTCTTGCCCGCTCCGTTGGGGCCGATCAGCCCGTTCGTGCCGGGCTGGAAGGTGAGCGACATGCCGTCGAGCGGCGTGACGCCGCCGAAGCGCACGGTGAGGTCGCGGATCTCGATCACGACGCGGCCTCCTTGGCCGGCCGGCCACGGCCGAAGAGGCGCATGATCAGGCGGCCCAGGTTCCTCATGTCGCGCGGGAACTGGTAGACGAGCCCCGCCGGCGCGGTGAGCAGCACCTGCAGGATTCCGATGCCGAACAGGATCGTGAGCAGGTCGGCCGGCAGGCCCCAATCGTCGAGCAGGGCGGGCAGCAGCTTGAACAGCGCGCCGGCCACGATCGCGCCCCAGAGGCTGAACACGCCGCCCATCAGCACCACCGCCAGCAGGACGATGTTCTGGCTGGTGGGGAACTGGTAGGTGAACAGCTCGCCCACGTCGCCGGCCAGCAGCCCGCCCGCGACGCCGGTCATGAACGAGGCGAGCGCGAACGCCCAGAGCTTGTAGAGCGTGATGTTCACCCCGGCGGCCAGCGCGGCGGGCTCGCTCTGGCGGATCGCGGCCCAGGCGCGTCCCGGCTTGCCACGCACGTGCAGGAGCGCGACCAGGAACATCACCACGGCCGCGATCACCGTGTAGCGGAAGTAGGCGGGGTCGGTCTGCGCGATGCTGGGCCGGCGGACCTCGGGGTTGCCGAAATCGTTCTCCACGTGGCCGAGGAAGCCGTCGCCGCCGTTGGGGAAGTTGGTCGCGGTCAGCACGACCGTGATCGCGCCGGCGAGCATCAGCGTGATCAGGGCGAGGTAGAGCCCGCTCAGCCGCAGCGCCGGCAGCCCGACCAGCGTGCCCAGCACCATCGTGATCAGCCCGGTCAGCAGCAGGACGATCGGGAACGGCAGCCCGGTGGCGAAGGAGAGCCGCGCGCCCACCCACGACCCGAGCGCGAGCACGGCCACCTGCCCGAGCGAGACCATCCCGACGCGGCCGATCAGCAGCCCGAGACCGAGCGACACGACCGAGAAGATCGCCACCTGGGTTGCCACGCTCGTCCAGTAGGCGCTGATCTGCCCCGGCAGCACGAGCAGCACCAGGGCGAGCAGCACCGCGATCACGACGGCGCGGATGCGGTCGCCGCGATCCAGCCGGGCGGGCGACCAGGCGGGCGCTTCGCGGGCGGGCGCCTCGGCGACGCTCACGTCTAGACGGCCCTCCCCGAGATGGAGTGGCCCTTGCGCGAGAGCCACAGCAGGGCCAGGGTCGCCAGCACGAACGGCGCCATGTCCCTGTACTCGGAGATGGACAGGATCGGCGTGGCCAGCGCGGTCGCGAGGCCGACGACGAGTCCGGCGACCAGAGTCACGACAACCGAGCTGAGGCGGGCGATCAGCGCCGCCGCCAGCGACGAGATCACGAGGAACGTTAGCGTTGCCGCGTCGAGCCCCACCAGGTTCGAGAGCAGCAACCCGGCGACCCCCGAGATCAGGCCCGACACGAGCCAGGCCGACGCCTCCACGCGCCGGACCGGCACGCCCAGCGTGGCCGTGATCTCACGATCGTTGGCCAGCCCACGCATCGCCGTGCCCAGCTTGGTGAACTGCAGGAACAGGACGGTGCCGATGGTCACGACCACCCCGAACGCCAGCCCCAGCACCTGCGTGTAGTTGACCAGGATGTCGCTGACCATGAAGCTCTCGGTCGAGGTCGGCAGGATCATCGAGCGCGCCTTGTCGCTCCAGATCCACGACATCGTGCCGAGCAGGATCAGCGCGAGGCCGAGCGTCGCGGTCGCCTTCACGAGCGGATCCCGGCCCGCCAGGGGCGGGCCGAAGATCAACCCGTAGAGCAGCGTCACCGCGCCGCCGAACAACACGCACACGAGATAGGCCGGCTCCTCCGCCCAGCCCCACTCGTTGATTGCCTGCCACGCGATCAGGGCGCCCATGGCACCGACTGCGCCGAACGCGAGGTTCAGCACGCCAGTGGTCCGGTACAGCACGACCATCCCGACACCGGAGAGGGCGTAGACCCCACCCAGCGCCAATCCGGTGACGATGAACGGCTGAAAATCGTCCCAGCTGGGCATCGGTTCCTATGGGCGTCCTGTAATCGCTTGGCTGGCTACTCGACAGGCGTGTAGTTGCCGTCCTTCTTCTCGATGTCCCGGACTCGCTTGATCGGCGCGTCCGCGTCTGAGATCTCGAAGCAACTCTCCTTCTCGGCCATGGTGCCTTCCTTCGGCGTCACGGTGATGTCGGTGTTGTTCGGGATGTGCAGCGGTGCCTCGCCGAAGTAGTACGGCTTGCACAGCATGTCCGTCTTGAAGTCCTTGATGTTCTTGAAGGCCTCGTTGACGGATTCCTTGTTCACGTCGCCCTCGATCCCCAGCATCGCGTCGGTGGCGATCCGGGCCTCGAGGAAGCCGAACTGGCTGAAGCTCCCGAGCGGGATGTCGGGCGCGTAGTCCTTCAGAACCTGCTTGTAGAGGTTGGTGTCCGGCGCGTCGATGCTGACCAGCGACATCTCCGCGTTGACGCCCAGCTTGTCGTCGAACGTCGTCCCCAGCGCATCCGCCAGGAAGTCGGTGTTGCACGGCGTGGAGCACGCCCACTTGACGCGATCCTGGAGGCCCTGCTGCGCGGCGGCCTGGAGGATCTTGAGCGCCTCCGGCGGGGTGAAGTTGAGCACCACGCCGCCACCGTCACCGGCAGCCTGAACGGCCTTCAGGGCGACCGAGTTGGCGTCCTGGATCGGGACGGCCTCGGCGAGGCTCTCGGTCGGAACTCCCTCCTGCTTGGCGACCGCCAGGAAACCACCCTCGATGTACTCGGTCCCGGGCACCTTCGACTGGATCAGGGCCAGCTTCTCGACGCCCTCGCGGATCAGGTACTGCGTGGCGCCGGTGACGCTGTGGCGCGGGCCCATGTTGACGGCCGCGTAGTTCGGGGTGCCGTAGCACTCAGGCGAGATGCCCGAGCCGATCACGTAGTACCCGTTGGCCTCGTAGTACTTGTGGTTGACGGCACACTCGATGATGCTCGTGTTGCCGACGATGCCGGCGACCTTCTCGGTCTCGACGAGCTTCTTGGCCGCCGCGGCTGCCTGCGCCGGGTCGGTCTGCTCGGTCTCCTGGACCAGTTCGACCGGCCGGCCGTTGATGCCGCCGTTGTCGTTGACGCACTTGAAGTACGCCTCGGCCGTCTTCGCGATCTCGGTGAAGTCGGTGCCGGGCTGCTTGGTGTTGATCGCACCGAGCTTGATCGGCTCGCCGGAGGCCGGCTTGCCGTTGCCCAGGCCGCACTTGGAGGCCTTCTGCTTGCCGGTCTCGCCGGCGAAGCCGCTGTCGTCGCCGCCTCCGCTCCCGCCGCCCCCGCCGCCGTTGTCGTCGTCGTCGCCACAGGCGGCTACGAAGAGCGCGAAGCAAGCTGCAAGCGCCGCCAACCTGACGACCTGACGCGAGCGGCCCAACACGAGCTTGATACTCACGGGTGTCTCTCCTCCTCGGGACTCGCCAGGGCTCCTGCCGATCCAAGCCCGCCCGAGCTTAACCGTCCTCCCCAGACGGGTCAAATTGTTTGACGATTAAGCCCGAAGCGCGATACTGCGCACTGAAGAGAGACCCCGAGAGGAGGATCATGCCCCGCAGGACACCGCCCTTCCGGGCCGATCACGTCGGCAGCCTGTTGCGCCCGCAGCGCCTGTTGCAGGCCCGCGAGGACCTCGCTGCGGACCGCATCTCGACGGACGAGCTGAGGCAGATCGAGGACGACTCGATCCGCGACGTCGTGCGGATGCAGGAGGACGTCGGATTGCAGTCGGCGACCGACGGCGAGTTCCGCCGCGCGTCCTGGCACATGGACTTCATCTACGCGCTGGACGGGATCAGCAAGGCCGAGGACGACCTCGTCGTCCACTTTCACAATCCCGATGGCGACATCGACTACACGCCGGCGGCGCTCAAGGTCACCGGCAGGATCGATCTCCGCGAGCCGACCTTCGGCGAGGACTTCAAGTTCCTGCGCGACACCGTCACCAGCGCCACCCCGAAGCTGACCATCCCGTCGCCGAGCATGGTGCACTACCGCGGCGGGGCGGCCGCGATCGACCCGGCCGTGTACCCCGACAAGGACGACTTCTGGACCGACCTGACGTCGGCTTACGTCAAGCAGGTGCGGATGGTCCACGAGCTCGGCTGCACCTACCTGCAGTTCGACGACACCAGCCTGGCGTACCTGAACGACCCCAACCAGCGCAAGATGATGGCCGAGCGCGGCGAGGACGCCGAGCACCTGCACGTGGCCTACATCCGGCACATCAACGAGGCGCTCGCGGACAAGCCCGAGGGCATCACGATCACGACCCACATGTGCCGGGGCAACTTCCGCTCGTCCTGGGTGGCGGAGGGCGGCTACGACTTCGTCGCCGAGGCGCTCTTCGGCGAGCTGGGCGTGGACGGCTTCTTCCTCGAATACGACGACGCGCGCTCGGGCGGCTTCGAGCCGCTGCGCTTCGTGCCCAAGGACAAGCTGGTGGTGCTCGGGCTGGTCACGACCAAGCGCGGCGAGCTGGAGGACAAGGACGAGCTCAAGCGCCGCATAGAGGAGGCCAGCCAGTTCCTCGACCTCGACCAGCTCTGCCTGTCAGGGCAGTGCGGCTTCTCCTCGACCGCGGAGGGCAACAACGTCAGCTTCGACGAGCAGGTGGCCAAGCTGCGCCGCATCGTCGAGGTCGCGGACGAGGTGTGGGGTTGAGCGACCGGTTCGCCGTGTCCGGCTTGCGCGCCGTCGTGACCGGCGCGGCGAGCGGGCTCGGGCTCGCGATGGCGGAGGTGATGGCCGAGGGCGGGGCTCGCGTGACGTTGGCGGACCTCGATTCGGAAGGCCTCGAGCGGGCCGCCGCACGCCTGCCCGGCTCGCGCACCTACGCGCTCGACATCGCCGATCCCGATGCCGTGCGGGCGCTGTTCGACGAGGTGGTGGCCGAGCACGGCGGGGTGGACGTCGCGTTTGCCAACGCCGGCATCTCGCTGGAGCCGGGCGTCGTCGACGAGCGGGGCGGCCTGGAGGCGCTCGAGGTCGAGACCTGGCGCAAGGTCCTGGGCGTGAACCTCGACGGCGTGGTGTTCACCATGCGCGAGGCCGCGCGGCACATGAAGAAGCAGGGCAGCGGCCGCATCGTCGTGACCGCCTCCACCGCCGGCTTCGGCACCGACCCGATGGTGGGGTACTCGTACTCCGCCACCAAGGCGGCGGTGATCATCATCGTCCGCCAGGCGGCGCTGGAGCTGGCCAGGCACGGCGTGCACGTGAACGCGATCGCGCCCGGGCCGTTCCGCACCAACATCGGCAGCGACGCGGCGCCGATCCCGCCAGAGGCGTGGGAGGACATCGTCGCGATCGGGCGGATGGCGGAGCCGGACGAGCTCAAGGGCGTGGCCCTGCTGCTCGCCTCGCCGGCGTCGAGCTTCATGACCGGCGCGGTGATCCCCGTGGACGGCGGCCAGCTGCTGATGTCGCACGGCGCATGAGGGCCGTGGTCACGAGCGCTCCCCGCCGCGCCGAGCTCGCCGAGCGGGCCGAGCCGGGGGCGCCCGGACCGGGACAGGTGCTCGTCCGGCCACAGGCGGTGGGCATCTGCGGCTCCGACTTCCACTACTTCCTGGGGGAGCTCGGCGAGCAGGCGAAGTACCCGCGCGTGCAGGGGCACGAGGTTGGCGCGGTCGTCGAGGCCGTCGGGCCATCGTGCTCGCGTGACTTCTCGCCCGGCGACGTGGCCCTGCACCCGCTGTCGCACTGCGGTCGTTGCTATCCCTGCCGCGTCGGGCGCACCAACGTCTGTGACAACTTCAGCCTGATCGGCATCCATGAGGACGGCGGCTTGCAGGAGCAGCTGCTGCTGAGCGAGGAGCTCGCCTTTCCCACGAGCGAGCGCCGCCCGCAGATCGCGGCGCTGGCGGAGCCGCTCTCGATCGCGGTGCGGGCCATCAACCGGTCGCGGCTGGAGCCCGGCGAGCACACCGTGGTCTTCGGGGCCGGGCCGATCGGCCAGGCGATCGCGTTGCTTGCCGCCGAGCGAGGCGCTTCGGTGCTGATGATCGACCCGATGGCGAGTCGCCTCGAGATCGGCTCCAAGATGGGCGCGGAGACGATGCCGTGGAGCGACGACGTGATCGAGGCGGCGCGCGAGTGGTCGGGCGGCGAGGGCGCCGAGGTGGTCTTCGACGCCACCGGCGCGCCGGACGCGATTCGGGCCGGGTTCGAGACGGCGGTGTCGGCGGGGCGGCTGGTGATGGTCGGCATGTCGCACCACGACGTGCCGCTGCGCGTGTTCGGGTTCGTGGACAAGGAGCTCGACGTGCTCGGTGTCAGCTGCTGCAACGGCGATGAGTTCGAGGAGGCGGTTGGCTTCGTCGAGCGCAACGGCGCCAAGCTCGAGAACCTGATCACGCAGGAGTTCCCGCTGGGGCGCGCGCCCGAGGCGCTGCGGTGGGCGATGGACCATCCGTCCGAGGCGATGAAGGTTGTGATCGGCGACATCAACTGAGGAGGAGATCGGTTTGGACGCGCCCCCGATGCTCGAGATCAGCTCCGGTGCCCGGAGGGCCTTGGATGCCATCTGCGACACGTTCGTGCCCGGTGAGGCCGGGCTGCCGCCCGCGACCGAGCTGGGCGTGCCGGAGGCGATGCTGATGGCGGTCGGGTCGAACCCGAGCGCGGCCGAGCGGGAGCAGTTCGCGGGGCTGCTGGACTCGTGGGATCGCGATTTCCCGTCGCTCTCGCAGCAGGATCGTGAGGTCGTGCTGCTCGGCTGGGCCGACTCCCCGGAGGTTGGGCCCCGTGCTGCGTTCCAGGCGCTGCGCAAGGGCATCCTGCTGAGCTACTACTGCCTGCCCTGGATGGGCGAGGGGCCGAACCCAGTGGACGAGGCGCTCGGCTATCCCGGCCCGCTCGGGCCGCCCTCGAATCCTCCGCCCAAGACGCTCTCGCCGTTGTCCATCACGGGCGATACCGAGCTCGACTGCGACGTGGTCGTGGTGGGCTCCGGCGCAGGCGGCGGCACCGCGGCGGGCGTGCTGGCCGCGGCCGGGCTCGACGTGGTGATGGTCGAGGCCGGCGGCTACTGGTCAGAGGAGGACTTCGACGGCGCGGAGCTGTCCGGCTACGCGCGCATGTACTTGAACGGCGGCGGCGTCGCGACCGACGACCAGAGCATCGGGCTGCTGGCGGGGTCGTGCCTGGGCGGCGGGACGGTCGTGAACTACACGTGGTGCTTCAGGCCACCGGACTTCGTGCGCTCGGATTGGCAGGAGCGGTTTGGGCTGTCGGACTGGGCCGGGCCGGACTTCGACCAGAGCCTGGACGCGGTCTGGGACCGGATCTCGATCTCGTCGGAGAGCAGCATCCCGTCGGCGCGCGACCACGCGATGCGTGCTGGGCTCGAGCAGCTCGGGTGGGACTCGCAGGTGATGCAGCGCAACTGCAAGGGCTGCGAGGAGGAGGTCTGCCGGCTGTGCCATTACGGGTGCCAGATCGGGGCGAAGCAGTCGACGATGAAGACGTGGCTGCAGGACGCTTCCGACAACGGGGCGCGGATCGTCGTGAACTGCGCGGTCGACCGGGTGCTGCTCTCCGATGGCCGCGCCCGCGGGGTCGAGGGGATGACGGTGGACGGGCATCGCGTCACCGTGCGGGCGCGGGCGGTGGCGCTGGCGGCGGGCGCGATCCATACGCCGGCGATCATGGTGAGGTCGGGGATGGGCGGGCAGGTCGGGAAGAACCTGATGCTGCATCCCGTGTTGATCACGTGGGGGGTGTTCGACGAGGAGGTCAAGCCCTGGGAGGGGACGCTCGGAGCGACCTTCTCGGACGAGTTCCTCGACATGGGGGAGGGCTACGGGATCAAGTACGAGCACGCGGCGACGCCCCCGAGCATCCTGGCGATCTTCGCGCCGTGGCGAGGGTCGCGGGAGTCGGCGGAGCTGATGCAGTCGCTTCGCTACACCGCCGGTTACGGGGCCCTACAACGCGCGCGCGACGGAGGCGAGGTGGTGGTGGGGAGCGACGGTCTCCCAACGCCGCGTTGGGCGCTGTCCGACTTCGACCGGGACGTGATGAGGCGCGGGCTGGACGGAGCGGCACAGATCCTGGAGGCGGGAGGGGCGCGGCGGATCTACTCATCGCACGCGGGGTGGGTGTCGTACGAGCCGGGGCGGAACGGGGGACGGGAATCGCTGCTGGAGGCGGCGGACCGGTGCGGATGGGGAGCGGGACAGGTGACGCTGGGGTCGTTCCACCTGATGGGCACGGCGCGGATGGGGTCGTCGTCTTCCGATTCGGTGTGCGACTCCGACGGCGAGACGTGGGACGTGGCGGGGCTGTTCGTGGTGGACGGCGCCGTGCTGCCAACCGGGCTGGGCGTGAACCCGATGGTCACGATCGAAGCGGCGGCGCACAAGATCGCGCGCGGGATGGCAGCGAAGCTGGGCTGAGCGGTTCGGTGTCGTTCCTACGATGGCCCCGGTGGAGGGGCGGGGTCCAAAGCAACAGCCAGGCGGCGGATGGGCCGCGTCACCGGCCGTCAGCCTCGCAGTGCGGGCCGCCGGCAGCCGGGCCGGGGGGCCGCGCTGATCAGCGCGCTTGAGCTAGAACTGCCGCACGCGACCGTCAAATCAAGGAGGCGTGCAGGGGAATGACGAGTTGGATACGCAACCGGGTGACCTACGCGAACGTCGTAGCCACGCTTGCCCTCTTCATCGCTCTCGGCGGTACCGGCTACGCCGCCATCAACCTGCCGAGAAACTCCGTTGGCCCCAAGCAGCTTCGCGCCAACAGCGTAACCTCGACGAAGGTCAAGCAAGGCAGCCTACTGGCCGCCGACTTCAAGTCGTCGCAGCGATCTGACCTGCGTGGCCCGCGCGGGGCGGAGGGGCCGCCTGGCGCCCAAGGACCGGCAGGCCCGCGCGGATTCGCTGGGCCGATCAAGGTCAGGTCCGCCACCCAGATCAGTCCTGCCGGTGGGGGAGTACCGAACGACGTTCACTGCGCGCCGGGTGAGCAAGCCACTGGTGGGTCAATGGCAGGGGGTCCATCCGCTGGCGAACCAAGCCTCGTGCCGTTCACTGGCGAAGGCTCGCCAATCATCAGCTCTGGCCTCCTGATCGGCTGGCGGGATTTGGCGAGTAGCCAGTCGGTGGAGTACACATCGACCGTCTACGTCTTCTGCGCGAGCTGACGCTGCGCCAGAGGACCACAATCAAGCCACGCAGGCGTCGCCCGTGACATTGCCCCTCCTCGGGCTCGCAGAACGAGACTCGAGCATCCGTCGCGAGCAACCGCTCCGTGTTCTAGGGGCTGGGAGCGGGCGAGCTTGGGTGGGGTCCGCCGTCGAGGACGAACATTTCCACCTGGAGGTCGGGGCGCTGGTGGCTCGCGCTCATGAACGCGGCCACCTCGCGGCCGGTCAAGCGCTCGATCACCTCGGTAAAGCGTCCTTCCATGGTGTCCTGGAAGGCGTGCCGAGTGTTGCGCACGTCGAGAAACTTGCCGTCCTCGAACAAGGTGTTCTCAAGCCGGCTGTAGCCGCCTCGCATCATGACGATGACGAGATCGTCGTCAATGTAGGTGCGGCACTTGGTGGGTCCCCGATCGGCGTGCTCTTTGACCAGCTGTACGAGCGTCGTCGAGATCTCGGCCGCGATCTCCCCACGTGTGCGGTATGCCTGATCGGGTTCGTCCAGCATCGTTCCACGTTACCCCCCACGGCCCCGCAAAAACACCCAAACGGGCGCGGCTGCCGGTGGTGGAAGCAGTGGGAACGGCCCACTGATAGGCCGCCCCGAGGGGGACCTATCAGCGTTCCGTCCGCGTAGTGCGATGCGCGTCCAGACGACGTACCGCCTTTAGGGCCTACCCGACCCATGACCGCCCAACCTGCGGACGGCACGCTATGCCTGCCCCGAGAGGGAGGGGTGGGGCAGGCATTGCGGCTGGGCTCGAGGGGCGGTGGCCCTCCGAGCAAGCCCGCTAGCGGTCGTCGTCGGTGTCGCTGTAGGGGTCGGGCGTTCCCGACTTGGCGAGGCCGCGGGAGACGAAGTACGCGCCGCCCAGGATCGCGACGTAGAGCCAGGCCTGACGCGCGATGAACTGGTCGGTTCCGTCGTCGCCGCCCTTGATCACAGCCGCGCTCACGAGAATCGCGACGATCAGCCCGAGCATCGCCCAGAACTCGGTGGTCTTGAAAGCGGCCTTCGTCTCGGTGACAAGGCGGCGTGCACGGCGTCCAACAGTCGTGCTGTTGTCGTGCGCCACGGGGGCGCGGGCTGCTGATGCTGCCATAGCGGAAACTCCTTAGGGGCCCAAACCAACGAGTCGCGCGTGCGACAGGGGCAGGTCGGGCGGATCGGGTACAGGAGGCAACGCGGCGTTTGCAAGTCGTGCGGTGCCTGGCCCGCCGATACCCCGTTTGGGTTCGCACAAACGTTTAGGGTGACTGCTCGACCGAGTTCTCCTAGCGCGGGCGGCGTCGGTTTCGTACCCTGAATCTCGTGGCGGAGGACCCGTCCGGAGCCAAGGAGGAACTCGCCCGACTTCGTGCCCAGGCCGACAAGCAGGAGCGCGAGATTGCACGGCTGCACGACGAGGCGTCGGAGGCGAGCGGTGAGATTGCCCAGCTTGGAGTGGAGGCGGACGATTCGCACCGGCGCGAGCGTGACCTGGGCGCTCTCGTCGAGCGGCTGAGAACCGAGGCGCGAGTTCGCGAGGACGTGGTTGGGCAGCTGGCGGAGCGGTTAGCCGCGGACGAGCGCGAGCTGAACGACCTGCGCGCGATCCGCGATGCTCTGACGCCGCCTGAGCTGGGCGAGCGTCCGGGCGTCAAGCTCGCGGCTTCGTTCCTGCCCGCGACCGAAGGGGTGAGTGGGGATTTCTACCTGGTCGCGGAAGGGCCGCAGGAGACCACGGCGCTGGTCGTCGGGGACGTGGTCGGCAAGGGTCTCGAGGCGGCACGCAGAGGGGCGTTCATCCGCACGGTGTTCGCGACCACGGCACCTTTCTCCGATGATCCGGCGCAGCTGCTCAGCTGGGCGAATACCGCGCTGGTCGAACGAGCTGAGGGCGAGCGCGACTTCGTCACGGTCGGATGTGTCACCGTGTCGCCAACGGACGGCGTCCTGCGGTGGGCGTACGCCGGGCACCCGCCGATGCTCTGGCTGGACACCGGCGAGGAGCTGAGCGGTGGGCGGACGGTTCCGCTGGGGGTGGCGGACGATTGGGCGTGCACACCGGCGGCTCACCGGCTCTCGGCCGGCGAGGGCGTTCTGCTCTACACGGATGGGGTGACCGAAGCCCGCCACAACGGCGACCAGTTCGGCGAAACGCGCCTCGCTCACAGCGTCCAGGCGCTCGAAGGGCGCTCCCCGCGGGACGTAGTCGCGACGGTCACGAACGAGGTCAAGGAGTTCGCTGCCTCCGGCCTGGCCGACGACCTCTGCGTCGTCGCGGCGCGCATCGGCGAGGGCTGATCGGGCCTCGAGCAGGGACCAGTGCGGTTCATCTAGATCCCTGCGGCAGGGATCAGCAGCAAGCAGACACTCGCTGACCCGGGCCCTCCTCGTTCCTACACCCGCTCGTCGACCCTCGACTCCATCAGGGCCAGCAGCTTTGTCGTCGTGCTCCAGCTGCGGATCGTCATGTTCTTGTACTCGGGCAGCGACGCGACCTTGTTGAGCCGGCTGCTGGTGGCCTTTGCGGCGAGTCGCGAGAAGTAGACGACACCGCGCCCCGGCCAGGCGCGGTCCACGCCCGCTCGGAGTTCGACCCCGCTGAACGCCTTCTTCACCGTCAGCGGTTTGCGTATGTAGACCACGTCCGACAGGTGGGAGTCCCCGCCGAACCCGCGGGGCGCGTCCTCGACCACGCCCCGCAGGTGCGCCACGGTCATCAGCACGACCTTCAGCTCGGTGTCGAAGCCCTGGGTCAGCTCCGACTCGATCCGGGCCGCCAGCGCCTCGCGCCTCTGCCTCGGAGCCCGGAACAGCACGTTCCCGCTTGCGATGTAGGTCACGACGTCGGCGAACCCCATCGACTCGACGGCCGCGCGAAGGTCGGCCATCCTCACGATGTTCTTGCCGCCGACGTTGATCCCGCGCAGCAGGGCGAGGTACTGGAAGGGCATCGCCGGCCGTTGTCTATCACGGCTCCCGTATCCGCCCCTCAGCCAGCGCTCGCTACTGCGCGTACATCAGGGAGCCGGGCGTGGTCAGCGACTCGCCGGTCTCGAGCAGCGTCTTCAGGCCGGACAGGATCATCGGCCAGCCGCCGTAGAGCTCCGGGTTGGCGCCCTCGGGCAGCCGGTCGTGGATCACGGTCAGCTGGCATGAGTCGCCGACGGGGTGGATCTCCCATGTGACCCTCGATGTGCCGGCGGCCTTGACGTCATCGCTCCAGAGCGCGTTGAAGGTCTGGACGAGCCGGCGTGGGGGATCGACCTCGAGGTTCTCCCCGGCCGCGATGTCCACCACCCCGGGGACGCCGGCCTCGTAGCTCGAGCCGGGGGTCCAGTCGGAACGGGTCTCGACGCCGAAGCTGTACCTGGCCCTCAGCTTGGGATCGGTGATCGCCTCCCAGAGCCGTTCTGGGGTGGTCTTGATGTAGATCTCGAAGACCGCCATCGCCCCCTCGCCGTCGGGGCTCGCGCTGAGTGACACCCGGTGCGGTACGTCGACCTGTTCCATCGTTTCCTCCTCGAGTTGTTGCTTGAGGCCCGTGAGCGTCGCCGCCCAGGGCTCGGCGTACTTGCTCACCCAGCGTTCGTGGACGAGCCGGATCGGGACCGGGTTCAGGAAGTGGAGCTTCTCGCGCCCGCGCTTCAGCGTGGTCACCAGCCCGGCCTGCTCGAGTATCCGCAGGTGCTTCATCACGCCGAAGCGCGTCATCGGCAACTGCGCCTCGAGCGCGCTCAGCGTCTGCCCGTCGGACTTGAAAAGCTCGTCGAGCAGACCCCGTCGCGTTGGGTCGGCGAGCGCTCTGAACACCGCGTCCATGGGCCGGAACAATAGGTGACTAATCAGTCACGTGTCAACCCGTGATTCCCGATCGGCTACAACGAGCACGTGATCCAACATGTCTCGTTCGAAGTCGAGCCGGACCAGCTCGACGCCTGCATCGCGTTCTACGAGCTGCTCGGCTTCCGGCGTGTGACAGCGCCGGACAAGCTCGCCCACTTCGTCGCCTGGCTCGAGCGCGACGGCCACCAGTTCCACCTGCTGCAGCTGCCCGAGACCTCGCACATGAACATGGGTCACGCCGCCGTCCCGATGGGCGACGACTACGCCGCGACGCAGGCCCGTCTGCGCGACGCCGGCCATCGAGTGGACGACCACGAGGAGTACTGGGGCTCGCCGCGTTCGTTCGCGCGCGATCCGGCGGGCAACCTGGTCGAGCTGATGGAGTTCGCGCCGCCTCCGCAGCTGTAGCGATCAGTTTCGGCGCCATCGACGTCACCGCACGCAGCGAGGGCAGCTTGCAGCACGTAGGGCCCGCGGCTCCCATCCATCGCGGGGCGGGCGCCCGCTCAGTGCAACGCCGATGCGTCCAGGTGGTCCAGCAGGCCGATCGCGACCGGGTCGCGGCCGTCCTCGAGCAGGACCGCGCCGCCTGGCCAGTAGGGGTGCGGCGGCGTGGCGTGGTGCACCAGCAATGGCTCGTAGACCCAGCTGCCGGTGTTGAGGATGCGCGGGCTCCCGCCCGGCCCCGTCCAGCTCGCGGCCTGGTCGCCGGGAAGCGGTCCGCTGCGGTGCACGTGCCCGAAGACGACCCAGTCCGCGTCCACCCCGAGCCGGTGCGCGACGCGCGCGAGCGCCGGGATGCTCGCGCGGCGCATCTGGGTGCCGAGCACGGTTGCCGTCAGCGGCGACATGCGCCGGGAGAGCAGCCGCTGCTGCGCGCGCGGCATGGTCGCCGCGCGCAGTAGCTCGGCGAGGTCGTCGACCAGGCTGGCCAGCGGTCGGGGCAGCCAGCGCGTGAGCAGGGCCTCCACGCGCGTGAGCGACGGACCGCCGGCGCGCTCGTAGTCGACCGGCCGGGCGCCGTCGCGCGGCAGGCGCCCGAGCAAGCCGCGGGCGACGCCGAACGCGACCTCCGGCAGCAGGTGGCGGTCGAGGTAGTGGCCGTGCGTGGCCCAGACGCCCTCCGCCAGCCAGACGCCGGGGTAGCGCACGCGCACGTCGGCGGGCCCGAGCGCGGCGACCACCTGGGCGAGCACCGGCGTGGCGTCGTGGGGGATGTGGGCGTCGAGCGCCGGCGACATCCCGTTCGCCTGCAGCCACGGCTCGACCAGGTCGCCGTCGTGGTTGCCCGGCACGAGGATCACCTCGGCGCCACGATCGAGTCGCCCGCCGATCGCCCGCAGCACCGGCTCGGCGACCTCCATCGCCTGCGCCGGGCGACCCTCCAGCAGCTCGACCACGTCGCCGAGCAGGACCAGGCGGTCGACGGTCGCGAGCGCGTGTAGCAGCGCCTCGAGGGCAGCGTCCTGCAGCAGCACCGCCCGACGCAAGCGCGCGCCCAGATGGAGATCCGATACCAACAATGTGCGCATCCCGGTTATGTTGGCGGCCGGTACCTTCGCCCCTGCAGAAGGGAGACTCGTGCACGAGCCAGTGCCGTCCAACCGCGTGCGTCCGGTGTCCCGCGGAATGCACGTCCTGCTCTACGTGCTCACCGCCCTGACGTTCTTCGCGGGGACGCAGCTGTTCGTCCTCTCCGACCACACCGATCGGTTCTTCTCGTGGACGATCGCCAACCCGATGAGCGCCGCCTTCATCGGCGCGGGCTTCTGGGCGGCGGCGGTCGTGGTGTTCTGGTGCGCGCGCCAGCGCGAGTGGACGCGTGGCCGCGTTGTCGTGCCGACCGTCGCGGTGGTGGCGACGATGCTGTTGGTGGCCACGCTGCAGAACCTCGAGGCGTTCCACGGCCTGCTCGGACTCGCCTGGATCGAGGTCTACGCGATCTTCCCGCCGATCCTCGGCGCGATCACGATCATGCAGCTCGCCGTGCCGGGCACCGATCCGCACAGCGGCGGGCGCGTGCCGAGCGGGCTGCGCATGACGCTCGCGGTGCAGGGCGTGGTGGCGGTCGTGGTCGGCGTGCTGCTGTTCGCCTCGTCGCCGTCGCTCGCGGACGACCTGTGGGCGTGGACGCTCACCGATCTGACCAGCAAGGCCGTCGGCACGTGGCTCGTCGGGACCGGCGTCACCTGCGCCGTGGTGGCGCTGCTCGACGACCGCGCCAACATCGCCGGCTGGGCGCTGGCCCAGGTGACGCTGGGGGGCGGGATCCTGTTCGGGATGGTGCGGTTCAGCGATGCCGTCGACTTCGACGGCATCGGCGCGTGGCTGATCGTCGCCTACTTCGCGAGCACGCTGGCGTCGGGCTGCTACGGGGCGCTGCTGTGCTGGCGCGAGGACCGGTTCGCGCCCACTCGTGGCGCCGGCGGGATCCCGGTCGAGACGCGCTTCCCGACCTGACACGCCAACGCTTCGCGAGAACCGCTTGGGGGGCTGCGGGAGAGTAGGGGTGTGACCCTTGGCCTCGTCCAGGCGCAGCCCGCCGGCCCGACAGACGCCGAGGCAATCGCCGCTTCGCTCCAGTCACCCCGCCTCTTTGCCGCTGTCTTCGAGCGCCATCACCCCGCCGTGCACCGCTACCTGGCGCGCCGCCTCGGCGCCGATCTCGCCGACGAGCTGGCCGCCGAAGCGTTCGCGGTCGCGTTCGCCAAACGCAAGCGCTACAACGGCGCCTTCGAGGACGCTCGGCCTTGGCTGTTCGGGATCGCCACCCGCCTCGCCCATCGTCACTGGCGCCGCGAGGAGCGCGAGCTGCGCGCCTACTCACGCAGCGGCGTGGATCCCGCCGCTCCGCCGCACGACGAGCGCGTGGCCGCTCGCGCCGACTCGGCCGTCGCCGGCCCGGCGCTCGCGGCCGCGCTCGCGGCCCTCTCGCGAGACGAGCGCGACGTGCTCCTCCTGCACGCCTGGGAGGAGCTCGGCTATCCCGAGATCGCCGCCGCGCTGTCGATCTCGCTCGGCACCGTCAAGTCCCGCCTGCACCGCGCGCGGCAGCGTGTGCGCCAATCGCTCGCCGCCGCCGGCGAGCTCGACCCGCTGAGGCCCGAATGAACGAACTCGACCTGATCCGATCGTTCCGCGCCGAGCTGCCGGGCCCGAGCGCCGCAGCCACCGCGACCGCCGAGCGGGCCTGGCGGCGCGGTCGGCCGCTGCGCGGCCGCTGGTCGCGGTGGGCCGGCGGACGGTCGCCGCTGGCGCCGGGGGGCGAGCGCCGCGGGACGCGCACGCTGGCTGGCCGGCGGCGACAGGCGCGCGCGCTGGTCGGCGGCGCGGCCGTGGTTGTCGCCCTTTCCGCGGCGGCCCTGATCCTGCCGTCCGAACAAGACAGCCGGCTCGGCACGCAGCCGGCCAGCGCCGCCCAGACCCTGCGCCACGCCGCTGCCGCCCAGGTGGGTGGGCTCACGCGCCCCTTGCGCCCGGGCGAGTACTGGTACGCGCGCCGTAAGACCGCCTGGCCGACGTTCACCGGCAAGTATGTGCTCATCCAGCCCCAGATTCGCGAGGACTGGGTCGGCGGCGACGGCTCACGCCGCTGGGTCGTGCGGCAGGACGGAGAGCCGCGCTTCCCCGGCCCCCGCCACCGCGAGCGCTGGGAGGCGGCCGGGCTTCCAGACCTGATGCCGGCGAGTGAGCAGCACGCAGCT
>Ga0209574_10000111_pt1 | contig 22380 bp, 21 predicted proteins | sample AgamicMgMarz_FD_187168 | JGI IMG/M metagenome (GOLD analysis project Ga0209574, IMG submission 187168) | Agave microbial communities from Guanajuato, Mexico - Mg.Ma.rz (SPAdes) (version 2) | ecosystem: Host-associated > Plants > Phyllosphere > Phylloplane/Leaf | place: Guanajuato, Mexico... | reverse complement strand
GGCGAGGGCGATGCCGGTGCCGAGCAGGCGGTGTCGCTCGAGGTCGGTCTTCGCGAGAACGCTTTCCACGAGCTTCGCGGCGAGGTCGAGGGCGCCCTGGGCGTCGTGGTCGACGTCGTGGGGGGCCGAGTCCTCGGCGAGCACGCTGCGGCTCAGGTCCGAGACGGCTACGCGGACCTTGTCGTGGTCGAAGTCGACGCCGACGGCGGCAGCGGCGGAGGGGTCGAGCTCGAGCAGCACGGCCGGGCGGCCCGGCTGGCCCTCGCCGGCGAACTCGCCGTCGCGCTCGACGACGAGGCCGCGGCGCTGGAGGTCGGCCACCAGTGTGGAGACGGTGGAGCGGCTGAGGCCGGTGCGACGGGCGAGCTCCGCGCGGCTGGCGGTGCCGTTGGTGCGCAGGAAGTCGACGATCCGGAGTCGGTTGAACTCGCGCAGGGAGCTCAAAGAGCCGGAGCCGGAGCCGCGCGCCGCACCGTCGCCAGCGCCTGCCGTCGTCGAGGAGCCGGAGCTCGTCGCCATCGACGCGGACACTGTCAGCCCCGCGGGGGTTCTGTCAAGGCTCGGAGGAATATGCCGGGATTGAGCTTGGATTAAGTGCGTGTTAAGGCAAAACCCTGCGGTTGTTCGGCTTTCGGAGCCGTCTTGTCGCGCTCGTCACCCATGCGTCAGTCGCCGGTTCGTACGTTCGGCCGGCGATGTCTCGGCGAGACCCAGAACGCGGGCAGGCGACGGTCGAATGGATCGGCCTGCTGCTCGGGATCGCGCTGCTGCTGGGAGCGGTGGCAGCGGGCGGCCGGGAGGCGGCGAAGGGGGAGAGCGCCACGGGGCTGGGCGATGCGGTGGCGGAGCGGATCGTGTGCGCGGCGAAGGGGGCGTGCGGGGCGGGCCCGCGCGGCGGCGCTCCCGGTGGGCGGCTCGGCGGCGCGCCGGCCCCGAGGCCCTCGCCCCGCGCGCCTTCGCGACGCGCGGGCATCGGTCAGGGGGTCGCCAAGCGAGCCTGGTTTTTCTGCCTCGGCTATCGCCGCTGGCAGTACGACCGCGAGCACGCCCCGTTCCAGAGCGTCCCCCTCCGGCACACGATCGGGACCGTCAACGAATGCGTCAACCCGCTGTCTTTCCTGTTCTGATGGGCCGCGCGCACCGGCTCGTGACCGCGGTCTGGACGGTGGTGGCCGCTGGGGCGGCCCCGGGCTTCGTCGCGCGCGACCTGCTCGAGCTGCCCGCCGCGGCGGTGGCGGGCGCCTGGGTGGCGGGCGCGCTGGCGGGCGGCCTGCTGGCGCGCCGCGCGTGGCGCCGGGGCGGCGAAGCGCCGCGCTGACCGCGCTGCCTGGCGCCCGCTCCGCTTCGCCCCCACCCATCGACTCAGCGGCGCCGCCGGCCCCTCTAGGCTTGGAAGCGCGATGGAGTGTGCGTTTGCCCCGCAAATAGTGGGTACGCCGTTCAGATGAGAGTCGGTCTGGTCCTCGGCGCCGGCGGCGTTCTAGGCGGTGCCTGGCTGACCGGCGCTCTGCACGCCCTCGCCGAGGAGACCGAGTGGGACCCCGGCAGCGCGGAGTTCATCGTCGGCACCTCGGCCGGCGCCATGATCGGTGCGCTCACCGCGGCGGGCGTGCCGCCCTGGTTCATGGTCGCCCACTCGGCCGGCGAGTCGTTCGGCGGCGTCAACGCCGCGGACGGCAGCCCTGCCGCCGAGGCCGACCGGGCCGCCGGCGCCGTCTTCCGGATCCACCGCGGCCTCCCTCCGCTCGGCCCCGGCTCGCTGCGGATGGCCTTCACCGCGCTCGCCAACCCGCTCGGCCACACGCCCCTGCAGCTGCTCGCCGGCTGGCTGCCCAGCGGCTTCGTCTCGACCGACTCGCTGCGCGACATCGTCCGCCGCGTCGTCCCCGACGGGTGGGTCGAGCACCCCAACTACTGGGCCGTCGCGTGCGACTACCAGAGCGGGCGCCGCATCCCCTTCGGCCGGCTGGACGCCCCGAACGCCGACCTGGCGGACGCGGTCGCCGCCTCGTGCGCGATCCCCGGCTTCTACCGCCCGGTCAAGATCGGCAGCCGCCGCTACGTGGACGGCGGGGTCTGCTCCGCGTCGAACCTCGACCTGGTCGCCGGCCGCGGCCTCGATCTCGTCATCTGCCTCAACCCGCTCTCGTCCGGGAGCGGGAGCGAGAGCCCGCTCGGCCGGCTCGGTCCGCTCGGCCCGCGCGACGGCGCAGGGCCGCTCGGCGCGCTCGACCCGCGCGACTGGCTCGGCGCCCTCGGACCGCTCGACCCGCGCGACTGGCTCGGCGCACTCAGCCGCCAGGCCAACCGGCGGCGCCTCGGGCGCGAGGCCGCCAAGGTGCGTCGCTTCGGCACCGAGGTGCTCCTGCTCGAGCCGACCGCGGCCGACCACGCGGCGATGGGCCGCAACCTGATGAGCGGCGGCAGGCGCCAGCAGGTGATCGAGACCGCCACGCGCACGGTCCGGGAGCAGCTCCGGACGCACGAGCGCGAGCACCTCCTCACAGACCTGCCGCCCGGCGAGCCGCACAAGGTGCGCCGCCCGGCGGGGCCGCCGTCGAGCTGGCCGCCGCTGCGCCCGGCCGTCCACGCGGAGTCGGCGAGGGCGGCGTGAGGGCCGCGGCGCCGGGGGAGGCGTCGCGGTGAGCATCCCCGGCGCGGAGCTCACCGGCCGCGCGATCGCAGCCATCGCCGGGCAGGCGCAGAAGCGCGTTCCCGCCGCCGACCTCGACGAGCGCGACCCCGACTACATCCGCGAGACGCTGCCGCGCCTCTGGATGGTCGCCAGTCTCTACTTCCGCGCCGACGTGCGCGGCCTCGACCAGATCCCCGAGGAGGGCCCGGTGCTGATGGTGGGCAACCACTCGGGCGGCAACCTCACGCCCGATACGAGCGTCCTCACGCTCGCCTTCAGCACCTACTTCGGCGTCGAGCGCCGCTTCCACCAGCTCGCCCACAACCTCGTCCTGTCGATGCCCGGGCTCGGCTGGCTGCGCAAGTACGGCACCGTCGCCGCCACGCCGCACAACGCCGAGCGCGCGCTCGATCAGGGCGCCGCGCTGCTGGTTTACCCCGGCGGTGACTACGAGGTGCACCGCCCGAGCTGGGAGTCCGGAAAGGTCGACTTCGGCGGCCGCAAGGGCTTCGTCCGGCTCGCCAAGCAGAAGGGCGTGCAGATCGTGCCGGTCGTGTCCGTGGGCGGCCAGGAGACCGCGTTCTTCCTCAGCCGCGGCGAAGGGCTCGCCAAGCTGCTCGGCCTCGACCGCATGTTCCGCCTCAAGGTGCTGCCGATCTCGCTGAGCCTGCCATGGATCGTCAACGTCGGTGACATGCTCGGCCACATTCCGTTGCCGGCGAAGATCACCGTCCAGGCGCTGCCGCCGATCGACGTCGAGGACATGGAGGTGGAGGACGCCTACGACCTGATCATCGAGCGCATGCAGCGCGCGCTCACGGCGCTGCAGGAGGAGCGCCGCCTGCCGGTGCTCGGATGAGGGTCGAGAAGACAACCGTCATCGACGCCTCGCGCGAGGAGATCTGGGAGCTGATCGCGGACCCGTGCCTCTACCCGCGCTTCATGCACGGCGTGACCGGCCTCAAGCGCAAGGACGGGCCCAAGCAGGGCATCGGCGCGCGCTACTCGATCCACCTGCACGTGGGGTCGGCGGACGTGGGCGGCCTGGTGGAGATCGTCGAGTTCGACGAGCCGGCCGACCTGGCCTGGACCAGCGTCACCGGCATCGACCAGCGTCTGCGCTGGCGCCTGCGCGAGACCGACGACTCGCGCACGCGCGTGACGCTGAGGCTCGCCTACGACGCCCCCGGCGGGGTGCTCGGCGCGATCTCCGAGCAGGTCTCGAAACCGATGGTGGCGGGCAATCTCGAGCAGACCCTTGAGAATCTCAAGGCGGAGGTCGAGGGAGGACCAGACGAGGTGAGCGAAGGAATGAGCATCCCGGGCCGTGTCTCGTACCAGCTCGGCAGCGTGAAGGTGCTGGTCGACGCGGGCGTCGTGCGGCCGATGCGGCCCGACCGGCTGCTGCGGTTCGTGCAGACGCTGATGCGCTGGGGGCGCAGCCCCGCGGCCGGCGCGATCGCGCTCGCGGATCGGTTCCCGAACGAGACGATGATCGTCGACGAGCTCGGCGCGCTCACGTTCTCCGACATCCACACCCGCAGCAACGCGCTCGCGCACTCGCTCTCCGACCTCGGCGTCGTCGAGGGCGACGGCGTGGGGATCATGTGCCGCAACCACCGCGGCTTCATCGAGTCGACGTTCGCGGTCTCGAAGCTGGGCGGCATCTCGCTCTACCTCAACACGGCGTTCGCCGGCCCGCAGCTGGCCGAGGTCATCGAGCGCGAGGGACCGAAGGCGATCATCTACGACGAGGAGTTCGCCGGGCTGCTCGCGGAGGCCGGCAAGGGGCGCAAGCGCGTCATCGCCTGGCACGACTCCGAGCGCACCGACGACCCCACGATCGACGACCTGATCGGCCAGGGCGATCCCGGCGACGTGGTGCCGCCGTCCCGGGAGGGGCGGGCGGTGATCCTCACGAGCGGGACGACCGGATCGCCCAAGGGCGCCTCGCGCGCCAACCCGCAGTCGCTCGACCCCGCCGTCTCGCTGCTAGCGACGATCCCGCTCAGGGCGCGCCAGACCGCGTACATCGCGGCGCCGCTGTTCCACTCCTGGGGCTTCGCGCACTTCACGCTCGGGCTGATGCTCGGCTCGACCTATGTGCTGCGGCGCAAGTTCGACCCCGAGCAGTGCCTCGCCGACATCGCGCGCTACCGCTGCGACTCGCTCGTCGTCGTGCCCGTGATGATGCAGCGCATCATGGAGCTGCCCGAGGACGTGCGCGCCAAGTACGACACGTCCTCGCTCAAGGTCGTGGCCGCCAGCGGCTCGGCGCTTCCGGGCGATCTCGCCAGCGACTGGATGGACGCGTTCGGCGACACGCTCTACAACCTGTACGGCTCGACCGAGGTGGCGTGGGCCTCGATCGCGACGCCGGCCGACATGCGCGCCGCCCCGGGCACCGCCGGCAAGCCGCCGCGCGGGACCGTCGTGAAGCTCTACGACGAGAACGGGGCGGAGGTGCCGCAGGGCCAGACCGGGCGCATCTTCGTCGGCAACGAGATGCTCTTCGAGGGCTACACCGGCGGCGGCACCAAGGACGTGATCGGCTCGCTGATGGCCACCGGCGACGTGGGCCGCTTCGACGAGGGCGGCCGCCTGTTCGTCGAGGGCCGCGACGACGAGATGATCGTGTCCGGCGGCGAGAACGTCTTCCCCAAGGAGGTCGAGGACCTGCTGGCCCGCCACGACGCGGTCGCCGAGGCGGCGGCGCTCGGGGTCGAGGACAAGGACTTCGGGCAGCGCCTGCGAGCGTTCGTCGTGGTCGAGCGCGGCAAGCAGGTCAGCGAGGACGACCTCAAGACCTACGTCAAGAAGAACCTGGCGCGCTACAAGGTGCCGCGCGAGATCCTCTTCCTCGACGAGCTGCCGCGCAACGCCACCGGCAAGGTGCTCAAGCGCGAGTTGAAGGAGCTTCGGTCCGCACCACAATCTTCACCGAGATAACCGATCTGGCCCAGCGGACCGGGGCGATCAACCTCGGTCAGGGCTTTCCGGACGAGGACGGGCCGGCGGTTATCCTCGACGCCGCAGCGGCCGCGCTGCACGAGGGGCACAACCAGTACGCGCCGCTGCCCGGGGTCCCGGCGCTGCGCGAGGCGGTGGCGGCCCATCAGCGGCGCCACTACGGCCTCGAGCCGGACCCGGTCACCGAGGTCCAGGTGACCTTCGGCGCCACCGAGGGGCTCGCCGCCGCGCTGCTCGCCCTGGTCGGCGCGGGCGACGAGGTGCTGGCGCTCGACCCGGCCTACGACTCCTACGCGCCGATCGTGCGGCTCGCCGGAGGCCGGATGCGGCCGATCCCGCTCGAGCCGCCCGGCTGGCGCCTCGGCGAGGTCGAGGCCGGGCCGGCCGCCCGCGTGCTGCTGCTCAACTCGCCGCACAACCCGACCGGGCGCGTGCTCGACGACGGGGAGCTGGAACGGCTGGCGCGGCTGTGCCGCGAGCGTGACCTGATCGCCATCACCGACGAGGTCTACGAGCACCTGGTCTACGACGGCCGCCACGTGCCGCTCGCGACCCTCCCCGAAATGTGGGAGCGCACGCTGACCGTCTCGTCGCTCGGCAAGACGCACTCGCTGACCGGGTGGAAGGTCGGCTGGGTCACCGGCCCGGCGGACCTGGTCGAGCGGGTGCGCGGGGTCAAGCAGTTCCTCTCGTTCGCGGGCGGGACGCCGCTCCAGCATGCCGCGGCGGTCGGCCTGGAGCTCGACCCGGCGCCGCTCGCGGTGGCGTTGCGCGCCAAGCGCGACCGGCTCGCGGCCGGCCTGCGCACGGCGGGGTTCGAGACCCTGCCGTCGGCCGGCACCTACTTCCTCAACGCCACCTTCGGCGACGCGGACGCCACCCAGCTCTGCCAGGCGCTCCCGCACGAGGCCGGCGTGGCCGCGATCCCGCTGTCGGCGTTCAGCGAGCGGCCGGCGTTGAGGCCGATCGCGCGCTTCGCCTTCTGCAAGCGCGAACAGGTGCTCGATGAGGCAATCGAGCGCTTACGCAAGTGGAAGGCGGGTAGCGGGTCCACACGACCCAGGAGAAGAGGAGCTGAGGTATGGACACCGGTGTGATCATCGCCATCGTCGTCGCAGCCTTGATCGTGATCGCGCTGCTCGTGCTGCTGAGCCGGCGCGCGCGCGATCGGCGGCTCGACGCACGGCGCGACGAGGCGCGCGAGATCAGGCGCGAAGCGGCCGTCGGGACCGCTCAAGCGGATCGAACGCGCGCGGAGGCCGACGAACGCGCGGCTCGGGCGCGGCGCGAGGAGGCCACAGCCCGCGAGCAGGCGGCGGTGGCGGAGGAGCGCCAACGGGAGGCCCGGGAGCGGCACGCCGAAGCGGACCGCATCGACCCCGACGCCGAGGAGCGCGAGGCGCTCGACCGCCACGAGGCCGAGCGGGACAGCCGCGACCCGGGCGGCATCACGTCGCACGGGCGCGAGGCCTAGCGGCCTGGCGTCCAGCGTCGCGAAGCCGCCCGCGTCGGGCTGGCACTAGCCGCAGACGGGCCAGTGCCCGCTGCCGTGGCGGCTGAGTAGCAGCCACGCCCGCCAGGTCTGCTCCCAGCGGGAAGCCGCGGCCGGGTCGCCGGACCCGCCGACGACCGCCCACGTGCTGAACGAGAACTGGTACATGCCGCGGTAGGCGCCACCGCCGCCGATCGCCCGCGGGTCGTTCTTCGACTCGCACGAGGCGATGCTGCGCAGGTGCGCCTTGCCCCAGCTCGGGACCTCGCTGCGCACCTTCAGTTTGAAGCCGACAGCGCGGCCCCGGGGGTCGTGGCGCAGCCAGCGCCCCCAGCGCTTCCGCATGCGGTGGATCGACTGGCGCAGCTCGCGCTTGGTCGGCGCGCCCGCCCGCTCGTCCGCGGCACGCGCCTCACGGCTCCCCAGCAGGTCACGGCCCACGTACAGCCCGTGATGCTTCAGCCGCCCGCGCCACTGGCGGTAGGCGGCACGGTACTTCGGCGGCGCTGCCTTGGCCGATGGCGGAACCGCCGCCGTGGCCAGCCCGCTGCCGCCGCTCGCCGCGCCGGCGCCGATCGGCGCCAGCAGGGCGACCGCACAGGCGCAGGCCGTCAACAGGACGATCGGTCGCACCGGCCTCACGCCCCGCAGACCGGCCACTGGCCGGCTCCGCTACGGGCGAGCAGCATGGCCGCACGCTTGTCCTGCTCGGCCTCTGGGGCCGCGGCTGGATCGCCGGTACCCCCAACGGAGTGCCAGGTGTCCACCGAGAACTGGTACTTGCCCCGGTAGAGGCCGCCGCCGCCGATCGCGGTCGGGTCACCGCCCGACTCGCACTGGGCGATTGCCTCCAGCTGCGGGCTGACCGCGCTTGTGGCGGCGGACCGCCTCAGCACGCGGATCGAGCGTCGCAGCTCCGTGCGGGTGGCCGACCGCACGCGACCGGCATGGGTCACGACGCCGTTCAACAGTAGGTTCCGACCGGGGTGGCCACCCCGGCGATTGGTTTTCGAGTACAGCTTCAGATACGTGTGCTGAAGTGCGGCATCCGGCAGCCTCGAGACCGACACGAACGCGTCGGTCTCCGAAACGAACACCTGCTGGCTGGGACGCCCTTCCGCGACAGGAGCAGCCAAGGCTGCGCCCGCCGCGCACGCACACGCGACGATCGCTCTCCGTCGAGACAGAGAAGCTCACCTCCGGGTAAGACTGCCCGGCATGGCGCCACGGCGCCGCCAGGGCTTGCCGTGTCCGCGCGCTTTCTCCCCTGTCGCGCGAACAGGGCCGGGTTTCCGGCTTACGCGGCCAAACTAGCCACCGGATTCCGCTTAAAAACCGTTGTGTGACCCTTGTCACACAACGTGAAACAGCACGGGAACTTCCGTGAAACCGTCAGGAAGCCGCTCGGGAAGCGAGCTCGATCAGCATCCGAGTGCCGAATCCACTCGCTCCCTTGCCGACGTAGTTCCGCGTCATTCCCCACGCGGTTCCGGCGATGTCGACGTGCACCCAGGGCCGCTCGTCGACGAACTGGCGCAGGAACTCGGCGGCGTAGTTGGACTGGGCCACACGCGCCTCGGCGGCGTTCTGGAGGTCGGCCACCGTGCCCTTGGTCAGCTCGAAGTACTCGGGGTGCAGCGGCATCCGCCAGCCCAGCTCGCCGCTGCGGTCGCCGGCCGCGCGCACCTGCTCGAACCAGGCGTCGTCGTTCGACCACAGTCCGGCGTAGGTGTGGCCGAGCGCGAACAGCACCGCGCCGGTCAGCGTCGCGATGTCCACCAACCGGTCGGCGCCCTGCTCCACGGCGTAGGCGAGCGCGTCCGCGAGGATCAGGCGGCCCTCGGCGTCGGTGTTGTTGACCTCGATCGTCTTGCCGTTCATGGCGGTGACGATGTCGCCCGGCTTGACCGCGCTGCCGCTCGGCATGTTCTCCGTGGAGGGGATGACCGCGGTCAGGGTGACCGGCAGCCCCAGGCGGGCGATCGCCTCGGTGGCCTCGAGCACGGCGGCGCCGCCCGACATGTCGAACTTCATCTCCTGCATCTTGGCCGCGGGCTTGATCGAGATCCCGCCGGTGTCGAACGTCACCGCCTTGCCGACGTAGCCGAGGTGCGGGCCGGCGGCGCCCGGCGGCCGGTAGCGCAGCACGATCAGGCGCGGCTCGGCGACGCTGCCCTGTGCCACCGCCGCGAACGCGCCCATCCCGTGGGCCTTGATCGCGTCGCCGTCGAACAGCTCCACCTCGAGCGACTCGTAGTCGTCGGCGATCTCGGCCGCGCGCTCGGCGAGGAAGCTCGGGGTGGCGAAGTTCGAGGGCAGGTTCTGCAGGTCGCGGGCGGCGTTCGCGGCGCCGGCCGCCACGTGGGCGCGCCCGACCTCGGCCTCGTCGCCGCCGTTCAGCTCGAGCGTCTCGATCCCGCCGTCGTCGTGGGAGTTGCTCGACTTGAAGCGGTCGAACGCGTAGAGCTTGAGCAGGGTGCCCTCGACGATCCCGGCCGCGATGCCCTCGCCCTCCGGCGCGGCCCATGACAGCGAGACGGCCCCGAGCTCCTTCGCCCGGCCCGCCGCCGCCGCGGCCGCCACGCGCGCGGTCTCCGGGTCGAGCTGATCGCGCTTGCCGAGACCGGCGATCAGGACGCGGCGCTGCCCGCCGCCGGGGGCGTCCTCGTGGGCCACCGCGATCTGCTTGAGTCCGGGCTTGGCCTCGCCCAGCTCGACCAGGCGCTGGAGCCGTTCGTCTGCCAGCGGCTCGCCCTCGAAAAGCCCGATCACGCGGGTGTCCGCGGCGGTGTCTTCGGGGGCGCCGCTGCGGGTGGTGACGTGGATCGGTGGCACGAGGCGGGGATCCTAGACGCCCCGCGCAGGTAACGTTGCTGGCCCCAGGAGTGCTCAAGGAGACTGAACTCGATGCCCAAGACCGTGATCCTCGGCGCCGCTCGGACGCCCTTCGGAAAGATGGGCGGCGCGCTCGCCTCCCTCGACGCCACCGACCTCGGTGGCAAGGCGATCGCCTCCGCGCTCGAACGCGCCGAGGTGGCGCCGGAGCAGGTGGAGCACGTGGTGTTCGGGCAGGTGCTCCAGGGTGGGCAGGGTCAGATCCCGAGCCGCCAGGCCCAGATCAAGGGTGGGATCCCGAAGGAGGTCTCGTCGGAGACCGTCAACAAGGTGTGCGCCTCGGGCATGCGCGCGGCCGGGATCGTCGACCAGGCGGTGCGAGCCGGCGACCTCGAGGTGGCCGTGGCCGGCGGGATGGAGTCGATGTCGGGAGCGCCGTACCTGCTCAAGCAGGCGCGCTTCGGCTTCCGAATGGGCGACGCCAAGGCACTCGACGGGATGGTCCATGACGGGCTGACCAACCCGTTCAGCGGCAAGCACATGGGCGAGGAGGCCGACGAGGTCGGCGAGGAGCTCGAGATCACGCGCGCCGACATGGACAAGTTCGCGCTGCGCTCGCACGAGCTGGCGATCCAGGCGACCGACGAGGGCCGGCTGCCCGAGGAGATCGTGCCGGTCACGATCTCGTCGAGGAAGGGCGACACGACCGTCGAGATCGACGAGGCACCGCGGCGCGACTCGTCGCTGGAGACGCTCTCCAAGCTGCGGGGCGCGTTCAACAAGGACGGCGCCCACACCGCCGGCAACGCGCCCGGGGTAAACGACGGGGCGGGCGCGCTGGTGCTGGCGAGCGACGAGTGGGCCAAGCAGAACGGGCGCGCCGCGCTGGCGACGATCGTCGCCCAGGCGGCCGTGGCCGACGACTTCCCCTACCTCGCCCGCACGCCCGCCAACGCCACCAAGGCAGCGCTCGCGAAAGCCGGGCTGTCGGTGGACGACATCGACCTGTTCGAGATCAACGAGGCGTTCGCCTCGGTGGCGCTCAACTCGATGCGGATGCTGGGCGTGGACGAGGCGAAGGTGAACGTCAACGGCGGCGCGATCGCGCTCGGGCACCCGATCGGCGCCAGCGGCGCACGCGTGCTGATGACGCTCGTGAACGAGCTGAGGCGGCGCGGCGGCGGGCTCGGCGTGGCCGCGATCTGCTCGGGCGGCGGGCAGGGCGACGCCGTGATCGTCGAGGTGAACGGGGCGTAGACGCCGGCGAGGCGGAAGACGCCGTCACGGTAGCCACAACGCCATGGCGGCGGTCGTGCCTAGTCTCCGGGGCATGAAGGGCGCCGCCTTCTTCGATCTCGACAAGACCCTGATCGAGGGGTCCAGCGCGTTCCACTTCGGGCGCGCGGCCTACAAGCAGGGCATGATGTCGCGCCGCCAGCTGGCTCGCGACGCCTGGGCCAACATCAGGTTCCGCCTCCAGGGCAGCAACGACGCCGACACCGACGCGCTGCGCCAGCGCATCCTCGACTCGCTCGCGGGGCAGCGCGTGGTGGACCTCCAGCGGCTCGGCCCGGACGTGCTCGCCGGCATCCTGCCGCTGCTCTACCGCGAGGTGCTGCACGAGGCCTACGCCCACCAGGACGCCGGGCGGCCGGCGTACATCGTCACGGCCGCCTCGCAGGAGCTCGCCGAGGTGCTGGCGCACGTGCTGGTGCTCGACGGCGGGATCGGCATGCGCTCCGAGGTGCGCGACGGCGTCTACACGGGCAAGCCCGCCGGCCCGTTCACCTACCGCGACGGCAAGGCCCAGGCGATCCGCGAGCTGGCCGAGCGCGAGGGGATCGACCTGACCGAGTCCTACGCCTACTCGGATTCCGAGTCCGATCTGCCGATGCTGCGGGCCGTCGGCCACCCGGTGGCGGTCAACCCCGACTCCGCGCTCGAGAAGATCGCCCGCTCCGAGGGCTGGCGCATCATGCGCTTCGACCGGCTCGGCCCGATGCTGAAGATCGGCGCGGCGACGCTGACGGTCGCGCTGATCGGCGGCGGCGGTGGCTACGCCGTGGCGCGGCTGCGCCCCGAGCGGGGGCTGCGCCGCCGGCTGCCGCTGCTATAGAAAGAACAGGTGACCACCGCGCTCGCGACCGACCTGCGCGCGAGCGCGGAGTCGGTGATGCGCCACAACGACACGGGCAGCTACTCGGTCCCGTCGCGCGCCACCTACCCGCATCAGTGGAACTGGGACTCGGCGCTGGCGGCCCTGGGGTGGGCCGAGCTCGACCCGGCCCGCGCGTGGACCGAGCTCGAGACGCTGGCCGGGGCGCGCGACCGCCAGGGGATGATCCCCCACATCGCGTTCCACACGCGGGTGCCCGATCGGGTCGGGCCGCGGCTGCGCGGGCTGCTCACGATGGTCGCGCGGCCGTACGCGCGCTACCTGCCCGGGCCGCCCTGGTGGGGCCGGCGCCTGAGCGCCGACGGCCGGCGCATCTCGGGCATCACCCAGCCGCCGCTGGCGGCGACCTGCGCCCGGCTGCTGTTCGAGGAGCACCCCGACGAGCGGCGCGCGGCCGCCCTGCTGGGGCCGCTGCACGCGTGGCACCGCTGGCTGCTCGGGCCGCGCGACCCGCACGGCTTCGGCGAGCCGGTGCTGATCCACCCGTGGGAGTCGGGGCGCGACAACTCGATCGAGTGGGACGATCCGCTGTTCCGCGTGATGCCCGAGGTGACCGTGGTGCACCGGCGCGACACGGACTCGGTCGACGCCGCCGAGCGCCCGACCGACGAGCACTATCGCCGCTTCCTCACGCTGGTGCGGCGCGGCACGGCCGTCGGCTGGAACCAAGAGCAGCTCGCCCGCGAGGGTGGCTTTCGCGTGCTCGACCCGGGCTTCTCGGCGATCCTGGCGCGCGCCGGCGCCGATCTGGCGTGGCTGGCCGACCGGCTCGGCGAGCGGCGCATCGCCGAGGAGAGCCGGGCGGCGAGCGAGCGCGTGATCGCCGCCCTGCGGGCGCGGGTCGATTCGGACGGGCTGATCCGCGCGGTCGACACGATCGACTCGTCCACGCTCGCCGTGACGAGCGCGGGCTCCGCGCTGGCCGCCCTGTCCCCCGGGCTGGGGCCGCGCGAGCTGCAGGGGGTGCGTGAGCTGGTCGGGGTGGGGCAGCTGGCGTCGCACTACGGCGTGCGCTCGCTCGACGCCGACCACCCGCGGCGCTCGTCGCGCAACTACTGGCGCGGGCCGGTTTGGGCGAACGTGACCTGGCTGTGCGCCCTGGCTCTGGAGGGCCACGGCGAGCGGGCGCTGGCGGCCGAGCTGCGGCGCCGGATGGCACAGGCGGTGGAGGGCGGCGGGATGCGCGAGTACTTCGCGCCGGAGTCCGGCCGCGGCCTGGGCGCGCGCGACTTCACCTGGACCGCCGCGCTGTACCTGCGCGAAACTCAGCCCGAGTGAGACTCGGCTTCGCGGTCAAGGTGCTGGGCGAGGGAGGGCTGCCGTCGCACGACACGCGCCGCTGGCAGTCCGGCCCGCACCTGCGCACCTCGCTCGAACGGCTGCGCGCGATCCTCGGCTACCTGGACCGCAACGACATCCGTATGTATCGCATGGCGACCGCGCTGGCGCCATACGCGAGCCACCCCGAGCTCACCGGATTCCATGGTCAGGTGAGCGAGTGCGAGGCCGAGCTGGCCGAGGTCGGCGCTCTGGCGCGCAAGCTCGATGTGCGGCTGTCGACCCATCCGGGTCAGTACACGGTGCTCAACTCCGAGCGGCCCGAGGTGCGCGACGCGGCCGTGGCCGAGCTCGAGGTCCAGGCCAGCCTGCTCGACGCGATGGGCCTGGGGCCGGAGGCGGTGGTGGTCCTGCACGTGGGCAGCGGCGCCGGCGCGGCCGCCGACCGCTTCGTCGCGGGGTTCGATCTGCTGTCGGAGCGCGCCCGAGCGCGCCTGGTGATCGAGAACGACGACCGCGTCTTTGGCGTGGGCGCTGTCCTGACACTTGCCGCGCGCTGCGGCCTGCGCGTCGTGTTCGACCTGCACCACCACTACTGCCACGACCCAGATCGGATCGACGATCGCGAGGCGCTCGAGCGCGCGCTGGCGACCTGGCCGGCGGGGCAGACGCCCAAGGTGCACTTCTCGTCGCCCCGGTTGGATGTCGGCGCCGGCGGCCGGCTCCCCGATCCACGTGCCCACGCGGACCTGATCGACCCGATCGCCTTTCGGCAGTTTCTGCGCCACACGGCCGCCGGTTTGGCCTTCGATGTCATGCTCGAAGCGAAGGCCAAGGACCTCGCGTTGTTGCGGCTGCGTACGCACCTAGACTGATGTGGAATGGCAGCCCCGGCCCGTCCGATCACCGACGCCGAGCGCTGGTTTCGCGAGCGCTATGGCCGCACGCCCGAGCGCGAGGCCCTGTTTTCGACGTTGAGCGGCGAGCCGGTCGAGCCGCTCTACACGGCGGACGACCTGCCCGATCCGGAGCGGATCGGGTTCCCGGGCGAGTTTCCGTTCACGCGCGGCGTGTACCCGTCGATGTACCGGGGCCGGCTGTGGACGATGCGGCAGTTCGCGGGCTTCGGGACGGCGGAGGAGACCAACGAGCGCTTTCGCTACCTGCTCGACCACGGCCAGACGGGGTTGTCGACGGCGTTCGACATGCCGTCGCTGATGGGCCACGACTCCGACCATCCGCGGTCGGAGGGGGAGGTCGGCAGGGAGGGGGTGGCGGTCGACTCGCTGGACGACATGGAGACGCTGTTCGGCGGGATCGACATGGGCGCGGTGTCGACGTCGATGACGATCAACGCGCCGGCGGCGGTGATGCTGGCGTTCTACGTCGTCGCGGCGGAGCACCAGGGGGTGCCCGCGGACCGGCTGGCGGGCACGATCCAGACCGACATCCTCAAGGAGTACATCGCCCAGAAGGAGTGGTGCTTCCCGGTCGATCCGGCGATGCGGCTGGTGACAGACATGGTCGAGTACTGCGCGCGCCAGATGCCGCGCTGGCACCCGATCTCGATCAGCGGGTACCACATCCGCGAGGCCGGCTCGACGGCGCAGCAGGAGCTGGCCTTCACGTTGAAGGACGGGTTCACGTACGTGGAGCAGGCGCTCGAGCGCGGGCTCGCCGTCGACCAGTTCGCGCCGCGGCTGAGCTTCTTCTTCAACGCGCACATCGACTTCTTCGAGGAGATCGCCAAGTACCGCGCGGCGCGCCGGATCTGGGCGCGCGAGCTGCGCGACACCTACGGCGCGCAGGACGAGCGCTCGCTGTTGATGCGCTTCCACTCACAGACGGCGGGGGTGTCGCTCACGGCGCAGCAGCCGCTCAACAACATCGTGCGCACGGCGACCGAGGCGCTGTCGGCGGTGCTGGGCGGGACGCAGTCGCTGCACACGAACAGCTTCGACGAGGCGCTGGCGCTGCCCACCGAGGAGGCCGTGCGGGTGGCGCTGCGCACGCAGCAGATCATCGCCCACGAGACCGGGGTCACGAACACGATCGATCCGCTGGGCGGCTCGTACTTCGTCGAGGCGCTGACCGACCGGATGGAGACCGCCGCCTACGAGTACTTCGGCAAGATCGACGAGCTGGGCGGGATGGTCGAGGCGATCAAGCACAACTACCCGCAGCGCGAGGTCGCGGACGCCTCGTTCGCGCTGCAGGAGGAGATCGAGTCCCAGCAGCGGATCATCGTCGGCGTCAATCGCTACCAGCAGGTTGAAGAGCGCCAGCTGGAGATCCTGAGGATCCCGCCCGAGCTTGAGCGCAAGCAGATCGGCCGCACCCAGGCCGTGCGTGCCCGGCGCGACGGCGAAGCGGTGGAAGCGGCGCTGAGCGAGCTGCGCGAAGCGGCCGCCGCCGACCGCAATTTGATGGAGCCCCTTCTGCGGGCAGCTCGCGCCCACGCGACCGAGGGCGAGATCGTGGAATCCCTGCAGCGCGTGTTCGGCACGTACACCGAGACGCCGGTCTTCTGAGCGACGTCGAACCTTTTGCAGCCCCGCTGCGTATAGGTACGCTGATGGCCGCATGAGGCGCCTGGGAGGAATCACCGCGCTCTATGCCGTGGTCGCCGCGCTGGCGATCGCCGCGCCGCTGTCTGCTTCCGAGGAGCCGCAGCCCGTACCGGCCGCGCCGGTGGCGCCCGCTCCGGCCGCGGAGCCCGATCCGGCCGACACCCCCGCACCCGCCTCCGAGCCGGCCGCGCCCGCTCCGGCGCCGGCCGCTCCGGCGGAGCCCGCCGCGCCCCCGGAGCCCGCTCCGGCCCCAGCGGAGGCCGCGCCCGCCGCCCCGGAGCCCGCGCCGCAGCTGCTCGTCGACGAGGACCCCGCGGCCGACAGGAAGCCGAAGCCGATCGCGGTCGCCGCCGCGTCCACGGGCGTCACGATCAGCGACTTCCAGTTCGGGCCCGCCAGCGTGACGGTCAACGTCGGCGACACGGTCACCTGGACCAACGACGGCCCCACGCCGCACTCGGCCACGTCCAGCAGCGGCGGCTTCGACACCGGCATCATGGACGCCGGCCAGAGCGGATCCCACACGTTCGCCGAGGCCGGGACGTTCGCCTACATCTGCACCCCGCACCCCAACATGCAGGGCACCGTCGTCGTGCAGGCGGCGGCCGCGGGTGACGACACCGGCGCCGCCGACGGCACCGCCCCGACCGACCCGCAGGTCGACGACGCGCCGGCGCTCCCGGCGAGCGGGATGGACGTGGGCGGCCTGCTGGTGCTCGGCCTGGCGACGCTCGCGCTGGGCGCCTACCTGCGCCGCCGCACGGCGCCCGAGCCGGCCCGTCCGGCCGGGCGAATCGGCTGGTAGCGGGGCCGCACGGCTCAGGGCGCCCGGACTGTTCCGGCGCCATCAAGCTGCCGGCTGGGAGCCGGCACGGGCTATTCTCGCCGGCGTGAGCAGCCGCAAGATCCGCGTCGTTGTCGCCAAGCCCGGCCTCGACGGTCACGACCGTGGGGCCAAGATCATCGCCCGCGCGCTGCGCGACGCCGGCATGGAGGTCATCTACACGGGCCTGCACCAGACACCGGAGCAGATCGTCGAGACCGTGCTCCAGGAGGACGCCGACGCTGTCGGCCTGTCGATCCTGTCGGGCGCCCACATGACCCTCGTGCCGCGGATCGCCAAGCTGCTGGCCAGCGAGGGCGCCGAGGACGTGGTCCTGGTCGTGGGCGGCACGATCCCCAACGACGACATCCCCGAGCTCAAGCAGCTGGGCGTGTCCGAGGTGTTCACGCCCGGCGCCCCCGTGCAGGGGATCATCGACTACATCAGGGAGTCGGTGCCGAGCTAGCCATCCCCTGCACGGCTGGCCGAGCCGACTGGTTCGGGCTACGCCGCGCGGGGCGCCCGCGCCGAGACGTTGGTCGGCACGCTCTCGAGCGCGGCGATCCGCATGGCGGCCTCCCGGAAGCTCGCCATCAGCTCTGGTCCGATCTGCTCGGCCCACTCGCGCTCGATCTCCGCGAAGATGCGCCGCGCCTTGATGACGGCGTCCAGCCCGCGGTCGGTGAGCTTGATGATCTTGGCGCGACCGTCCTGCGGGTCGGGCACCCGCGTGACGTAGCCGAGCCGCTCGAGCTCCGTCACGGCCTCGCCGACCGCCTGCTTGGTGAGCCCCGCGCTGGCGGCCAGGTCGGTCAGCCGCGAGCCGCTGTCGAGGTCGATGAAGCCGAACACGCAGCCGTGGCCCTCGCGAATGTCCGGGTGGCCCAGGTCGGCGATGCGGCCGCGCAGCTTGTCGATGGCGGCGAGCTTGACCCCCGTGAGGAGGGCCGGGAGCGGCCGGGGTGGGGGGCTGATCGGATCCAGGGACATTCGTAAGGCAGCTTGACTTTTTTGTCAGGATACCTTATAAAGCACCCTGACAAGGCTACCTGACGAATTGTAGCCCGCAATGCATCCGGAATCCGTAGGAGACACCAACATGGACCGCAAGTGGTGGACGCTGTTCGCAGTCAGCGTCGCGACCTTCATGCTGCTGCTCGACATCACGGTCGTGAACACCGCGCTGCCGTCGATAGCCGACGACCTCGGCGCGAGCTTCACCGACCTCCAGTGGGTGATCGACGCTTACACGCTCTCGCTGGCTGCGCTCGTGCTCACCGCCGGCGTGCTCGCCGACCGGCTCGGCCGCCGGCGCGTCTTCGCAGCCGGGCTGGCGATCTTCACGGTCGCCTCGCTGGCCGCGGGTCTTGCCCCCGATCCGACCTTCCTCAACATCATGCGCGCCATCCAGGGCATCGGCGGCGCCGTCATGTTCGCCGTCTCGCTGGCGCTGGTCGCCCAAGAGTTCGAGCCGGGCCGCGAGCGTGGCACGGCGATGGGCGTCTACGGCGCGACGATCGGCGTGGCGGTGGCAACTGGCCCCCTGGTCGGCGGGGCGCTCACCGACAGCCTCGGCTGGGAGTCGATCTTCTTCCTGAACGTGCCGATCGGCCTGGCCGCGATAGCGATCACGTACACGAAGCTGCGCGAGACGCGCGACCCCAACGCGTCGCGGATCGACTGGGGCGGGCTCGTGACCTTCTCGACCGCGCTGCTGCTGCTCGTGCTCGGGCTGCTGCGCGGCAATGAGGAGGGCTGGGGCTCGACCATGATCGTGGCGCTGTTCGCCGGCGCCGGCGCGCTGCTTGCCGTGTTCCTGGCGATCGAGACGCGCGTGAAGGAGCCGATGCTCCCGCTGCGGCTGTTCCGCAAGCCCGCCTTCACCGGCGTACAGCTGGCGGCCGCCGGCATCTCGGCGTCGATGTTCGCGTTGTTCCTCTACCTGACGTTCTACCTCCAGGGCTTCCTCGGTGACTCGCCGCTCGAGGCCGGGCTGCGCTATCTGCCGCTGACCGTGATGACCTTCTTCGTCTCGGCGGCGACGGGGGCGGTGCTGATCACCAAGTTCCAGGCGCGCTACCTGCTCTCGGGCGGACTCGTCCTCGTCGGGGCCGCCCTGCTGCTGATGGGCGGCATCGGGACCGGCGACGAATGGACGACCCTGCTGCCCGGGTTCCTCCTGGCGGGCCTCGGCGTCGGGATCGTCAACCCGGTGATCGCCGACGTGGCGGTGTCTGTCGTGCCCAAGGAGCAGAGCGGCATGGCCTCCGGGATCAACGACACGTTCCGGCAGGTCGGCATCGCGATCGGCATCGCCGCCTGGGGCGCGATCTTCCTGGGGCGCGGAGCCGACAAGATCGAGCAGCTGCTGGCCGGCACGCCGGCCGCGTCCGGCGACCGTCCGCGCCACCTGGTCGAGGCGGTCTCGTCGGGCAACCTCGACAACGCCCTGGCCAACGTGCCCGCCGGTTCCCGCGGCGCCGTGGGTGACGCGGCTCGCGAGGGCTTCCTTTCCGGCCTGAACGAGATCCTGATGCTCGGTGGGATCTTCGCGCTGGCCGGCGCCGTGGCTGCGCTCTGGCTCGTGCGCGAGCGCGACATCGAGCGCAGCGAGGCGGTCGACGAGCTCCCGTACCGGGGAGAGGCGGTGCCCGAGCCGGTCTCGGCCTAACCGCCCAGACCCGCTCGCGGGCACCACAGCACAAGGGCCGGCCCTTCCCCGGGGCCGGCCCTTTGTCGTTCCGGGGCCAGCCCTCCGCTGCCGCGAGGCGGTAGCGTCCCCGCTCGCCCCGCAGCCGACCAGAGGCGATTGACTCGTCAGTCAATCGGGTAACATTGCCCTCGCCGGCGGGCAAGAAGCCGCCGTCCGCCGCTCAGGATCAAAGAAGGAGAAGCTTTCCGTGAAGATCTGCGTCCTCGTAAAAGAGGTGCCCGATGCGGCCGTCGAGAAGCGCATGGACTCAGGTTCCAAGCGCCTCGACCGCTCGGGCGAGAAGAACCTGAACCCGTTCGACACCCACGCGATCGAAGCCGCCATGCAGATCCGCGAGGGCGGTGCGGTCGACGTGGACGAGATCGTCGCCGTGACGATGGGGCCGGAGTCGGCCTTCCGTGCCTTGCACAAGGCGGTCTCGCTCGGCGCCGACCGCTCGGTTCACCTGAGCGACGACGCGCTGGCCGGGTCCGACGTCTGTGCCACCGGCTACGCGCTGGCCAAGGTGCTCGAGTCGGAGTCGCCCGACATCGTGCTGCTCGGGCAGCAGTCGGACGACGGCGAGTGCTACACGATCGGCGCGGTCGTGGCAGACCACCTGAAGATGCCTTCCCTGACACAGGTCATCAAGATCGACGTCGAGGGCGGCAAGCTGCGCTGCGAGCGCCAGGCCGAGTACGGCTACGACACCGTCGACGTCGCGCTGCCCGCGGTGATCTCTGTGGGCGACGCGATCAACGAGCCGCGCTACCCGTCGCTGAAGGCGATCATGGGCGCGAAGAAGAAGCCGCTCGACACCAAGGCGGCCGGCGACGTTAGCATCGAGGCCGATCGCGTCGGCGAGCAGGGCTCGCGCACCGAGGTCCTCTCGATCAACCCGCCGGAGCAGAAGGCCGCCGGCGAGATCATCGAGGACGAGGACACCACCGAGACGGTCGAGAAGATCGTCGCCTGGCTCGATGAAAGGAAGCTGCTTGCGTGATGTCCCTTCCGCGACCAGCACACCCGTGGATGACGCGCCATGCCGGCGAAAGGAACATCACATGAGCATCCTCGTCTACGCACTTCACTACGAGGGCGAGTTCAACAAGAACTCGCTCGGGGCCGTCTCCGAGGGCGCCAAGCTGGCCAAGGAACTGGGCGGGGAGGCCGGGGCGGTGGTCGTCGGCGGCGACGACCTGACCGACGAGCTCTGTGCCACGCTCGGCCAGTACGGCGTGACCAAGGTCTACCGCGCCAAGGCGCCGGAGGGCCTCGCCCAGCCGGTCGTGGACGTGATGGCCAAGGTCATCTCCGAAAACGGCTTCAAGTACGCGCTGTTCGGCGGCGGCCTGCTCGGATTCGAGATCGGCGCCGGCCTGACAGCGCGCCTGGGCGCCGGCGTGACGATGGAGGTCACGGCGGTCAAGTCACAGGACGGCAAGCTCGTGGCCGAGCGTCCGATCCTCCAGGACTCCGCGATCGTCGACGTCGGCTACGTGGGCGAGCCGGGCATCATCATCGGCCGCCTCAACGCGTTCGACACAGCCGAGCCGGGCAGCGGCGCGGCCGAGGTCGTGGACGTCGAGGTCCAGCTCGAGGACCACTCGACCAAGGCCGTGATGGTCCAGCGCGGGGAGCAGCGCGGCGCCGACGTGAACATCGAGGACGCCGACATCCTGGTGGCCGGCGGGCGCGGGCTCGGCAAGGCGGAGGGCTTCGAGCTGGCCGAGGCGCTTGCCGAGGCGCTCGGCGGAGCCGTGGCCGCCACGCGCGCCGTGGTCGACGCCGGCTGGTACCCCTACGCCGCCCAGATCGGCCAGACCGGCAAGACGGTCGCGCCGAAGCTGTACCTGGCGGCCGGCATCTCGGGGGCCATCCAGCACAAGGTCGGTATGCAGAACTCGGAGAACATCGTCGCGATCAACAAGGATCCGAACGCGCCGATCTTCGAGTTCTCCGACCTCGGCATCGTCGGCGACCTGAACAAGATCCTGCCCAAGCTGACCGAGGCCGTGAAGGCCAAGAAGGGCTAGATGTCCACAGCGCCGATCCAGTTCCCGCCGCCCGTCGACTCCGGCAAGGAGTTCGTCGGGCCGCCCACGGATCCGGAGGACGAGCGGATCGAGGTCGGCGTGGCGATCGTGGGCGGCGGCCCGGCCGGGCTGGCCTGCGCGATCCGGCTGACCCAGCTGCTGGCCGAGGACGAGACGCTGCTGGAGTCGCTCGGCGAGGTGCCGGTGGCGCTCGTGGAGAAGGGCAAGGGGCCGGGCTCGCACCTGCTGTCGGGGGCGATGATGAAGCCTTCGGCGATGCAGAAGCTGTTCCCGGACCTGCCCGCGGAGGACTGGCCCACCTACGGGCCGGTCGCCAAGGACACGCTCTACCTGCTTCCCAACCGCAAGCGGGCGATCCCGCTGAAGCCGACCCCGCCGCCGTTCCGCAACCACGGCAACCACGTGACGTCGGTGGCACAGCTGGGCCGCTGGCTGGCCGAGCAGGCCGAGGAAGCGGGCGTGTACATCCTGGGGGAGACCGCCGGTGCGCAGCTGCTCGTGGACGACGGGCGCGTGGTGGGTGTGCGGTCGGGCGACAAGGGGCGCCGCCGCGACGGCGAGCCGCTCTCGAACTTCGAGCCCGGCTCGGACCTGATCGCCAAGGCGACCGTGCTGTGCGAGGGAACGCAGGGACACCTGACCGGGGCGGCGATCCGCCACTTCGGCATCGGCTCCGAGGATCCGCAGCAGTGGGAGCTCGGGGTCAAGGAGGTCTGGGAGGTGGAGAAGCCGCTCGACCGCGTGATCCACACGATGGGGTGGCCGCTGCGCTTCGCGGCCAAGTACCGCGAGTTCGGCGGCTCGTTCATCTACCCGATGGGTGAGGACAAGATCTCGATGGGGCTCGTCGTC
>Ga0209574_10000110_pt1 | contig 22725 bp, 26 predicted proteins | sample AgamicMgMarz_FD_187168 | JGI IMG/M metagenome (GOLD analysis project Ga0209574, IMG submission 187168) | Agave microbial communities from Guanajuato, Mexico - Mg.Ma.rz (SPAdes) (version 2) | ecosystem: Host-associated > Plants > Phyllosphere > Phylloplane/Leaf | place: Guanajuato, Mexico... | reverse complement strand
GTCGCAACAATCAGGTCATTTATTTAAGCCTTCAGCTAATTTTTTAGACCTTGTAGACGTATTTAGTCAAGAAAAGGCGAGAAAGTTTTTAAGCTTGCGCCAAAAAGATTCTCGAGAATTGTCTGTAGACGAACCCCATGATGAGCAAACGCTTGTCCAAAGCCGAGGCCAGGCTATTCAGAAAGTAGAGCTTGTGATGCAAACCAATGATTCGCCTTATTCACTGTTTGAATGCTTAATTCAATGGGATAGTGATATAGGTCATTTAGTTTGTATTCGCCAAGATGAACGTATACAAGAGCTAACGAATCTTGTTCAAGACCATCGGAAACGATTAGCAGCTACAGATTTTGAACTGCTTGAACAAAAAGAACGTCTTGAAAAATCATTACAAAAAATTAAGCAATTGTCCGCTTCTTTTATTAAATTATCCTCTAAAGTAGGACTTATACCTCTTTTTGGAGACTTAGATACAGATCTTGTAGCTGAAAATACGTGCATTTTGCAAAATTTTGCGCATGAAGGAAATTACAGCACGCTTCTATTTGACTTTGGGGGACTAGATATATTAACGACCGAAGGAATTCAAGCTTTTGCAGGCTTTATGCAGTCCTTCTATCTCATGGGTATCACATGCTATATTATTGGCATGAAGCCGCACCATACGGCTGCTTTGAAAAATAGAACGTTTGGTGATCAAGTTATTTATATGAATAACCTAAGTGAAATTATTGCTGTGAATAAAAATGTGAGTTAAAAGATTGGAGGAGAAGAAAGAATAACTTTCTTCTCCTCTTTCTGTATACACTTCTCTTCTTATAATTAAACATCTATTAAAGAATCTTTTTATATTTCAGCTGAAAGAATGGCGTTAAGACGTTGAAGTCCTGTGTTCAAATCAGTATCACTAAGAAGGGAATAGCTTATTCGAATGTAAGCATGAAGCGGTTTGTGAACAAAACAAGCCTCACCAGGTAAAAAGCAGATATTGTGCTCCTGGGCTTTTTTTAATAACCCAAAGGTGTTTACTTTTTGAGGCAGTTTTAACCATAAGTTGAATCCTCCTTTAGGAACTTGGAATTGAACGGATTCGGAAAGAGACGAAAGCAGGTCGCTTGCATGATCTCTTCTCAGTTGCAAAGCGGTCCTCAGTTTTTCCATGTGATGTTTCATTCGCTCAGTGCGTAAAAAAGCTAGCACGGCTTTTTGGGTTAGCAAGGGACTACCAATATCCATCAGTGCTTTAACCGCATATAGCCAATCAAATACAGAACCTTGTGCATAAAGTAATCCAATTCGAAGTCCTGGAGCCAAAGTTTTACTAAACCCCTTCAAGAACAAAACATGCCCATTTTTATCAAACGTTTTGATCGGCGGAGGCACCGATATATCATCGAAATAAATCTCTCCAAACGAATCATCTTCAACAATAAAAAAGTGATACAATTCGGCCAAATCAACTAGTTCTTTGCGGCGCTGTCTGCTCATTAGTATACCTGTAGGGTTTTGAAAAGAAGGGTTCACGTACAAAAGCGAAGGCTTTATTTTTTGGCAGACTTCTTCTACTAAATCAGATTGTATTCCTTCTTCATCTAGTTCAATTGAAATGACGTTAACACCTTTATTGGTGAAGACATCAATTGCAGCTCCGTAGCATGGACTCTCTACTATAACCGTATCCCCTGGCTTTAAAAGCGTTTGAGCAATTAAATCAATACCTTGCTGAGCGCCACTTGTAATCATAATTTCATGAGGATCAGCTTTTATTCCTTGCTCTCTCTGTAAATAAGAAGAAAGCTCTATGCGAAGCTCACGATCTCCTTGAATTGGACCGTATGTGGCTAAAACAAGCTCATTGGCACGTAACAGACTTTGCATTTCTTGCGCTAAAAACTGATTAGGAAGGAGACGAGGGAAAAGAATAGCCTGAGAGAAATCATAATATTTACGATCACGATTTAAGCTATACTGAGAGCGCGTGATATTTACGTTTAATTCATCCTGCCATGAAAAATTATTTAATACCTTGGAAGAACGTTTAGTAACCCCTTTAACAAAAGCTCCTTTTCCTGACTGTATTACGATTAATCCTGATTTTTGTAAGAGCTGATACGATTTTCGTACCGTTAATAAGCTTATTTCTAACTCTTGTGATAGCTTGCGTAAAGAAGGGAGCTGATCACCAGGTTTTATCATGCTCGTTTGGATGCGATAACGAATCTGCTCATAGATTTGCTGATAAATGGGGGTAGAAGATTTTTTATGTACATTAAATCTCATTGTGTCACCTAACTATTCTTTTTCTTTAGTTAACCTCAAAATAAGCATGGGCGCAACTGGAAAAACAGCAACTGTTATAGTCAAGGTTTTACTGTTATACTTCCTTTCTTTTATACTCGTGGCATGTTTAAAGGAGGAAGATATATGATTATTATTAATTACGTACTTATCTGTTTTATTTTCGGCACGACATTTTTAACTATTAAATTAGGGATTGAAGCAGGAATGCCTCCACTTTTCTCAGCTGGAACTCGCTTTCTTTTAGCAGGAATCTTAGTAATCTCGTACTTTGCATATAAAAAAGACGTTCGACGCTCGTTATTATTTTCAAAAAAAGTGATGATGGTAGGGTTTTGTTTGACCTTTATGACATTTTCAACGCTCTATTGGGCAGAACAACATGTGACATCGGGTCTTGCAGCTGTTTTATCTGCTACTGGCCCAATGATGATATTGCTTATTCATGTGATGCAAAGAAAAATGGAATTAAAAAAAGAGCAGTTATTCGCTTTGCTTCTGGCTTTTACCGGTGTTATTTGCATTTCACTTCCAAATGTGACAGCCACTATGTCTTATTCGTGGACGTTAGGGTGTATCATTATCATAGTAGGAGAGGTATTTTACGGCATAGGCAGCAATTATTCGAAAGCTTTGTTAAATGAACTAAAAGAAGTGTCACCGTTTTTAATTAACGGTATTCAAATGCTTTACGGGGGAATATTTCTACTGGTGCTATCTTTATGTACAGAGCATATCCATGTTTCAACTATTATGCCTCGGAACGCAGTATGGTCTATTGTATATTTAATTTTTGTTGGTTCAATTGCTGGACACGGCTTATATTATTGGCTAATCGCCCAAACAAATCCGGTTTTTCCATCTACTTGGTTGTATGTATCTCCTTTAATCGCGATGTTAATCGGTTATGTAGTCTTAAATGAAGCTATCACGCCTTCTATTATTGGCGGAGGCCTTCTTATTTTAATAGGAGTGTTTATAGCCAATCGTGAAGCTTTGGGAGTACATTTTAAAAAAGGTGTGCTATTCAAAAAGCAGCTGTAAAACAAGTCGCCATTTGCTGACTTGTTTTTAGTTGATCGCAAGACAAAAAAGATTGAAGAAAGATATAAAAGATGACTAACAGCCTCTTCCTAATAAAAGAAGAGGCTGTTTTATTATGAATTTGCTGACATCGTATGAGACGGTAAAATGATATCTTGGTCGACAAGAAAGGACAAAAGTTCTCGTGTAGCATATGACATATAGCGATCTTTTTTCAAAATGATGCCGAGCTCCCACATTGGAGTAGGTGCGGCAATTGGAATACTTTTAATAAAGGGATTATTGATTTTCGGAAACACGGACTTTGGTAAAATAGCAATACCTAATTCAGAAGCAACTAGTTCAATAATTAAATCCCATTGAGAACTTTCGTACGCTATTTTTGGATGAAAACCCGCTTGAATGCACTCATGAATAATGCGATCATGAAGAGAGAAATCTTTGCTGAACAGAACAAACGGCTCTTCTCTAAGCTCGCTCAAAGCAACAATTGATTTAGCTGCCAGCGGATGCTCATGATGAATGTATAAATTAAACTCTTCTTCAATAAACGGATAGACGTGAAAAAGAGGGTTTTGAATAGGCAACACGATAATGCCAAGGTCTACTTGTTCGTTTTCTACAAGTTCGACAATTCGCTTTGCGCCAAGCTCCACAAGCTCTAATTTCACCTGAGGATGTTTTGATGTAAAGTTTTTTGCAATCATCGGGAAAACAACAGTCCCTACTAAAGGAGGAATTCCTACTTTAATATCTCCTGTAGGCAGATTCCGTAAATCATCTAACAGAGCATGTAGCTCGTGAAGAGTGGATACCAGCTTTTGGCTTTGCCCATACACAATCTGTCCTGCATCGGTTAACGTCAGCTTTCGAGTAGAGCGATCAAAAAGATCTACGCCGAGTTCTTCTTCTAGTTTTTTTACAATTTTACTTAATGCTGGCTGAGACAAGTGAATTGCAGCTGCTGCTTTCGTGAAACTTTTTTGATTAACTACTTCCATGAAATGTTGCAGTTCTCGAATATCCATAAATTCTCCTCACTAGTATTCTTAGTTTTCATACTATTTATTCTATTTATCTATTTTACTTATGATTCAAATAAATGTAAACTCTTACATAAGGAAGTGAATAGGGATTCATCTAAAAATAGTACATCAAATTCCTCTAAATACGTTAGAAACCCGCATGTTTGTAAGCGTTAACAAAAAAGCACCCTCGAAGAAAATCCTAGAAAAATATTTTTTTCTCCCGTAAAACAAAGCCGCGAGCGTAGAAATAATACGTATTGAAATGTTCATTTTGTATACTGTTCTGACAATTAAGAAAGAGGAATAAAATGGTATAGTACACCACTAAGGTGAGTCTATTCATTCTGCAAACGAGCCGTACATAGAAAAAAGGGCCGGTTTGTTAAAAATAATTGGGGGAGTGGTTGAGATGACATACGTTAAAGGACTAGAAGGAATCGTTGCAGCTGAAACAAAAGTAGGGCACGTTGATGGAGAGAAAGGTCAGCTGATTTATCGCGGATATTGGGCAAAAGATTTGGCGATCAATTATTCTTTTGAAGAAGTTTCTTATTTAATTTGGAACGGCACGCTGCCAAATCATGATGAGTTAAAAGCATTTAAACAAAAAATGGTGACTCATCGTACGCTTCCAGCTAATATTGTTGCGTTAATGGACTGTTTGCCAAAAGATACAGAAGTGATGAGCGCGCTTCGCACATGTATCTCAGCATTAGGAGACCCTTCATACAGCTGGCCTCCGACAAAAGAGCAGGCGCTTGCGATTACAGCGGTAACACCTACCATTATTGCTTATTGGTATCGTAAAATGAATGATTTAGAAGTAGTAGAGCCTAACGAGCATTTGGATCATGTAGCAAACTATTTATATATGATTAACGGAGAAATTCCAGATCAAAGTTTGGTTACTGCGCTGAACGCATATTTTGTTTTGACAATTGAACATGGGATGAACGCCTCAACCTTCTCATCACGCGTTATTTCATCTACCGAATCTGACATGGTTTCAGCTATTTGCGGAGCAATTGGCGCGATGAAAGGTCCGCTTCACGGAGGAGCTCCTTCTGGTGTTATTACCATGTTTGATGAAATTGGAAGTGAAGAGAATATTGAGCCTTGGGTTCGTAAAAAATTAGATAATAAAGAGAAAATCATGGGATTTGGTCATCGCGTTTATCGTACACATGATCCAAGAGCAGAAGCATTAAAAGAAGTATCGAAACAAATCTCAGGAGACAACGGGCTATTTGATTTAATTGTTAAAATTGAAGATAAAACCATTGAATTACTCAATGAATACAAGCCGGGTAGAGGCATTTATACCAATGTAGAATATTTCGCTGCAGCGGTTATGAAAGCGGTTGAGCTTCCGTCTGAACTATTCACCCCAACCTTCACAGCAAGCCGTGTAGTTGGCTGGACAGCTCATGTCGTAGAGCAGTCAGAAAATAATCGTATTTACCGACCTCAGTCTGCGTATATAGGTTATACGCCAGTTGAACAAAATCAATAAATAAACTCGCTTTCACATAAAAACGTCGGTAGATCCGACGTTTTTTTATATGGTTAAATATATTCTTTTTGAGAATAAAATCGCTTTAATAAATAGAATAATCCGACTGCTAAGCATAAACTTGCTGCAGCTAAGCTAGAGGTAATCATGGCGTGCTCACCTTCGGTAGGGGTATGTGAAAGTTTATAGCTGCTGTAGCATAAGAGAGCTGTGATACATAAACAGCAGGAGCTAATCAATCCATACCGCTTTTTAAAGCCAATAATAGATAGTAATACAATCAAATAAATTCCGCTCACCATCATCATAATTGGAAACTGAGGGTGGAATTTAATTGTATATAACAAATAATCGATGTGAGAATAGTGATGAACCGCCGAGGACTTTGTTAGCCCTCCGGTCAAACTAGCTGATAAAGGTCCTTCAAGCATCGAAGAGCCGTTATACCAAGTAGCGACTGAGGAAAGTAAAAAAACAAAACAACTTGCAAATAGCTGCGTCATGCATTTTATTGACACGTATAGAAAGCTCCTCTCAATAACCATCTTTTGTTAATACAAGTCCGAAAATTATTATAGCAGGTTTTGAAAGTAAAAAAAGTACTATTGGAATGGTTTCATAAAACGTTCATATTTGAAAAGGTTTGTTTTTTAAAAAGAAAGGGAAAAAAAGTGAAACGGAAGATATGAATAGAGGAGAGAGAAAGATGAAGGCAGCAGTGATTTTGAATCCAAACGCAGGAAACAAAAAATTAGTAAATGAAATTGACTTTATATGTGATCGGTTAAACACTGCATTTGAGACGGTTACTTTATATAAAACAGAGCAACCTGGAGATGGTGCCGATCTGGTAAGAAAATTGGAAGGCAAAGCGGATGTCATTATTGGAGCAGGAGGAGACGGGACAATTTATGAGCTCATCAACGCTCTTGCTCCGCTGCAGCAACGTCCTGTATTTGCTATTTTACCTGGTGGAACGTGCAACGACTTTTCGCGTGCAATTGGAATGAATCAAAATCCTTTAAAAGCGGTGGAGCAAATTATAGAAAAGCAGACGGAGGCAGTGGATGTTGGAAAACATGGCGAAGATTATTTTTTAAACTTTTGGGGAATCGGCCTCGTAGCTGATGTATCTGAAAATATTTTGGAAGAAAATAAAGAGAAATTTGGTAAGCTCTCTTACTACATGAGCGTAGGTAGAACTTTAAATCAAGCAGAGCCTTTTCAATTAAAAATGACGAGCGAAACAGCTTCCTATGAAGGAGAAGCTGTTATGGTGTTAATTGGAAACGGCCCTTTTTTAGGAGGAACTCGTGCTATGCTAGGAAACAGCTCATTTCAAGACGGATTATTAGATGTATTTGTTATTAAAGAAATGGGAATCGAGCCGGTTATGGCATGGTTACAAACAAGCCCTGATGAGGAACAGCTTAACCCTGAAAGCAACCTTATGCATTTTCGTGCAAAAGAGGTTCATATTGAAACTACTCCTGAAAAAACAGTAGATTGTGATGGAGAAAAAGAAACGACGACACCTTCAACGATTACGGTTCTCCACAATCACATAAATATGATAGTCGGAAACAGATAAAAAAACGCTGGAAGTTCCAGCGTTTTTTTTATGAAGACAGCCATCGCGGAGAAGTAAAGAGCATAATCATTATGCTGCTCATCGTAATAACAAGCATGGAGTAGCAAAAAGCAGTAAATCCGATAATATGTAAGCCCACTATCATAATCGTACTGTCTAAGATAAAAATGGTTATTCCTATATTGATTTTCCATTTTTTCGATACAATAATGGCAATTAAATCAAGCCCATCCGAACTGATGCCGTAGCGAAGCATCAGTCCTATTCCCATTCCTACGAGTGCGCCTCCAAGCAATGAGCTAAAAAGCAAAGGGAGCTCCAGCGTGCCTTCGAGAATAGACAGCCATTCTGTCATAAAAAAAGAAACAAATAAACCTATACTTCCATAAAAAAAGTTTTGACGATGACGAAAAAAAGCATATAAATAGACAGGTACGTTCAAAAAGAAAATGGACAGTCCGATAGGAGTTCCAAACACATAATATACGATAAGCCCAAATCCTATAAGTCCACCGTCTAGTAAGTGATACGGAGCAATAAATCCGTTTAGCCCTAGTCCAATTAATAAGCTGCCACAGCAAATCGAAACCACTCTCGAAAAAATATTCCTCACCCTATACTTTAAATTTTAATAGGAGTACTCGTCCATCTATGTATATGGCAAGCTTAGGTTATTTAGAAGTAAAGAAGAAGAAAAAAGAAAATTATGTAAAAAGCATTGATTCTATAACTCTGATATTCTATAGTTAATCTAACTTCGTTTTCACGACAATTTCTTGATTTTTTACGATAATGTTTAACTGTTTGTATTTTTAATATATATAAAAGTTGTGTTTTGTAAAAAGCATACGATTGTAATAAGTCGATAAAAGCAAGCCGCTATATAAAGGGGTTGATTACGTGTAGGATTCTCTTTCTTTTCAGTCATACTAAAAAGAAAGAGGGATTGTCGTGAAAAATCGTTCCGTACTTTTTTTATGGTTTGGTCAAAGCCAAGCCAATTTAGCGGATGTATTATATATTGTTGCGTTAATCAGTATTCTTTATGCTCAAAATAGTTCTCCTGTGCTGCTTTCATGCATTCCGTTTACCATTACGGCTGCTAAGTTTTTGAGCAGTTTTACTGTGCCTTTTCTTATAGATCGCTACAGGGCTAAGCGTATTCTTGTTGTGTCTCAGCTGTTAAAAACCAGTGTTTTGTCTATGTTTTTCTTGTGGCATATGTCGCTTATAACCATGCTGTGCTGCGTGGCGCTTATTGCTTTTTTCGATGGGTGGGCAGCTCCGGTTCAAAGCTCTATGCTTCCTCATTTAGTAGATAAAGAGAAGCTGTTGAAATGGAACAGTATGTTTAATGTCACCGATCAAACGATTCAAATTGCAGCCTATCCGCTTGGAAGCTTTCTGATCATTAGCTGGGATGCTACTGGCCTTTTATGGCTGTCATTTTCGTTATTCAGTTTGTCACTTGTATTTATGCAGGCCATTCGCATTAACGTTCATTCTTCTAAAACGAAGCAAAAACAAGGGTTAAAAGAGGGATGGAAGCTAATTTGGCATTATCCGCGCCTGCGGGTTTTATTAGTCATGGAGGTTTTAGAAGGGATGGCTGCCGGCGTTTGGGCATCAGCAATTGTCTACGTGTTTGTGAAAGAGATATTAAATAAAAATGAAGCTTGGTGGGGATATATCAACAGCAGTTTTTTTGTCGGAACGGTTCTTGGAGGTTTCGTTTTGTTGAAGATTTCAGTTGAACAAGAGAAAAGTCTTTATCATATCGTAACATTAGGCAGTCTTTTATCAGGTTTCTTTACATTATTGTTCGGAGTGATGCCTTCTCCTTTTCTTTCACTTTTACTTAGTTTTGCTATTGGCGTTGCTCTTCAAATAAGCGCTACGTGTTCTTACACGCTTACACAAACGGCCGTTCCTTTAGAAAAGCTTTCTAAGGTACTTTCCGCTACGCTGAGCGTTTCATATGTGACGTTCGGGCTTTCGGTGCTGCTGCTTGGAGCTGTTGCTTCGCTAAATGTGACGGCGGCGTTTCTAACAGCAGGAGGACTGATTATAATCAGCGGCTGTATAGGTTTATTCTTACGAAATTATGCGCTTGCTAACTAAAAAGGGTTGCTATTTGCAACCTTTTTTTAAAACATCGTAGTTTCTCTCCTCAATCATAAGCCGTATAAGGTTGTTTGCTTTAAATACCCCTTGTGTAAAAGTAGGGAGCTTTTCACGAAAACGAAAGGAAAAAAAATATGGCTATCGAATTATGTTAAGAGCATTGAGCTAAAAGGAGTGATTAAATGGTTGTCATTCGACAGGCGGTTGAAACTGATCGAGAGCGACTGGCTACGTTAATGCAAGAATATATAGTAAAATTCTGTGAGCAGCCTGCCCCTTCCCGGAAAGCTTTAACTTTACATATTAAGCGCTTATTGAATAATCCTTCCTATGGTATCCAGTTTGTTGCTGAATTGGAAGGGAAACTAGTAGGTTTTGCGACGGTGTACGTATCGTGGAGCACCTATTATTTTAAAGAAACAGCGATCTTAAAAGACTTGTACGTATCTCCTTTAAACAGAGGAAATAAAATTGGTGAACGTTTGTTTAAGATCTGCCTGGCCTATTCTCAAAAGTATGAGTTTGCAGGTATGACCGCTGAGTGCAGCAGTGAAAATAAAGTTGCTCAAAACCTTTATCAAAAAATGAACGGTAAAGAAAATGCAGGGGTTCAATACCGTTTTTTTTAAGAGAAGTGCAGCTTTTACTTTTAAGACTTCTACTAAATGGCAAAAATATGTTATAGTATGAAAAGTGAAATTGATGAAAATGTCGGTGGGCTATATGTTAGATGATCGTATCAATAGTAGGGGGAAGTTGGACTAGCTGCTTGAAAGGCGGCCATCCTATTTTTAGTATAGCCGCAAGGAAGGAGCAGGACCTTGAAAAAAAATCCAATCTTAAACGCGTGGAAAGTAGTAACTGCGACGAGCGGTTTTTTACTTGCGCTGTTTATCTTTAAAGTCCGAAAAGGAAGATAACCATATAAAGAAAGCTCCTCGATTGAGGAGCTTTTTATTATTTAGTAATAGGAAACGTCAAGGGAGTCACTGTTGATAAAGAATCTCTGTAAGAATGATAGGTGAAATAATGACGTGTTGGACTATAAATGGTCATGTAAAGTAAATAATCATATTTCGTTTCCATATAGAAAAAAACGCCGTCTGCGTGAAGTGTATAGAAAGAGTACGAAATCCCGAGCAGCGTTTGCTTTTGTACGCTTGTGCTTGGATTTTCTTTAATCCATTCATACAGTTCAAACACACTCACTCCTGGTGATGATTGCAGCGTATGTACTTTGTCATATAACTTATCAGATACATCGGAAACTGACTGTTTTAATTGGTGAAATAAGTTGGACATTTGTTCTTTCATTGTGGTGATCTCCTTTACGGGTAGTCAGCTATTAGCATGCTCAGAGAAATCCACGCTTATGTATAGTTAGTGGATGGCTGATTTGAATTTGCCGCCATGCGCTTCTTGGGTATCCATAATGGTTGTAAATGCATGCGGATCTATTTCGGAAATAATAGTTTTAAGCTTGGTAATTTCTAAACGCGTCACAACTACGTATATGACTTCTTTTTCTGTACCTTCAAATCCGCCTTTACCATACAGTTTCGTCACACCTCGGCCTAGACGATGCGTAATAGCGTCTGATAGCTCTTCATAGTGATTTGAAACTATAAAAGCTGCTTTTGTTTCATCAAGCCCTTGAATAATCGCATCGATTGTTTTAGAAGCAATATAGTACGTAAGGATCGAGTACATGGCCTGTTCCCAACCTAGCACAAACCCTGCCCAAGCAAAAATGAAGATATTTAAAAACATCACAAATTCGCCCACAGAAAACGGGATTTTTTTTGTTAATAAAATACCTAAAATCTCAGTTCCGTCTAACGCTCCGCCGTGACGAATGACCGTTCCTACACCTGCTCCTAACAGCAGCCCACCAAATACAGTAGCAAGAAGCGGTTCAGATGTTACAGCTGGAACATGGTGCAATTGAGATTCTACAATGGATAAAGCAACAACTGCAAACATAGATGAAAAGCAGAAGTTACGACCAATTTGTTTGTATCCACTATATAAAAAAGGGAGATTAAAGATGATGATAAGAAGACTGAACGGCAATTTCGTTAAGTAAACTAAAATTAGAGAAATACCAATAATACCGCCATCAATTACGGAATTTGGGACTAAAAATAATTCGATAGAAACGGCAGCCAAGGAAGCTCCAATTAACATCATAATGTAGCGATAAATGAGCCGACCTGCCTTTTCCTTTTTGTGCTGTTTCGTTGTCATAAAATCTTTCCTTTCAAAATACTGCCTATACGCAACTCTTACTAGTATAACTAAGTCTTGGGAACTCTATCCAATTATCTACTTTAAAAAAGACTAGCCAGAATAAACAAAATCCTGTTAAATTAAACGGTAGACATTTGCTGAAATAAAGGAGCTGTACATATGATAAACGTTTATATTCCGGCGCTTCAAACAAGCGCTGGTGAAAAAGCGGCACGCTATATTGATACATTAACCAAACCGATAGGAAGCCTTGGAAGACTCGAAGAAATAGCAGTTGAATTAGCGGCCATGACCGGGGAAGTTTTTCCGACAGTCACGCCGCCAGGAGTCCTCGTTTTTGCAGGCGATCATGGAATTGTAAAAGAAGGAGTTTCGGCTTATCCGCAAGACGTAACGGCACAAATGGCGCTGAATTTTTTGCAGGGAGGAGCAGCTATTAACGTGTTTAGTCAGCAAATAGATGCCCAGTTCAAACTGATTGACATCGGCATTGCTTCTGACCTTTCCCATAAGGACCTTGTACAACGCAAAGTGAAGCTGGGCACAGCAAGTTTTTATAAAGAAGACGCGATGACGCGCAGTGAGGCAGAACTGGCTGTTCAAGTCGGATATGAAGAAGCTGAAGAGCTTATTGCCCAAGGAATTAAATGTTTGATTGTAGGAGAAATGGGCATCGGCAATACTACGTCAAGCACGGCTATTTTAGCTGTATTGACAGGAGAAAAAGTCTCTAAGCTTGCAGGAATGGGCACAGGGATTTCTGACGAACAACTGCGCCACAAAGTGAACGTGATTGAAGAAGCGCTGCAAAATAGGCACATTAACCCTCAGGATCCAATTGATATTATTAGTAAAATAGGGGGCCTTGAAATTGCCGGGATGACAGGTGCTATGCTGGCGGCAGCTGCTCACCGTATTCCTATTTTAGTAGATGGTTTTATTTGTACAGTTGCAGCCCTTCTAGCTACAGAAATCAATACACAAGCAAGAGACTATATGTTTGCTAGTCACCAATCTGTTGAACAAGGTCATGCGTGTGCAATGAAGCTTCTTGGCAAGACACCGCTCCTCAACCTCAATCTTCGGTTAGGTGAGGGAAGTGGAGCTGCTGTTACATTTCCGCTGCTGCACTCAGCTTCACTGATGATTGCCAATATGGCCACATTTCAATCTGCGGGAGTGTCTGAGAAAGAATAAACCTAAAAAAGACATGGGAACAAAACCATGTCTTTTTTCTTTATTTTATAAAAAAATCTTATATTTTTAACATCATAAACCAATAAATGCTAAAGCTAGCACCTGTTAAAATAAATGATCCAATAATTAACAATACCAGTGCAACGCGTCGTTTAATCGCTTGAATTTCTCTATCTTTTGGCAAACGTCCCATTGGTCTTCCTCCATTATGTAAATATTTCACGTATTTTCCTATTTTACTCCGCTTTAAAAAGAGAGAACATGTGTCAAAGTTACTAAAAATCAAATTATTTTACAAAAAAATTGTATCCCCGTTACAGCAGGGCAAAGAATACGTATTTTTTCAGTTAGAAAAGGACTGCTCTAAAGGTTTACTTACATGGCAACAACCTTTATCATATAACTGACTATACTATGATGTTATCCAAAGTTGGAAGAAATCTCAATAAATGTGAGTGTTATAATTACATGATAAGAGTCAGAAAATTTTAAAAAAGAGTGTGAGCAAACAATGAACGGTATGTTGATTATTCGGAACGGTGCTCCTTTTTATGAAGGAGCTTCTGTGCCTATTCCAAAAGATAAAGCCTGTATTATCGGACGAAGCAGTGAAGAATGGGAGCCTTATCTGGCCTTTCAAAGTGCTTACATTTCGCGCAAGCATTTTGAAGTAATGTACGAAAGCAATGCATTTTTCATTACGGACTTGTTTAGTAAACACGGGACAAAAGTAAACGGAGAAGAGTTACAGCCTGGAACCCCTCGTTTATTGAAAGAGCAGGATGTCATTACCTTAGCAAATGAGGAGGCAGCTTTAGTATTTAGAAATGATGATATGGATGCAACCCTCGATTTAGGACCTTTGCTAAAACAAATAAATAAGCCATTTTACACATTAGATCCAATTTTGCAGAAAGTAAAAGTAAAAGAGGAAACGTATATTCTGTCAGATAAAGAATACGCGTGCTTAGCTTATCTTCTAGAATACAACAATCAATTTGTTTCAAAAGAAGCATTAAAAAAAAGCGTTTGGCCTGAACGAGTAGAGTCAAATGGAGAAATTCTAGTAGCAGCGGAAGAGCTGAATGCGCTGATTTACCGGGTTCGCAAAAAAATAGGAACATATTTAGAAATCGAAGTGATTCGAGGAAAAGGATATTGGCTGCACTTTAACGAAAATGGACGTGAATAGAATCACGTCCATTTTTTAGTCTCGTTTTACAGCATGTACACGTATATGTTTAGCTTCTGCTAGCCAAGATCCGTTTTGAAATAGTTTGTCTTGCATTCGATTTTCTAAGCGCGTAATGAGGACATTTTTTGTTTCTGTCGTCACGTGAGCAAAAAGAGGGGCTGCATTTGTTTCCAGCCAATTACGCAAGCCGTTTTCTCCTTTTAACAAGAAGGGACGGCTGTAGTGTATAGCCGTGGTGACTTGAAAATTCTGTGATTCCAAAAGAGAAGAATATTCAGCTACAGAAGGAAAGTACCATGGGAAATCTACATCGTTATAAGGGATATCAAACGTTTTAAATTGACGAATAATTTCTGTAAAAATTTCGTCCATGTTTCCTTTTCCCCAAAATTCTGCTATAAATCGGCCATTTGGTTTTAAAGCATTGTAAATGTTTTTAATGACAAGGTGAGGGGGACGGATGTCGTGTAAAGTTGCATTTGAAAAAACTGCGTCAAATTGTTCGTAATAAGGAAGGTTAAGGGCATTTAACTGTTCAAAGGATAGAGTTGGGTACTGATGACGAGCCTGTTCAATCATATTTTCAGAGCAATCGATGCCCGTTGCACGGACATGAAGCTTATTGAGCTGCGAAATAAATTCGCCAGTGCCGCAGCCAATATCTAAAATATGTTCGCCAGCTTGAGGAGAAAGAAGGTTCATAGCACTTCCTCCAAATGAAGAAGCAAACGGAAGATGATACACTTGAGCAATTTTTTGTTGATTAACAGTTTGACTCATGAAGTGATTCCTCCTTTGTAAAAGATGATGACTATCGTTTTATAAGAAGAAACAAGCTTTGAATAGTAGATATGAAGTTATTGATAGAATTATACCATATATCTCACTTATTATGCCGAAAACTGCAAAGAAAAAGCGCACCAAACTTCTAGCTTGGGCGCTTACAAGCACGAACTATTTTATAACCATTAACCAAACTGAACAAATAGAGGAAGATCTGTATGACCCATCTCACGTACGTAGACGTATAAATTTCCTTTATGATGAATTTCATGGTCAATGGCCATTTGTAAGAGTTGACTTCCGGGAAGCTTTCTTCCAAACGCTGCCGTGGCGTCAATTGTTTTGTTTAAATCATCTTCGCTAAGTGAACGTAATACGTCTACTGTTTTTTGCGTATATTCAGCTGCAAGGTCCGATAATGATTTACCGCTAAAATCAGCTTTTTGGCCAAGTGGAGATAAATCGCCGGATTTTACCACTAATGCAAATGCATAAAAGGATGTTAAAATATGCGTAGATAAATCAAAAGCCGACATAGATGTCGGGGCAGGTTTGTATTCGTAGTGACCTGCTTCAATTTTGTTGATTAATTCATTGGTTACGTTTCGATGTGCTAAAAAGTGATGAGTAATTTGTTCAACTGTCATGATGAAAGGCTCCTTTATTATGTATTTCGCTTCTGAGTATAGCATCTGGAAATCAGAAAGCGAAGAAAAAACTTTAACAAAAAGAAAAACAGCTGCATGTGAGCAGCTGCTTTTCTTATTATTAGAAATTACGTTGTTTTAATTCTTCAAGTAATAACTCCATACCTTCGCGGCTTAAAGTTAATTTGCCATCTGCGATTGTTACGTTATCAGAAGATACTTCGCCAGTAATCGCACAAGCACCGTTCGGCTCATATTTCTTTAAAATAATTCGATCTGTTTCGACAAAAATTTCAACAGGATCTTTTACATCTATTTCAAGAACACGTCTTAACTCTTTAGGAATTACGATACGACCTAAATCATCTACTTTTCTTACAATACCAGTCGATTTCATTTTTTAATCACCTTTACTTTTATATTTTATTGAGTACGCAAAATATTATTTTTGGAATTTCTAAGATGATTATATACTAGATAACCGCTAAATTTGTCGAAGTTATTAATATGTAAATGAACTGTAATATTATTGAAATATTATCTGTAAATACAAATCTTCCTACAATATGGAATATGTAGGGCTCTTTGTATGATATAGGAGATACAGGAATTAATTACATTTGACATACAATTTTTTTTATGCTTATGTAGCAGCCTGGGGGTAGGCTACATGTAAGCGTAGAAGCAAATAAGTTGAAAAAATGAAGAAAATATAATTAAATTTAAAAAGTAACTTGTTCAAAATAATTAAATCGTAATGATTACGTATTTCAGATAAAAAATTATTAAAACGAAAGGATGAGAAAGAGTTTGGCTAAAAAATCAAAAGTGGTAAAAGAACAAAAACGTCAAGAGATGGTAGCGAAGTATGCGCAATTACGCCAAGAGCTGAAGGACAAAGGAGATTACGAAGCGTTAAAAAAATTGCCTAGAGATTCTTCACCAACGCGCTTAAATAATCGCTGCCGCGTTACCGGTCGTCCGCGAGGCTATCTTAGAAAATTTGAAATGTCACGCATCGCTTTTAGGGAATTGGCATACAAAGGACAAATTCCAGGGGTTAAAAAAGCAAGCTGGTAGTATAAAAGCCCTCATTATGAGGGCTTTTATTATTTATTAGCTGCAAAATATCGAGCAATTCCTTGGTAAATACCTGTAGATATTTGCTGCTGATACGCGTTAGAAGAAACAATTTGCTCATCGTGAGCATTTGATAAAAAGCCTAATTCAAGAAGTACAGCTCGCTGGTTGTTTTCTCGAGTAACATAATAATCTCCAAAACGAACCCCCATATCCTTCATAGAAGGCGCGTTTTCAGCCATGCTTTCTTGAATGTATTTTGCTAATTCTTTATCTTTGGATTCACTGTAATAAAATGATGCGATGCCGTTTGCAGAAGATGAAGTAGAAGCGTTATAGTGAATACTGATAAATGCATCTGCATGCTTTGCTTCACTAACATTCACCCGTCCGCTCAGTGAAATAAAAGTATCGTTTGAACGCGTCATAAATACATTTGCTCCAGAATTAGCTAGGCGGCTTGCCACAAGTTTTGCTGTTGTTAACGCTAAATTTTTCTCAATCGATGACTTGCCTGAAGTGCCAGGATCATATCCGCCGTGCCCAGCGTCTACTACAATAATTTTATCTTTTAAAGCAGCAGAAGGAGAAGGCAAACTAGCTGAAGGTGTAGAACCAGCCCCAGCTGTTAATCCTTTTGATACCCATGCTGTTTGACTCGCAGAGTACTGAATTTGCACCCAGTCATTCGTTTCGTTTACCTTTTTGAATCTTTCACCTGCTTTTGCTACACGAATGATTCCCGCACTTAAGCTCGGCTGACTGCGCAAATTTGAAGCTTTTGTAATTTGAATCGACTGGGCTGTTTGTGAAGACTGTCCGGAATCAGCTTGCAAATATTGACTCGCTACCCAGCCCGTTTGACCCGATGCCGTTTTAATCTGTGCCCAAGACCCGCTGACTTTTACTACCGTTACTTTTGAATTGCGCGGTAAGTTCGTCACGATGGACGCACTTGTGCTCGCAGAAGAACGAACGTTTAATGAGCTCGCATTAACAACCCCTGACTTCGATGTTGTAGAGCCAGAATCCTTAGCTGGCGCAGAAGAACCGGAGTCTGCTTTTAAGTACTGACTTGCCACCCAGCCCGTTTTGCCGCTTGCCGTTTTAACCTGCGACCACGATCCGCTTTCTTTTACCACCGTTACTTTTGAATTGCGCGGTAAGTTTGTCACGATGGATGCGCTTGTGCTTGCAGAAGAGCGAACGTTTAATGAGCTCGCATTAACGACCGCTGACTTCGATGTCGAATTTGCGGTAGACGTACTGTTTGTTTGCGTTTTATTTATGTATTGAGATGAAATCCAAGCTTCTTTGCCGTTATAGGTAATTTTAGCCCATCCTTTGCTTTCATCTACTATATCAACGGTGTTTCCCTTCGTTATTTTTCCAACGATAGCACCGCTTGTACTAGGCGTTGCACGTACATTTAACGATGTAGCAGTTACTTTGGCCGATTCAGCTGCATCTGCATCAATTGAATGCAAAAGCAATGAAGAGCTTAAAAGAACAGAAGAAACGGCTGTGTACATGACATGTTTTTTATTCATTTTTTCCTCCTTGCAAATTACAAATTTCAACATAAGGTTATTGGTATACAAAGCATATATCGGCAAATAGTCCAAAATTTTGAGTTAAATCTACTATTATCTCATAATACCGATATTATCCATCATACTATATGTCGAAATTCAATTGTATAATGAATTTGAACTATCCGCCATCCTTAACGATAAAATTTTACATTAATGTAAAATATAATTATATTAAAGGTGGAATTTAGCGATATTAAAGACCTTTAATCCTTTGTTCATCTACATTTTGAGGATATGTCTTCTACTAGCAAAAACGTAAAATAGTATAAAACAGCTGAGTGTGAATATGATAGAGGAGATATAGAAAATAAAAGCGTATCTATCTTTTGGAGGAGGAAACATCCACAATTATGAAACATTTAGAATAAAAATAACAAAAATATATAAAATAATACAAAGGCTGTCTATATGGGTGTAAAGCTCGTACCATGTTTCAAAGTAAATAGTTAGAAAATTCTTTCTTTTTGCCTTGAAACATGGTACAGTATAAAAAAGTGAAAGGGTGGAAACTGATATGCGAAAGATTGTTCAGTATGAAACAAAGTGGTCGCTTTTGTATCAAATGGAAAAAGAAGCGTTGCTTAATACACTAAAAGATTTTTCAGTAGACATCGAACATATTGGAAGCACGTCCGTTCCAGGATTGGCAGGTTCACCAATCGTTGATATTTTAATCGGAGTCAAACGCGAAGAAGATATAAATGAAGTGCGCGCTATATTAAAAAATAAATCTCACGTATATGTAGCGGAAAAAGAGATGTTTGTCTTATTAAAAGAAGGCGTTCCAGCTGCACACTACCCTCCAATTATGACAGCTAAAAATGCTCGTAAGCTCATTCCACATGATGCTAGAAGAAGTCATGTGTACGTAACGGTCAGTGAATCACCTTACTGGAATGAACGAATTAATTTCAGGGAGCAGTTACGCTCGAGCGAACGTGCTAGAAAAAAATATGAAAGTATGAAATACGAGCTTTCAAAACGATTGTGGAACGATATTTCTACCTATGAGTACAAAAAAGAAGAATTCATTCAGCGCAGTCTATAAAAAAACGTCATTTCAATTGAAATGACGTTTTTTTAATTAATTATCTTGTAAAACAATGGTCTCAAGCTTGTCAGCAGTATTTACTGCGAGAATCGTATAGTTTTTACCGCTTTGAAGATTTGTTCCAGGAAGACTTAGTATTTCTTTTCCATCTGCTGTGGAAACAGATAGATCATACGATCCCGGATTTACTACTTGATAACCTGAAATGCTTTTAAAAGACAGATCTTTAAATAAAGGAGCAGCACCTTTAGGACCTACGTTTACCGCAGGAGCATCAGGAGATAAATGAGCAACACGTAAGCTTGCTTTTCCATCCGTTCCTTGCTTATTATTCGTGAAAGCCTGTAGTTCAAGGTTTTCTGCTTTATTTACAGCGGCCACTGTATACGATTTTCCACCGTCTACAACAAGGGTAGCTTCGATGATGGAATCTTTTGTTCCTTTTGTCTTCGCTTCGTATACTTCTACTTTATGAGAACCGGCTGCCAAAGGCAGGGAGTTGGAGACATCTTTAAACTTTGCTCCTTCTACTAAAGCTTTGTCATCCACAAAAATGTCTACAGCCGGAGCATCCGGTGAAGCATGAACGATGCGAACTTCTGCATTTTGAGCTGTTCGCTCATCTGCAGCAGGAGGTGTTTCAGCGGCAAATACTAACATGCGGCTAAGTGCCAAGAAGGCAATCACTGCTACCATTACGAATAGTCGTTTCATCAAGTATCACTCCTTTTTTAGTATACACAGCTTTATGTAAAGAGAAGGACTGTGCAGTTGTTAGCGTATACTAAATAAAATCAACTATTCGTTTGTTTGTTAACTTTTGACGTGTTTACTCAGATTTCTGACGAAAAAATCGAAGAATAGCCAAAATATTGTACAGAGCTGTTAAGAGCCATGTCAATAAAAAGCCTAGGCCAAGCCCAATATTGGCATCTATATACGTATGCGTGAAGTCATCATATACGACGTAGGAAAGAGGAGCAATCGACAGTAAAAATAGAAGAAAAAACAAAAGCTTTTTCCATCTGTTTAAAGTGAAGGTTAAATAAAAGAAAAGGAAAGCGGCGAACAATAGAAGACCGTCTCGAATAGCCCAAGGCAAAACGCCGATATGTGGATTAGCGAGAAGAAAAGTCGGGACAATTGAAAGGAGGAAAAGGAGAGAAAGTAAAGTTACGTGAAGTGTGTGCTTTTTTGTAAAAGCCGGCACCAATAAAAACGCTGCGGTTGCACTTAAAAGAAAATTACAAATTAAAATAAACTCCATATCAACACCTCATTTATTGAGTATTACTTTTAGTCTATTCAGCACGCTGTCAAAGTAGATAAAAAAGCTGCGATGTTCATCGCAGCTTTTGGTTATTCAAATTTAAATCCTTGTTTTTCAAGCATCGCTCGAACTTCTGGATAATAAATGGTTTTATAAATAGCTGATACAGTTTGTGACCAGTTGCGGTCATCAGCACCGTTTGTTCTCTTTTTCATATACTCTGCCATTTCAGCATCATAGTCTTGAATCAATGACTTTAAGTCGTGATTATAGCTTTCACGATGGTGCACAGCAGCTTGTGGCAATCGAGGTTTTTTCGCAGAATGATCTGCCGGATGTCCAACCACAAGACCGCTTACTGGGAATACGTATTCCGGTAAATCGAGCAGTTCAATGACTTCTAGCGGTTTTCTGCGAATTCCTCCGATTGGGACTGTACCTAAACCGAGTGATTCTGCTGCAACTGTTGCGGCTTCTAAAGAAATTCCAGCATCAGTTGCCCCGACTAAAATTGATTCAAGCCCATCGGTTACGCCAAGAGGGGCATCGTTAAGTTCAGCTGCAATCTTAGCACGATTAAAATCTGCACAAAAGATTAAAAATAGAGGAGCTTGGTCAATCCACGCTTGGTTGCCGGCAAGCTCTGAAAGTTTTTTCTTCTTTTCTTTATCTTGGACGCTAATAATAGTCACTTGCTGTCCATTAATAGAAGAAGCGGCTGACTGAGCAGATTGAATAATCGTATCTAAATGCTCGTCACTTACTGCTTCGTCTGTATACTGACGGATAGAACGATGATCTTGAATTGTACGAATTGCTTCATTCATGATGCGTCATCCTTTCGAAGAAGTTATGATTAACCTTGTAATGTTTTTACATCTAAAGGTGCTACAAGTACGCCAGTTTGAGCAAATGCTACAAAACTTTGGAAGTGAGCTGATTTATTGTGTGCTTGAATTGCTTCTTCGCTTTTCCACTCTTCAATCATCATAAATGTGTTAGGTGTAAAAGCATCTTCAAATAGTTGATAGTTGCTGTTTCCTTCTTCTTGTAAAGAATGCTTAATTAGTTCTTGTACGTTTTCTAAAAATTCTTCTCTTTTTGCTGGGTTAACTTTCATTGAAGCTTGTAAATGAATCATGGATGATTCCTCCTTTAATAATGATGGTGCTTTATATTATTTGTTTTGTTTTTAATCTTTCATTCAATTTATGATTAAAATGAAGATAAGTTCGAATATCATCGAACAATGAAACTATAACACCGATTAAATAACAGTGCAAGGAATTTAGTTCGAAAGTTATCGAACATTGATACACAAAAGAAGCTGTGTTATATTTTAAGCATGAGAAAACCTTATCAACCACCGAAAGCTGAAATTAAATTAACGCCTATTTTACACGCGTTGAGTGATCCTAACCGGCTGCGAATTGTACAGTGTTTAGCGACAAGAAAGGAGCAGACCTGTTCGTATTATCAAAAATTAAATGTATCAAAATCAACGCTATCACATCATATTAAAGTACTTCGCGAAGCTGGAATTATCAAACTACGTATAGAAGGTACGCAGCACTATTATTCCTTGCGTTTAGAAGAGCTTGAGGAATTGTTCCCAGGTCTGCTCCCTTCCATTATAAATATAGATGAGCAGTTATTTTAAAAGCTGAACGATGTTTTGTTCAGCTTTTTTGTTCAAAATAAATGTGTCCATGCAGGCTGCATCCGGGATTAAAAGAAGAACGACAGTGAGGGCAAGTCGAGTTACAGGTTAAGTATTCATGAATTGATAACTCATGTTTACATACTCCGCAAAGAATAGCTTTTTCATTAAACATAGCTTTTGGCCACCTTTTAATATCATGATCAGCATGTCCGTTATGACATTGATAGCATGGGTAATATGTATTACAGCAATAAAATTTTATTGCGATAATATCTTTATCCGTATGATAGTGCGTACAGCGCGTTTCGGAATCCACCGTATCACCTTTTACTGCAGGTGCAGATTTGTTCATTATCATCACTCCCTATGAAAAGTATAGAATGCTTTTATACGCCT
>Ga0209574_10000108_pt1 | contig 22856 bp, 27 predicted proteins | sample AgamicMgMarz_FD_187168 | JGI IMG/M metagenome (GOLD analysis project Ga0209574, IMG submission 187168) | Agave microbial communities from Guanajuato, Mexico - Mg.Ma.rz (SPAdes) (version 2) | ecosystem: Host-associated > Plants > Phyllosphere > Phylloplane/Leaf | place: Guanajuato, Mexico... | reverse complement strand
TATAAAAATGAATTTTCTCTTCTTATAGAAATTATTCATTAGTTTGTTTTAACCATCATTTTTAGTTCTGTGCGAGCTTAATTAAAATCAATATGAGATCTTATCGCAAAGCGCTGACTATACAGAAACAAGGAAGGGTGCAGTTACTCTTCGTTAGGGAATAAAGCTTGAACAAGAACTGTTATAAACTCATTTAGAGGAAGAACTTCTTTCTTTAGGATGGTTGAAGTTACTTAATTATCTAAGAAAAGTCCTTCCTTTTTGTACTTATTCATTTACACAAGATATTTTATACTATCTTACGCCGTTCCTTTAATTTCAAACAATAAGGTTTATTATTAAAAACCTTATTTTTGACAAATAATATATTTACTTTAAATTAAAGGAGGGAAGAACATGAAGATTTTTCTAGCAATAAGTATTGTCTTTTTATTATCTACTTTAAACCTCTTGCTAATGGATTTTCTATTAGGTTTTAGTTTTTATGATTCATTTCTGCACCTTCTAAACCCTTTTTGGGTAATGAGTAATGCTGAATATATCATGTTAGCTGGACTTTTTCTTATTGTCATTGGCCAACAAATTTTTATGATTATTAAAAAAAAAGAGAAACGATACCGTCCTAACTAGTTTTTTTCTTCACATAGTTCCGAATGAGGGAGACAACCAGCATAAACAAAGGAATAACAATAAAAAAAGGAACATGAAGATATTTTAATGTAATAGTAAAACCCTCTTCTAAATGCTCTGAAAAACTGGAAGCTATTGTCATGGAGAGAAAAATCAAAATAAAGCCCATAGGAAGAATGATTTGCTGGCGGTTCTTCACCTTAAATAAATCAGTGATTCCAAGGATAGCTCCATACATAAAAATAGATGCTTTGAAAAAAACGGTCATTAATAGAGTGAAAACTACAATTGCATCCAGTCTTTCAATAAAATCAAATAGATTGACTTTTCCAATCGTAGCCAAGGTAGGAAATGTAGATCTCTGCATTACATCTAAACCTAAAACCGACATATTTAAAGCAGCTGTCCAGCTTAGGATCAACCCACTTGAAAGTAATGCGGATAACCATACCTTTTTTATTAGTTTAGGACGATTTAAATACGGTAGCAGCATCGTAAATACGAGCATTTCACCAAATGGAAAAGACACAACAGGAGGAAATGCTGTAGTTAAAACAGGCTTCCACCCGTGTTCAAGAAAGGGGCGGATATGTTTTAAACTAACATTTCCAGATACAAGAACGAAGAAATTAGCTCCTAACCCAAATAATAGTAAAATGACAATAAATACTTCTGCTGTTCTTCCTATTACTTCTACCCCTAGATAAATGACATAACACATAACAAGAATAAGCGAAAGATTAATTGCTAGTAATGGGGTTTCTGGTAAAGTAGACGAAGTCAATAAGTCCCCGAAATCACGTACATTTCTAGCTGCAATATACAAGAAGAACAAACAGTATAATAACCCAAGCACCCAGCCAAAGAATTCACCAAATATTTTTCTAACATATCCAGTAAGGGGAATGGTCGGATATTGACGAAATAACATATAGTAAACAAAGAATAAGAGTATGCCTCCTCCCATTCCTAGAAGGATAGCAAGCCAGGCATCTTTACCGGCGGGGATTCCATAACTTACAATTAGAGAAGTACCCAAGTCGAAGATAAACATAAGGGCAAAGAGTTGTGTAACGCTTATTTTTGCTTTCTCCATCTTTGAGGCGTCTCCTTTCTTTATTATGTCTGATCTTTGACTTTTTTAATTGTTTACTAAAAGTTTTCATGCTGATTAGTAATAAAACCAGTTTAAAACCGTTACTTGTTCAGTTTCTTGCAAAATGATTGCGGATAACAGAAACTAAAAGCATGATCATGGGAACAACAATTAGAAGAGCAATCGAAAGGTAATGATTAAGGAAGCCTTCTTCTCCTTGCTCCGAAAAACTGGAGGCCATAGTGAGAGACAAAAAAATGACAATAGTTCCGGTTGGGAAAAGAATTTGATGGTACGTTCTTAATTTGAATAAATCAGCTATTCCTATAACCGCGGCATATAGATAAATAGATGCTTTGAAAAAGACGGTAATCAGCAAAGTGAATACCACAATCGCATCTAATCTTTCAATAAAATCGAACAAATTGACTTTTCCAACTGCTGTTAACGTAGGGAATACGGACCTCTCCATCACATCTATACCCAAAACCGATGTATTTAACAAAACGGTCCAGCTTAGAATCACCCCGCTTGAAATCACAGCCGCCAACCATGCTCGCTTTACTAACTGAGGACGATTTGAATATGGTAATAGCATTGTAAAAGCAATCATTTCGCCGAAGGGGAAGATGAGCAGGTGGGGAAAAGCCGTGGTAAAGATAGGCTTCCATCCGTGTTCAAGAAAGGGACGTATCTGGTGAAAATCAACATCTCCTGATACAAGAACAAAAAAATTCCCTGCCGCTCCAAGTAAGAGTAAGACAACCATAAATACTTCTGCTGTTCTCCCTACTACTTCTATCCCTAGATGAATGACGTAGCATATCACAAGCACAAGTGTAAGGTTAATGGCTAGTAAGGGAGTTTCCGACAGAGTAGATGAAACCAATAAATCCCCTAATTCACGTACATTCCTTCCGCAAATATACAAAAAGTGAAGACAGTATAGTAAACCAACTATCCATCCGAAGTGTTTACTGAATATTTCCCTTATATATCCAGTGAAGAGCAAATTTGGATATTGGCGATATAAGAAGTGAAAAATGTAAAATAATACGATTCCTCCACAAAGGGCTAACAGAATAGCAAGCCAAGCATCCTTTCCGGCATTTGTTCCGTAACTAACAACCAATGCTGTTCCCATTTCGAAGATAAACATAAGAGCAAAGAGTTGAATGACACTTAATTTTGCTTTTTCCATTCGTCTCTCAACTCCTTTCTTTACCCTTTATGATTATTTTATTTGTTTATATAAGACTTGGTTGTCATACCTGTCCGACGAATAATAGCTTGTACATTCACGTGAACTTCTGTTTCTGGAAAAATATCTTTTTCCCATGAATTATGAATGTTGTTCCACACATGCTTATTTGCTATATTAACCGTTTCACCAAAATTGAAGATATCACTTTTTTGCTTTTGAGCTTTTTTTACTGCCAATAGTATTTCCTGTTTAATCTCTTCTTCTAATTGTTCATCTAGTTGGCCAAGAGCTTGTGATTTGGCAAGATCTATAGAGCAATTATTTTCTAAGACTGTTCCTTCTGAGTGAACAGTAATATAGATAGCTGGTTTCTGATGTTTGAATGTTACATGGGTAGCCGATTTAGAACGCGAAATTTCAATTGCGATGGCATCCTTTTTCTTTCCGCAATTAAGGTTCATCACGGTTCGTTTCATTTCGTTCGTAATCCATGTCACTCCTCGTGCAGGAGGCCCATCCAACCATTTTTTTAACTTTCCATTTTTAAAAAGAGCAATCCCTTTAATTTCAATGTTTGCACTTGGAGAAACTTGTTGTGTATTTGTTGTTGCATTTCCACTCTTTTTCTCCCCATTAATCTTAACACCTGTGACTGCTACGCTTCCTTCTTTTAACCCCTGAATCACTTGATCTGCACGCGTACTTTTATAGGTTCCCCAGTCGTCTTCAGAAGATTTTAAAGCATCTCCAATCTTTGCAGAAGGGATGGCTTCTAATGATGTTGTGACTTCTAGCGTTTCTTTCGCTGTAATATGTCCTCTTGCAATTAAAACGGGAAAAAGGACCCGAAACTGGCTATCCCGTTCGATCATATCAAATAAATCTTCAATTCCTTGGTTCGCTACCTTCTCGCTGATTACTAAAATTTGAAGGTGAGGAAAGAAAAGCTCTCCAGGTGACTTTGTTGAAATCTTTCGAAGGGTCTCGGCAAGGGTACTTCCTGTTTCAGTAAAGGTTGTCACAGGCGAAGCTTGAACTTTTCCTCCTTGTTGGCCACCAGCTACTTGTGAAGGATTGATAATTTGAACCGTAACTCTATATCTGTTCTTTACTTTGTCGCTGCCTTTATCAATAGCCATTCCTGAAACGATACTTAGCTGCTGTAACTCTTCGCGGTCCCAGCATCCTGACAAGAAGACTAACAATACGCAAAGCAAAAGAAGCATCAATGATCTATGTCTCATCAGAATCCCTCTTTGATTCTTGATTTTTCATCTGTCCATTCCTTGGTGAAGGCCCGCGATTTTGATTAGGGTCTGTTCGCTTCGTTTTCACCTGACTAATTAAACGGGGGCGTTTAGACATAAAAGGTAAAGGAAAACGGAAGATGGAATCTTTCTGATCAGCTAAAATGGCAGGGGCAAAAGGAGCTAAGTACGGAATACCAAAGGAACGCAAGCTGCACGTATGAGCTACTAACATGATTACTCCTAATCCAATACCATATAATCCAAAAAAACTAGCTAAAATCATCATTCCGAACCGAAGTAAACGAGTAGCATCCGTCATTGCATAATGAGGAATGGTAAAGCTTGCGATAGCCGTAGCTGCCACGACAATAACCATCGCGCTGGAAACAATCCCAGCTGAAACAGCTGCTTCCCCCAATACAAGAGCCCCGACGATGGAAACAGCCTGACCAACGGGGCGCGGCATACGAACACCAGCTTCTCGCAATACTTCAAAGGTAAATTCCATCAATAGCGCTTCTATAATAATTGGAAATGGAATATTTTGACGCTGGGCTGCCAAATTAATCAGTAACGGTGTTGGAATTAATTCTGGATGGAAGGAAAGAAACGCAATAAATAAAGATGGGCCAAGAAGAGTAATTAAAAAAGAAATGATTCTCAGTATGCGCAAAAAGCTAGACATTGTCCAACGCAAATAATAATCCTCCGCCGTCTGGAAAAATTGATTCCAAGTCGCAGGGACAATAAGAGGCGTAGGTGTTTCATTCACAAAAATCACGACTCTTCCTTCTAATAGATTTCCTGCCACCACATCGGGTCGTTCTGTGATAAAAACAGTTGGCCAAGGTGTCCAGGTTTCATCGGAAATCCATTCTTCAATTGTATTAGAGCCTTGAACTTCATCTACTTCCATTTTACCTAATCTTTCTTTAATTTCTGTAAGAAGCTTATCGTTGACAATGCCTTTTACATACATCATCCCAACGCCAGTTTGCGTGATTGCTCCTATTTCCTTCGTTTCTAACCAGAGGTTTGGGCTCTTAATACGACGGCGAATCATTGCTGTATTAGTGATAAGGGATTCTGTAAAGCTATCTCGAGGGCCTCGAACGGACGATTCTGCTACGGGTTCCGAAATGGCTCTAAGATCTCCTCCTTGCGCGGCACAAGCAAAGCCTTGATTCCATCCATCGACTAAGACAATTGTTTCGCCGGATAAAAGATGGAAAAAAAGTTTATCGAAATTCTTTATCTCTCCCACATTCGTAATAGTTAACATATGTTCTTTTATGTACATCCCTAATTCGCTTGGTCCATAAGGGGATTCCTCTTTAATCATCTCTACATCATTCATCAGCCTTTCTATAATGGAGTTTCCTAAAATTTCTTTATCCGTTAATCCATTTATATAAATAGAAGCTACTTTACATAAAAAGGGTTTTCCCATTTTAAAATCCCGAACCACTAAATCTCCACTATTTCCTAAAGAGTTCTTTACTTTTGTTAGGTTTTCAGTCAAAGATGAATAAAGAGCCTCATCATTCAAAGTGGTTTCTTCATACTGAGGGGGCATTTTTTTTGGTTTTCTGGCTTTTTTTATCAGGCGATTCCAGGCGCTGTTCATATTTTAATAACCCTCCACTTTTGTATGTCATCGAATGAAGAGGACATTGGTTTTTCCAATATTAACTAGTAATTTTTCCTTATATTACTTTTTTATACATTGATTCTTCTTTCCTTCATTTCGTTAGATCGTTTTGGTGGTAATAAAAAAAAGCATGTAAGAGTAGAATGTCATCAAAAAAGAAGGTGAGGCAGCCATTACATTTTTGGATATGCTATTGTTGGATATAGCTCAGTAATAAGGCTAGGCTAGTTTTTTAACATTTATTACGGATTTAATTCTGCAAATTCTGTTTTGGATGCTCCTAGAAGAAAGAGATCGTATTTGCAAGCATTGAGGAGAGGGAATAGAAGCTGCGCTGAATAAGAAGATAACTTTTGAAAGACCTAAAGCTGAAGTTAGCCAGGAGTTTATGGAAGTTTATAAATGGTGGAAAAAAAGTAAAACAAACTGTACAAGCCATGAAAGAAGCAAATATGAAGAAAACAACATTTTATAAAGTAATAAAGCAATATGAAAGTACTTTAAAGAAGGTCGATTTATAATAAAAGAAACTCACCAAAAAGAAGCCTTTGCTATAATTAGCAAAGGCTTTCAAAACTATGGGAATCACAACTAATAGGAACAGTTTAAAAGATATTTTTGAAGTTTTAAGACTAATTATTATATTTTTCTTGATTCTAAGCAGTAAGTTTTGAATCGTTCCTATCTTTAGATGCTTGATTCTTGTTTCTTAAAAGAAATGCACCAAATAGAGTAAAGATAGTGACAATCCCCCCCATGATTAAGTATGTTTGACGAAAACCAATTGAATCGTATAGATTTCCTACGATAGGGGAGAGTATAACCGCCCCTAGCTGCATCGCAAATTGGTAGCCAACCAAATATAAAATTGAAGAGAATTTTGTATCAAAATGTGTAGCCAGATATTTAAAAACAGAAACGATGATAATGGCAAACTCTGGTGCGTTAAGAAGCTTAATAAATGAAATGCTGTATGGATCTGATACTAGACCTGAACCTATCACGCGTAAAATCATAATGATTCCTGCTAAAATTAAACCTCCTTTAGGACCCACTTTACGGACAATGAATGGAGCAACTAATAACATACCGGATTCTAAAAAAACCTGACCTGCATTTAAGTAACCAAATATTTGGTTTCCTAATTGTTCTGTTGGAAACAGAGAGGCATAATATACAGGGAATTGCTGGTCAAAGACATTATAAATACAGCCCGTCCCGAGCATAAAAATCATAAAAATCCAGAAATCTTTTCGTTTAAATAAAATGCCCAAATCTTGAATAGAAAGGGACTTTGCCTTCTTTTCTTCGATAGTGGATACCTCTACTTTTGTAAGGAAAATAACAAGTAATAAGAGAATGCCTGATCCCGATGCAATCCAAAAGTTGATATTAGGGTTAATATTAAGCATTCGTCCCCCGATGGCAGCTGCAACGGCAGCTCCTATTGATCCCCAAAGTCTTGCACGACCGAATTCAAACTCATACTTTCTGCCAACTTTTTCGATATATGACTCGATAGCTGAGATACCAGCTAAAAAAGTGATAGCAAGATAAGACCCGCCTATCAGAGCTCCTATCCAAAAATTCCAGTTTAAAAGAGGTTGATAGATGAAAATGAGAAATGGTCCAGATAAAATAACTAAAATTGAAATGAAGTATAATAAATTCTTTCGTAATCCCAATTTGTCAGAGATATATCCATAAAGCGGTTGGAAAAGCATAGTGAAGACAGCGTTTACAGAAAAAACAATACCCGTTTGTGCTCCGGAAAGGTTAAGGCTTTGTCCCAACCAGATAGCAAAAAAAGTGAAAATAGAGGCAATAGATAAGAAGAACAAGAAAAAGAAACTGCTTAGCTTCCAGTAAAGTTTATTGTTTTGCATATTTAAATCCCCTTTGCTGTTTATGTATCTAAATTTTATTTAGAAAGCGTTTTCGATTTGATTGTATTATATATGGTACCGTTTTCATATGTCAATAAGAAAATAATTAACAAAAATACCCTTTAAAAAAAGGGTTATTTAAGTATAATGTGTTTTTTTAGTGTGGTACTGGTTTCCTGCTTATGAAATAAACACTTTTAAGTATGCTGGTTTATTAATCATGAAACATTTTATATAAAAAGGTTCTGTTTTAAAGAGTCACAGCGATTTTACTGGTATTCTTATTGAACACATGATATAGAGGTTCAAACGAATTCATTCGTTGCATTTTGGCTCTTTCTTAACGTAAAATAAGTATGAAACTGATTTCAGTTAGTGATGGAGTGATAAATAAATGCCTACCATATATGACGTAGCAAAATTATCGGGGTTATCAAAAACAACCGTTTCCCGTGTTATAAACAATCATTCATATGTTTCAGAAGAGAAAAAAAATCTGGTGCTAAAAGCAATGAAAGAGCTTAACTATACCCCGAACCCTTCGGCAAGAAAGTTAAGAGGGCAGGTAACGACTACAATTGGTGTCATTGTACCAAGAATCGTAAATCCATTTTTCTCTTATTTAGTCGATTCAATTGAACAAGTTGCTTATAAAAACGGCTATCATGTATTAATTTTTCAAAGTAATGAAGATAAAGAGAAAGAATTGGCCTTTCTAAATTTACTAAAAACCAAGCAAGTTGACGGAATTATTATGACCTCTATTGAAAATGACTGGAGTATCATAGAACCGTTTACTGAATCTGGTCCTATTTTGTTATGCAATGAATATGTGAACAACGCAAGTGTCCCAATCGTTCGATTAGATCAATATAAGGGTGCGTATATAGGCGTAAAGCATTTACTTGAAAAAGGCCACCGGAAAATTGGATACTGCACCGGTGGATTATTTGCTGAGGAAGGCAAGGACAAGGACCGTAATCAAGGTTATCAAAAAGCACTGCAAGAGGCAGGAATTCAGCCAGATCCAAAATGGGTTTTTGTTAATCAACACAGTATTGAAGACGGAAAGCAAGTAATTAAAAAAATCCTGTCGATGGAGGATCGTCCAACGGCTATATTTACAGGAAGTGATGAAATTGCCGGGGGAATGATGATTGAAGCCAAAGAGTGTGGTCTAAAAATACCTAATGATTTGGCGATTATTGGCTTTGATGATCAACCTCTTGCACAAATGTTAGATCCAAAGCTAACGACTATACGACAACCTATTGATCAGATGGGGATTAAAGCAATGGAAACCCTTATTGATATGTTGAATGATTCTGAAGTAAAAGTGGAAACTTTTGAACTTCCAATCGAGCTGGTTGTTCGAAGTTCAACATAATAGGAAATCACACATGAAGGTGAGAGCTGAATTTATTCGTTCTCACCTTTTTTTGAAAAATTTTCAGAAAAGTTATTGAAACCGTTCCCATGATGTAATACAATAAATTTATCTTAAAGGAAAAGGGTTATATCGGACTTTTTAATAGCGTAATTTTTTTAATCATATATGGTATCGATACCATATAAATGAAGGATAAGTACATAATTTTAATATAAAAATACGGGAGCTGATAAGAAATGGTTCAATTAAGTGAAAGAAAGAATGAAGAAAGCGCTACAATAAAGAATAGACAATGGTGGAAGGAAGCAGTTGTATATCAAATTTATCCGAAAAGTTTTTATGATTCTAATGGTGACGGAATTGGTGACTTAAAAGGAGTTATTCAAAAATTAGATTACTTAAAAGAGTTAGGTATCGACGTTATTTGGTTAAGCCCAGTTTATCAATCACCAATGGACGATAACGGATATGACATCTCTGATTATCAAGCAATTGCAGAGGAATTTGGCTCTATGGAAGATATGGATCTATTAATCCATGAAGCTAAAAAAAGAAATATAAAGATTATTATGGACTTAGTAGTTAACCATACTTCGGATGAACATGAATGGTTCATAGAATCAAAAAGTGATGTAAATCATCCTAAAAGAGATTGGTATATTTGGAGAAACGGAAGAGAAGACGGGGCTCCGCCTAACAATTGGAAATCTATTTTTGGCGGTTCGTGCTGGGAGTATGATGAGCAAACCGGACAGTATTATCTTCATGCATTTTCTAAAAAACAGCCTGATCTTAATTGGGAAAACCCTGATCTTCGAAATGCCGTTTATAAAATGGTCACATGGTGGTTAGATAAAGGAATTAGCGGCTTTAGAGTAGACGCCATTACATTTATAAAAAAACGACAGGACTTTAAGGATATATTTGCTGATTCATATGATGGAATGAATGTAATTGAAACAAATCAACAAGGCATTCATGAATTTTTAAGTGAACTAAGTAAAGAAGCTTTTACTTCACATGATATCTTAACCGTGGCAGAAGCACCTGGGGTATCACACAAAGAACTGCCTATTTATGCGGGAGAAGACGGGCATTTTAGTATGCTTTTTGAGTTCGATCATGTCGATCTAGATGTAGGAAAAGAAGGGAAATGGTATGAACCGTATAATTGGAATCTACTTGATTTCAAAAAAGCCATTTCTGACAGTCAAACGTTCTATAACAACACAGGGTGGGGAGCGCTTTATTTAGAAAACCATGACCAGCCTCGTTCTTTAAACAAATTTATTAAACCAGAAGATATAGGACCTATTCCAGCTAAAATGTTAGCTACCGTCTATTTCTTATTAAAAGGGACGCCATTTATCTATCAAGGGCAAGAAATTGGAATGACAAATGTAGAGTATCCATCAATTGAGCATTACAATGACTTGGCTTCAATCGATCAATATTACTCTGCGCTGAAAGAAGGATTCTCAAAAGAGGAAGCATTAGCAGCGATTTGGAGACGCAGTCGTGATAATTCTCGAACACCTATGCAGTGGAATTATTCTGAATATGCAGGGTTTAGCCAGGGCACACCGTGGCTAGAGATAAATCCTAATTACTCTTCTGTTAACGTCGAGAATGCTTTAAAAGATCGTAATTCTTTATTTTATTTCTATAAAAATTTAATTAGTTTAAGAAAAAGCAGTCCATATTCAGATGTTATTGCTTTTGGTAAATACGAAGACATGTTTAAAGATAGCCTACAAATCATGGCCTACACAAGAGAGTTGAACGATAAAAAAATAGCGGTGATTGCTAACTTTGATAATAAAGAGTTGACTCTAAACTTAGATTTTAATATGAAAAATGTTATTTTATCCAACTATGATCATTTAGAATTACACCTAAATCAGATAAAATTACGACCTTACGAGTCCATTGTTTGTGAAGTCGATTTATCATTTTAATCTCTTTTTATCACAATTAACTCATTCACGTATAGAAAGGCAGGGTGAAATCTTTTGAAAACATTAAGAAATCAACATCAAGAAAAAATCTTAAAGGCAATGAAGTCTGTACTAAACGAGCAGGAGTCTGTTGATCAGAATCATTGGCGACTACAATATCATGTGTCTACACCAGCATACTGGATGAATGACCCAAACGGATTCAGCTTTTATAAAGGTGAGTATCATTTATTTTATCAACATCATCCTTACTCTCCCGAGTGGGGGCCGATGTATTGGGGGCATATAAAAAGTAAGGATCTTACTTACTGGGAACACCTTCCTATCGCTCTTGCTCCGAGTGAAGAATACGACCAGGATGGATGTTTTTCAGGAAGTGCAATTGAAAAAGACGGAAAGCTTTATGCAATGTACACAGGGAATGCGTGGACAGGGGATAACTATGATACGGACTTAAGACAGGTTCAGTGTCTTGCTGTAAGCGAAGACGGCGTTCATTTTAATAAAGTGCCTCAAAATCCAGTTATTGATTCAGTGCCTGAAGGGGATATTCATCCTCATCATTTTAGAGATCCAAAAGTATGGAAGAAGGACGACTATTATTATTGTGTTCTTGGATCACGCACGAAGGATCATGAGGGCCAAGTTCTTTTGTACCGTTCAAGAGATCTGATGAATTGGGAGTTTATAAATGTAATGGCTAAAAGTCAAGGGAATCTTGGTTTTATGTGGGAGTGTCCAGATCTTTTTAGTCTCGATGGACAGGACATACTTGTCATGTCGCCTCAAGGGGTAAAACCAGAAAGAGATCTCTATCATAACTTGCATCAAGCTGGATATGTAAAAGGGAAATTAGACTATCAAACGGGGCTGCTTCAACATGAAGACTTTCAGCTTTTGGACTACGGATTTGACTTTTATGCTCCTCAAACAACGGAAGATGAACATGGCAGACGCATTATGATAGCGTGGATGGCTATGTGGGAAAGCAGCATGCCTGAACAAAAACACAATTGGGCAGGCGCAATGACTATTCCGCGTGAGCTTTCTACTAAACAAGGGAATATAATTAGTAAACCAATTCCAGAGCTTAAGCAGCTTCGTCAACATCACGTGCAGTATAAAAATATCACGGTTAACGGAGAACAAGAACTTGCAGGTATTTCAGGTGATTGTTACGAACTTGAAGTGAAATTTAACGCAAAAGCTGCTTCACAATTCGGAATAAAATTGAGAACAGATAATGACACTCAACAAGAAACGCTCTTAACTTATGATAGGCTAGAGAATTTGTTTATCTTTAATCGTGATAACTCAGGTGAAGGTAATGGGGGAATAAGAAAAGCACCTGTTCAATTAAATGACAATCACTTACATCTTCATCTGTTTGTTGATAAATCGTCCATCGAAGTTTTTATTAATGAAGGCGAGAAAGTGATGACGAGCAGAATCTATCCTGGAGACAATGCAAAAGGTATTTGTTTCTTTGCAGATCAAGAAATTGAATTGATTACCTTAAATAAATGGAACTTAAGCAAGGGCGTTTCCCCACTGATTTTTTAAAGGTAAATAGGAATTGGATAAAGATAGTAGCCAAGCAACGTATAAGAAAGAGATTACAATAATTTATGCAACTAGATTAACTTGAAGAACAGATCACCTTAAGGAGATCTGTTCTTTTTATATATACATTAATATCTTTATTACCTGGAAAGGTGCTTTTTTTGATTACTGTTATCTTTTATAAATAGTTTTATAAAGAATAGAGGGTAAATCATCAAGTGCAAATTAAAAGCCCACCATGTTAAATTGAAATCTTTCATAAGTGCCCAATATGCAATAGCTTGTAGCCCTGAGCGAAAGGTTATAAATATTTCATCTTTTTATCTAGTGTTTTCTTCCAAAGTGGGTTTACTAGTAGTAGCTTCTTTTTCCCCGGTCATATTTAATGTCACTACACCGATAATAATGAGAGCTATAGCAACGATCTTTAGCAGACTTACACTTTCATTAAAGTACATAAATCCAATTAGCGTAATAATTATCATCCCCATACCTGACCAAATAGCGTAAGCAATTGAAACTTCTAAACTTTTTAACGTTAATGTCAAAAAGTATAAACTACAAATATAAAAAAGTATAAGCAATACACTTGGCATAATTTTAGTAAAACCGTCTGATAATTTCATGGTCGTAGTTCCGGCAACTTCAAAAAGAATACCTAAACATAGATAAATCCAATACAACTTTCTTCGCATCCTTATTTTTTACAGAAAAGCTTAGGTGATGATTTTGGTCATAAAAATTATAAAAATACTCATAGATAACAAATAAATATAACTTTAAATCCCTAATGAGTATAAGTTTACCATATTAGGATTTTTATATATAATCTATAGAGGTTGTTACTTACATATTTTGAGGAGGAGAAAAGAAATGAAGAAAACGTTTGCCGCATTAATTTTTGCTTTATCCCTGGTTGTATCTGCATTGGGAATTCAGCCTTCGAATGCTAAGGCCGAAGCAAACCACAATCCGGTTGTTCTTGTTCATGGAATCAGCGGTGCGTCCTATAACTTTATTGCTATCAAAAACTATTTAATCGCTCAAGGGTGGGATCGCAATGATCTTTATGCTATTGATTTTATAGATAAGACAGGCAACAATTTGAATAATGGACCTCAGCTTGCTCGATACATTGATCAAGTGTTGAAAGAAACGGGAGCTAAGAAGGTAGATATTGTTGCTCATAGTATGGGGGGAGCAAACACGCTGTACTATATTAAATATCTAGGGGGAGGGAATAAGATTGAAAATGTCGTGACGTTAGGAGGGGCGAATGGTTTAGTTTCTTCGACAGCACTCCCAGGTACAGATCTCAATCAAAAAATTCTTTATACGTCGATCTACAGCATAAATGATCAAATTGTTGTTAATAGTCTCTCTAGGCTGCAAGGAGCAAGAAATATTCAACTTTATGGCATTGGACATATTGGATTGCTTTCAAATAGTCAGGTTAACGCGTACATAAAAGAAGGGTTGAATGGCGGGGGACAAAATACAAACTAATTATTTTTCAGTTGGACAGGCTCGACTTTTATATATTAGGGATTACACTGTTTGCCTTTGTTTTTCAATAGCATGTACCCGATGAAACACAACCGAAGTCAAAGCAGCTCCCGCGTCGAAATAGAGTATACTGCTAAAAGTACCTCAGTTAATCGAGGTACTTTTTTAGGTTTTTGTACAAAGAATCGAGGATTAAAACCGCTCAAATTAATTTTTAATCGCGCATTGCGCCTGCTTCTCGAGAAGTCATTGCACCTTGTCCTTCACTTACGTCTCTTTGGATTTCTTGTTTTACTTTTTGTGCATTTGTTGCAGAAGCTGCTGGTTTCTCAGTAAAACCCGCCTTTTCTTTAGCTGATTGATGTTGCTGCATATACTCTCTCCTTCCTTTTTTATTCGTACAAAAAGGAAGAATGGGGACCCATTCTTCCTTCAGCCATCAATTATAAAGTTGTCTTAGAAACGTCCGCCGCCAAGTTGTTGCTCAGCCATTTGTACAAGACGTTTTGTGATTTCGCCACCTACTGATCCGTTTGCACGTGCAGTTGTATCAGCACCAAGGTTTACACCAAATTCGCTAGCGATTTCATATTTCATTTGATCGATTGCTTGTTCAGCACCGTATACTAATAATTCATTGTTGTTGCTGCTGTTGTTGTTTGCCATGTTGTGTCACCTCCTTGTTTTTCTTAAGTTTCCTATTGTGGAAGAAATGTATTCGTGGTAAATAATGGATGTATATTTCATTGTTAGGATGACATACTAATTTTTAGAAACAACCGACACTGTAAAAAGTGGGATTAGATGTTTCATTTCCTTGTGACTAAAAACTAAACGCTTGCCATGTGTAGGAGAGAGAATGACAACTCGTTTGTCATTCTTTTTTCATGTTCATGGGTATATTATTTGAATGACAAAGGACTAACTCTATAAAGAGTTAGTCTTTGGCTTAATAAAAATGATTGCTTTTTATAGCTATTTTAAGAATTGTGTTTAGTTATTCTACCCATTGCTTCTTGAACTGCATTTACAACAAAAGGGTCTTTTTCTTTCAAATCATTCACTCTGATTTCACCTGATTGTAAACCTCTGCAGATTTCATGGATATCTTCTTCAATTGTAATCGGCAGCTTATTTTCTGTAAGCATGTTACTTAATTCATTTGCTAACATTTTTTGTTGATCCATGGGATGCCCTCCTCGTCATGTAAAAGTATAAAGTGATCAAGCTTATTTATTTTCTCTTCCTTCTTGCTGATTCTGTACTTTTTCAATTCCAGTGTTTGATTCAAATCCGACTCGATAAGTTCCAGATTTTTGTTGCTTTACTGAATCTGGCATTTGATACTGCTTTAAATCATCCTGAAACTGTCTTGTGCTTGGATTTCCTTCCACTTATATTCCTCCTCAGTAAATTAAGTTTTGACGTTTTAGTTTCCCCAGTTCGTAAAACAATTAAGCATGTTGTACATGTCTCTTTGCAACAAGTATCTGATTAATTCTCGGGAAATAAAAATATAACTTAACCTTCCACTTATTTTATCTTCAAATTTTCAAACAATAGGGCTAGGAGGTGTTTTTATGCCAAAGAAAGACTTTAAAGGCGTTGATAATTCAGGAATTGCAGAAAGAGTTGATTATAACAACTATAAAAATAAAGATAGCAACAATGATCCTACGCTTAACCGTATTGTCGAAGAAGATGGGCGTGCTCTTGACCCGAGTGAAACCTTAGAAAATTTTTTTACTGACCTTGAAGGTGAAGAGCCACAAGAAATTACAACTTAATAAAAAAAGTAGAAAACGGCGGATCTTTTTTTAGCGAAAAGACCTATGAAGCGCAGATATTTTCATTAAAGAATCTGCTGTAAACGAGTTAACATGATTTGAAAAAATGAGGGTTATTAATAGAGGTGAAGTTAATGTCGCACACAGAAACTGAACGAACAACGTATATGTATGATCCTTTCACTATACAAGGTCTTGAAATGAATATACCTAAAGAAGGCGAAGGCAGCCAACCGCTAATAAATCGTTCAGGACTGAGTACCTCTACGTTCAAAACAAACATGAATAGAAAACATTTTGAACGTTATATTTATTAGCAGGAATATCCTGCAGCTTTTTATCTTATAAAAAGATCCTTCTATTTTATATGCTAGAAGGATCTTTCCACTAAATATACTCATTTCAGTATAGTAATCAATTGCTTGTCCCTAACCTATTGGGAAATTCACCTTGGTTTTAGGTGTGGATAGGTAATAAAAGTGGTTAGTGTTTTTTCATTATACTGTCTGTACATCCATTGTAGAAAGGATTTAACGAAATGCAGAAGCAAACCTTAATTTTTAATTTAGACGATACGCTTGTTCACTGTAATAAATATTTTAGAGACACCATAAATGCTTTTGTGGCTCAATTGCAGGAATGGTTTGAGAATCTGACTAAGGAAGAAATAAAACAAAAGCAGTTAGAGATAGATTTAAAAAGTATCGAAAAGTATGGCCTTCACTCTTCCCGTTTTCCAGAATCATTAGTAGCTACTTATTTATTTTTTAGTGAACAAAATCATCAAGATATCCATGAAGATAGAGTCGAAAGAGTCAAAAAAATTGGTCAAAGTGTATTTGAAGTACCGATAGAGCCTTTGCCAAATATGTATGAAGTATTAGATAAGCTTAAAGAACAAGGACATAATCTCTACTTACACACAGGTGGAGACGAGGAAAATCAAGGTAGAAAAATTGTTCAGCTAGAGCTAGCTAAATACTTTGAAAAAAGAGTGTTTATTTCTGAACAAAAGGATACACCTGCATTAAAAGAAATACTAAACCAAATTAAGTACGATCCAAAAAAGACTTGGATGATTGGCAATTCATTAAAAACCGATATAAGACCGGCAGTAGAAGCTGGAATACATGCGATTCACGTACCTTCTGAACTGGAGTGGAGCTACAATCAAGTTAAAATTGATATTGCGCCAAAAGGTAAATTGATAACCGTTAATTCATTGCTGGAAGTTCCAGAAATCATCCAAAAGCATGCTCAAGAAACGGTTGTGTCCACCTAATATTAGGTCATATGTAAACACAATGTACAGAAGCAGCCAATCGTTGATATAAATCTAAACCTTACTCAACACTCAACAATAATCAGATAAAGTTCTTATGTTTTTCTTAATCAACTCACATAATATACAGAGGAGGTGACTGGTATGGCAGATCAATTCAAAGAATCAGAAAAGATGATATGTGAAGATCATAATTCTCCAGTTGATGAAAGAAGCTACGATTTATACGAAGCGACCCGTAATTCACTTTTACGTAATGAATTAGACGATAAAAACAAAACCATTTTAAATAATATTGATAATGCAGCGGTGGATGTTAATCTTGAGGAATAATGGACATTAAAAAAACTTCTACTGCTGTCAGAACGAACTAAAAAAAACTCATTCTTACTATTACAAAGCATGTTTAAAAGGTTCATAATTCACCTTGTTAAACAAAATACATCTTTTGCTGGTCAAGATGTGTTTGTGCCAGTGGTGCATCCTAGTCATACCACAAATGTTTATCAAAAAAATTATAAATATATGCACTCATTCCCGCATACAGAATCCGTTGTATGTCAGGAAACGCATCAACATTTTTGTGCTCCAAGCTGTCCTCCTAGACCTCGTCCTTGGTGCTGATAGCCAAAAAAGCCCCTTCATTTTAACAATGAAGGGTTTTTACTATGTGAAATTTAGGATGTTATTTAGCTACCGTTAAACAAAGTAGCCTATTTTAGACCAAAATCCAATCGATATGAGCTATGTCTACATATAATACCTTAACCCATGTATATTTAAAGTTTTTTCCTTTAGTTAAATACCACGAAAAGAGGTGTTTATATGTCTAGTTATGGTGGAGCTGGGTCTGGTTTTGCTTTATTAGTTGTCCTGTTTATTCTTCTTGTCATTATTGGATGCAGCTGTTACGGCCGCGGATTTGGCTATTAATAACAATAAAAAAGTCTTTCTCAAATTTGAGAAAGACTTTTTATTCTAGGCTGTGCAGGGAGTGCTTTTATACGCAATAGAACTGATTGGGCGGAATTCAAACAATCTATTGCAGAGGGAGTAAAACTCATATATGGGATCTGAGGATGCTTCATTGTATGTAAAAGAAACTAAAAGGTTATTATTTTTTATTTATAGTGATATAAAACGTAGTCTATCCACTTCGTGGAGCAAATTTCGTTTTTCATCATATGCTAAATGTATGAACGAGAAGGAGGTGAAGTTTATGTTCTTTGGCGGTTATGGCGGAGGTTGTGGCTATGGTTATGGCGGCGGCTGCGGTTACGGCGGTGGCAGTGGTTTTGCTTTAATTATCGTGCTGTTTATCTTATTAATCATTATTGGCTGTGCTTGTTGGGGAGGATTTGGCGGTTGCTAATTATTAGCCTGCCTTTATCTCTAACTTAAAAAAGTTAGCTTTATGCTAGCTTTTTTTATTTGTTAAATAGGGACATGTATAGTGATTAGTACTAATACCTGCCGTGTTAACCAATGGTTTACAGCTTGTTACTAAGCGTTTGTGGAATTTTTTACATACTTATCGTGAGCTAGGCCTTAGAGGTGATGAAGGTGAATTAGGGGAACAGCTGCAGAAGTTAAGAGAAGAGAAAAAGATGTCCAGGGAAGAAGTAGCTGGGGCAATGAATGTATCTAGACAAGCTGTCTATAAATGGGAAAATAATAAAGGGTATCCTGATATTGAGAACCTTTTATAAATAACCTGGATCCTCTATAGAGTCCAGGTTATTTAATTGCTTTTAAAAACGCAATAAATTATTCTAAATTCCGATCTAACAATATGCCAGTTTGCTCAGCTATGACATCGGTTGGAACGTGCATGCCATTTTTAAACCACCATTCTACTGTTCCTACAACAGCTGAGGCAAAGAATTGAACAACAACTTCTTTACTTAACCCTTCGTTTTCACCTTTAGTTATATCAACTTCAGGACTATACTCTTGGATGACTAACTCGAGAAAACGACTGCGAAAATAATGTGCGCCTTTACTTTCTAACATGGTGGAAAAGAACAGGTGGTGGCGCTCAAAGTATTCAAACCAAATATAATTTCCTTCTTGAAACGTCATATCAGCAGCCGAATGGCATAGTTCCTCGAGATTGTTCATATGCTCTTCAATCATCTTATCTAGTAAATCGTATTTATCCATGTAGTGAAGATAAATTGTGCCTCGGTTAACGTTTGCTTTGTCAGCAATGTCCTGAATGGTAATGTCATCAAATCGTTTTTTGGTCATTAACTCAGTAACTGCTTTTTTTATAGCCTCTTGGCTTTTGAGTATTCTTCTATCGACTTTAGCCACTTTAAAACCTCACTTTTTTTAAAGATATTCAACAATATCTCTTCATTTGTTGAGTAATCAACGAATCGCCTTTAATTAGCGATTGAAAGGATCTTATTTGCTTTTATAATTATAGACAGATGTTGATTAATCAATCAATATTGATTTTTAGCAGACAGGTAGATACTTTTAAAACTATAGAAAAATGAACTTCAATAGGAGGAATGTTTGTGAACCGCATTGACAGGAGTATAGAAAAATACAAGCAGCTGTTTGGCGATGGTGTTCCAGCTACACATGTTACCGATCCGGATTTTCAGGACATTCTGAGCCATTTTATTTTTGGAGAAGTTTTTTATCAAGGTGAGCTAGATGACAAGGAGCGCGAGCTAATTACATTGGTAGTTCTGGCTACTAACCAGACGTTGCCTCAACTAACAGCACATGTTAGCGCAGCGCTGAGTGTTGGTCTAACACCTGTAGAAATTAAAGAAGCTGTTTACCAGTGTGCACCATACATTGGATTTCCAAAAACGTTAAATGCCATCGATAAAGTTAACGAGGTTTTCAAAGCAAAGGAAATTGTTTTACCGATAGAGAGTCAAAAGACGGTAAATGAACAGAATCGCTCTCAAAAAGGGCTGGCTACTCAAGTAGAGATTTTCGGGGATGTTATTAAAAAAATGCAGAAGAATGCTCCATCGAATCAAACGCATATACAGGAATATCTTTCGGCTTTTTGTTTCGGAGATTTCTACACCCGCAGCGGACTTGATTTGCAAACAAGAGAGCTATTAACTCTCTGTATTGTAAGTGCGTTAGGTGGTGCTGAAGGTCAAGTGAAGGCACATGTACAAGGGAATCTGAATGTAGGAAATGCCAAGGAACAATTGATTGATGCAATCACTCATTGTCTTCCATATATGGGCTTTCCAAGAACACTAAATACATTAGCTTGTATTAATGAAATTAGCCCTGAAAACTAAGAGAAGAAAGTAAAGAATCTCTGTTTTATGTGAAGATTTCCCTGATAAGAAATGGGAAACCAAAGTATATAGGACAAGTTACTATAAAAAATAGAACAATTCAAAGGAGATAAAAAACATGTTTAACGAAACGTATAAATTATCAAACGGTGTAGAAATTCCGCTATTAGGCCTTGGTACTTGGCTGCTTGATGATGAACAGGCAGCGCAGGCAGTGCGTGATGCGGTCTCTAATGGGTACCGTCACATTGATACGGCTCAAGCTTATATGAATGAAGCTGGTATAGGCGAAGGAATCCGTTTTAGCGGTGTTGAAAGAGAAGAACTTTTCATTACAACAAAGGTTGCAGCAGAAGCAAAGACTTATGAGGAAGTTACGGAGTCCATTGATGAGTCTTTAACAAAGATGGGGCTGGATTACATTGATCTTCTCATTATCCACAGTCCACAGCCTTGGACGGAGTTTAGAGAAGAAAATCGCTATTTCGAAGAAAACAAAAAGGCATGGAAAGCAATGGAGGACGCTTATAAAGCAGGAAAGGTAAAGGCAATCGGTCTTTCTAATTTCCTTCAGGATGATATAGAGAATATTCTTTCAAACTGTGAAATCAAGCCTATGGTCAATCAGATATTAGCACATGTGAGCAACACGCCTTTAGATTTAATTGAGTTTTGTCAGAAGAATGACATCTTGGTAGAAGCATATTCGCCAATTGCACACGGTGCAGTTCTTGATAATAAAGAAGTTAAGGTAATAGCTGATAAATACGGGGTATCTGTCGCGCAGCTTTGCCTACGCTATGATATTCAGCTTGGTCTTGCAGTAATTCCTAAGACCGCAAACCCAGATCATATGAGAATCAATACAGAGCTTGATTTTGTGATTAGTGATGCAGATATGGAAATTTTGAAAAATGTCGAACCTATTCAGGATTATGGTGAGCATAGCTACTTCCCGGTATTTGGTGGGAAGTTGAAGTAAACATTCAATAGCAATGAATGATATTATTGGAGGAATCAAAATGGCAAAACATGAAGAAGTAAAAAATGGCGTTATTTTCCCAGTAGGAGAAAAAAACGAAGCGTATGCACAATTTTTTGTTGGACAAAGCTATCTTCAAACATTAATCGCGGATCCCAAAGTGAATGTCGGAGTTGGAAATGTGACCTTTGAACCTGGATGCCGCAATAACTGGCATATTCATCGTGATGGATTTCAGCTTTTATTAGTAACAGGTGGCGAAGGCTGGTACCAAGAAGAAGGAAAACCTGCACAATTCTTAAAAGCTGGAGATGTTGTTGTTACACATGATGGTGTAAAACATTGGCATGGTGCTGCAAAAGACAGCTGGTTTGAACACATTGCCATCACTGCTGGTACGCCGGAATGGTTAGAACCAGTAACGGATGAGCAATATAACAACATAAAATAATAGATTGCATATATGCTAGAAACAAAAAAACCTACGGATTATTGGTAATAATCCGTAGGTTTTTTATTATAAATTCAAAATATCATAGGGGAGGTACTTAAAGCTCTAAACATTCACCAATCGATTTGTTTTTCATCCTTAAAAAAGCCTCCGGAAGGTCCTTCAGTTCCAATCGTTGCTAACCAAAGGATAGAACGAGCAGCTTGCTCTGGAGTTCTTGGAGCTGATGGTCCACCCATATCTGAGCTTACCCATCCCGGATCGACTGCGTTAATTTTGATATCTTTGGCGCTTTCTGCAGCTATTAATTGCGTTAAGCCATTTAGAATAAGCTTAGATAACTTATAAGCGCCTACTCCTGGAGATGACATTTCACTCATGGCTCCATATTCTGAGGAAACATTAATAATTCTTCCGTAGGATTGCTGTTCCATGAGGGGTATAAAGGAACGGATTGCTGCTTTTCATAGATGTAATAAAAGAAAACAAAGGGATCCTACTAGGGATCCCGAAAGAAAGTTGCGCTGATGTCTTATTTTGAAAGTTGACTTATCGGACGCTGCATGTATCTTCTTGGTAAAATAAATAGTACACTCAATACTAATGACAAGATTCCCACTAGTACAACATATTGTGTACCCATTCCTGATATAAATAGTCCACCCACAGCTGTACCAATCGTTGTTCCTAAGTTAACGGATGATAAAAATAATCCATTTGCAAAATCAGGTGCTTCTGGAGCTGCGGAGGAAATCCAATATTGATTAATATTCGTTCCTATACCAGCAAATATTCCCCAAACTAAAGTCAGGATAGCCATAGGCCAAGTAAACTGTCCGACGAAGAATAAAATGATGTAAACGACTCCCAATGCGAAAGGGAAAACGACTACAGTTTTAATGGCGTTTTTCGTAAGTAACTTCCCTGCGATAATGTTTC
>Ga0209574_10000106_pt1 | contig 22925 bp, 18 predicted proteins | sample AgamicMgMarz_FD_187168 | JGI IMG/M metagenome (GOLD analysis project Ga0209574, IMG submission 187168) | Agave microbial communities from Guanajuato, Mexico - Mg.Ma.rz (SPAdes) (version 2) | ecosystem: Host-associated > Plants > Phyllosphere > Phylloplane/Leaf | place: Guanajuato, Mexico... | reverse complement strand
AATTTATAGAGGGAAGATGTATACCATATACAGCTTAATAACAGAAAAAACTACCTTGGAGTTAGGAGGAAGGTAGTTTTTTCTGCTACATTATTTAAAGGACTGAAGCCTCACGGCGTCTTGAGTAGTTTGCTCAAAATCCTATTTATTATCCAGTGAGAGTATAAACTACTTTCTCTTAGTTATCCGTACTAAGTAATCGGTAAAAAAGATAATAACAAAGGGAAGGATAGAAACAATGAAGTATGGAATAAGAGCCTTACGTAATTTACGATTCATGTAGATTAAATCCTCCTTTATATACTGATATGAGTATTGAAGAGTTTCTTAAATAGAATGTTCAATTAAACAAGAACTCATGCATATCAAAAAAAGCAGGCTTAAGCCTGCTCTTTTTAATGGGAGTTCCGAAAACATGTTTTATGTTAACTAAAAAAATGAAAAATAACATTAGATTATTTGTGTCAGACATCATAACAAAGTTATAGCTTGCTTATATCAGTTTCCAGTAATATAAAGTTAGTTGATTGAAGATTTAGAAAGCCCTTTTGCATAAAGACAGCACCTAAATAATTAGGTGCTGTCTTTATGCAGATTTCTATATAAATAAGTATTACTCATAAAAGATTTAAAGAAGCAAACAACAATCTCTTTAATAAAAATATTGTTTTCCCATGTCTTTTAACACATTTATCATAGAAGATACTTTAAAGTATTCTTGCTCAAGATGATCGGACAGACATTTTAATTAAAAGACAAGGTATAAAAGTCGAAAAGAGTCTGCTCTCATTCTTCATATTGGAGTTATAACTTTACTTCTAACTCTCTAAGCAGTTGCTTTACTCCTTCACGGCTTAAAATTAATTTTCCTTTTGCCAAGATTAGATTATCTTCGGAAACTTCACCTGTCACTTTACAGGCTAAATTAGGTGAATATTTTTTCAACACAATGTTCTCATTATCTACAAAAATTTCAACAGGTTCGTCTTTCTTAATATTTAATGTTCTTCTTAGTTCGATGGGTAAGACTACTCTTCCCAAGTTGTCAATTTTCCTAACGATGCCAGTAGCTTTCAATTTAAAACCTCCATAATATATTACATTTTAGATATAGGAAGATATTTCAATATTATAAGGTTAGGAATAAAGGTTGCATGGAAGAATTATAATGGAAATTGTTAAATCACTCAGCATTTTTAGTTTAACCTGATGTAGTAATTAGGGTTCTGGTGCAAAGATTGTATTTGCTTGAAAGAGGTATATAGTGTCCTATTGGTATTCAATCTTATGAAGCTATTCCAAATAGTTGGTGAATGAACCTCACTTGATTTTGGACAGACTTCTTCCTTTGGAGAGTTTTTCCTTTTTTGATCATGGGCATAGCTTCTATTCCTACAATAATCTGTTTGGCAGTCCGTAAGGACTTTAATCCAAGCATCGGACGAACACGTTTTTTGACAAAGCGATGATCCTGCTCGATGATATTATTAAGATATTGGACTTGCCTTAGTTGGGTACCTTCAGGCATCTGCTTTTCCTCTTTTAACTCTTGGATGGCAATGAGGTAAGCCGGGTTCTTATCTACTGTTATCACACGAGGCATAGAAACGTGCGAAAAAGCCAAGGCTTTCTTAAAAAAGCGCTTGGCTGCTCGTTTATCTCTTGATTCACTTAAATAAAAATCAATTGTATTTCCTTCTGAATCAACGGCACGATATAGATACATCCATTGACCTTTAATTTTCACATAGGTTTCATCAACTCTCTAAGAATCATTGGTTGACTTAAGGTGACGCCGTACTCGCTCATCTAATTCAGAACCATACTGATGGACCCAGCGCATGATGGTTGTATGAACCATAGATAGTCCACGTTCTTCCATCATTTCGATTAAATCACGAAAACTGAGGTTGTACCGTAGGTACCATCTGACTGTTAGCAAAATAAGGTCCGGCTGATAATGTTTCCACTCAAATAAATTCTGTTTTTTCATACTAATCATGTCCCTTTTTAGATTGATAGTATTAGTATGTCCAAGTTTACAAGATTACTTGCAAGTGTATTAACTTTTTTGCACCAGAACCAAATAAAGAACCACGTGTTAACGATCTAGATGCTCTTGTAAACTATGTAAAAAAAGCCACTAAACCAATGAATACTCACATTGAAGGACGAATTCAAAAAGTGAATTGATGGGTTCATCAGTATGAGCCTGAATTAGATAAACAATCAGCCAAGCGCTTTTTAAGAAAGCCTTGGCTTTTTCTAATGTTTCCAATCTTCCCCTGGAATAGTTATAGCAACGTTACTTAGAATTTGATAACATAATGTAGGAAATGTTTTTTATGGAGGCAGCGTTTAATGTATATAGAAAATTATCAAAAATCAAGATATTTGATTATTATGGATAAACTTAAGGAAGAAATAGAAAAAGGCAGCTTGACTCCCGGTGAGAAATTACCTTCAGAAACTGAGCTAGCTAAAAATTTTAAGGTAAGTCGCTCTACAGTAAGGGAAGCTTTAAGAGCACTAGAACAAGAAAATATAGTTACTAAAAAACACGGTATAGGTACTTTTATAAATCAAAAGCCTCTATATTCAAATGGGATAGAAGAACTGTTTAGTGTGACAGATCTGATTCAAAGAAAAGGCTATACACCTGGCACAAAGTTAATATTTTCAGACTATATAATGCCAAATAAACATGAAAAACAAAAGTTAAATCTTAAAGATAATGAGAAAATGTTATTAGTTAAGAGAATAAGAACGTCAAATGGAGACCCTTTGGTATATTGTATAGATAAAATCCCCCAAAATTTGTTACCTAACGAATGTAAATTAGATAGAGAGTCAATTTTCGACTTTCTAGAAGCAAAAGTCAATATTAAAATTGACTATGCTACTACAAGTATAGGAACGACTAGTTACTTACCAGAAATATCAGACGCTTTAAAAAGTGATATGGAAACTCCTTTATTAGTTTTAAAGCAATCACATTATGATGAAAACGACCGGCTTGTTTTATATTCAGTAAACTACTTTCGTTCTGATAATTTTGATTTTCATGTTTTTCGTAAGCGTTTAAAATAAAAGTTTTTCTTTTTCAATTGTACTTTGGCGTCCTATAATTATAACAATAGCCAAGACTTCTTATGGAGTACTTGGCTATTGTTAATAAGAAAAATGCTTATATTAAAGAATATATCGATTACTAGATATATACATAATAAAGAAGACGAATTCTTAAAAAGGAAAGTTTGTTCCAATCCACTAAGGCTCATTGATACATCATCCCGTTCTATAAGAAGTTGGATTTAAACAAAAATTTCTTTTTTTACGTATATTTTAAAAGATATATTACAATTCAAAAATAACTTTTTAATCATCAACAATAATTAATTAAAATCGTTCTAATACATCATGCTCTTTTGCTGGAATTAGAGTATACAAGTTCTTTAAGTTTATATTTAAAGCACTTACCCTTAGAACCTCTATACTCACTCCAGCTTTCTCTTTTTTTCAAGTAATGGTAAGTAGTCTATTAAATCATCTTTCTACCCAGAAATCCGGATAAACCTTCTTGCTTCTTCAATTAATTGTTTATTTTGCACTCAAATAGACGTGTCTTTTTTAACTCCACACAAGATCATTTAATAATTTTTTTATTCTTTTTTTCTTTAATTGCTTAATGTTACCTTGAAACTCAGTGTTTCATTTTTCAATAGCAAGAGTTAGTGGAAGCACAGTATAAAGCTTTTTCTTTTCTATCATAGAGTTCATTACCCTTCCTTTCTTAATCATGCGTCCTAAAATTTCACAGATTTTTGATTTAGGTACGCTAGAATATTTAACGATAGTAATTGCATCTAATGCTTCCTCTAGCGAAACAAGAGTTTTCTATTCTTTACTTTCACATTGTGAAAACTCAAACTTTTGTAGCCTATGCCTTCCTCTTCCTAATTTCATTTCAAATTATCAAAACAATTCCTAATATATCCTAAATAAGTTTTAAATCAATACAAAGTTATCTACAAATAATAATAGAACAAAATTAAATCTAATTTCGTCTTATAAATCCTATGTGAAAATGTGCCTTATAACTTTCAAACTTACTATAAAAAGAAAATAAGAACTTCTTTAAATTTCTAGTGTCGTCACTAATTTCATTATACAACATTAAATATTCTAATTTTTGATTGACAAACTTTATTAAATCCATGTACTCTATATAAAGTTACTCACGCAGTAGTAACTAAAATCTATATTCTAACAGGATATTAAATATACTGGAATATTGACTGAAAGCGATGTCAATAAGAGAAATAAGTTCTAAATAAGAAGGTGAAAAAATTCATTTTTTTAAAATCGATATACATTTGGATCTAAATGATTAGGTGGAGATAATTTTACTAACCATATAAAAATTAATACTTTTGGAGGAATAGTAATGAAAACAGTGTATATTAATGCCACATTTTTCGCTATGGATAAAGAAAATAATATTTTTGAAAATGGGATGATGATCGTACAAAATCAATCTATCTTATATATTGGTGAGCATTCTGCAGATAAGCTAATAGGAGCCGATCAAGTGGTGGATCTTTATGGAAAATGGGTCCTTCCTGGACTTGTAAATGCCCATTCTCATATTTTAATGACTCTTTTACGTGGTATTGGAGACGACATGCTGCTTAAACCTTGGCTTGAAACTAAAATATGGCCTCTCGAGAGCCAATTTAATACAGAGGTTGCCAGTACAAGTGCTCAACTTGGAATTTTAGAGATGCTAAAAACAGGAACAACCACATTCTCAGACATGTTTAATCCTAAAGGAATAGATTCAGATGCGGTGATGCAGACAATTGAGAAAACAGGAATTCGTGGAGCGTTCTCCCATACCATATTTAGTTTAGGAACAGGGGAAGAACAAAAACTAAATCTTATGCAAGCTGAGCGCTTTGCTCAAAATCATAAAATGGCTGCCGATGGTCGCCTTACAACAATGGTGGCGCCTCACAGTCCTTATGCATGTACACCTGAAGCTCTTCTCGAAAGCTTACGGATCTCTAAAGAGAATAATTTAATGATCCACATTCATGTTTCTGAAACCGATTACGAGATTTTGGATATTGAAAAACGTTATGGAGTTCGTCCCGTTGAACATCTTCGTCGTTTAGGTATCTTTGATCAACCAACGGTTATGGCACATGGTGTTGTCCTTAATGATGAAGAGAGGGACATATTAAAACAACATGATGTACGAGTTGCTCACAATCCAATTAGTAATTTGAAGCTAGGCTCAGGGATTGCAGATATTGTTAGTCTTTTAGATGCTGGAATTAAAGTCGGAATTGCAACAGATAGTGTAGCTTCTAATAACAATCTCGATATGTTTGAAGAAACGAGAACTGCTGCTTTACTGCAAAAAGGCATTTATAAAGATGCTACTAAGTTCCCTGCACAGATGGCATTAGCCCTCACTACTCGAATTGGAGCTGAAGCTATTGGCATGGCACATACAGGTTCTCTTGAAGTAAATAAAAAGGCAGATTTCATTACCATTTATCCTTATGATAAAGAACATTTACAACCGATTAGTGAGGCACATTCACATTTACTTTATGCTGCACGTGGAAGTGATGTATGTGATGTATTTATTGATGGCAAAATAATTGTAAAAGACGGGAACTGTCTAACAATTGATGAAGAAAAAGTGATTGCAGAAGCAAATCGCTTACAAAACAATTTTTCTCGATAAAAATTGCTGTAGTAAAAATACATTGTTTACTACATAAAAATATAGAATTTAATATTCAATAAACTTCTCAAATATATTGAATATTAAATAATTTAATGTTAGAATCACCCTATGCTCTTAGTTGTCTGACGTCCAACATCACCGTGAAAACTCAGATGTTTTTATAGGATGTATGTCTATTATTGAGATGCTAACAAATTAAAAAGGAATTGATGAGCTTTTGAGAAGAAGGTATTCTTTCCTCAAGATTTGGTAGAGACTTTCTGATTTGACATTACAATTTAAAAAAAGAAATATGAAAACGTTTTATGTTAGCGCTATCTTATTCTATACTAAGACAACTTTTCTCTTAGTATAGAAAAGATAGCTTTAATTCATATATTTTATTTTTGCTATTTGAAAGGAGAAAAAAATAATGAAATTTAATAAAAAGGTTCAACAAACAAAAGATTATTTATTATCTCAGATTGATCAATGCCCATCCATCGGATTAGTTCTAGGGTCTGGTCTTGGCATATTAGCAGATGAAATCGAAAAGCCAATTTATATTCCTTATAATGAAATTCCTCATTTCCCTGCTTCAACTGTGACTGGGCATGCAGGTCAAATGGTTATCGGGGATTTAAAGGGAAAGCGTGTAATAGCTATGCAAGGAAGGTTTCATTATTATGAAGGACATTCTCTAGAAGCAGTTACCTATCCAATTCGTATAATGAAAGCAATTGGCGTTCAGCAAATTATTGTAACAAACGCTGCTGGAGGTATTAACCCTAACTTTAAGCCTGGTGATTTGATGATCATTCAAGATCATATCAATTTGACTTCTCAAAACCCTTTGATTGGTCCAAATGAAGAAGAATTCGGTGAAAGATTCCCTGATATGTCGGAAGCTTATTCAAAGAAATTAATTGCTTTAGCAAAAGACGTGGCAAGCAAGAACAAGATAAATATGGTAGAAGGTATTTATGCGGGTATGCTTGGACCAAGTTATGAAACACCAGCTGAGGTCAACTTCCTAAGCATAATTGGGGCAAGCGCTGTAGGAATGTCTACTGTTCCCGAAGTAATTGTTGCTCAACATTCGGGGTTAGAAGTATTGGGAATCTCTTGTATCAGTAACATGGCTGCAGGAATCTCTGAGCACTCTTTAACGCATGATGAAGTAATGGAAACGACGGAAAATATTAAAGCTCAATTTTTAAAATTAGTTAAAGAAGTTATTGCTGTAATGTAGAGAAATTATAGTTCAAACAAACCTGTAAATGTGCGCTGTATAAACTACACGTCGGTCGAGTGAATTTTAAAAAAGAATAATTAGCAATATGGTTATGTTCAACATGCATAACGGGTGGGTGCGGGATTCAAAGTGGAGGAATAAAATTATGATACATTTTTTAAGTCAACACTTTCAGCTAGAAACACATAAAACAACGTGGAAAAGAGAACTTATGGCTGGATTAACATCCTTTTTCACAAGTGCCTATATTATATTGGTTAACCCACTGATTTTAAAGGATGCTGGAATTCCATTAAGTGCTAGCATGATAGCAACTATTGCTGCTTCGATTATCGGGTGTCTACTGATGGCTCTATGGGTAAACGCACCTATTATCGTGATTCCTGGCATGGGAATTAATGCATTTTTTAGTTATACAATGATTCAATCCATAGGACTCACTCATAATCAAGGACTGGCCGTAATAATAGTTTCGGGAATACTCTTTTTTCTTGTCACTATTTCTTCTTTTGGGAATCGAATACTAGCTTCTGTTCCCGATTCTCTAAAACATGGAATTACAGTAGGAATTGGCCTCTTTCTTACTTTTATAGGTTTACAGAAAGGTGGAATTATCCAATCAAGTGACACTACCATCGTTGCCCTTGGTGATTTTGGAGATCCTATTACATTATCGACACTATTAGGTCTAGTAGTTACATTAGTGTTATTTGTTCGAAATACCAAAGGAAGCTTACTAATTGGCTTACTATTTACTAGTCTACTGACGTTAGGCATTACAGATAATAAGGAAATAACAGCAAAAGGAATAGATTTTCATGCTTACAATCATATATTTGCATCCGGTGATTTTAGTATCTTACAGATACCTTTCTGGATTGCTGTGTTTTCTATGACTATGATTGTTCTCTTTGAAAACATGGGATTGTTAAGTGGCATGCTACCAGATATCGAAAAATTTCCTCGAGCATATAAAGTAACAGCAATTTCTACAATAGCTTCAGGAATTCTCGGCACGAGCCCTACTATTGCATCTGCTGAAAGTGCATCAGGAATTTCAGAAGGTGGAAAAACAGGTATCCCTGCCCTAGTGACGGCTATTTTGTTTGCCTTCTCTGCATTAGCATTACCAGTTATTCAACTAATACCAGGAAATGCTGTGGCTCCAGTATTAATTATCATTGGAGCACTTATGACGAAAAATGTAGTTGACATTCCTTTTTCTGATTTCTCAGAGAGTTTTCCTGCTTTTTTAATTATTGTTTGTATACCATTGACTTCTAGTATCGCTGATGGTTTGGCTTTTGGTTTTATTGCATATCCATTGGCTAAAGTTGCGATTGGAAAATCGAAACAGGTATCCCCTCTCGTTTATCTAATTGCTGTACTTTTCTTGTTAAACATAGTGGCTTCTTCTATTCTTGTGCATTGATATATACTTCTTAGAGGATAACAAGTTTTATTTTATGAAAGTATACTCCTTAAAGTAGATACATTAGACAACGTGATGTAGCAAAACCTTAAGGAGTCTTTCTTTAAAAATTGTGAAATATCTTTGCTCTGAAACCCTGCAAGTAAGAATGTAAAATATAAACCGTTTCATATTGGTGATGTACATGCTTATTTTGAAATAACAAAACAAAAGTATTTAATTTTTATATGTCCTCTTCTTGTTTTCAAATAAAGAAGGAATTATATTTTTACTATACTTTTATATTTACCGAATGCTGAGTAAAAAAACACCTTTGCTATCAATAAAAAATTGTTCTTAAATGATTTTCAATAAACTAGCTTAACTTTTTAACTATATTAAGTTTGTAATAACAGAGTGTATATCTTCAGTTCTTTATTTACAGTACAATCTAAATATTTTATAAGGGGAAAGACAACATGAAAATTCTTATTTTTATACTTGGATTAATAGTTACATTTTTACTTGCTTTTCTCATAAGTAGTAATCGAAAAGAAATTAAATATAAACCAATTGCTATCTTACTTGTTATTCAATTAGTATTATCCTATTTTCTATTAAATACATCTATTGGATTCATCCTAGTTAAAGGAATTGCTGATGCCTTTGGCATTCTATTAAAATACTCAGAATCTGGGATTAATTTTGTATTTGGAGGATTAGCAAATAAAGGGGAAGCTCCATTTTTCCTTTCTGCTCTTCTTCCAATTATTTTTATTGCTGTGTTAATTGGAATACTACAGCACTTAAGAATTTTGCCTTTTATTATTAAAGGTATTGGTTTTTTATTAAGTAAAGTAAATGGATTAGGAAAGTTAGAGTCCTACAATGCAGTTGCAGCTGCCATTGTAGGACAGGGAGAAGTATTCATTACGGTAAAAGATCAATTGGGCCAGTTGTCAAGAAAGCGCTTATACACTCTTTGTGCATCTTCTATGTCTACTGTTTCAATGTCAATTGTAGGATCTTATATGAAAATGGTTGAGCCCAAATACGTCGTAACAGCACTTGTTCTAAACTTATTCAGTGGTTTTATCATCATTCATATTGTAAACCCTTACACAGTAAGTGAAGAAGAAGATATTTTAGAATTACAGGAATACAAGAAGCAAACTTTTTTTGAAATGTTGGGAGAATATATTATACTAGGATTTACTATTGCTGTAACCGTAGCAGCGATGTTAATAGGATTTGTAGCTTTAATAGCAGCAATAAACGGCTTATTTAACTCTATTTTTGGTATAACATTCCAAAGTATATTAGGGTATATTTTTTCACCATTGGCTTTTATAATGGGGATTCCTGCATCGGAGATAGTACAGGCCGGTAACATTATGGCAACCAAACTAGTAACAAATGAATTTGTTGCAATGCTCGATCTGAAAAATGTAGCTGGAGATTTATCACCACGGACAGTTGGTATATTATCAATTTTTCTTGTGTCATTTGCGAATTTTTCTTCTATTGGAATTATCGCTGGGGCAACGAAAAGTATTGATCCGAAACAGGCTAATGTGGTTTCCCAATTTGGATTAAAACTCTTATATGGGGCTACCTTAGTAAGTTTACTATCAGGAACTATTGTCGGTGTGATGCTATAATAAAGCAATTATTTAGCAGAAAAATAATTGTACTTTCAAAAATATAAAATAAATGCATTAATTAAAAAACTTTTTATTGATTGAGATTTTAAGTTCTATTATTCTTAAAAGAATTTAAGAACATTTTATTCAAGAAGCCTTTTTATAATAAAAAAGGCTTCTTTTTTAACGAGTTTCTTTTATTATATATTGCTCTTCTTAAGTTACAGATTTAAGTTCTTCCGTTAAACGTAAAAAGGCTTCTATATCTTTATTCTTTAAAGACTGGTCAATTTTCTCAAGAATCTTACTTTTTTTGAAGTCATTCATCATTTGATCCAAAAACAATTCAGCCAACATTTCATCGCGTATATTTGTATCAACTCGATTTATTTCATTAAATACATCATTTTCCATTAAAAATCAACCCCTTTAACATTTCTCTTTTTCGAACAGTATTATCCTTTTTGACAATTTTTATACGAGGTTGATAGATAAAGTGAGATATCGAATAATGTTTAACCTATGCATTTATAACCCTCTTGTTATTCTAATCTTTATTTTATACTTACAAATACACACTCATTTTATTTACAGAAGTAAAACTAAAAACTAACTTCTAAAAATGTAGTTCTAACAGTTACACTCAATGATGAAAAATGACGATTTTCACTTCTTATTATATACCATTCTATCTTCTATTTCCCTTTTAAGAAATTGATGTATTTACGGTAACCAAATAGAAAGTATATAAGTATTTAAAATTAATGTATTTTTAATAAGATATATTTAAACAAAAATACAAAATTAAATTTTTTATATAAAACAGCAAATGAATAAACTCTGTTATAAAAATTAAAGTTTTATCATTCACTCTACCTGACGACAAAAATGTGAGTTTTTCTATACCTTATATAAATGTTAAAAGGATTATAGCAGAAGTATTTTAACATTTATATAATAGTATAGATTTTCCATATATTTTTCGGTCTATATAATGACTCCAACTTTCTCCCTGCCGAATATAATCCTCAAACGTAGCGCTTTCTTTGAGCATGTACGTGGTGCTGCTCGATTCAACTTGCCCGCAATGAGCCCAAAGATTCGCTTGTTTCATGATGGGATAATCCAGTGCTTTCACAGGTTTGGAAAGCGAAAAATGATTGATAGCGCTGAGACCGGCATTCGGTCCTACATCCGTACAATGAAGCGAATTTCTATACTTGTTTGCCATCCTTGCGACAAGATAGGGAAGAAGGGTAGATGCGGTCATTTGCGCACTTTTTCCGCATATTGAAACCCTGGATAATGAATACTCTTGAAATTAAATAATTGAACTTTTTTTAAGACATGATTGATAGCTTTTTACTCTCATTTACGCTAGCTGATTGCCTTCACTTTTATCCATTTTCTTATATGTGATCGTAGAAATAACGATGCTGATTTCATATAGTACAATAAGTGGACATGTAATTAATAAGTGTGTCATCAATTCTGGTGGTGCAATGACTGCTGCGACAATAAGCATAATAAAATAAGCATATTTGCGAGATTTTTTCAAAAGAGCTGGTGTAATTAACATGATTCTTGTTAAAAACATCGTAAGTAGAGGCATTTGAAATAAAAAACCAAACGGCAATGTCATTTGAAGTAAAAAATGAAAATATTCTAAAACACCAATTGTATTGTGAATTTTAAGATCATTATTTAGTTGATACATAAATTTAAATGTAAAAGGAAATACGATCGTATATGAAAAAACAAGTCCAATTAAAAAAAGAAACACAATAACGGGGATATAAAAAAGCGTTATCCTCTGTTCTGTCTCATAAAGACCAGGTTTTACAAACGCCCAAATCTGATAAAAAAAGAACGGTGACACGAGTATAAGCCCAATTACAAAAGCAAGCTGAATATATACTTGAAACGGATCAGTGACTTGAAAAGCATTCATTGTTATGCTTTTTCCTATACCTGCATGTTGAAGGTAAATCATAGTTGGCTTGGCAACAAACATACCAATAGCAAACGTCATTACAACCATAATAAGTATAAAAATAAGCCTCATTCGCAATTCGTTAAAATGGTGAGTAAGACTGAATTGTTTATCATCCATCATTTGTTCACTTATTTTGTATCCTTATCTTTCTTTTCGTCCTTGTCTTCCATAAGATTTGCCGTTGCATTTTTAAATTCTCTTAACGTATCTCCTGCTGCTTTACCGAGCTCCGGTAATTTTTTGGGACCAAAAACAATGAGCGCAACCGCGCCGATTAAAACTAAACCTCCTGGACCTACCATGGTATACCCTCCTTTTAATATGAAAACACTTCTCAATTAGCGTGAAATATTCAAGAGAATTATAGAATTCAATTGATTGTATGTCAATAACAAATAAAGTAATTGCATTCTCTCCTCTCTTAACTCATTTTTCACTCCTATGCTCTCTGAAAATATTACCAATAAAAAAAGATGTTGACACCTTTAAAACTGAAGCTATACTTAATTTAGATAATGAAAATCATTATCAATTATTAGTCAAAAGAAGGTGGATTTTTGAAAAGAAACATACATACGTACGGTCTTATTTTATTCTTCTTTCTCAGCTGTTTCTTTCTGCCCTTACATCAACATGCTTTCGCTGAAAAAGCAACTAGTCCTGACGTGGACGAAGTTTTAAAGCATATAGGCAAGGCTTCTACTGCTTTAAAAAATAAGCAGTTAGATGTGGCTAAACAAGAAAGTAGTTCAATTAAAGTATGGTGGAACCTCAATAAACAAAAAGTAAAAGATACCTCTTTAACTATGGCAACCGATGTAGAAAAAGAAATTGCTGACCTATCTCTTGCTTTAGTAACGGAACGCTTCACCGAAGCGTCTACGCATTTAAAAAAATTGCGCCAAGATCTCGAAAACTATCGAGATGGTGCTTACGTTGATAATGAAGGAAACACTCAATTAACACTGCGTACGTACATACTTAAAATGGAAGAGACGCAAAAGCTTCTTCAGCAAAAAGACTGGAACGAAGCTCAACAAAATGTACAGCTGCTTTCTAGCCAATGGCTCAGCGTAGAGGGTGATGTGGTTAGTCAATCGCAAGCAGTCTATAACGATTCAGAGCGAGATTTACTTTTACTTTCTTCTTATGTAAACACACCGTCTAAACAGGATCAGGCGGAACCACTGCTCGAAAATATGATTGAATCACTAAAGCCTCTTGCTGAAGCTGAATATTCCATGTGGGACGCAGCTTTAATTCCAATTCGTGAAGGAATGGAAGCCATTCTTGTTGTGGGCTCCCTTCTAACGCTTAGCCGAAAAGCAAAGTCGAAGCAGGCAAGTCGCTGGGTAATTGGCGGTTCGGTTGTTGGAACAGTTATCAGTATCCTTTTAGGTATTCTTGTCGTGGTGATGTTTACATCATCAGCTTTTGGCACAAATAATATGCTCATCAACGGATGGTCAGGCGTTATTGCTAGCTTTCTTCTTCTATATGTTAGCTACTGGCTTCACAGAAATTCTGATATAAAACGCTGGAATGCTTATTTGGATAAAAAAAGCAAGCAGGCTATCAATAAGAAAAAAATGGTTGGTTTTGCAGTGCTAGCTTGTTTAGCTATTTTACGAGAAGGGTTAGAAACGGTATTTTTCTTAATCGGAATGGCTGGAAAGATGAACTTATCTCAATTGGTTTCTGGTATCGGAGTAGGTTTTGGAGTCTTATTCATTATTGCGATTTTAATGATGAAACTTGGAACAAAACTTCCATTAAGACCTTTCTTTCTTTTTTCAAGCATTGTCGTATTTTATTTATGCTTCAAATTCATGGGCTCGGGAATTCATAGTCTACAATTGGCAAACGTCTTACCTTCAACGGTAACTGATTATTTGCCTTCAATTAATTGGATTAGCTTTTACCCTTCGTGGTACAGCGCATTGCCTCAGCTTTTATTCTTACTTGGAGCTATTTTAATGTTACTTTTCTCAAAGCTAAAAAAAGTAGAAACGACACATATCAAACAAAAACAAACGATTTAATTTTTGGGGGTTTACGATGAAAAAAGCAATTTTATCACTATCAACAGTATTAATGATTTCAACAGGTATTGCAGGATGTCAGTCAAATCAAACAGAAACAAGTTCAAAACAACAAAGCAGTGCTTCTTCGGAATCATCTACGAAAACTTCTTCGTCTATTAAAAAGGATGCAATTCGAATGCAAAAAGAAACAAAAGCACTACAGACAGCTATTGAATCAAAAGACAATTCGTCTATTAAGAAGGCTGCGGAAACAGTAAATAACGATTGGCTTTCATTTGAAAATAACGTACGAGACTCTTTTCCTCTTCTTTATACAGAGATTGAAAAATATGAACAGCCAATTTTTATGGAAGCTTTCAATGATAAACCCGATACAGAAAAATTAGCACAGGATGCAGAAAAACTTCAAAAAGCTTTAGCTCAGCTTGAAAAAGCAAAAGAATCAAAATCCAAAACGTCAGCTGTATTAAATGAAGCTGTTAAAAACTATCAGTCTTATGTAAATGTACAAATGGATGAGCTTGTGAAAGAAACAACGACATTTACCGAAGCAGTAAAAGCTCAAAACATCGATCAAGCAAAAGAATCATATAAAAAAGCACGCGTGTATTACGAACGAATCGAACCTATTGCTGAAAGTTTTGGAGATTTAGATCCTAAAATCGATGCTCGAATTGCCGATGTCGAATCTGAAGCAAAATGGACGGGCTTCCACCGCATTGAAAAAGCTCTTTGGAAAGATAATTCTGCTGCGGGGCAAGAAAAAGTAGCAAACCAGCTGCTTGCAGATGTTAAAGAACTGCAGACTAAAACCAAAAGTTTAACGTTGAAACCAGAAGCAATGGTAGCCGGCGCGCAGGAACTTTTAAATGAAGCTGCTATTAGTAAAATCACAGGTGAAGAAGAAGCTTACTCACGCATTGACTTAGTCGACCTTGCAGCAAATGAAGAAGGATCAAAAGCTGTGTATCAAGCTGTTCTTCCTGCTTTAGTTGAAAATAATAAAAAGCTCGCAGATCAATTAGATGCACAGTTTAATAAAATTGAAGCAACTCTTGTCACGTTGAAAAAAGATGGTGAATATCTACCTTATAATGAAATGTCAAAAGATCAAATTCGTCAACTAAGCGATGAGCTTAGTCAGCTTTCTAACTTAATGAAAGATACAGCACAGATTTTATAAACGGAGTGAAAGAGAAATGACAGAAGAAAAAAAGAACGGATATACACGTCGTGAGATGTTAAAAGTGTCTGCAGTGGCAGGTGCGGGGATCGCTATTGGAGCGAGTGGCCTTGGTACGGTTTTAAGTATAGGAAAAACTTTATCTCCTGCTAAAGAAACAGCTGCTACGTCGAAAGCTGATGATACAAACCCTTTTTACGCGAAACATCAGGCAGGCATTATTACTTCGCAGCAAGAATTTATTTACTTAGGTTCTTTTAATCTTACAACAAGCAGCAAAGATCAAGTCATTGCCTTATTAAAAGATTGGACTAAACTCAGTGATGTGCTGACACGAGGAAGTATCCGAAGCAGTACAGACAACAAACTTTTACCGCCTAATGATACTGGAGAAGCCATTGATTTATCTCCTGCAAAGTTAACTGTCACCTTTGGCTTTGGACCTAGTTTTTTTAAAGTAAATGGCGTGGATCGGTTTGGCATCTCGGATAAACAGCCTGCATTTTTAAAAGATATTCCTCATATGCCGCATGATAATTTAGATAAAAAAGCAAGTGGGGGCGATATTTGTATTCAGGTCTGTGCTGACAATGAACAAGTTGCATTTCACGCTCTTCGCCAGTTCATTAAAGCAAGTACAGGTACGGCGTCTGTACACTGGATTCAAAAGGGATTCATTGCATCTGAAGGTGGCAAAACACCTAGAAACCTATTTGGATTCAAGGATGGGACGGCAAACGCAGCACCGACAAATGAGGCATTTCATAAAAGCTATATTTGGACAAAAGAAAATGAACCAAGCTGGATGAATGGCGGCACGTATATGTGCTACCGGAAAATCCGCATGTTTTTGGAAGTATGGGACCGTACATCTCTTCAAGATCAAGAGGATACATTTGGACGCAAAAAAGATACAGGCGCTCCATACGGAAGAAAAAAAGAATCGGACTCCGTTAATATGCAAAAACAGCCGGTAAATTCTCATGTTCGTTTAGCAAAGCAAGCTGCTCAGCCAATTTTACGTCGCGGTTATTCATATGTTGATGGCATGGACGAAGCAACTGGAAATGTGGATGCGGGACTTATTTTTATCAGCTTTCAAAAAAACCCTGAAAAACAAATTCTTCCTATGCTAAAAGTGCTTGGAAATCAAGACGCACTCAATGAATATATCTCTCATATAGGGAGTGCTATGTTCGCTTGTCCAAAAGGCGTTTCTCAGGGTTCGTACATTGGAAAAGATATTTTTGAAGCTTAATAATTGGGTTTAGCATTTTATATTTGCACTATACACAACTAAAATAAGTAATCTTTGATTCTCTTCTTGTAGAGTCAAAGGTTACCTTTTTATGATAATTTTTCATAAAAAACTTAATTTTCCGTCTATTATAAGGTAGCAATTTATAGAAAGAGGGCTCTTCTTTATGAAACCGAGAAAAGTGATTGCTAAGATTCACTTATGGCTCAGCATGATTGTAGGTATATTTATCGTATTAATTGGTCTAACTGGCAGTTTGCTCGTTTTTGAACCCGAAATTAATAACATGTTACACCCTGATCTTTATAAAGTAACAAAAGGTGAAAAGGTTTCTTATCAAGATGCATTAAAAACCGTCTCAAACACTTATCCAAAAGGTGAAATAGATCGTGTGTACACACCAGCAGAACCGACTGGGCGTGGAGTATACGTTTTCCGTGTAAATCAAAATGAAAAACAGCAGGCAATCTATATAGACCCTGGCACTGGAAAAATAAATGGTACACTCGGCGATAAAGCATTTTTCAATGTTGTGCTTGGTTTTCACGAATACTTGTTATTAGAACAATTTAATGGAGAAAGCATTGTTGGTATCATTGGATTTCTATTCTTTTTTATTACACTATCCGGCATTTATTTATGGTGGCCCGGTTTAAAAAAATGGTCGCGTGGTTTTATCATGAGGCAAAGTAAAAACCCTTACGTAAAACAATATGATGTACATAAGATAATTGGAGGCGTGTCCATTCCTTTTCTATTAGTTGTGTCATTAACAGGCGCGCTTTTTGCCTTTGACGAAACCATTTTCGGTTGGTTTGGAGGACAGGCAAAAGTTACACCTCCAAAAGAAAACTTAATTTCCACTCCCCTTGCTTCGGGCAAGGTTCCACTGGATCACCTATTAAGCAACGCTGAAAAAGCTGTACCACACGGGACAATCATGCAAGTTCGTCTCCCTGAAAAACCTGAAAAAGGATCCTCAGAAGGTGCGGTTGAAATTCGATTAAGCCGGTCATATGACCCTGGAAACGGGAATGTAAAAGTATGGCTAGATCAATATAGTGGAAAAGTAGTCGGTAAATTAGACCCTAAAGTTAACTCCGGTCTATTTTATCAAACGTGGCATTTACCCTTGCATACCGGTAGTTATGGAGGAGTATTCACAAAAATTTTATATGTAATTGGTGGTCTCACTCCCTCTATTTTAATGTTTACAGGAACCTATATGTGGTGGTACAAACGCAAAAACAAACAGAAAAAGAAAAAACAGCAAATGCCTCAATCAACAGTAGCTTAAACGATTCTGATGCAAAGAGTAAAGTTGTATGAAAGAGATTTATAGATTATTATTGGGGTGTATTCTTAGAGAAAGGCGGACGAAATTATTCGTCCGTCTTTCTCTTTATACTTTATACATATATTCTTTTGAAAGGTTTGTTTAGCATTATCGATAGCTATTTTACATAGTTGGTTTTTTTGTTGTCTAAATTACATAAATTCTCTTTTTACTATAGAAGAGTGGTCAGTGTTCAAGCAAGAGAATAAGTATCCGGAAGAGTGCTTGCTTTTACTTCTTATCATATACTACTCTAACTTCTATTCTCCTTTTAGGAAATTTCTGTATTCATGGTGAACGAACAGAAAATTCGATAACATCTAACATTAATGTATTTTTAATAAGGTTAATTCATTTATAAATATAAAACTAATTTCTTTTATGTAAAGAAGTAAATGAGTAAATTTTTTTATAAAAACAGTAGTTTTATCATTTACACTTAGTGACGACAAATAGGAGATTTTTCTACAAAGTATATAATCATTCAAATATATTTCTATAAGATGTTTTACTATTTACATAAAGGTTTCTCATTATTTTTTATAGAATCTACCCGATCACAACCTAACAGTAATTTATCATTCATTTACATTATCCATACAAATATTTAAGGTTGTTAAATGCTTACATGTCATTCTATACATCAACCTAATCATTTAATCGAGTTTGAAAAATCATCACTTTGTAAAGAGGTCATTGCTATGTATTATATAGTAATGATCTCTTTATATTTAAATCTATTACAAGATGTTAAGGGTACCATAAAGGTAATTAATATCGTTAAAAAAATAAAAAGCTAAATAAAAAGAAACAGACCTGTTAGGAAGTCTGCAACTAGAAATAAAGTTATATACAACAGGTATTGTATATGATTAAGCGAACTTTAGCAGTCTGCCCTATTGAAGAAATTCTATACTTTACAAAAAACAAGTATTGATGAAAGACAAATAAAAAAGAGAGGGAGTGAGAGATCTCTATTTTTGAACTAGAACATAATTAATGTGTATTATCTTCACTCTTCCCATTTTATCAAGTTGGGTTTTTCATCCAGTATAGATTCATATTGCTCCTTCATCCCATATTGGGCATGAGGGTCAAGCGTTAAATATCTTTTGTATTTTTCTAAACGATACTCTGGTTTTGACCAGCCATAATGCTTAACTCTTAAGGTAGAGATACTATTTGGTAATTGAAATATATTTTCAGGGAACCTCCCACAATGCTGAGGAGTTTCTTGCCAGGTATAGGAGAAATCATTTCGATATCTAACAAGAAACGGTCGATAGTAAAAATGTGATTGCCAATAGTCATCCTCACGGTAATGGGTATCACTCCAAAAGTCATAGAGTCTAAAAGAATAAAGATCATAGTCTCCTTGAGTGAGAAGCTGCTGTATGTCTCGATCAAATTTGTCCTCAAATATCTCATCCGCATCCATATTTAAAATCCAATTAGGTTCTGTATTGACTGTTTCCTCCCATTGCTGTTTACGAAGCTCTACTTCATTAGAGAATTTTGAGTCTTCATTTCGTATAATTTTATAAGGCACCGTTTTTAAAACTTCTTTACAAACTTCAACCGAGTTGTCAGTACTACCGTCGTCGATAATCACAGCATCGTCAATATAGGGAAGGTGCTTTCTCAAAACTTCTTTTAAATATCGATTTTCTTCATTTTTAATCACCATAGACAAAGTAAGTTTTGTTTTTTTAGGAGCAGATACATAGATATTGGGTTGGACTATTTGCTGTCTAGCTTTTATTTTTTTAACAAATTCTTGTCCATTTTTTATGTCCGTATCCCGATAAATATGGTAGGCAGGATAATGGGTATCTACATATAGAGAAAGACCCATTGCAGCTGCGCGTATACAAAAATGGCGATCTTCTCCCCAAAATGTCAAATTAGATATTTTATTAAAGTTGACTCCTTTTTTAAGAGCATTTTGCGAAATAAGAGTACAGGCACCAAGTCCCCCCACCTCATAAACCCCTGGCCCTCTCATTTTAGTTATAAATTCTTGATAACGAGCATTAATTTGTTCAGTAGATAAATTTTCTCCCGGTTGTTTATCATATTGGGTATATTCATCATAAAGCCATACTTGTGGTTGCTCCATCGAATCGGGCTGCCATTTTGTCCAAAATACCTCAGAGATAATATCTTTTTCTTGCTGAACTAGATGAGAAAGAGTTTCTGGAAATAATAAAAGATCAGAGTCCACCAAAAATAAATAATCATAGCTTTTCTTCTTTGCATATTGAATGATTGAGTTTTTAAAACCAGCTACTTTCCAAACGAGATGTTCATTCCAGTAGTGTGTTTGCCCATCACAAGAATAAACATCTTGATAGTCTGATTTTTCGACAATCACTGATTGAATAAACTCTTGAAATTGTATAAGGAGACGACTTGAATCTACATTTTCGTTATCATCTATGAAATAGAAATCTACTATCATTTCTTCTTTATTGAGGTGTTTTAAAGATTCTAGGAATAATGATAAAATTTCTGGTTTTTGGTGAACGGGACTTGCGACTAGTATCCTTTTTTTATGTTTCATTTCCTACACCAACTTTTTCTATCGGAAGTTTCGTTTTTAAATATTCCTTATTATAAAGATATTTAGGATCGTTAGGTCTGTAAGCACCTGCTAATTCATTATGATGATTTGCCTTTTCATAATCTCCTAAAGCATCGTAACAAACGCAAAGCTGAAGGTGTGGAATCCAAGTAGAGAAAACTGGATTTTGAATTCCACAATTATCTTGTGAAACTTCTGTTTTTGTTGCTAAGTCATACCAAAAAACAGCAGATTGGTAATCATTTTTTTCAATAAAATAATGAGCCAATCGGCAACAAATTTCAGGTCTAGGAGCAGTATAAGTAAAGGATCGTAGTAAAGATTTAACCATTCTTTCTTTATCAAAAATTTCATGATAACAATCAGCTAAATTTCTACATGCTGCAATATTATCTTCAATCCATCCTTTTTCCGTTGAAAGAAATTTTTCATAAAACTCAATTGCTCTTTTAAATTGTCGATGATCTTTTAATTCATTTGCAAAATAATATAAATCTCTCGGAGAAAACTCTTCACCAGTAAGTAGCTTTTTCTCATAGATTTTTAAATTACGGTCAGAGTCGTGGTGAATACTTTTATGGGTTACGGCAACTTCGCTATTCATAATATTTCCCCATACTTCAAGGTATTCGTGGACAGCCCCAATCCAACGGAAGCCATTCCTTCTCTTTACTAATCGATTTCTCCTTAAACTTGACGTAACGTTACCATATTCATCTGTGGCTAAAGTATATTTCATCGTTACTGAGTCGACAGAGGATTCTAGGTTCAGTTTTAGTGCCAGCAATTTCTGTTGATCTTCCTCTAGAAAAACATCATCCGCATCTAACCATAAAATATAATCCTTTGTGGCTTTCTCAAATGCGTAGTTACGGGCCTTTGAAAAGTCATGAACCCATTCAAAATCATAAATTCGATCCGTATATTTACTCGCAATTTTTTTTGTTTGGTCATTCGAACCTGTATCAATGATATTTATTTCATCAACCAATTGGTAAATACTCTCTAAGCATCGTCCAATCGAATCTTCTTCATTTTTTACAATCATACATAAACTAATAGAAACCATAACTTGTCCCTCCTATAAATTTTTAATACATGCGTGGTTATCATCCATTTTTATGAATAGAAAAACTGGGCGCCTCGTTGTAAAGCAATATGGAATTTATCCAATCATGAGTTAGATAGAGTATCAATATATGTGAAGTAAAGAGTGAAAAAATTTAAAAATTATCATCTTCTCATAGCTCATCTTATGTATGTTTTACTAAGATATTAACCTTAAATTTCGTTATATGAATGGTTAGAAAAAAAGGTTACTTTTGTATATTTACAATAATTCTATTGAAATACTTGTAAAACATTTGTGATCTTAATCATATTTATATCCCTGTAAGGCATTTTTTAAAGTAGGAGGTACCATAGAACGAAAATGGATGAATTACTAAAAAGTCATTTAATGAAACGGAGGAAAAATAATTGAATGTCTATTCAAAACCTGATCGTTAATGGAGGATTTGAAACAGGAACACTTTCATCGTGGATAACTGCTAATACAACGATCAACAGTCAGTATTCACATTCGGGATTTTATTCAGCGAGATTACAAGGGGGGGCAACTTTCTCTTATATTTCACAATTTGTTCCAGTTGGTCCCGGAGAGAGATTAGAAGTTGTTGCTTCTTTGGCCGCAATAGGACATGCACCTGGCATCTCAATTACCATCCAGGTATTTTATTATGATAATCAGTTCAATTTGTTAGAGAATGGGCTTCTCATTACGGTCCCAGGCAATCAAATTCCTAATGTAGAGAATCATGCGTGGTTAGAAAACTATCACACCACGACTGCAGCTCCACCTGGTTCCGCACAAGCGTTTATTGTCATCAATACCCTTCCGCAAGTAGAAACTTCGGATATTTTAGTAGATGATGTCGCTGTATTAACTGTAAGTAACACTGGGGTAACAGGAGTTACTGGACCTACGGGTGCTACTGGAACAACCGGAGCCACTGGGGCCACTGGAGTTACCGGAGCCACTGGAACAACCGGAGCTACTGGAATCACTGGAGCCACTGGAGCCACTGGAGTCACTGGAATCATTGGAGCCACTGGAATCATTGGAGCCACTGGAGTTACTGGGGCCACTGGAGTCACTGGAACAACCGGAGCTACTGGAATCACTGGAGCCACTGGAATCATTGGAGCCACTGGAGTTACTGGGGCCACTGGAGTCACTGGAGTCACTGGAGTCACTGGGGCTACTGGAGTTACTGGAGTTACTGGAATCACTGGAGCTACTGGAGCAACGGGTGGAACCGGAGCCACTGGAGTTACTGGAGTCACTGGGGCTACTGGAGTCACTGGAGTCACTGGAGTCACTGGGGCTACTGGAGTTACTGGAGTTACTGGAATCACTGGAGCTACTGGAGCAACGGGAGGAACCGGAGCTACTGGAGTCACTGGAGTCACTG
>Ga0209574_10000105_pt1 | contig 23102 bp, 24 predicted proteins | sample AgamicMgMarz_FD_187168 | JGI IMG/M metagenome (GOLD analysis project Ga0209574, IMG submission 187168) | Agave microbial communities from Guanajuato, Mexico - Mg.Ma.rz (SPAdes) (version 2) | ecosystem: Host-associated > Plants > Phyllosphere > Phylloplane/Leaf | place: Guanajuato, Mexico... | reverse complement strand
ATCGAGCTTGCCAATAAGGAATTCGCCTGGTGCGAAACGGAGATGAAAAAAGCTTCGCGTGCGATGGGTTTCGGCGACGATTGGAAAAAGGCGCTCGAAACGGTCAAAAACAAATACGTCGAGCCGGGCAAACAGCCCGAGTTGATTCGCAATCAGGCGTATGAAGCGATCGGGTTTCTCGAAAAAAACGAGCTTGTGACAATCCCGAAAGTCGCGCGTGAATCGTGGCGGATGGAGATGATGTCGCCCGCACGCCAGCTCGTCGCGCCGTTTTTCCTCGGCGGCGAAACGATCCTTGTTTCCTACCCGACCGATACGATGACGCACGAGCAGAAATTGATGAGTATGCGCGGCAATAACCCGCATTTTACGCACGCCGTCACGCATCACGAACTGATTCCCGGTCATCACCTGCAACGCTTTATGACGAACCGTTACCGCCCGTATCGCCAAACTTTTTACACGCCTTTCTGGATGGAAGGCTGGGCTTTATACTGGGAATTTCTGCTCTGGGATATGAATTTTAATAAAACGCCGGAAGACAAGGTCGGCGCACTTTTCTGGCGGATGCACCGCTGCGCGCGGATCATTTTCAGCCTGAGTTTTCACCTCGAAAAAATGACCCCGCAGGAATCGGTCGATTTTCTCGTCGAACGCGTCGGACACGAACGCGACAACGCGCTCGGCGAAGTCCGCCGCTCGTTCGCGGGCGATTACGGACCGCTCTACCAGATCGCCTATATGATGGGCGGTCTGCAATTCTACAACCTGCACCGCGACCTCGTCGGCAGCAAAAAAATGACGAACAAACAATTTCACGACGCGATTTTAAAGGAAGGTCCGATTCCGGTCGAAATGGTTCGCGCAATTTTGACCAAGCAGAAATTATCGAAAGATTTCAAATCAAACTGGCGATTTTACGGCGGATTGCCGAAATAACTAATAGTGAAAAGTGAAAAACGAATAGTGAAAATATTTATCGTTATTCACTTTTCACTATTCGCTTTTCACTCGTTTTCCAGGCGTCCCATTCGGTGATGACTTTGCCGTCGAGCGCGTATTGAACTTCTTTAATTCCTTTGAATTGTTTGAGCGTGGTGTCGATCGGATTCATCACGTAGCTCATCGCCGTGATCGCCGATTGCAGATAACATTCGGCTTCGGGGCGAAAATTAACGGTCGCGACGCCTTTTTTTATCGAAACGCCGATCAGGTATGCGCCGAGCGGTTTCATTTTTTCACGGCTGCATTCCTCGCGTCCCGTCACGATCGAATCGACCGAATAAGTTGATGTCAGTCCTTTTCTGCGCTCGGCTTCGCTTGCGCCTTTGAGCAATTCGCGCAACGCGGCATCGGCGACGCTCTTTGTCTTTTTAACGGTTCGCTCGACGGCGACGAGCTCGATCTCCCCATTGGTATCATCCTTTGGAAGAAAGATTTTCACCTTCATCGTGCCGCCGGTTTGCGCCTGCACCGCGGGAGAAATTCCCGCCAGAAAAACACCGAACAACAATGCCGCCAACAATAAATAGTTTCTTTTCATCATATTTGCACCTTTCAAATCAAAAAGTCTTTTCCGAATTTCAATAAGTCAGTTTGTGATTCCAGTATGAAAAACTATTTATTACCCCACCTAATCAGGTAGGAAAATACGCTTCATGATCTGCGCTGAATAATTTTGCGCATTATCGTGCAGTGTTAAAACTGCGCCGCGATGAATTTTTCCCAGTCGGCGCGGTTCATTCTTTCGGTTTTCAGGAGCTTGAACTTAAAGCTTGTCCATTCGGGATTGTCGGGCAGCTGGATTTCCATATCTTCGATCCAGTTTTGCTTTTTGTTGACCCAGATAAATCCGCCGCGATTTTTTAAGCCCGCGCCGTCGATCTTGTATTTACGCGTGCGCACGTTATTGCGCTTTTCTTCGCCGAGATAGGAAACCGTCACTTCGCCTTTGTATTCGACCAGCGCGCCCGTTTCCTGAAAAGTCGGGTCGGCAACGCCGATCACGAAATCTTTTTTCGGTTCGGCAAGATGCGGAAAAGCAAAATTCAAACTGCCGAAGTCGAAATTGTATAGATGAACGGGAAAATATTTGAGCTCGACGAATTCGGAATCTTTTTTGAGCGCCGGAATCGAAACCTCCGCCTTGCGGGTCTTGTAATCAAACAAGATCGAGCCGAAAAATTTGCGCTCCGCGGGGAAAATCTGCCACGACCTTAAACTTTTCGCCGAAAAACTTTCCCAATCCATCTGCGCGACGACAAACCCGGCGGGCGATTCTTTCGGGTGAAATTTAAAGGATTCGAGCGTGTCGGAACCGGCAATGTATTGCGAAACCTGTTCGGGTTTTGTGCCGTCAATATTGGTTTTAACGTAATGCAGGACCGTTCCGGCGGCAATCTTTTTCTTTTCGTTAAAGCGGAATTTCGCGATGTCGGTCTGCGCTTCGGCAATTGATGTAAACAATAAGATGCCGGTTAAAACACTCGGAATGATCTTCATAATTCTAAACATCAACGAACATTTTCTATTTTAGTTTCGCCGAAAGCCGCTCGAAATTCGCTTTGGCGGTTTGCGCAAGCTGCGTTTCGCCGTGCGTTTCCGCCATTTTGTAGGCTTTCTCGTAGTTTTCCCGCGCCAGTTTGAGCGCGCCGCTTTTTTCGTAGGCTTCGGCTAAAGAATCGTAACAATTTGCCGCGTTCGGATAATTTTCGACGTTCTTTTTAAAAACCTCGATGGCTTCGGCGTATTTCTGAGCGCGCAGGAATTGATAACCGATTTGATTGAGCGTCGCTTCGGGAATTATGATCTTGTAGCCGAAACGGTCGGAAAGTCGTTTGTAATGACCTTCCAATTCCGCGATGCCGCCCGCCGGCGGCGGCGTCCAACCCGCGAAAATCTTTCGCAAACCCGCGTAATAAACGGGCAAAACGACCGAGCCGTGATTTTCGTCCCTGAATTCGCGGAACTCGTATTCGAAATCTTTCGGCTTGATCTTTTTCAGCAGACTTTGAAACGCATTGAACCCGCCGATATATTGCGGCTCGTCGCCGATGCCGAGAAACATCGTTTTTTTCCATTCTTTATTTTGTTTGAAAAGCTCTTCGGCGCGCCTGATCGTGAAATTATCGGCGTAACCCAAAACCGGACTCGCGGCGATGTAGGCATTAAACAGATCGGGACGCGCCGTGAATGTATAAACGGCAAACAATCCGCCGAGGCTGTGTCCCGCGAAAATACGAAACGGCTGCGTGCGGTAGTTTTTTTCAACGAGCGGTATAACTTCCGATTCGATAAACTGCAAAAAGCGCGCGCCGCCGCCGACCTGTCCGCCCTTGCCGTCGTCAACCGGCGTCAGGTCGCGCGAACGGTTTATATTTTGAATGCCGACGAGAATCATTTCGGGCATCGTTCCGGCCCACGCCTGCTGTTCGATAATTCCCGCCATCATCGAATTTTGCGGCGCGTGCGCGTCAAGCATATAAACGACCGGAAATTTTTCGTTCGTCCGCGCATAATTTGCCGGAACGCGCACCAGAACGGAGCGTTCTTCGCCCAAAACCTGCGAATTTATCTTGTATTGCGTATGCACGACGCTGGCGATTTGGGGATTTTGACCGTAAATGACGAAGGAAAAACAAAAAAGAACAAGAAACGTTGATAATAAAATTATTCTCGGCATATTTTTATTGATTCATAAGTTCTGCGATTCGTTGCAGCAGCGAAAAACTTCGTGTAAATCCCGGCAATTTGTGGTATTTTTTTTACGTCCGTTTCAAATATAAAGTTCAGAAATTTATGAATAAAAAGTCTCTTCTATACGTTATCCTTGTGCTTCTCGCAGCATTCGCTTTCTCGGCTTTGGCTTTGCATTACCGCAACATGTCGGTCAGTTATGCCGCCGTCTCGCGCACCGCCGGGCTTCCGTTCAAATATTCGGCGGACAGCGTTTTAGCGCCCAAACCGGAAGCGGAACAAGCGGGAATTAAAGCCGGCGATAAAATCGAGGCGATCAACGGCAGAAAAATGGAAGGAACAGGCGTTCTTGTCGAAGAAATCGGAAAGATGACGATCGACCAGCCCGTCAGACTTTCGATGCAGAGAAAAACGGCGGACGGGCAGATCGAAAATTATGAAACGAGCGTTTTTCCCGTCAAGATCGAAAAGGGTTTTAACTTTTACAGCCAAATGGTCGTCGGTCTGCTTTTTTCGTATATTTTGCCGACATTTTGTATTCTGCTCGGGTTTTGGGTGGTTTTTGTGCGACCGCAGGATGCTTTGGCGTGGATTTTATTGTTCGTTTTGCTCGGGCTCAGTGCGGTTAGTCTGGAAATGTATACGAGCGACACGTTTATCGGGGTCTATCAGGACATATTTTTTTCGGGGTGGGCGTTGTCGATGCTGCTTTTCGGGATTTATTTTCCCGAACGATGGAGCATTGACCGCAAAGTACCGTGGCTGAAATGGTTTTTTATCGTTCCGCTTTCGTTCCAGATCCTGATTACGATCTTAAATGTGATTAAAGTAAATCTCGGCGTCGATTTGCTCGGTTTTATGCGACCTGTGCTGAATTTTTACGGCGAAATCGGATTTGTTATCAATATGATTGCCATCGGGTTGTTTTTTGCCGCGCTCGGGCATAAATCCGGAACACTCGAAAACAAAAATGCGCGAAGGCGTTTGGCACTGATGCTTTACGGCACGAGTTTGGCAATCACGCCGAGCTTTTTGATTATTCTTTACCGCGTATTCAGCGGCGGAAAAGGCTCGTTTTTCGACATTGTGCCGTTTGGGGTCGCGCTTTTCGCTTTGCTGGCGATGCTTTTTTTCCCTTTGACGATGGCTTACGTGATCGTCGTTCAACGGGCGATGGATGTGAGCGTCGTCGTGCGCCAGGGGTTGCAGTACGCGCTCGCGCGAAACGGCGTGAAAATTTTGCAGTTTGTTTTACTGATTACCGTAATTATAGGCGTAATCTGGATCTTTCGCAGCGACCGGTTCGGTTTTGCCGAACAGATCGGTTTTGTCGCCGCCGGATTTGCGTTGATTCCGCTGATCGATTACGCGGCGAAAAACTTACGCGTCTGGATCGACCGCAAATTTTTCCGCGAAGCTTATAATGCCGAGCAGATTTTGTCGGAATTGAGCGAAGATGTCCGCACGATGGTCGAAACAAAACCGCTTCTTGAAACCGTTTCGACGCGCATTTCCGAATCTCTGCACGTTCCGCAAATTGCGCTTTTGTTGAAAAAAGGAAACGGTTTTCAGCCCGCTTACGCGCTCGGTTACGATGTTGCGCCGATCATTGAATTTTCCGAAGGCGACAAAACGCTTGAAAAATTGAAGAAAAACGAACCTTTGACAATCTATCAGGACGACGAAGAATCCTGGGTGAACGAAGAAATTCAAACCGAAGAACGCGCGAAACTGCAAACGCTCAATTCGCAGCTTCTTTTACCGATCGGCGCGAAAAACGGACTTTCGGGCGTGATTAGTTTGAGTCCGAAACGCTCGGAAGAACCGTATTCGCCGAACGATCTCAGGCTTTTGAAATCGGTTGCCGCGCAGACCGGTCTGGCGCTCGAAAATTCGCGCCTGACCGAAGCGATCGCGCACGAAGCCGCGCAAAAAGAGCGTCTCAACCGCGAGCTCGAAATTGCCCGCGAAGTGCAGGAAAGGCTTTTTCCGCAGGAACTGCCGCCGACCGAAGGTTTGGATTATATCGGCGCGTGTCGTCCGGCGCTCGGCGTCGGCGGCGATTATTACGATTTTCTCGAATTGCCCGAAGGCGCATTTGGCATCGCGATCGGCGACGTTTCGGGCAAAGGCATCGGCGCGTCTCTGATGATGGCAAGTTTGCAAGCATCTTTGCGCGGGCAGGCGATTCATTGCGGAAGCGACTTGGCGGCGCTCATGAAGCACGTCAACACGCTCGTCTATGAAGCCTCGACCGCCAACCGTTACGCGACGTTTTTTTACGCGCAGCTCAATCTAAAAACGCGCAAGCTGATCTACGTCAATGCCGGACATAATCCGCCGTTCGTGCTTCATAAAAACGGCGCGGTCTCGCGTCTTGAAGAAGGCGGCGCGGTCGTCGGAATGCTGCCGACGATGTTCATTAATTACACGCAGGGCGAAATTCAGCTCGAACAAGGCGATTTGCTCGTCGGCTACACGGACGGAATTTCGGAAGCGATGAATCCGGCGGAAGAAGAATGGAGCGAAGACGCGATGCTCGAAGAGCTCAAAGCCGTTTACGATAAACCGAGCGAAGAAATTTTAACCTATATCGTCGCCTGTGCCGACAAATTTGCCGACGGCGCGAAACAGCACGACGATATGACGATGATTATCGTCAAAATAGTGTAAAAAACAGTGGAAAGTGGAAAGTGGAAAATATAAGGGTGTTTAATTTTCCACTTTCCACTTTCCATTTTCCATTTTCCGTTTTCTTTCATTTTTATGATAATTTACGAAATAACCGCGACGGTTCGCGCCGATCTGATCGAAAAATACGAAAAATATATGCGCGAAACTCATATTCCTGATTTGTTGGCGACAAACTATTTCAGCAGTGCGAAATTTACGCGCTCCGGCGAAAATCGCTATCGAATCCAATATGAAGCCTATGACCAGAAATCTTTGGACGCATATCTGGAAACCGAAGCCGCGCGGCTTCGCGCCGATTTTCTCGCGCATTTTTCCGAAGGCATCGAGCTGGCGCGCGAAAATTGGGAAGTTTTGCATGTTTGGAATAACGATTAGCAGAAATTCAAATCAAAAAAGCGTGCGTCGAAAGAAATTTTCAACGCACGCTTTGTATTTATTTTAACTTCGGCTAATTGTCAAAAACCAGTTCAAGCTCGTCTTCACAAAAATCGAATTTGGCGGGTTCCGATTCAGTGCCGTCAGCGTAAACAGCTTTGAAATACTGGATACAACTTTGGTTATTGGTTGATTTATCCCAAACGAGAGTGACCGTTGCGCCCGGCGCAATGCCTTTGCCGATGTCAAAATAGCCGTATTTTTTTCCGGCTTCCGCAACCAGAAGTTTCTTGATCGTGCTGTCGGTATTGTTCGTTACCTTAAACGAATATTCGTCCGATGATTGAGCATTTACCGCTGTAAAACTCAATATAATAAAAGCAAAGCTGAGCAGAGCAGTTTTGAAAAACTTGCTTTGAAAGTTCATTAAATTTTTCTCCGTTAATTTTAATATTTGCAGGGTGCGTTTGATTAACGCTTGTTGGATTATACGGAACCGGCGCGCTTTCTACAATAAAAAAACACCGTATCTGAAATTATTTTCGCGTGTAATTTAAGAAAAGATAGAAATTAGGTGATTTGCCGGGTAACTCGGGCAGAAGAATCGCCTTAGAAAAAGTGTATGAAAATCGTTCAAAACTGCGTTTTGTTACGATACGAATATCTGCCGCTTTTTGAAGATAACCCAACAAATATCAGCAGTTATTGAAGTTTTGCCGTCTGGCACGGGCATTGCCAAGTTATAAACTGAAAATATCGAAACTATTTTTAAGGAGAAAAGAATATGGCAAAAGATGTTATAACGGTTGACGGCGAGGATAGGGTGGTCAGGGAAGACACGGCACGGTCGTATCGCGGAACGATTTGGGCTTTATTGAGCGTTCTGGCATTTATCATTATCGCGGCAATACTATTTTTAAGCGGACTGATCGGCGGTGCGGCGGACGGCGGTATGCAAACCCCTTCGCAGATCGAACAGAAAAGACAATAAATTTGACGGCTTGATTTTCACCCCAGCATCGCGTTTTTTTCCCTGAAAGACGCGATTTTTCTTTTTGTATTACAATTTAAAAATGTTGATTTTAGGCATTGAAAGTTCGTGCGACGAAACGGCGGCGGCGGTTGTCCGTGACGGCAGAGAAATTTTATCGTCGGTCATTTCATCGCAAATCGAACTGCACCGTCCGTTCGGCGGAGTTTTCCCCGATCTCGCGGCGCGCGAACATCTGGAAAAGATCGAGCCGGTCGTCAAGGAATCGTTGGAAAAGGCAAACGTTACTTTTCAGGATATTGATGCCATCGCCGTCACGCAAGGTCCGGGACTGATCGGCTCGCTGCTCGACGGCGTCAGTTATGCAAAGGCTTTGGCGTGGGGGTTAGGAGTTCCGTTCGTCGGCGTGAATCATATCGAAGGACACGTTTATTCGATCGTTTTTGAAAATCCATCGGTCGAATATCCCGCGCTCGCTTTGATCGTTTCGGGCGGACACACGAATCTTTTTTACATTCCCGAAGAAGGTAAATACAAAATCGTTTCGCGCACCCGCGACGACGCGGCGGGCGAAGCGTTTGATAAGGTCGGCAAAATGCTCGGTTTGAGTTATCCGGGCGGACCGGTGATCGAGAAATTGGCACGGACAGGCGACGCGGCAAAGATAAAATTCCCGATTGCGAAAATTTCCGACGGGCGACCGGATTTCAGTTTTAGCGGTTTGAAGACTGCCGTTTCGCGCTACATTCGCGAGAACAGCATTATTCCGGCAGAGGAAAACGAAACGCCGAACCAGGCGATCAAAGACATCGCGGCGAGCTTTCAGGCGACGGTCGTTAAAAGTCTGATGACGAATGTCGAAAAACTCGCGGAAAAGCTTCAGCCGAAAACTTTGATCGTCGCGGGCGGCGTCGCGTGTAATCTCGCGCTGCGCGAAGCGGCTGAAAAATTCGGCGAAAAAATGGGTCTGCCGGTTTATTTCCCATCGAAACATCTTTCGACCGACAACGCCGCGATGATCGCGGCGGCGGGTTATTTTCACCTGAAACAAGGCGAAAAATCGGATTTGCAAATGACGGCGGACGTGACGCTCAGGCTTCAGAATTTCGAGAACGAAGACGCGGATCTGAAAAGGAAAAAGGTTCGCTATCGGCTGTAGATTCAAGGTTTAAGATTCAGGATTCAGGATTCAGGATTCAAGATTTAGGATTCAAGATTTGAGATTTCAAATTTTGAATCCTGAATCCTGAATCTTAAATTAGATTTATCTTGCTTTTACCTTTGCCGAATCGTTACAATTTAAACATTCTTTAGCAAGCTTTTTCGGGCAGGAAAAGAAATGAAAATCAGATTTATTATTGCTTTGGCGATCGTTCTTTCAGCCATCGTCTCGGGTTTTTCGTCTAATTTTCAAACGGCGGAAAGCGCGGGTTGGGTAAATTTCAATTCAAAATGCGCGATTGCCTCTTTTCAAACGGCTTACAGCCAATCGAAAGCCGTTTTCGTCGGCGAAGTCGTCGGCGAAGAAAAAAACGGCGATACGCGCACGTTTGATTTCAAGATTGAAAAGTATTGGAAGGGCAAAAACGCGAAAAATATCAAAATTGACGTTTATGAAACTTCGCGTTATCAGGCTTTCTTTAAGAAAGGCGAGAAATATTTGATCTATGCAGCTGCCGATGAAGACGGCAAACTTCGCGTCGGCAGGTGTTCGCGAAGCCGCGATCTCGAAAATGCCGAAGAAGATCTACAAAAACTCGGCAAGGGACGAGAGCCGCGTTAATTATTTTTATTGGGGGGAAATAAATGAGGAAATTTGGGGTAGGTTTATTTTTGGTTTTATTAACTCTGGTGATAAACGTTTTTGGGCAGGGCGTTCCTGCTCCTTTGACAATTAGAATCCAGCCATTTATCACCGGCTTGAGTTTGCCGGTTCACGTGACGAATGCGAAAGACGGCACAAATCGTATCTTTATCGTTCAGCAGCGCGGCATCATCAAGGTCGTGCAGCCCGGCACGAACACGGCGACGGACTTTTTGAACGTTTCCGGGGTTGTCAGCAATTCGGGCAACGAGCGCGGGCTTCTCGGACTCGCTTTTCATCCGCAATACGCGGCTAACCGGCGCTTTTTTATCTATTACACACGCCAGACGGACGGCGCGATCGAGATTGCCGAATATGAAACTAACGTCAGCAATCCGAATCAGGCAAATCCGACCGCCATCAGAACGATTCTGACGATTCCGCATCCGATTTCCAATCATAATGGCGGAACGATCCTGTTCGGACCGGACGGTTTTTTGTATGCGGGAACGGGCGACGGCGGCGGCGGCAACGATTCGAGCAACAACGCGCAAAATATCAACTCCCTGCTCGGCAAAATTCTGCGCATCGATATAAACACGCCGGTCGGTCAGGTTCCGGCTTATAACATTCCGCCGACGAATCCGTATGCCGGCGCAACCCCGGGCGCCGACGAAATTTACGCGATCGGGATGCGGAATCCGTATCGTTTTTCGTTCGACCGCGGCGGCACGAATCAGCTCTGGGTCGGCGATGTCGGTCAGGACGCGATCGAAGAGGTTGATACGATCGTGCTTGGCGGAAATTACGGCTGGCGTGTCTATGAAGGAAATCAATGCACAAATAATGATCCCGGACTTTGCATACCGACGAATTATCTGCCGCCGGTTTTTCAATACACCAGTGCTTCGCCCAACCCGCGCTGTTCGGTAACGGGCGGTTATGTCTATCGCGGAACGCAAAACACCTTGCCGCCGGGTTCGTATATTTACGCCGATTACTGCACGGGAGAAATTCTTCTCTGGAATAACAACGCGCAAACGCTCCTGCTCGATACATCGCGGACGATCTCATCTTTCGGCGAGGACGAAAGCGGTGAAATTTATATCTCCGGTTTGGCAAGCGGAACGGTCGAGAAGGTTGTCCGCGCCCGCGCTTCGGCGGATTTCGACGGCGATTTCAAAACGGATGTTTCCGTTTTTCGACCGACGGAAGGCGTCTGGTATATCAATCACAGTTCAAATAATACGTTTCGGATTCAAGGTTTCGGCGCCAACGGCGATATTCCGACGCCTGAAGATTATGATGGCGACAACATTACCGACATCGGGGTTTTTAGACCTTCGACGGGCGAATGGTTTCATTTTCTGAGCAGCAGCAACACGGTCGGAATCATTCACTTCGGCGCGAGCGGCGATGTACCCGCCGCCGGCGATTATGACGGCGATGCCAAAGCCGATTTTGCGGTCTTTCGTCCATCGGAAGGCAATTGGTATCGTTCGAATTCATCAAACGGCGCGGCGGTCATCCAGCAATTCGGTTTAACCGGCGACATTCCGACACCGGGCGATTATGACGGCGACGGAAAATATGATGTTGCCGTTTTCCGACCGTCGAACGGTTTTTGGTATCGCTTAAACAGTTCGAATAATGGTTTCAGCTCGGTTGGTTTCGGCGCTAACGGCGACGTTCCGGCGCAGGGCGATTTCGACGGCGATTTCAAAACCGACCAAGCCATTTTCCGCAACGGTGCCTGGTATGTTTTGCTAAGCTCAAATCTCAGCGTTCAGATAACGAACTGGGGATTAGCCGGCGATGTTCCGGTGGTCGGCGATTACGACGGCGACGGCAAAGACGACATCGGAGTTTTCCGACCTTCGACAGGCGTTTGGTATGTCATCCGCAGTTCGAACAGCTCGTTTTTGATTACACAATTCGGGCTCAACGGCGATTTAGCCGCCCCGAAATACGACGCGCCGTAAAACAATGACGAATTTCAAATTACGAATTACGAATGATTAAAACCTTGTATTTAATTCGTAATTCGTAATTGATAATTCGTCATTGGTTCAGATCGCGCGGGCAATGGTTAGCACATAAACCTTGTCCGCGCCTTTTTTCTTTAAGGCTTTGGCGCAGGTTGAAGTCGTCGCGCCGGAGGTGAAAACGTCGTCAACGAGCAGAATTTTTTCGCCTTTGACGAGTTTCGGGCGCGTTACTTCAAAAGCGTTTTCGACCGTTAATTCGCGGGCGCGCCAGTCCATCGCGGCGCGATGCATCGGCGTATGCACTTTCCTCGCAAGGCTTTGTTTGTCGATTTTCAGAACAGTTTTTTTCGATAAAATCTCCGCTAAAACTTGCGCCTGATTAAACCCTCGTTCCAAAAAACGCTTTTTTGAAAGCGGCACGGGAATTATCACGCTCGAATCCTGAAAAGGCGAGTTTTCAAAAGCTGAAATAAAAAGATTTTTTAGAGTTCTGGCGACAAAAGGCTCGTGTTTGAGATGCAGAATCGAAGCGGCAAGCGCGTTTTCGTAAATTCCGACCGAGCGGGCAGTATCATAAAAATGCTCGTCGCAAACGCGGCAGAAGGTTTGAAAATTTGAGGGTTTTTCCTGTAAAAAAGCGGAGCATTTCGCGCAGAGAGTTTCATTGTCTGAAAAGATGCGCGTTTTCTCCCAGCATTTCCGGCAAACTACGCCGTCCGCGCTAATTTCGACGGAATTACTGCAAACCTGGCAGATTTGGGGATATGCGAGAGTTAAGAGGGAATCGTAAATTTTCTGAAGCATTAGCAGTTAATTGTTAATGATAAATTGTTAATTGTTAATATAATTAATCAATTCGATTAACGATTAACGATTAACAATTAACAATTAGCAATTTAATCTTCTTCCAACAAGCCTTTTTCGACAAGCTCCTGGCAATCCAAACAATAGCGTGCCCAGGGAATTGCGTCGAGCCGCTTCGGTTTGATTTCTTTTTCGCAGTTCTGGCACGTGCCGTATTCTTCATCGTCGATGCGTTCCAGCGCTTCGTTGATCAAAATCAATTGACGGCTGTCGTTTTCGGAAACCGCCAGCATCACGTTTTTGGAATAGTTTCTGACCGCTAAATCAACCGGGTCGGGAGTTTCGGAATCGTCAACCGAAAGATCGTTTTCTTTCAGTTTTTTCAATAGATTTTCGCGCTCGGCGATTAATTTTTCTTTAATGTCTTTCAAATTCACTTCACTCATTTTTGATATGGAAACCCTTTTATAATTGTAAATGCCCGATAAAGTTGTTCCAACATTACAACACGCGCCATTTCGTGCGTAAAGGTTAGAAACGACAAGGATAAACTATTATCTGCCCTTTCGACAACCTCAGACGCGACACCTTCCGCGCCGCCGATGATAAAAGTTACTTCTTTTAATCCGCGATTCTGCCAATTTTCCAGATTGGCGGCTAAATCGTGCGAAGAAATCGAGCGTCCCTTCACGTCCAATAAACAGACGAATGTGCTTTGATTCAGCTTATCTAAAATTAGTTTGCCCTCTATTTCCTTGCCCGCGTCTTTCAACTCGACAATTTCGCACCGCACAAAATGCGAAAGGCGTGCAAAATATTCCTCCTGCAGCGCCCGCCAGTTTTTATCTTTTGTTTTGCCGATCCAGACAAAGCGGAATTTCATTTGGTTTCCTGTTGTTTTTCGATAAGGCTGACCAAAACTTTATCAATGCGTCTGCCGTCCATATCGACAATCTCAAGCCGCAAATTGTCGATCTCGAACGATTCGGCGACTGACGGAAAGTGGCGGAGTTTAGCCAAAATCAAACCGGCAAGCGTTTGATAGTCGCCGTCTTCACCCAATTCAACCGCAAAAAAATCCCTGAACTCATCGATCGGCAACATGGCATCGATCAGATACGAACCGTCGTCGCGCCGCACGATCAAAGAATCTTCGGTATTCATCTGTGCGGCTTCGCCCGCGATCGCTTCGAGAAAATCATTGGTTGTCACCAGTCCTTCGATCGTCCCGTATTCGTCAATTATCAAAGCCAGATGCGTCCGGGCGGTTTTGAACATTTCCAAAACCTGAAATGCCGAGCTCGTTTCCGGCACGAACAGAGGTTCGCGGATAAACGCGTCGAGCGAAACGGTCGGATCTCTTAATTTTGCCGCCAGATATTCTTTGGCTTTGAGCGTTCCGATGACATTGTCGATTGAATTATGGCAGACGGGAAAACGGGAATATTCGCAGGCGGCAATTTTCTGCAAAGTTTCTGCTTCGGGCGCATTTATATCGAGCCAGAAAATATCGGGGCGCGGTGTCATTAACGCGCTCACGCGGCGGTCGCCGAGACGAAAAACCCGCCCCACCAAATTCTGTTCGGTTTCTTCGAAAACTCCGGCTTGCGTGCCTTGTTCGATGAGAATCTTGATTTCTTCTTCGGTCACGGGCGGGTCGTCCGAAGGTCGCAGGCGCAGAACTTTAAAAACGACGGTTGTCGAAAAACCGAGCAGGGTGACAAACGGCGTTGCCAGCCACGAAAGAAAACGCATCGGACGGGCAATCAGCACGGCAATTCGTTCGGCATTGCTCAAAGCCAGTCTTTTCGGAACAAGCTCGCCGATCACGAGCGAAAGATAAGTAATCGCGGTGACAACGATTATCAATCCGATCGCTTCGCCATAACCGTTGAGCGCCGGAATTTGGTCGATTTGTAAGGCGATTTGTTCGGCAATCGTCGCGCCGCCGAAAGCCCCGGCAAGAATTCCGATCAGCGTAATACCGATTTGCACTGTCGAAAGAAGGCGATCGGGAGTGTTTGCTAATTCCAAAGCGACCCGTGCTGTTTCATCGCCGTTATCCGCAAATTGCTGAAGTCTGATTTTTCGCGCCGAAACAATTGCCATTTCCGACATTGCAAAAATGCCGTTTGCAAAAATCAGCAACAAAATCAACAGAACTTCAAAGATGATGACATTCATAAAGCAACCTGACTTTAAGATTTTAAAGCATCTCGGTGAAGTTACATAATTTGCGAGATCGAAAAGTCACTTTTCAAAAACTCGAAAATTCGGAGTGAGCGAAAGTTTGCGCGGATTTGGGTTCGATCAGGATGATTTTGACAATTTTCATCAGGCAAAAACCTGTGTTCTGTTCGTGGAAAAATCGTGCGTTTTCATTAGTTCTGAAATTTTCGCCGCAATCTTTTGTCCGCCCTTGCCCGATGGCTCGATTTCGTTGGCGTAATCGGTTTTTTCACTGCAAATAAGCCGCAGATCCAGAAAGGGAAGTCCGAACGAGATCGCCTGTCGAATAATGACGTCGTTAAAGGCGCTCAAAGCCGCCGTCGCGATTTTCTGCATGAACGGATCGGGAAAATTGGGATAATAGATCGTGCAAACGGCAGTCGGTAAATTTCGGCTCAAAACGGTTTTGAGCATTTCCCGGTAATGAAATTCAAAATCGCCGGTACGATTCGACAAAGCATCGAAAACTTCCGCTGCCGAATTTGCCGGCAAACCCAGAATATCGGCGTTCATGATCGCATTGTTTCCGCCGGCGCTGATAAAAAGATGCGTTGAATCGGGCGGAATTTTGAGAATCTTTCCGCTCACCTGTTCAACCACGTCTCCGTCAACCGCACATGATGTTGCCTGCCAATCTTGCGGAATCATGGTTTGAAGATGCGAAACGACATCGGGCTCATTTCCAACGTAAGCCTTATTATCAAAAATCGAATCTCCAAGCAAAACAATGTGCGCCATAAATTATAATTCTTCCGGCAATTCAACCTTTTTCGCATCGCGCCACAATCTTTCCAAATCGTAGAATTCACGCGCTTTTTGCTCGAAAATATGGACGATAAAATCGCCGTAATCCATCAAAACCCATTCGGCGCTCGCATATCCTTCGGTGCGGACAGGCTTTGATTTCAATTGTTTTTTCAGTTGTTCCTCGATTTCGTCGGCGATCGCCTGCACCTGGCGCTGGTTTGCGCCGCTCGCAATAATAAAAAATTCCGTGAAGCTGGCAATTTCGCGCAGATCGAGCCCGACCAGCGCAAACGCTTTTTTCTCGCTCGCCGAGTGCAGCGCAAGTTTGACGGTTTCGTCGAGTTCGGCGAAAGGCGTCGAGCTTTGTTCAATCTCAACCGAAACGCTTTCGCGCTGTAAAGTTTTTTCCTGTGTTTGTTCCATCATTTATAAAGTTCGTATTTTTCGATGTATTTTGCAACCGCCTGCGGTACATCTTCGTGCCATTCGCGCGCATTTTCCTTAATTTTCTGCCGGATTTCCGTTGCTGAAACATCAATCTGCACCGAATCGGTGATATAGATTTCGGATTTTGGATTTCGGATTTCGGATTGATTGGCGGTTTCCGTGTTCCTTAAATCCACAATTCTTTCGCGAATTTCATCCGTCACATGTGCGAAACCGATCTCGTAATCGGGACGCGTGACGACGATTATGTTGACGAGCGTCAAAACCTTTTCCCATTCGCGCCACGTTGTAATTTCCTGCCACGAATCGGCGCCCATCACGAAAAAAATCTGCGTACCGGTCAATTCATTTTTCAAACGCGTTAAAGTTTCGACCGAATAAGGACGTTCCGGCACATCGAGTTCCATTTTTGAAATCTTGATTCGCGGTTCGTCAATGGTCGCCAGCGCCAGCATCGCAAAGCGGTGAAACGCCGATGTCGGTTTTTTGTCTTTTTTATGCGGCGCGTGAAAAGCCGGAATAAAAACAAATTCGTCCAGCTCGAAAACTTCGACCAATACGCGCGCAATCGTCAAATGACCGTTGTGAAGCGGGTCGAACGAGCCGCCGTAAAATGCGATTCGTTTCATTTTTCTTCCGGGGTTTGGAAAAAGAGCTCTTCGTTTTCATTCCACAAAGAGTAATTTATATACAAGCCGACAATTGAGAAAACAACCAGACGAAGCAAAATTTTGGTAACGAACCTATCTGATTCGTGCAGATATTTTGGCGTCTCGTTAAAGAAAAACTCAAAACCATAATCAACCAGAGTGGATATAACTGTTCCGCCCAAACCATAACTAAAAATACCGCCTAAAATAAAGCGTAATTGTCCTTTTTGGCGTGCCTTCTTCCACTTGTCCTTTCGTTCAGTATTCATCTTTCTAAAAGCGTCCGGAAATGGTCGCAGACTTCGAGTAAAATTTCGTCGGGACAATGCGGGTCTTCGACGAAAAACCAGTAATCGCCCAATTGGTTATTGATCGAAAATTTATGACCGCGAAATTCAAAATCGAGCCACATTTCCAAAACGCCGTCCGTGATAAATTCGGTGATTTCAGCATCTTCGAGCTGTTCGGCGTGATCGGCAATTTCATCAAAAAAGACGGCTTCCGGCATATCGGCAAAATGCCTTGAGCCGTCGTTCATCCGCATCTCGAATAAATCTCTAATCATCCGCTTGTTCACTCAAATCAATTTCTGTTTTTTTTATTTCCGCCTCGATCTCTTTTATTTCCGCCAGCTTTTTGGCAACCGCCGAAACAAGTTCTTTTGTTCCGAGATTCGTCACCGCCGAAATTTCAAGAAAATCCTTGCCGTCTTGTTTGGCACGTTCGCGCAAAATCTCCAAACGCTCAGGTTCATCCAAAGCGTCGAGTTTGGTGGCGACAATGATCTGCGGGCGATCCGCCAAATCCTGATTATAATTCGCCAGCTCACGATTAATTATCTCGTAATCTTCGACCGGATTTCTTTCCGAAAGCGAAGAAACATCAACCAGATGGAGCATCAGTTTCGTGCGCTCGACGTGGCGCAAAAACCGGTCGCCGAGTCCCGCGCCTTCCGATGCGCCTTCGATCAAACCCGGAATATCGGCAACGACAAAAGTATTAAAATCGCCCAGGTCAACCACGCCGAGATTCGGCTCAAGCGTCGTGAACGGGTAATCGGCAATCTTCGGTTTCGCGGCGGAAATGACCGAAATCAAAGTTGATTTTCCCGCATTCGGAAAACCGACCAGACCGACGTCGGCGATTAATTTCAGTTCAAGCTGTAATTCCTTTTCTTCGCCCGGTCGCCCGGTGTAATGAAATTTCGGCGCACGGCGCGTCGGTGTCGCAAAATGCTGATTGCCCCAACCGCCTTTGCCGCCTTTTGCCGCCAGAAAACGCTGTCCGGCTTCGGTAAAATCGAAAACAAGATCACCCGATTCGACATCGAAAACCTGTGTTCCGACCGGAACCTGAACGGTTGTATCCTCGCCGTCTTTGCCGTGCCGGTTCGAGCCTTCGCCGTGTTTTCCGCGTTCGCCTTTGTGTTCGGGATTATAGCGCAGGTGAAGCAGGGTATTTAAGCCTTCGGTCGCTTCGAGCCAGACGCTTCCGCCGATTCCGCCGTCGCCGCCCGAAGGTCCGCCGCGCGGAACAAATTTTTCGCGCCGAAAAGCCGTGACGCCGTTTCCGCCGTCGCCCGCTTTGATTTTAATTTTTACGCGGTCAATAAACATAGGTTTTAATTGTAAGGTTTAAAAAAAGGGTTGGCAAAATGCGGAATCAGTCTAAAGACCAAACAAAAAAAACTAGGAGCTGCCTTGATTTCTCAACGCAGCTCCTAATTTTTGCCTTAACTTTTAGGAATGCCGAAGCATTCTTTACTTTTAAGGTTGGCAATTTTCAGATGTACACCCTACTCATTGCCGATTTTTTGTATCCCGAAAAGACTCGCGGCGAGCGCATTTCCGGTCAGCACACAAAATGTTTTCGCATTTTACTGTTTTCACATCTTGCTGTGTTTCTCTCGAAACACTGTGCCGATAGGTTTTTGTTGGGGTGGCTTTTCCTCCACCGCCGGTTACGTTCCCGGCAACGAGGCTCATTTTGCAATGAGCGACTTCTGCTCCTTCCTGGTGGTTCCTTGCCAAAAAGTGTTGTTCGTTTTTATCCGAACAACCCGAAAAAGTTTTTCAACCTTTTCTTGAGCAAAGCCTTTCGGCTTCGATTCAAGGCGTAATAGCAACTAATTTCCGTCTTTCGTTGCTCTCAAACAATGCGTCACCGCTCTGCCTGCCTCTCCTTGTACCGGTCAAACGCCCGTAAGCATTTTTGACTTGTAGATGGATTTTACACCTGTTTCTTCGCTTGTCAAGTAGAAAATACTTTAGGTTTTGCGATTATTTTACAGGTGATTTTTGCCGAATCTGTGGAAAACTTTCCGGATATCCTGTGGAAAACTCTGTGGAAAACTTTGCAAATATATTTTGCTCAAAATTTAAAGATTTCGGCGATTCAGACAAAAAACAGCAAGGCTTGTGTAAAACTCTCAAAAGTTGCTCGAAAAAAAAATTCAAGTGTTGTGTGAATTTAATCATAAACTGTCACTGATTAAGCATAAGTTGTCACTGATTTAACCATAATCTGTCACTGTGAAAATCTTCACTAAGATAAAATGGGAAAATTTATTGAGATGAGATTGATTTATTCAGAATCGTAATTGAGAGTATGAACGGCATTATTTTCTAAATTATCTAGACCTTTATTATAAATCATCAAAGTTTCGACCGATTTATGTTTACTCATATTTAGAATTGAAGTGATCGGCGCACTTTGTTGAAAAGCTTTTGTGATTGCCGTCCGCCGGAGATCATGAGGTGACAATTTTCCAAGTCCCGCTGATTTCCCGCGCGTTTTGACAATATGCCAAATATGCCGGGTTGTTAGCGGTGCGCTCACGCCGAAATTTCTTCTGGAAATATCAGCTTGAAAGATGTAAGCATTTTCACCACCGGTTTTTGTATCACGGCGATTTATCCGATCAGATTCTAAATATTCATCTATCATCTGTTTGACATCGAGCGGAAGCGGTTGCCGTTCCTTGCGTCCGCCTTTCGACCGATAATCTATAACCCAGTGCCGACCATCTTTTTTAATGTCAGAAACTTTTAAATGACATATTTCCGAAACTCGCAAACTCAGACGGAGAATTGAGTATACGATTGCCAGATCACGCAAATCCGTCGGATTATCGCGATTGATTGTGTAAAGCAGGTATCGAACTTCTTTTACTGTTAGAGCTTTCCCTTTAGGACTTTGCAACGGTTTTTCTGGGCGAGGAACTAGTCTCGTCGTAGCCGGATTTCGATTGATGATTCCGTAATCACGGAAGTATTCAAAAAGAGCACTCAAAGTTGCGAGTTTCGTTGAGATTGTATGTGGGGCAAACTCTCTCTTTTCAAGAGATTCACGCCACGCCAAAACATCTTCGACCCGAACTTCGGTTGCATCTTTTTTGCCAGAAAACAAAATAAACTGTTGTAAATTAGAAAGGTAGTTCTTTCTTGTAAGATCGGAGTTCGACTTATTAATAAATTGCGCGGCAATTCGACCGTTCAAACGAGTATCAAATTCTCCGTCGGGCGTTAAAATCTCTGATTCCGGGACGCGAATGACTGATATTTTGTTCATTTATCTATTCAACCTCAATAAAATAAAGGGTTTTATTAAAATTCTCTCGAAATTTTAAGTGTTTTGGGAAAAAAGTATATCATAAAACCAAAATTTTATGATATGCCGCTGATGATTTATGAAAAAAATATTTATCTTGTTCAAAAGATTATATTTACCGAGCCGTGCCACATTTTTGTGTAAATCTTCACATTGTTTGCTAAATTTTTAATATCTATTGAGAAATGTGTCATCAAAGCTGAAATTTATTTGATAAACAAATGCACTTTTCATTACTAGAAGCAACCCACCAAATATCAACATCTCTAACCCGAATTTCCGTTTTTATCATGTCTTAAACAGCGCGCCCAACCGCCTATTCAAAGGATAATAAATTTAAGCTATTTGCAATTTCTGAATCCATATAACGAAAGTTTTGAGGAACAGAAAAGTTGTCAATTTGTTCGCGAATTTTATTGAGCGGAATAGGTTCAGGGTATTTTATTACTTGCTTTATGAAAATGCCGTATCCTGTATTTATTCCGTTGTAATATGTGTCGAATTGTTCTCTCGTTATTCCAGCCGCGTCTTTAACCTGATTCCAAATTTCAATAGGATTATCTGCAATTATATGGTTTATCTGAAAAGCACCTATAATCGCTTTTATTGGAGTGGATACGTAAACTATAACCCATTGACTCCCTTCTACTTTGGGAAAAGTTCTCCTTAATTCAACCGTTTTTGCCCCTTCAAATATTTTATCTGCATATTGGGGCTGAATTGAAAGCAAAACATATTTTGTGTCATTGCTAGCCTGCATTTTTATTAATTATTACTCCTTTTTTATATATATCTATAAAAGCATTAGGTGGTATCGAAAACGGAGACATAACTTGAATTTTACTTTCATTTGCCTCCAAAATATTCTTCAAATCCGGATATTCAACTGGCTGATTAAATAATTCTGTACCGCTAAATTTAAGAGCCATTATTGAATTATTTATGTCGTTCTTGGCTAAATCATAAATTTCTTTCCAAGAATAAATACCAAGCCTTTTGAACATCTGGTATAAAACTTTGGGTTTATCTATAAAAACTTCCTCTAAGTATGAAGAGGCAGTAATTGCACCCGTACCTTGATATCCATTGATAGTCTTACCTTTACTAACATACCAAAGTAATCTGGCTGGTGCTCTTAAACCATTAGCATTTAAAGATGATCTGTAATAAATCTGTTCTTTTCTTAATGCCAAATCTGTTTTTGCTCCAAACAAATTTTGCTTAGCCAGATTTTCATCAAATAACTCCAAAGCCCATGCTGGTCTTATTGGAATTATGAAACAGGGCAAATAAGAATCTAAAATTTTTACTGGATATAAAGTTTTTTCTAAATCTAACAATGAGTTTGGTGTTAAGTCAAAATCGGGCTTTTCCAAAATATTAACCAAATCAAGAAGGAATTGTTGCTCGGAAGGTGCTTCGGTTGGCAACTTTCTTAATAAATTTGATAATTCTTGTTTGGAAAAAACACCAGACAGATTAAATTTTACCAAATGAGATTGATTAAAAAAGAACCCTTCTTCTAGTGATGATATTTCAATTTCATTAGTTATAAATTTATCCTCAATCCGCGTTGTTATTTTCCCCAATTTACAGGAATCTTGGATGGCTTTCAGCACCAAGTGCTTGATCAATGTTGTGGCAAGTGGATTTTTTCGAACCCTGAATAAGTTGATTTTCAAAGAATTCTTATCTGATTTATTATAAATAACTAATGCAAGCGGCTGATTATCTTCTCCAAGAACTTGAAAGCAGGAACATTCTTGTGGATTGGCAAGTGACCGATGGACCTGCGATTTCAATTCGTGTTTAATTTCGCTCTGCGAAAGAGAATGAAAAATCGAAAATAACGATTCGCTCTGCCCGCTCTTGATTGGAACCTGTTGCATAAAAGTTCCAGATAATCTCGAAGGCTGGTAGTCGGCTTCTCTCCGTAATTCGTCAAGTCCAGTAATTAAATCGGCAGGGCGTAAAATCTTCAATCCTAATTGAGTAAATATGTCAGACGACATTCCCAACAAAATTTCATCCCTTGTTACAAAATACTGTGCATCAGAACAAATAGCTTGCGTTAACTGTATAATGTCCGACTCGTCGCGAGAGTTTCTTTTATCTAATGGTTTGGGAAAAATTTTACTGACTATATCAAATGTCGCATCGAAACGGTCGCGGTCTAACTTCAAAAGTCTAAATTGACTAGCAAATTCTCTGGATTTTATTCTTATACATTTTTCTTCATTTCGGGTGATCTCATTGTAAATTTCTTCCACTAAGCAAATCTCAATAGAATCTTTTAACCAATCTGCTCTAAGCGCATTTGATTCGAAATATCCGTTTCGGGTATCGTCCTGAAGATCGTAAAAAACATTTGCGTCAGCTACCGCTATTAATCTTTCATTAAGCTCTTCAGATAAATCAATATCGAAGAGTGTTCGATGCCCATGACTATACCACCAATAAATTAGAGGTTCCCGTGTTTTTCCTCGTCCTTCTAATTCACCGATCGAAACGAAACCTAGTTTTCCCCAAACCTTGGATGCTTCGTATTCCAGCCGGCAGCGAAGGTCAATTCCTAATAGATTATCCGTATCATTCTTTAATTTATCTACTAAATACTTAGCAATTCCTGATTTTCTGTACGTTTTATCAATGCATAAATGAACTATTGACGCTTTACGCTTCGCGACACGAAAAAGCAGATAGCCCAGACAATTTTTCTGCTCGTCAAGAGCTATATATATCTGTCCCTTACGGGCATAATCATCAAATGCTCCTTCCGGCAAAAAACCAAGTGTACCTGCATTACTTTTCCCTAATTTTTTAACAACGGCTAAATAAGGGGAATCGAGGTTGGAAATAACTTCAATCGTCATTTTGTAATCTTTTGTTTACATCTTTAAATTTCGCTAATTTTATTAGGAATTTTCAATATTTGCAATGATTTTCTGTATTTATTAGAAATCACATATAATCTATGTGAATCAATAGTAGAAAGTAGAAAAAGCAGACAAGCAAAGAATGATAAGATTTTTTTGCTTATGAAAAACCAGGTCATTCAAATTTATTTA
>Ga0209574_10000104_pt1 | contig 23228 bp, 54 predicted proteins | sample AgamicMgMarz_FD_187168 | JGI IMG/M metagenome (GOLD analysis project Ga0209574, IMG submission 187168) | Agave microbial communities from Guanajuato, Mexico - Mg.Ma.rz (SPAdes) (version 2) | ecosystem: Host-associated > Plants > Phyllosphere > Phylloplane/Leaf | place: Guanajuato, Mexico... | reverse complement strand
GTGAAGCCAATAAGCTTTTCGTTGGCTGGGAGGACCAGGACATTGCCAAGGCGAGCATTGTCCCGGTTGTGCAGGTGGACGCGCCGGACTCGAACGCCCTTGCTGCGCTTGACGCGGTGCTGGCTCCGGCCGCTGTGGAGCAGGCTCCCAAGCCTGCCGCAAAGGCCCCTAGCACGGCGCGTAAGCCACGCAACTCGCGTGCCAAGGCCCAGGACACCACCAAGGTCCCTGCGGAGCCTGCCAAGGCTGCTGAGGTCAAGGCGTAGCCAATAGCTAGCTTGCATGCCGGTGCTCTAACCGGCATGCTTGCTAACCGTTGGAAACGAAAGGGAAAAGAAATGGCAATGCGAATCCGCGAGTGTGAGTGTGGCAACTTGACTGTAAACGCGGATAATGTGTGCGAGGAATGCCGAGACGAAACCTCGCACATGCCAGCCAATCGACGCAATGGCATTCAGCGTGCACACGCTTTCCGCGCGGGTGCCGAGGTCAACGATTACGATTACGTGGGAGCTAACTGAAAATGGCTAACGCTTGCACTGCCGAGATTCTGCCTGCTACCGATGGTGTGCCCGCGCAGTTTTGCGATGCGCCTTGCGCCGGGGATTATTGTGGTAAGCACGCCTATTTGGATGAATTCGGAATTGACTACGATTCCGAGGAATTCAAGGGTTATGCGGATTACGTCGGTGATCCGGATGCGGAATACGACCGCGTGGTCGACCGAGAATTGGACGTGTGAAATGTGTAGTTACGATGAATTCAGTCGCCGTTATTTCCCTGCGTTCTATTACGCAATGGGTAAATCAAACGATGACGTCTTTTTCGCTAAGGACTTCGGCGAGTATTTTGTAGATGCTTGTCGGGAAGCCGACAAAGTGCTTAGTATTTCCGAAATATTCCAGAAATGGTCTGAGAGCCGTTAAATTAGTGCGGGGTGGTGAGAGCACCCCGTGCTTTTTTAAATGCTCCCTACCTAAGAATAGAAGGGTAAGAAAGTGCAGTCCGCACTGCTTGCTTTTGTCGGGACAGTTATTCCTATTTGGGTTCTGCTCATTTTGGTTGACGCATACAAGAATCCCAATGACTATTTCGGAAAAGGAAAGAAGAATGTCGAACGTTGAAATCGAGTACTACAACGGTCAGACTGCTGTTTTCCAGAATGCCCGCTATGGGCGTCGGGGGGACAAGTTTGTTATTACTCGAAAGGGAAAGCGCAATGTCGAAATCTCAGCAGGCTATGTTTACTGGGCGCGCATCGTTGAACCCTCGCGACCCGTTTCGACTTCCGTCCGGGCGGGTGGTGCGGTGCGAAGCAATGCCATGGCGTGAAGCTAGCGGCATTTGGCACATCCCCTATGAGGGTGGCGTGCTAGTGACAACCGAATTGCCCGAAAGCATTGGCTATGCGGGTTATTGCTGGACTAGAAATGCGAAGTGGAATGCAGAATAAAAAAGAAAACTGGCTATGGACGCCAGTGCATAAGAAATGCAATAGTCCTGCTGAAAAGCAACATGGCAAATGGTACTGTCCAACCTGTGCTAGGTTTCTCAAAGAAAAGGATTTGAAGTGATGATGCTTGACGAACTGGAAAACGAATGCCGCGAAATGGTGCGCCGTGGATTCGAATTACTGGGCCCGGAAGTACGTAGCACGCTGGACCCTGAAACGCTAGATGTCGAATCGGGTGATAGCTGTCCGCTCGGCCAGGCTTTCGGCAATTTTGATCGTGGCTTGGTTTGCATGTTTGCGCGGGATGGCATGTATGACGAACGGCAGGCTTTGCGTGAAGCCACGCGTTGTGGCTTTTACGTGCCGCTGGACACACCCGCCTACTTCGTGCGCTACCGAATTCTCACGGATATCTGGCGGGACATGCTGGAAACCGAGCGTACGGTGAATGACCTGGAAAAGCTTTTGCAGCCGGTAGGGAGTCTCTGAAATGGTCGATATCGAAATGGTCAAGCAACGCGTGGACAAGGGCTTTATGCTGCTTGCACCTACCCAGCGCGCTAAGATAGATCTCGAAGAGCTGCAAATGGACAATGGCTGGTATTGCGTATTGGGCCAGATTTACGGCTGGTTTGGTACAGGCTGTGAAGCGCTTTTTCCGGCTGATTCCGGTTTCTACAATTTGGCAGCTGCTGAAGAGCACGGCTTTTATACCGAGTCGGGTTTCGCTAATTACGCAGAATACGCTGCTCTTCAAAAGGAATGGATTCGGAGGCTGGAAATCGAGCGCGGTACTTCCGAAATGGAAGTGCAGGCTTTCAGCAATGCCCTAGGCTAACGTTTTGCGCGCTATTGCAGTAATTGCAATAGCTGCGTTGAATCTTAGAAAGGGAATAGAAGATCTTGAAAAAGCTTGCTAAAAGGCTTGCATTGGCCGGGGTTGGTGGATAGGATTGTTCTATGAACAAAGACACTAAGAGCTACCTGGTCAACTCGATTTCCGACGACACGGTTCGCTACGTTTTGGTAGAGCACCTGGTGCATGGCGTGTGGCAGGCTAAGAAGCAAGTTCTTACGGATGCCAAGTGGTTCACCTGTTGGCGTTCCGAGGATTACCCGAACCAACTGGGAGCCCGAAACAGCATTCGGCACTACCTGGGAGTGTGAGCTAAGGGGCCCGAAAGGGCCCCTTGCTTTGCCCAAATCTTTTTCAAGATTCTTTTTGAAAAGTATTGTGCTTGCACTTCGTGCTTGCTATATTTGTTCTATAAGCAAGACAAACTAAAGAGTGGGAGTAGGAAATGCGAATCACTAAGCGGCAGATCGGGCGGCAGATTCGGAAGCTCAACCGGGCGCAGGGCCCGGGGGCTACACTGGCCATCCTGGACAAGCTCAAGCAGAACCCGGCCCTGTACCAGGCGGTTAAGCGGAACTGGTAGCAAGCATGCAAAAGGCCCCTCTTCGGAGGGGCCTTTTGCATGCCCTGAAACGCCCCCACACAGGCGTACAGCACGGGGGTGGCTAAGGATACCGGCCCTATAGCTATAGGGGCTTACAGAGCCCATACGCATACAGGCGGGGGTAGGGAGCAAGCTATGCAGCTAGCGCAGTGGTGCATGGCAGTAGAGCTAGTAGCTATAGCTATGCAAATAAACAGCATTAAGCAAAAGCGATTTCGGCGGGGGTAGATGTGTGGGTAGCAATTATTGGCTATATAGCTATTAGTGTAGTAGGACTAATAACAGTAGGTATTCTAATTGATGCACTTATTAGGGAATTGTACCAGTGGTTAAAAGCAAATAAATAGACAACCTTATTGTCTATATGATACTAACCGGTATTAGCGGTTAGTGTAATTAGCTAAATTTGTATTCTAGCTGTATATAGCAGCAATTAATAAAAGCGATTAAAAGCCCAGGTCAGAGAGGTATTGCTATGCCTAATAAGCAACATCCCGCCCTAATTGCTATTATTCTACTGGTAGGTATTCCTATTGCTATTGTGCTATTGGTATTCCTAGTAGGTACTATTAGTAGTATTGGTGAATGGTTTAGCTATAGTGTAACACAGTAGAATAGGGGTAATATTCCTGTATACACACCTGCATTTAGCTATTAATTAGCTTATTCTACTAGGTGTCATATAAAGGATCCCCAGGTGGAATACACTTTTTCCCTACTCATATACAACATATATGGTGTATGTGTCATATAAATAAAACAAATAAATAAAAGAATAAATTGCTATGCATATAGCTAAAGGCTACTAGCTAGCAATAGGCGGGGTTGAGCTAAGGCCCTTTGTTGGTCTATTGGTTGTTTACCTATATAGGAGTAGACACCATTACTCCCCCGCCATTTCTATTTGTTTATTTGTTTTAGGCTTATTGTATATACAAAAGAAAAGGCCCCAGTATTGAATACCAGGGCCCAATTCTTTTTCACCAAGGAATGTAATTATTTTGACTAGTAGAAATGTAAATGCATAATTGCGCGTTAATTGCTTCGTTATATGTGCGCACTATTCTTTTTTGCAATTCTTTTTCGGAACGTACATCATCTACATTACCTACAAAGTTACAAAATGCTAGGAATAAAAAGTTACTGTTAGATTAGGCCTTATCTAGCATATCTTCATTTAGAACAGTGAACTTTGATCCATCCTTGACAATAAGCTGACCAACCATAACAGCAATTCGCTGGCCGCTCTTAGCATAAACGAGTACGTTTCCCTGTAAGGCTTCGCTGATATAGACGGTATAGCTTTTAGGCATCCAGTCGGCAATAGCCTTCCTGTTGTGCCCATTCCATTTCATGTACTCGATATTCTTACCCCGGTATTTTCCCTTAGGCATTTGGCTTCCTTATACTGTATCTGTATTCTAGTAAATCTTGTTCTGGATTGTCTATGAGGTAATAGGTAATTGCTTCCGCCCCGCGCGGAAAGCGTTTGATTGTTTTATGTAGCTTATCGCTATATTGGTGGTCACCTTTTACCGGGCCGTCTACGAAATATAAGCTTTTAAGCTGCATCTTTTCCGCCCATACCCGGTCAGCTTCAGTCTGGCTCATCAGTATGCTCCCAGGTATCTATAGTTTCTGGCAAGTTATCCAGGTAAGCAAAATATTCCTTGCGAAAACGTACAGCAGCTTTGGACCATTCCGGCGATGCGTTAACCGGGTCTTCCTCTATCGTAGTATTGCTGGCATTGCAGATTAAGCCCCATGCTAGTTCTAATAGTTCTGCTTCAGTCATTTGCGGCATCTAAATCGTACCCCGCCCATTCGTTAAGGTCATCTTTTTCTAATGCCCAACCAGCGACGTATATAAGCTTTTGAATGTCCTCGTCCTGGGCAAAATCCTTTAATGCTTCCTGCACCGCTGGATGCTTAAAATCCCTTGGTGCCAAAACCCGAGCGATGCTAATCAACGCATCTATTAGCCCAACGGTAATGCCTTCAGTACTACGGCAGTCTATTGTTTCATTCATGGCTTTACGCTGTACCTATATTCCCTGAGTGGGCTACCTGGGTCATCCTTACGGTAATAGCTTATTGGCTTGCCGCCGCCTTCTGGATAGCGAGTAATCTTACTATAAAGAACCTCAATCTTTTCCTTCCGCCCCGCGCTAGGTCCGTCGACAAATTTGATCATATACTTACCGGCCATTACGTTGTCCTTTCTGCATTCGTTTTACATCTTCTTCATATTTAGAATTGCGAGCCTTTACTTGGTCGACTTCTTCAGGTAAAGACTCAACCTTTTTTCTGAATTTTCTTTTTACAGGCTTAGGCTTCAAAGCCGCCTACTGGTTTAGGAAATAGGCTGTAGCGATAAACAGCTAGCTGCTGGGTAGGGTTATCCTGCAAGTGGTAAACCTGTCCATTGCCATCCTTAATTTGTAGGCTAGGGTCTTCCAGCGTATCCATAATATCGCTGTCGCCCTGCCTAATTCCGTCCAAGAAATATACGTTATACATCTTTCCCCCTTTCTAAGGTTACTTCCATGAGCATTAAAATATGCTGCGCAGTGTCGACGCACCCACGCCAATAGGCGGCGTCGGCTGCGTTCTTAGTAAGCTTAAGCGCATCACCCAAGCGAATTTGGCTGTTGTACAAATCCCCACGTATAATTTGCATCCAACGTTCTAGGAATTCGCGTTCCTGCTTGGATGCAATATTGGCGGCATCTCGCTTGGTAATAATATTTCTATCCACGCTTTGATCCTCGAAATAATCGTCAAGCTGCTTTTCTAATTCTTCTTTGCCTGGTTCTACCAGGTCACTGCCATTGAGAATAATAGGCTGTGGTTGCGCTAGAAACGCCTGCATTTCTTCACGCAGGCTACGCATTTCGTCCCTGATCTCAATGAGCACTTCACGTAGCTTTCCAAAGTAATAGTTTTCTACCGACATGCTTTCTCCTCAGCCCCGGGCAAAAGCCCGGGGCGTTATTTTTATTTGTCTAGGCATTGGCAGCTTTCGGTGTGCCTATTGTCGTGCTTGCCATTTGAACCTAATGGTCGTTGCTTATCTATTTCGTTGATGACCCGCTGAATTCGCTGGATATGCTCAGACGTACGTGCACTGGTTGGATAGACATGTCCAATCGCGGCCGCTGCAACGCACAATGTTTCCCTAAGCATTTTGAGCGAATCTTCTAATTCAAGCTTGGTCATTCTTCTTCCCATAATTCGTAGATATGGTAATCGCCTTCGGTGCCAGCATAGATATAGGTTTCACCCTCAAATTCGTATTCTTCTTCGGCGTCGTAAAAATCGAAGGATTCACCGTCACGCTTACCGCCGACAAAGTAACCCTTTCGCCTGCTTTGATTAAGATTTAGGCGCAGCACATTAGCCATAAATGTAGGTTTCATTTTACACCCAATTCAGTTTGCAAAAGCGAAATTGCGTATTCTATACCTCGAATCTTACCAAGGAGGTATAGACCTTGACGCGTATGCTCTACCCTGTCGTAAGTATCCCAGACTTCCTCAAGCTTAATGTTGAGATCAGTAAGCAATTCTTCAATAGTACTCATTTTGGCTTCTTTACCTTGTATTCCCAGATACCTTGGTTATTACGCTTATGCCTGTAGTAGGTAACCCCTGCTGCTGGTGACAAGGTGGCGGGTATTGAATCGACCCAACGCACCTTGCCATCCAATGGACCACCAATATATTTTATTTGGTGGTCATACATCAGCTTGGCTTCCACCAAGCGGTACGTGCGGTTACATCTTCAGCCCTAGTATGATCCTTAACCTTTGCCGCTTCAGAATTTTCAAAAATGCTTGGTTCATCTGCTGGAACCTTCTTAGCGCCTGGAACAATCAATGCTTCTAGCTCAGCCTGCAAAGCACGCTTTGCGCGAGTGTATTCATTAATCTGGCGAACAGTAGCGCGTGGGTCATCCCCTCGATTTGTAGATTCGGTTGGTAGTCGGTCAGCTAGCGCTGCAATGCGCCAGGTTAATGATTCAATTCCTGCCTGTAGCTTTTCTGCCTGGGTTGTCATTTTATTCCTATCCATTAATTATTCTATTACAGCAAGCCACGCAAGAGATCAATTCCCTTGATGGCTTTTTCTAAATGTGTAACGTAGCTGATGTCTCCACCAGCCAGCTTATCAATAGCATCATCGCGTGCACGTTCTAGCGTAGCGATAGCTTCTCTTACCTTAGCTCCACTTACAGTCATTCAATCCACTCAATTTCTGTGGCACCTGCGTGCCCATGAATTTGTTCTACATGCTCGATAGACTGGTAGATGGTGGTGCTGGTGAATTTGGTTAGCCAGGTCATAGCAACTACGCCATTGTCAAAAACAAAACCTTCGGCTACATGGCCAGTACCACTGATACCGCTAATGTCTACCTTGCGATTTAAAAAGAAATGCTTATTTTTCACTTACTAATCTTTCTACATCTTCATCTGTCCGGGCAACTCTATCGTTCCGTAGAGCGTAGATAATTGCTTCGGTAACCGCGTATTGTTCGCGGTAGTAATGGGCCGAGGTCATATCGCCGCGCTTAATTGCTTTGGAGATATCACCCTTGATTTGATTCAACGTATACCTAAGATTGTTCGCCATTGTTTCGTTTAGCTTTTCGTAGTTGGGTAAGTTCGTATTCGAATTCTGCTCGGTCATCTTCTAATTCCTTCCTCGACCAAGGAGGTAAGTACTTATTTTTCAATTGCAGACTAATGACTAGAATAATTCCATGGCAAAATATTTTTAGTAGAAATTTGTTCATGTGATGCTCTTTGATTTATTCATTGGATATTGTTTTCGCAATTCTCTAATACCCCCGGGAATTAATAGCGAAACAACTTCGCTTATCGATTTCTTTGGGAGTTTGTAATAGTCTGCAATCTTGGTAATTGTAATGCCTTGCTTGATATATTCAACGTACTGCCAACCGGGATGCTTAGGTTCGAGATTGTCCAAGGCTGGATTCATTCTATTTCCATCCTTGTGCACTAATCCACCAAATGGAATTGGTGTTTGCTTAAAAGCTTTCCAGACCTCTCTATGAACTAGAATTCCGGCCACTCTTTTAGAATTTAGCATAATTGTTGTGTACGCACATCCATGCACATTTTCTGACAATTTCAGGTAATCCTTTTTGTATGGCGACCAGATTTGTCCCAATTCATCAAGGATATAACCTGACCCGTACAGGTCGTGTGTGCGCATGTATGTGTACCCTCCGTGACACTATGTATATACGTATACGCGCGTAGGCGCGGCAGTCGTACAACTTCAAGTCGATTCTAGCAGATCAAGTTAGCTTTGTCACCCCCCTGCTGTCGGCCCTTTTTCTTAAGGTCAGGACCGGTGACAAGCTAAGGTAACAAGCTTTTTTGTCACCGGTGACAACTACACAGAGCAAAGGTGACAAGTTTTTTGATTACTAATTGTTGAGGTGGCAAACTTTTTATATGCCCGTGACACATTTTCTGCTAAGGTGACATACTCTAAATTATCCAAATGATTGTTAGTTTTGTTGCGATCCTTATGATCTACAGTCAATTCACTTGGACCATTAAACGCCAACATTACTACTCTGTGTACTTTCCAACCTTTACGCCTATTACTTTCCCAAGGGTTAAGTTGTACGGTTAAGTAACCCTTGTCGGATAATGTTTGACGCATTAATTCTTTACGCCAGGTATCCCAGATACGCCCACACTCCGAAACAAAGTAGCGTTCGTATCTGGGAACCGGCTTCCATCTTTCTTTCACTTACCTAGCCAGTTCTTAACTTCATCCAAATCCGCCTGGGTTAAACCAGTAACAGGAGACACAAAGTGTAACCGAGTACGCGTTCCTGTACGAGCTTGCATGAACCGATCCTTGGCTTCTGGATACAACCCAAAGTCGTCATCCAGCCACACAAGGTCTCTTCCCGCTGCATAGTCGCGGACAGCAGCAAACTTCCAAAGGGTTAGAACTCGGAGGTCGTTTGCAAATTCCACAACCGGCCAATCCTCGGTTAGCCCGATGCGCGGGCCGATAAGCGTATTAGCTTCATGCTCCCATGTAGTAGCCCAAGCAAGCTCCATATTATTGGCAGCAGCAAACTTGGTAAGCATCGGGCCATGCTCTGGATTGAGCCATAGTCTTAGCGGCTTTCCGATCCAATTCTTTGGAGTGAGTCGATGGGTCAAATAACCCTCAGGTCGCTTGGTAGGCTTACCCTTATATGGATTAAGTGGACCATCGACATCAACCAAAAGCAGCGGCTTGGGCATGTTATTCCGTTCTTCGTCTAAGGTTGGGTGGGAATTTATAGGTAGCGTCTTCCTTTTCAAGCTCGCCGTTATCAACCTTCTTTTGCAATTCCTTATAAAGCCATGCACGGCTTCTGCCGGTTAGTACCGGAACTTCTTTCAATGCAGTTGCATCAAATTCAGATCCACGCGTACGCAAGTCCTGCAAGGCTTCGTCAAGAATCTGACGTGCTTCTTCGACGGACACTTCTACCGGCTTATCGAATTCCAATAATGTTTCATGCTTCATAGCAAGTTCCTCAAGTTCTTCTAGGTCCTCTGCCACTTCTTCACGTTCCTCCTCGGGATATAATTCATCAATTTCTTCATCGTCGTTTGTAGGATCTTCGTCAAGCTCAGCCTGATAGAGGTCTCCCAGCGCTTCCATGGTAACAGGGTCTAGCTCGTGTGGCAAGCGGTTCTTGCCAGCAAGCTCAAGAGTCTCGTTTTTAATAAGGAATGTACGTGCTGGAGTTGTCCAGTAGTCATCATCTGCATCAGGATGTACAAGGTAATTGTATCCTTGACGCTTGTTCTTCCAAATCGCTGGGTTCGCACCGGCGTCAACAACTTCATCTGGAAGAGCGAAGGTAGCATCCTCAATATCCTTAACGCCGAAACATAGAACAGCACTGAACTGCGCACGTGTGGCAGTATCGATGGCCTGGAAGCTAGCCCGCTGCAATGAAGCGGTAATCTGAATACCAACAGAACGAGCTGTTTCCATCATCTTAATAAATGGAGGATTATTGGCGATAAGTCCAGATGCTTCCTCAACATGCAAATAGACAAAGCTCAAACCACAGCCCGGTTCCCATTTAGAAAGCTTCTTTTTACCAAGGTAATCAGCTCGATCCTTAATAAGCTTAGGGAATTTCTTGAAGAGTAAATCGGCAATCTTTTCTTCGGTAATTGTCCAATCCAGGTATGGCTTGACGACGCCTAGGGTTTGCTCGCCCTTGGTGATATCGATTACCCAGATCTCGGTTTCACTTCGCTTAAACATTTCAGCAAAGATAACCTTTGCGCCTTCGGACTTACCAGAACCATTCATACCCTGTACAAGCAAATGAACAGCACCCAAAGCATCAGAGTGCATGCTGAACTTTTCAGGTTCATCGTCTTCATACCATCCAATAGTGATTGGATCATTTGGGCTTAGAATTTCATTCTTGTAATCGTAGGCAATGACATCCTTGAGCAAATCCCGGCGGACTAGCTTGAAAGAACCTTTGGATGCATTATCCGGATCAGCCTTAATACGAACACCATTAGAAGGAACACCGAATAGGCTGGCTAGCTTAGGCTGCAACTTTTGCAATTGCTCGATTGTCCCCTTGCCGGGGGTCAACTCTATTCTTCCCTTGGATATATCAGTGCCTTTTTTGGTAACACGCATTTTTGTTCCTGGCATTCCAGCGTCTTCAAAGAATTCACGCATAGGATCGTGCCTGGCTTCGGGACGAATACTGTGCCTGATATTCCAGGTTATAGCCAGCGTTAATCCACCAACAAACCATAACAAAAATAGCCAGTCGGTTGGCCCTACTGCAACAAGCAGAGTAAGAAACAACCCCGTTAATATTGTGGTAAGTAGTCCATGTGCTCTTCCCAAATCCCGGCGGTGAGCTGATGCTCTCCAAATAAACCATGAAAGTATACCGGTAGACAATATTAACGAGGTTGCTATTTCTTTAGTATAATCCGTTTTTACACCGATGAGCCATAATATTAGTCCTAGTGCACCAACCAGGATCATTCCAAAATACGGCTGTAGAAGTATGGTTCCAGTATTTGTTGTTTTGTCTAATATCTTTTCGGTGCGTATCTTTTTAGTGGCCATCAGACTATTTTGAATCTTTCTTTCTTGGCCTTTGCTGGTGCTGTGGCTAACTCTTCAGCAAAACGAGTTTCGAATGCAGTCCATGTGGCAGCAGTTTGTCCAGCTGCAATTTTACAACCTTCTGCCGCCTTACGTAATACACCCGCTACCATTCTTGCTCTTAGAGTATTCTTAACGCCTTTAATGCTTCGTAGATTTCCTTGTAGGATTTCTGCTGCGAACGAAATGTCTATATACAGTTCGTATAGAACGGCGCGTAAATCTGTCAAATAGGCATGCAATTCTTCATTGCTACCAAGCTCACGATTCTTAATCTTAGCCATTCTAGCTGCGGATACAGTCATCTTGATCACCTCCCTACTACGATAGTAACAAACGCATTAGGGCATGTCAACGTTACGGAGTGTTAATTGGCTCGGTAACAGCCGCAATAAATCGATCGTTGTCATGCGGATACTTGGTATTGTAGTCCTGAATGATGACACCGCCGGTTAAAAATAGCAGTTCCTTAAAACCAGAAACACTGTCTAAACCGGCGGTGATCGAATCATATTCAAATGGACAACTTAGGACGTCTCCATCTAAGAAATGGAATGTAATTATTCCGTTAGCACCATCATAGGCACCATCAACCTGGCGCACTCCCTGGGTCCAGAAAGTATCAACTAGTTGATTTAAAAAATCTTGTTTTATTTGCATCATCAGCCTCCTAGGCCAATGATAGCATTATTGACTCCACTTTTCCCATTGTAACTTTTGAAACTTAGCATCCCATAGAGCGTGGTGCTCTGGCATTTCTGCGGGTCGTGCTGAAGGTTCCTGTAGTCCACGAATAGTCATATCGTCATTAGTGTACATAGGAATTGGCTTGGGCAGGTTGATCATAGATCCGAAGCGTTGTGCTAGGCAAACATGGTCGTAAGCTGAAAAATGTCCCCAAAGCTCGACTTCGCTGCGTTCACGATACTTACCATTATCCGAAATGAATTTATGAATGATCGGCCCAAAGTCATCAATGCTATATCCATGCAAAGCTCTATCTTCTTTTGAAATCTTATTAATAACATTCTCGATTACCCAGGGATTAGGTGCTACCAGCCCCTTTTCCATTTGCCTAAAGTAGCTTTCGTTGACCAAATAGAGCATTCGCGCATCTTCGGATACCATGCCGAGCGAAATGGGCTTGATAGTCTGGCCGTTTTCATCAAATTCCCAGTCATACCAGTAGCGCATTGGATTTTTAGCCATATATTCATGTGCTTTCTTCATTAATTTTTGCTGCTTTTTTAGGGATAACATTGCAATTTTCCACGTTAAAATGCTAAAAATGCTCAAAAAATCGCATTATTCTGCAATATTTTGAATTGCTTCAATTAAGCGCAATCTTCCATAATCACGCTCTACAACCGAACGAAGCTGGTGTGAATAGCACGGCATCTCTTCATGCATATATAAGGTTAGGGTGCCATCTGCTTCCACAAACCAGCGGTAGCCATCATCGTCGATGAATACTTCGCCTGGCATACGATCAAGACCTTTCAATTTTTGATCAGTATAGCATTTTGATTATTTAAACTTCAGTATATATAGTTGTTATAATTTCTTTTGGCTTGACCTCAAAGGCATCACCAGAATCGTACTCCTGGTTTTCAGTGCTAGCATTTTCAGCGTATACACCTACGTAACGGTCTTCATCCTTGATGTAATAGACGTTAAGGTAAAGATTGTACCAACGGTGCTCTTCAATAAATTCTTCAGCTACTAGTTCAGCCTTATCCCAAAGCTCCCCACCATGCAGCTCAAGAATTACTTCAGGGCTTTTTTCACTATGTGCATGTTCATTGAAAAGCTTTATTAATTGTTCGGTAATACTCATACATCTTCCCATTCAACTTTAGCACGCTGTACCCAATGCTTTTCTTTACTGCCGTAACTTCGTGAATGAACTGTAGCTTGCGCACTGGCAGTACGTTTCTGGGTATACACCTTCGAATTGATGAAGCTTTCAGTTCGCCATCGGTAAATGTATTCAGGCAAGCGCTCAAATTCTTCTATTGAGGCCGTAATCTCCCGAGATCCGCCTAAATGCTTGATCCAGAGCTGTAGTCTATAAGTACCATTAGGCAATTCTTCTAGAACTTTGCCAGCGATAGGGTCCTTAGAAACATACTGATCGCCGGTATAGAGAATCGGATCAGCAGGTAGATATTTCATGCTTTCCCCTTACTGCAACGACATGGGTAGCGGCCTTGGCCATCATTATGCTCATGCAACCCATCAAAATGCTTATGCTCTTTACAAACCTTTACTTTTTTAAAGTAGTAAGTAATTTGTACTGAACCTTTGTAGTCACAGAACTTCATGAAGCATTGATCCTTCTTTGGGATACTTCCAGGCATTACTCCTCCGTATAGGGTATAGGTCCAATATATTTAAATTGTTCATGCAAATCTAGAAGTGTATCAGCAGAATGTTCATCCTGTAGGCGGATCATAGTAAGCAAGGCGTCATATATGCGCATCTGCTGAATAAGCAGCATCTGCAATAGGCCATTTTGATCCTCTAGCAATTGCTTTTCAGTTAAGTCTGCACTCCAATCAGACATCCGCTAGCTCACTATCCAGGTCGATACGCAAATCTTCACGTACTTTATCTTCGGCATCATATTGGTTGTCTGCATCTACCATAACCGTTTTAAGATAATTTTCATCAATATAGACCTCAACTTTGAACAGGGACATCTACTTCCACCCCCGCAGCCTTAAGATCCTCAATTAGTGAATTACGTTCACTTTCTAATTTTGCCAGGACTTCTTTTTGCTTTGAAATCAATTCTTCCGAATTGAGAATACTCTTCTCGTTCCAATCGATGTCACGATTTAGTACGAAGACTCGGTTCAATAGAACCGTCTTGGTGCTTTCATTCATCATTTCCTCCAAAAACTGCATCAAACGTAGCAGGAAACAATGGTCGTACTACGTCGTGCATGGCCTGAGCATACACGAAGATTTCGTGCTGTGCACGATGTCCTAGACGTTCCTGTAAAAAGTGCAATAATGCGGCTAAGGACATTGTGGTGCGCATACGAATATACATACCATAGGCCGGGAGGAAAAGACGAGCCTGTTCGGGGGCCATTCCACTCACTAACCATCGATCGTAAAGAGCCATACCGTCTTCGATATAATTGACGAGATCCATAGTCGCAACATCGCCGATACGGTCATCTAGTGGCTCTCCGGAGCCTTGTTTTTTATCTTTTGGTGCTCCACGCCATTCACAAAAAGCGGGGACGTAGAATACGGGATCTTCAGTAATATAGCGCCTTGAGGATTCATTCATGCAAGTGCCGTCGTCGATATGCGATGCGCCTACAATATATTTCCAATATTGCCGGGCAGTCATCAAAGGCATGTACATTTCAAATTGTACGGCGGCTTGCCTGAATACGGACATTTCCCTATTACGATAGAGGAAGTCGATTAGCCGGGAATCCTTATCCTTGATACTACCGTCATCATTAAAACTGGATTCCTTATCGAAGGAAACCCGGGCGGCGTTAACAATTGAAACGTCATCACCCATATGGTCAACAAGGCGCACATAACCCTTGTCTAAAACATCAATTTTGTTCAATTTCTTCCTTTGGTCTAGTCTTAATTGCATTACTACATCTTATCCAGGTGCTGTCATTCATGCCGTAATTATGCCGTATCTTTACTTGGTCTTTACCAAGCTGGACAACTATTCCACGCTTTGGGACATGGTACTTATAGGTAATTGTAGCTACTTCATCACCAAGGCCAATCGTACGACCGAATGCATCCATGTAGGTTCTTTGATCGTCAGCCATCCTTAGCCTCAATATTCTTTAGCCATTCACGATTATCGTCAATTGCACAATCACATGCATAGCGTTCAACCCGGGCATCCATGACTTCTTCCATTTCCATCACTGTGCCATAAATAGCAGTGAACCAGGAGTCAATCATTTTTTCTGCTTTATCACCATAATCCTGTGCCAAATAGGAGAGGCCACAGGCAACAGCCCTGTAATAGTATGGGTCCACGTTTATTAGCAGATCACGCAATTGACCTTCGTACTCTTCGGGCACTGTGTATCCTTCAAAATTAACCATCAGTTTGTAGTCTCACTATTTCCATTGCTTCATAAATCTTCGCCGCCCGCGCCGCTTCGTCTTCAGGATTCATATCTGGTTCATTATGTGCACTGACAAAACCAATACTGCCATCAGGTCGCTCTACGGGAATTACTGTTGGATTACACCAACATTCACTTGCTGCTAAGTGGTCCATGGATAAACTTCTCTTCTTCAGGTTGCATTTCGTACTTAATGTAGGACCAGAACATAGCACCTACAGAAAATAGACTGAATGGCAACCAAAGCAGGTTCCAATCAGCATCAAACGCTTGGGTGAAATTAATTGCCAGGATAGTCCAGCACAGCATATACCAAAGATACCGCATTATTCCTCCGCGAATTGCTTCTTTACATTCTTAACAATACGATCCAGTATTTCATATTCCTGCTTACCAATTATGCGTTTATAGAGGCATAAAGGACATTTGATATAAAGACCTTCAGGACTAACTCCAGTGATGCAGGACATAAATGAGTGCTTTTCACAAGTATAGGGATGGATGTAGCCTCTTTCTCCCCATCGCTGGAATTCTTCTAGGACGTACAAGTACATAGTTGGACCCTAGCACTACCCGCCGGGGTTGTCAAGGTCAAAATGGTGGTTCATCCCCGGTCTTATAATTACGATACATATATAGAACTTCTAATAGCTGAGCTTCGGTGTACTTATTAAATTTAACACCCTTTTCCTGAGCAAGCTTACCAAATTCATCCAATAGAGAAACAATCTTCAGAAAGTCTGTCCGAGGAATTGTCAACTTAAATTCTTTATTCATTCTTATCTCCGCTATTTCTCTCCCTCCACCTGCGATGACGTTCCTTAGAAAGTTTGGCGGATTCTGGATTATCCTTATAATATTGACGACTTCTTGCATTAGCACATAGCTTACAAATAGTACGACCCTTAACAAAAAGCGAAAGATCTTTTTCTTTGTGGCATCCAGCACACTTTTTACTAGTCATTTACCCGTTACTACTTTCAAATAGCAGGATAGGTGGTATCTAACACCATTGCGTTTACGCATTCTTTCTCCTTTGTCCATTCTAATGAACTTTCTACATTCCCCACATCTAATCTTAATCATTTTGTTTACTCCTATTTGTAAATGAAATTAATATTGGTGAGAGCCGAGCTTGCGAGGCGAGTACAAATTTACCTTATATAGTCTCTTATATATAGAGGCGTGGCCATAGGAAAATTGCGTTCAACTGGCCTCAATGGCACGGGCATGCTTACTCACATTAAGTCCGACCCTTGATTAATCCTTGTACGAATCCTTACGTATTGGTCTACTCGATAGGGCACCGTAGAATAACCCCTAACGCCTATCCAATTCCGTATTTGTTCTTGATTAATCAGTGTTCTCCGAACCCCGATATACTATCCAGTATACGCATACTGACTGCTTGAGCTACGGACTTTAACAGTCAGGGGGACATAAAAAATCCCCGACAGGAGTGCTCTGACCTCCACCTGCCGGGGAAAACTTTAAGATTTTGTTTGTGAACAAGCAGGGAGGTTGAATTGTCAGAGCAACCTGTTAGAACTACTATAGCATGTGGCAGCTAAGCGCGCAACTATGCTATAGTTCCTGCATGAATAAAGCTATTAGCTTCTACACGCCCCGGTCAAATTTCATTCGAAATATTGGATATTCCGAGGCTTCTTATTACATGCTTAATGCTCTAAATAAATTAGGGTGGCAAACACCCTTCGACTCTCCCGATACTAGGTCACAGCTACACTTTTGTCAACCAACATATTTCGCTGATGCTTTGCGATTTGACCAACATAAGATCGCTCTGCTACCTTGGGAATCCACAGAGCCCCTGGAAGATTGGGTAGAAATACTCAAAGAGGTTGACGAATTGTGGGCAACCAGTACTTGGTGTAAAAAGATTTACGAATCCTGGGGTTTGGAAGTTGCAAAAGTTTATCCACATGGAATTGCATCAACCTGGGCCCCAAAGCGAAAGAAGCCGGGTTCGATATTAAAATTCTTGCATGCGGGCGAGCCTTCTCCTCGTAAGGGTGGACAACTAGCATACCAGGCTTTTAAAACTGCCTTTGGCGATAGAGAAGACGTCTGTCTTTATATTAAGACTAGAGACCACAGTTCAATTAGAAATAAGGTCAATGGTTCAATTGTTTCAAAAGATCTAGGCAAAAACGTTAAGTTAATGCCGGTGGATCTTCCAGAGGACAGGTTGATCATGCTCTATCAACAATGTGATTTCCTGGTCTATCCTTCTTATGGTGAAGGTTTTGGCTTCTTTGGACTACAAGGATTAGCCACTGGAACCCCAACTATTTGCACAGCGGAATGGGCTGAATACAAAGAGTTTTTGGGTGACCTAAGTCTCGATTCTAAATACATAGATTCACCGTGGCAGGAGATGCATCCAGGCCAGGTAGTAGAACCTGATTTTGATCAATTAGTTGATAAGCTTAGGTACTGCGCTGATAACGTAGATGCTCTTCACCAGCAGTTTTACAAGCAGGCATTTGATGTGCATGCTAAATTTGATTGGCTAGAATTAACAAAAAATGCTTTCGAAAATGTTTTATAACGATCAGCTTTTAAGGTTTGAAGTGTTACAATGGATTGATCATGTCCATTGATTTGACAGGGTCGATTCACGGAAAATTACAGGTGCTCTCAAGACATTCCGCGCGGAACAAACAAGTGCGCTGGAATGTTCTTTGTCTTTCTTGCAGTAGAGTTTATGATATTGCCACCTACCGCTTAAAGTGCAATACATTAGGATGTAGCGAATGTGCACGTATTAACGTGCCAAAAGGCTCTGATTCTATTTATTGGAGAGGTGGCAAGTACATCTCATCTGTTTTCCTCAGCAATGTTGCCCGGGGAGCACGAAAGCGTAATATCGAGTGCAGAATCTCTATTGAAGAATTAGATTCACTATGGGAACAACAGCAGGGTCGTTGCGCTTATACAAATAGAGAACTAAAGCTTGGTATCGAATGCACTGCAAGCTTGGATCGAATCGACTCCGATAAGGGATACTTCCCCGGTAACGTACAATTCGTACACAAAACCGTTAATGTCATGAAGTGGGCATTGCCCGAAGATGAATTCTTGCAGTTCATCAAAGAAATCTACGAATTTAAGGTAAATGATGCTAACAGTATTTACGAAAAATAATTGCCCCTTCTGTGATCAAACCAAGGCGTTCCTGGATACACTAGATATAAGCTATGTAACCTATAATATCCAGGAAGATGATAGTAATTTCCAAAAGATCATTGATATGGGGTATAAGCAGGTTCCGGTAGTTGTAACAGATATCGGTGAATCTTGGAGTGGGCACCAACCCGCAAAACTTATGAAATTAAAATGAAAGAAGAGAGACTTTTGGAAACGATAGTAGACGAAGGAGGTTCGCTTGTCGATCCTTACCGTAATTTTATTGCTGTAAGCCGCTATGCGCGATGGGATGAAGAAAAAGGCCGTAGAGAAACATGGACTGAAACTGTAGATCGCTACGTTACTTTTATGGATACACATTTAGTTCAGAAATGCGATTTCGATATGTCCCTGGATGATCTACGTGATATTAGAAGCGCAATTACTAACCACCAGGTAATGCCAAGTATGCGTGCGCTGATGACCGCAGGTCCAGCATTAGAGCGTGAAAATCTGGCGGGATACAACTGCTCATTCATTGCAGTTGATTCACCACGTGCTTTTGATGAAGCGCTCTACGTACTTATGAATGGCACTGGCCTTGGATTTAGTGTTACCCAAGAGGAAGTTAATAAGCTTCCAGTGGTTGATGATGAATTTTTCCAATCAGATACTACAATTGTTGTAGCAGATTCTAAGCTGGGTTGGGCAAAGGCACTTAAGGAATTGGTGGCCATGCTTTACACTGGCCAAGTTCCATTCATTAATACAGATAAGGTACGCCCACAAGGCGCAAGACTTAAGACCTTTGGTGGTCGTGCAAGTGGCCCAGGACCCTTGCGTGAGGTAATGGAATACTTTATTCGCACATTTAAAAAGGCAGCAGGTCGAAAGCTTACTACGTTAGAGTGTCACGATCTAATGTGCAAAATTGCCGAGATTGTTGTAGTCGGCGGGGTAAGAAGAGCAGCTCTAATTTCCCTATCTGATTTAGGAGACCACAAGCTAGCAAAGGCTAAGGTGGGTGAATGGTGGAATGGTCAAGGACAACGCGCTTTGGCTAACAACAGTGCAATTTATACTGAAAAGCCTGATGTAGAAACCTTCCTTACCGAGTGGACTAACCTCATTGAGTCAAAGTCTGGTGAACGCGGAATCTTTAACTTGGATTCAATTCGTAAGCATATTGATAAAACCGGCCGTCGTGACTCTTCAAAGGTTCAGGGTGTAAATCCATGTGGCGAAATCGCACTCCGCGCCAACGGTCTTTGTAACCTAACTGAGGTAGTTGTTGAGCCAAAAGATACTATTGAAGATATCAAGAAAAAGATTAGGCTTGCCACAATACTTGGTACTTATCAGTCAACCTTGACAAATTTCAAGTATCTTCGTAAGTCTTGGCGTGAAAATGCAGAAGAAGAGCGTTTGCTTGGTGTAAGCCTTACAGGTCAATTTGGAAACACATTCTTTAATGGCTCTGAAGGCTTGGATAAGCTAGCCGACGCGTTGGACGAACTACGTGCCTATGCACTTGAAGTAAATAAGGAATGGGCTGCAAAACTGGGTATTAATCCTTCAGCTGCAATTACTACTGTTAAGCCAAGTGGAACTGTAAGCCAGCTTGTTAAATCAAGTTCTGGAATGCACCCATGGCACAGTGAATATTACTTGCGCAGCGTTCGTAATTCAAACACTGACCCAGTAACTGCATTTTTGAAGGACGCGGGGATTCCAAATGAGCCATGTGCAATGCGTCCGCAGGATACAACCGTATTCTTCTATCCAACAGCAGCACCAGAAGGTGCTATTACTCGTAAGGATCTAGGGGCAGTTGAGCACCTTGAGATTTGGCGTGTATATCGAAACCATTGGACCGAGCACAATCCTTCGGTAACCATTTCGGTAAGAGATGATGAATGGGTGGATGTAGCAGCATGGGTATACAAGAACTGGGAAGATGTAGCTGGAATCAGCTTCCTCCCAACCAGCGACCACGTTTACAAGCAAGCTCCGTACCAGGATATTGTCCAAGAAGAATATGAAGCATGGATAGAGCGTATGCCAAAAGAAGTACATTGGTCATTATTGTCACATTATGAAATAGAAGACAATACCGAATCAAGCCAAACATTGGCATGTGTGGCAGGTGGTTGTGAAATTGACATGCTGCCTGAACAAAAGGTATAATTAGAGTATCTACAGCATGGTGTCTGTGGTAAAGGGATCAGAAAGTTGGCCAGCGCCATTCGTGCTGCTTCCTTAGGATGCTCAGGACCCGCTACTTTTTAGTAGCGGGTTCTTTGCGTTTTGGCTAGATATAATCTAGACTGGTTGGGGAGGTGAAAAAGCAATGGGTTATTGGTTAGATTATAGTGCTGCAAAACTTTCAGCAGCACAAGTACTCGGCGCGGGGCATTCAGGTGTAATCAGATACATTGATTCTCCAGATCGACTTGGAAGAAAACACACCAATAAGGCTGAATACGACGACTTTGTTCGCGGTGGCGTACCAGTTCTTTTAGTATTTGAGGTTAGTACAACAGATGCAGATGGAGGATGGGCTCGTGGTGTTGAGTACGGACAGCGCGCAAAAGCAGGAGCTGATTATCTAGGATATTATGGGCCAATTTTCTTCTGTAATGATAAAACTACCGTATCTAATGCGCGGGTTTGGACTGATTATCTTGATGGTGCCGCCTCTGTACTTGGAAGAGACAGAATAGGTGCATATGGTTTTGCCAATGCGGTGGATCTAGCTGTTGGTCATGCTACCTATTTCTGGCAGGCCGGTAGAAGATCAGAGGTCAGAGCACATGCAAACATGTGGCAGGATAACAATGTTCAGGTTTCTGTTGGGGGCATTACATGTGATAGAAACCTAATTCTTAATGAAATAAATCCAGCACCAATCATAATTGATGGAAAGGAGGACGACAAAATGGGTATTAACGCATATTCATACGAACCAAAGCTAAATGACAAGGGCGAACCACAGCTACAGCGCTTTGTTTTTGTAGTTCCAACCGTTAAGGCTTGGCAAACTGTAGCAACTCAAACATGGCTTTCGGTTAAGTCAGGCTGGGGCCCAATTGATTGGGTTCACATCTATGGAATTAAGTCCAGAGGTCAGGCCGACGGAAAAGGCGCAGGCTATCCAATTGATAAGCAATGGAAGGATGTTCCACCAGACAGCGAACGTGTAAATGTTGCAGGTGTTGATGGTATGGATCAATACAGCGTAGAAGTAATTTCTAAGGTTCCATTCGGTATAACTTTGGAGTGGAAGTAAGAAGCATCGAACAATGCCGCCTTCGGGCGGCATTGTTTTTTGTTGATAATTATGTATAATGAAATCGTGATGGAATTATCTGCTCGAATCGAGCAGCTAGCACAAAACCTGGAAAGCCTAATTGAAAAGGCTGAATTATGGCAAATGCTTTTTGATGAGTCTCCTGACGCTATTGCTCTTTTTGATTCACGAATGCGCTTCTTTTTAGTAAATAAGAAATTCTGCGAGCTTACCGGATTTGAAAGAAACGAGATTACTAATCAAAAATTGAGTATGGTTCTTCCTTCGGAGGTTCGACGTCCGCACAAGGGATACGAAAAGAAGTATGCCAATAATCCTGTAACTCTAACAAATAGGCATGGACTAGCACCAAGCATTCTTACGCGTGATGGCGTACCTATTTCTGTTGACATAGATCTTTCGCATTTTACTTATGATGGTAGAAAGTTTTATACAGCATTCATTAGAAAAATAGACTGATAAATGTTACAATTGCGCTATGCCATTTCAGACTTTAGAATTACCCGCCGGTACTGAATTAACCAAGCTAGTCCCCATTGCAAGAAATGGTGACTGGTCTGGTCTAACACGTGTACGTATTACAACTTCAGGTGCGAATGCCACAATACATTCCTGGGAGTTCATTAATGATTCAGAAAATGACAGCAAGATCAGATTCCGCCGGGTAGGGCTACTGGGTGAAAATAACTGGTATAACAGAATTCTACCTAAGGATGAAGAGCTTGGTTGGTGGGCAGCAGCTCTGGAATCTCTAGTTAAGCTGGTATATACGTCAGCCAATCCTATTTCTTTCATTTATGAAACACAGGCAGGTGGATATATCTTTCCGCAGCAGCCAGTACCAGCAACCCAATGGAATAAGCAGGCCGATGCGAAGCCATGGGTTACAAACCTAGCTGCAAATAATCCTACAGAAAACCATATTTATGATGGTTCTCGTGACGCGCTAGGCGTCACCTATTGGAAGCCAAGGGTAGGCTGATGACTAATAAAGCATTTATATTGCCAGCAGGAACAAGCCATACAGAATTACTAAATCTTCCATTATGTGGAAGCTGGTTGGGTCTTGTCCGTGTTGGTATTTCTGTACCTGTTACTGACGCGACTATTCACGAGTGGGTGTTTATTGCTCCAAATCTAGATAATAATAAAACTGGATTCAGAAGAACTGCAATATCTAGTTCAAATAACTACTACAACAGTATTCTTAGGAAAGAGCAACATCAATATAGGTGGCTTGCAAAGGGTGAAGCTATGATGCGCCTGACCTATACTTCAGCCAATCCCATTGGAGTCATCTACGAAACAAATAGGGGTATTAGACCAGGACCATATCCTGAACTAAACCAGGCAGAATGGAATGTGGCCGATGCTACTCCTTGGACTGGTGCCAATACTTCTGGCGGTAATCCAACAGAAAAACCAGCGGGAGTTTCTGGTCAATTTAATGGCCTTGTGTATTGGAAGACAACAGTATGAGCCTATATGATCAATTAGCATTTGCAAGTAAGCCAAACTTCTACCTTGCGGCTCC
>Ga0209574_10000100_pt1 | contig 23466 bp, 26 predicted proteins | sample AgamicMgMarz_FD_187168 | JGI IMG/M metagenome (GOLD analysis project Ga0209574, IMG submission 187168) | Agave microbial communities from Guanajuato, Mexico - Mg.Ma.rz (SPAdes) (version 2) | ecosystem: Host-associated > Plants > Phyllosphere > Phylloplane/Leaf | place: Guanajuato, Mexico... | reverse complement strand
CATGGCCGCCGCCGCCGAGCTGCTGCGGGGCGGCGAGCCGGTCACCGCGGAGCAGGTCCGCGCTCGCATCCGCGAGGTCTGCGCGGAGCGCGGCGCGCCGACGGCGGAGGACATCATCGTCGCTGCGGGCGCGGCCGGCGCCTCCGGGCACGAGCAGGGCACCGGCCTGCTGCCGCCGGGCGTGCCGATCATCATCGACATCTGGCCGCGCGACGAGCTGTCCGGCTGCTTCGCCGACATGACCCGCACGTTCGTGACCGGCGGCACCATCGCGGCCGACGTCGCCGCCTGGCACTCGCTCTGCGAGGAGGTGCTCCAGCGCGTATACGCGCTGCTGCGGCCGGGCGTGAAGGGCGCGGACCTGTTCGCCGCCGCGTGCGACGTGTTCGAGGGCGCCGGCGAGCCGACCCAGCGCACCAAGCCGGACGGCGAGCCCCTGCGCGACGGGTTCTTCCATTCGCTCGGCCACGGGGTCGGGCTGCAGGTGCACGAGGAGCCGTCGCTGGGACGGTCGGGCGTGGACGAGCTGGTGGCCGGTGACGTGGTCGCGATCGAACCCGGCTGCTACCGCCACGACTATGGCGGCGTGCGCCTCGAGGACCTGGTGCTCGTCACCGAGGACGGGTACGAGCGGCTGACGAACTTCCCCTACGCGCTCGAGCCCTGATCGAGCTGATGGCGGAGCCGGTCGCGCAGGTCGGCGAAGTGCACCGTCTCGTAGACGATCAGGGCACAGAGCAGGGCTGCGAGTAGGACGAGCGTCAGCAGCGCGTCGAGCTCGGTGGCGAGCGGGATCAGCGCGAACAGGAGGAGCGCGACCGCCAGCCGCTGGGTGCTGAAGCGGTGCACGTTGCGCCACCGGAACGCGACGTGCGCGAGCAGGTATACGGCGGTGCCGCCCAGCATCGCGGCCGCGGGCACGGTCTTGAGCGGATCGTCGACGTAACCCAGCGTCTTCTTCATCCCGAGGGCGAGCAGCACGATGCCGGCGACCATCGGGAAGTGGAGGTATGAGAACGAGTCGCGGGCGATGTCGTTCTGCTCGCGGCCGACGGCGGCCTTGCTGAGGCGGCGCTCGGCCACGAGGGCGACGATGTCGAAGTAGAGCCACCAGAGCGCTCCTGCGACCGCGATCCCGAGCACGGCCGCGGCGACGACCCCCGCCTCCACGTCGTGCCCCGCCCCCACCCCGATGGCGACGATCGACTCGCCGAGGGCGATGATGATGATCAGGCCATGGCGCTCGGCGAAGTGGCCGGGGTGCAGCTTCCAACCCTCTCCGCCGAACAGATAGGGCTCGAGCATGTCGAGCGCCAGCGCGACGGCCCAGATCGCCGCCTGGAGGTTGGGGTCGTCGAACAGCGCACCGACCACCAGCAGACCGCAGCCGACGGCCGTGCCTCCCGCCAAGCCGTTGACCGAGGTGCGCAGCGCGGGCTCGTCGCGGCTCGCGAGGATGAACAGGGCGATCTGGCCGAAGCGAACCCCGGCATAGGCGACGGCGAACAGCATGCGCGAGTCGCCGAACGCCTCAGGCACGCACAGGGCGACGACGAGCATGGCCGCCATCGCGGCGAAGATCGCGAAGCGGATGGACCCCTCCTCGGGGTTCACGACGCTGGTCAGCCAGGCGTAGCCGACCCACGACCACCACATCAGGCCGAGTACGAGCACGCCCTTGCCGACGCCGCCCCACGACGGGTCGTCGGCCATCAGCGCGGTGCACTGCGTGAGAGCGAGGACGAAGACGAGGTCGAAGAAGAGCTCGAGCGGGGTGACGCGTTGCTCGGAGCGCGGCACCGCGGTGAGTCGCGGCGTGCGGGCGCCCGTGCTCATCGCGGTGATGTTCGCAGGTGGCCGATGGGTACTTTGAGGGCATGGCCCGCGACACCGGACTCCCTGAGACCGACGCGCAGTTCGACTTCGGTCGAGCGCGCCGGCGGCGGGCGATGTCGCGGCTGGCGGCGGCGCTGCGGCGCGAGCCGAGCGACGTGAATGTGATCCTGCCGTTCGACGAGGTGGTCGAGGCGCTGGGCCGGCGGGGCGAGAAGCGGCTCGGCCTGCAGACGATCCCGCTCGACTCGCTCGTGGGGACCGTGGATCGCAGCCGTGAGTTCGATCGGGCGTTCCGGCCGACGTCGAGCCGCGTGCGGCCGCGCTGGGAGCGGATCGCCATGGCGCAGCGCAAGGGCCAGGCGATGCCGCCGATCGACGTCTACCGGATCGGGGAGCTGCACTTCGTCAAGGACGGGCACCACCGGGTGTCGGTGGCGCGCGAGCTGGGGCACGAGGTGATCGATGCGTACGTGACCGAGGTGATCACGGAGCTGGGAGCGGACCGGGCGATCCGGCTGCCCGATCTGGCGCTGAAGAGCCACGAGCGACTGTTCTTCGAGCGGGTGCCGCTGGGGCCGGAGGAACGGGCGCAGATCAAGCTGTCGGACGAGTGGCGCTACGCGGCGCTGGCGGAAGCGGTGGAGGCGTGGGGATTCAGGGCGATCCAGGTCAGCGACGAGCGGATGAGCCGGGCCGAGGTCGCCCACGCGTGGTTCCACGACGAGTACGAGCCGGTGGTCTCGATGCTGCGCGAAGCCGACCTGATCCGCCGCGGAACGGAGACCGAGACCTACATGCGAGTGGCCCACCTGCGCTACCTGATCCTGCGCACGCACAACTGGGACGACGAGGTGATCGAGGCAGTCAGGCGGGAGCTGGAGACGCCCTCGTGGGAGGAGGACACGATGGTGCGGCGGCTGCGCAAGGAGCTGAAGTAGGGCTCAGCCGACCTGGCGCCGCCCGATCACCAGCAGCCCGACCAGCCGCGACACCACCATCGCCACGTAGGCGATGCCCGCGACCTGCTCGATCATCACCAGGCTGCGGGCGAAGGGCTTGATCGGGACCACGTCGCTCAGGCCCGTGCTGGACAGGGTCGTGAAGCTCAGGAAGAGCAGCTCCATCCAGCTGCGGTCCGCGCTCGGGTCTACAGCGGCGGTGAAGCTGCCGGGTTCGATCGCCTGGCAGACGGTGTAGGAGTAGGCGAACGCCCAGGCCACGAGGGTGAACGTCGCGCCCACCGCGAACAGCTCGTCGCGGGTGATCTCGTGGTCGGCGAGCATGTAGGCGATCAGGGCGCCGGCGGCGTAGAAGTAGAGGACCGCCTCGAGCGCCGAGGAGTAGGGCAGCAGGGCGTCGTCCCGGGTGACCGCCTGGACCAACAGGAGCACCGTGGCCGGAATTCCGAGCAGCACGCCGACCCAGGTCAGCCCGGGCGAGCTGCGCACCGCCATGACGACCAGACCGAGGATGGCGATACCGAACACGCTGAACAGCGAGCGCCCGACGTCGCTGCTCTCCATGAACGGGTACAGGAGCACGGCGGCCAGCTGGGCGGCGAGCAGGACCGCGGAGGGCTCGCGCCGGGCGAACTTGAGCACGCGGCGAAACTAGCCGCCGGACCGGTCGCATCGGACGCGTCCGGCAGTGGGCGCTACCCTGGGGGCACGGGTCGAGCATCCGTTCGACCAAAGCGTGTCCCGCGTTTCCGCTGTTGTTGCCTTCGAGCACCCTCCGCGTTTCGCAGTGCACATACCCCGGAGGGGGAACAAGATGGCAACAGGAACCGTGAAGTGGTTCAGTGACGAGAAGGGCTTCGGCTTCATCACACCCGATGAGCCCGGCAAGGATCTGTTCGTGCACCACAACGCGATCCAGGGCAGCGGCTTCAAGTCGCTCGCCGAGGGCGCGAAGGTGAGCTTCGACACCGAGCAGGGTCAGAAGGGCCCCGCGGCCGCGAACGTCCAGACGATCTAAGCCCGGACTTCGAAGGACGGTGGAGGGCCCGTACGCGGGCCCTCCGGCGTTCCAAACCCAACGACTCGGAGGACAGGCATGGCCTCAACAGGCAAGCGAAAGACCACGATGGCGAAGCTCCAGCGCGAGCGCAGGCTCCTCGAGCGTCGGATCGAGAAGAAGGCCAAAAAGGACGCGCGCAAGCGGGCGGCGGCAGAGCCCCCGACCGAGCCCGGCCCGTCGTACCCGACCGAGCCAGACCCGGCGCTCTAGCGCCCCAGCGTCCGCTCGAGCTCGCGGGCCCGCTGCCGGACCCCGCCCAACAGCTCGCGCACGTTCGCGAGGGCGGCCCGCAACTCCGCGTCGCCGACCTCCGCCGGCAGCATCGAATCCTGAAGCGCGGACAGAGCACCGTCCGCCGCGGCCACAGCGCCGACCGCGTTGTCGATGAACCCCTTGGCGCCGGTCGAGGGAATCCCGGGCGAGGCCGACTCGAACGGCCCGCTCGTCAGCCCAGCGCGCTGGGCGAACCCGGCATGCGCCGCCTTGGCACGCCCGTACGCCACCTGCACAGGCCCGAACAGCTCCTCCTCGAGCCGGTCCGCGTTGCGCTCGTCGAGCTGCTCGTAGGCCGCACCGAGAGCGCCCAGCGCGGCCCCGATGTCCTCGATCGCCTCCGCGAAGGCGTCCAGCAGCTCCTGTCGCGCCTCGGCGGTCGTGTAGGCCATGCGGTCGAGACTAGTGGCGGCCGTCGCCGCGGGGTTCCAGGATCACCAGTGGAATCTCACGCTCGGTCCGCTGCTGATAGCCCGCGTAGCCGCCGTACGCCTCCACGACCCTCGGCCACAGACGGGTGCGCTCCTCGGGCGTCGCGACGCGGGCCCGGACCGGCCTGCGCTTCGAGCCGACCTGAACCTGCACGTCGGGGTTCGCGCGGAGGTTGTGGAACCACGCCGGGTGGCGCGGGTTGCCGCCCTTCGACGCCACGAGCACGAGATCGTCGCCGTCCTCGATGTAGCTGAGCGCGGCCGTCCGCTTGGTGGCGCTCTTGGCTCCCACGTGATCGAGCAGCAGCGTCGGTGGGGCGCCGGGGAGGTGGTGACCGATGAGGCCGCCGGTCGCGCGGTAGGCGATCGTGTGGCCCTTCATCAGCTGGTTCAGCACCGGCCACATGTGTTCGCGGACCCCCACCGGGTGAGCGTATCGCCGTGTTCGCTCACGTGCGCTCGATGCCAATCCCGTCGAGATGCCCGGCTAGGGCGGCGGAAGCGCCCGCTGCTCGTCCGGCTGGGATAGCGGTTCCCCGCGCGTCTGGACCACGATCGCGACGACCACGATCGCGCCGCCCAGGAGCGTGAGCGTGGTTGGACGCTCGTCCAGCGCCAGCCACACCCACAAGGGGCCGAGGGCGATCTCGAGCAGTGTGATGAGACCCACCTGCGCGGCCGGTATCAGCCGCGCGCCAATGGTGAGCAAGGCAAAGCCGAGTGCGATCTGGCCGATGCCCAGCGTGGCCAGCCAGCCGAGGTCGGCGCCGCCGATCTCGCCGGGACTGGCGAAGGGGAGGAAGAGCACGACGAGCATCGCTTGCGAGAGGCAGGTGGCCGGCGCCATCGAGACGTCCTGGCGCCAACGCGTGATCACGAGCATCACCGCGAAGGCGAGCGCCGTGACGAACGAGAGGCCGTCGCCCGCAAGGCTGCTCTCACCCGGGGCGCCCAGCATCAGCCCGACGCCGGCCAGTGCCAGGGCCATCGCCACGACCGTCCGCCGCGTGATCGGCTCGCCGAGCGTCACCCGGGCGAGCAAGGCGGCGAGCACCGGGGAGAGGGCCAGGAGGAACAGGACGCGGGCGACGCTCGTGTGGTTGAGGGCGGCGATGAAGCAGCCCGACGCGGTCGCGGCACACACCGCCACCGCGACGCCCGCACCCCCGACGGACCTGAACGCCTGGATTACGCGGCCGTGGTCGATGATCGCGACATATGCCAGCAGCGCGGCACCCGCGAACGCGGCCCTGCCGGATACCTGGGTCGGCGTGTCGACGGTGACCTGGCGCTGGAGAACGCCCGCGGTCGACCAGGCGACGGCGGCGAGCGCCACGTAGATCTGTCCGCGCCGCTGGCGGCGCGATCCGTCGAGCGCCACCGCCGCCGTCGTCACGCCGTCAAGTGATAGCGAACGTTCTCGGGACGCAGGCGTGGAAGCGCAACTGGTGCGCGGGACGGTCCCGCGACGGACGCTCGTAGCTCTGCTCGATCTGCTTCCAGTCTTGCGCTCGAACGGCTACGCCCCCGAGCGCTCTCGCGCAACTCGCGGGCAGTTCCGGCTCTGGACCGTGCGCCATTCAAAACGACGGACGGGAATGATTCGAGCTCGGAGTCGAGGAGGATCGATGGGTTTGAGCAGCTACAGACTGAACGCGTTCATCGCGGTCAGCGACATCGCACAGGCGGAGGAGTTCTACGAGGGGAAGCTCCGCCTCCCGGTGGTACGGACCGACGCTGACGGAAGCAAGGTCTATGCGTCAGGCGGTGTCGAGTCGCTAGTCGTATACCCGTCTCCGGACCACGCCGGCCGGTCGACTGCGACCCTCGTGACCTGGTACGTCGACGACGTCGAGCTGGTGGTGGACGAGCTGACCTCGAACGGCGTGACCTTCGAGCGATACGAAGGCGTGCTCGAGAGCGGTTTCGACTACGGGACGGACGAAAAGGGGATATCAGCCCGCGCCGGCGGCGGCAAAGTCGCCTGGTTCAAGGATCCCGACGGGAACACCTTCTCGATCGAGGGGGATCGCTGACGGTTCGACCAAGGCTTCGCTTCTCCGGTCGTCCACACGCGACTCCTTCGATCGGCTAGAACAGGCAGGGATCCGCATCTCCGACGAGGGAGCCAGACGTGTTCGAGAACAGCAAGGCGTACAGCGGCTTCGCGACCGACGACATCGACAAGGCGCGCGAGTTTTACGGCGGGACGCTTGACCTCGACGTGTCCGAGCCGTTCCCCGGCGGCCTGGTGATCAACCTCCCAGGCGGTCGCGACACGCTCGTCTACCACAAGCCCGACTTCACCCCGGCGACGTACACGATGCTCAACTTCGAGGTCCCGGACATCGAGGCGGCGGTCGACGAGCTCAACTCGCGCGGGATCGAGATGGAACGCTACGAGGGCTTCGACCAGGACGAGAAGGGGATCTCGCGGATGCCCGACACCCCGGTTGGCGCCTGGTTCACCGACCCCGCGGGCAACATCCTCTGCGTGCACGCACCGATATCGACCGGCTGAGCGTCAGCGGAGCGCCGCGCGCAGCATCGGGGAAGTGGAAGGCCCACAAGAGCCCCAGGTGTTAAGGGGGCCGCTGCTAGCGTGGCCCGCACCACCCGCCAGAAGGAGCAGCGAGCAATGCAGTTCTTCTTGACAGTGCCCCACGACTCGACCGAGGAGCCGACCATGGCGTCGATGGACCCGGCCGACTTGGAGGCCGCGCTGGCCGCCGTGGAGGAGTTCAACACCGACCTACGCGAGTCCGGGGCGTTTCGCTTCGCCGGCGGACTGCACCCACCGTCGTCGGCCAAGACCGTCGATGCCACCAACGGCGAGCCCGAGGTGGTCGATGGACCGTTCGTTGAGGCGCCGGAGTACGTCGGCGGTTTCTGGGTGATCGAGGCCGCAGACCAGGATGCCGCGCTCCGGTGGGCGACGCAGGCGTCGAAGGCACTGGGTGGCCGCATCGAGGTGCGCGCCTTTCAGGACCCCCCGGACGCCTGATCGAACGCAGATCGCCGGCAGCCCTGTCCGGCGCCGACCGGCACGGTGTACCGGGTGGCCGAGGACCCGTACAGCTCGGCGAGGTCCTCTCCAGCATGACGTGAGGTGCGCGCGCCAAGCGGCACTCTGATCGAGCTGCCTAGATGGATACCCTCCCGGCAGCGTAGGACCAAACAGGAACCCGAGCACGGAGAGAGGATGTCCGCGCAAGTCGACCCTTCACACATCTTGCAGGTCGGTATGGGGTTCTGGGGCTCGAAGAGTCTCCTGTCGGCTGTCGAGCTCGAGCTCTTCACGAAGCTGGGAAGCGAATCGATGACGGGTCCGGAGATCGCCGAGGCGCTCGGTTTGGATGCTCGCGCGATCCCAGACTTCCCCGATGCGCTGGTCGCCCTCGAGCTGCTCGATCGCGAGGGTGACGGGAGCGATGCGCTCTACCGCAATACCGAGGCGGGCGCCGCGTTTCTGGACAAGGCGAGCCCGGCGTATGTCGGCGGGATCCTCGAGATGGCCAACTCGCGGCTGTACGGATTCTGGGGTGATCTCACCGACGCGTTGCGGACCGGGAAGCCCCAGAACGAGATCAAGCGGACGGGTAAGCCGATGTTCGAGGAGCTCTACAGCGACGAGGCCAGGCTCGAGCAGTTCATGAACGCGATGGCCGGGATCTCCGCGGGCCCCTTCATGGCGCTGGCGGAGAAGTTCGACTTCTCGAAGTACGCGACGCTGTGCGACGTGGGCGGCGCCACCGGTCAGCTCTCCATCATCGTCGCCAATCGCCACCCCCACATGACCTGCACCAGCTTCGACCTGCCGGTTGTGGAGCCGATCGCGGCGCGAACGATCGAAGCCGCCGGGCTGAGCGAACGCGTCAACGCGGTGGGTGGTGACTTCTTTGCCGACCCCCTGCCCAAAGCGGACATCATCACGATGGGGCTGATCCTCCACGACTGGAACCTCGAGAACAAGAACCATCTGGTCGAGGCCGCCTACGACGCCCTGCCGGAGGGTGGCGCTTTCATCGCAATCGAGAACGTCATCGATGACGCCCGCCGCGAAAACGCGTTCGGGCTGCTGATGTCGCTCAACATGCTGATCGAGTTCGGCGACGCGTTTGACTTCACGGGCAGCGACTTTGCGGGCTGGTGCAGGGAGGCCGGGTTCAAAGAGATAGACGTCGTGCCGCTCGCCGGTCCCACGAGCGCCGCGATCGCATACAAGTAGCGCGTCATCACGAGCTTCGATGGCGGACTCCGCCAGCGCCGACTGCGGACTGCGACTGGAGGTGGCGCTTTTCCCTGCTGCCCCGGGGCCACCCCCGCCCCGCCCGCGGGTGGCTGAGGAAGCACACTTCTCGCGCGCCGAGCGCAAGCGAGGATGTGCGAAAAGGAAATTCCTCAGACAGGACCCGCGGCCAGGCGGCCTCGGGCCCAGCGCCAAGCGGCCCTCAGCCCGCCGGCGACGACACGACCTCGCGCAGCGCCTCCACCACATAAGGGTCGAACTGCTTGCCCGAGCAGTCGCGGAACTCGTGGTCCACCTCGAAGCGTGGGCGGGCCCTCCGGTAGGGGCGGTCCTCCGTCATCGCCACGTACGCGTCGGCCACCGTCAGGATCCGTGACGCCAGCGGGATGTCCCGCCCGGCCAGCTTGTCGGGGTATCCGAAGCCGTCGTAGCGCTCGTGGTGGTGCCGCACGATCCGGGCCACGTCCTCCAGGCCGGGGATGCGCCCCACGAGGTCCGCTCCCCACACCGAGTGACCCTTGATCATTTCCCGCTCGTCGTCGTCGAGCGGCCCCGGCTTGTGCAGCACGAGGTCGGGCACCCCGACCTTGCCGATGTCGTGCAACCGGGCCGCGTAGCCGAGGTCGCGCAACTCGCGCCGTCCCAACCCCAGCCGCTCCCCGATTCGGTGGGAGAGCCCCACGACTCGGTCCGAGTGCTCTCCCGTATGCCCGTCGCGCAGACCGAGTGTCCCCGCCAGCACGTCGACCGTCGCGGCGAGCAGCGTTTCGTCGTGGCGGGGCGCGATCCGGCCAAAGCGCGGGGTCATCGCCCCACGACTTCACGGCCCAGCCGCGTCCTCCTGCTATCTGGGACCCGGCTGGGAAGGCGTTCCCGTCAGGTGGGTGGCGGCGCGACGTCGGGGTCGCGCCCTCCCCCGCCCTGCCCGTCGACGGCCGGTGGGCCCTTCGCGTCGGTGGTCAGGTTGCGCCCGTCCTCGGGATCGAAGAGGTGCACCTTCGAGGCGTCCACCCAGAGCTCCGCCTCCTGCCCCACCCTCACCTGCGACGCCGGCTCGAGCCGCGCCACGATGCGACCCTCCTCCCCGGCCATGGGCACTTCTCCCCCACCGACGTCCTCGGCCAGCTCGCGCAGCTCCTGCGACTCGATCTGCTGGTCCGAAGCCACCGTGAAGTGCGCGTACAGCTCCGAGCCGAGCGACTCGAGCACCTCGATGTGCGCCCTGAACGTGGTGCCGCGGCTGCGCGCCTCGCCGACCAGCGACGCGTCCTCGAAGTTCTCCGGCCGGATGCCTGCGATCAGCTGCTTGCCGTGAGCGCCGCCAAGCCGGCCGCGCGACTCCTCAGGCAGCCGCACGTCGGCGATCGGAAGCTTGACCGTGTCGCCCTCCACCGTCGCCGGCATGAAGTTCATCGCCGGCGACCCGATGAAGCCGGCGACGAACAGGTTGAGCGGGTAGTTGTAGAGCTCCATCGGCGACCCGACCTGCTGCAGCTCGCCCGACCTCATGACGGCCACTCGGTCGCCTAGCGTCATCGCCTCGGTCTGGTCGTGCGTGACGTAGATCGTGGTGGTGCCGAGGTTCTTCTGGATGCGCGACACCTCGGTCCGCATCTGCACGCGCAGCTTGGCGTCGAGGTTCGACAGCGGCTCGTCCATCAGGAACGCCGACGGGTCGCGCACGATCGCCCGCCCCATCGCCACGCGCTGACGCTGGCCGCCGGACAGCTGCGCCGGCTTGCGGTCCAGGTGCTGCTCGAGGTCGAGGATGCGCGCCGCCTCCTCGACCTTCGTGTTGATCTCATCCCCCGACGCGCCGCGCAGTTTCAGCGCGAAGCCCATGTTGTCGCGCACGCTCATATGCGGGTAGAGCGCGTAGTTCTGGAAGACCATCGCGATGTCGCGATCCTTGGGCGCCTTGTCGTTGACGACCTCGTCGCCGATGCGCAGCTCGCCCCCGCTGATGTCCTCCAGTCCGGCGATCATGCGCAGCGCGGTCGACTTCCCGCAGCCCGAGGGGCCGACGAGGATGACGAACTCCCCGTCCTTGATCTCGAGGCTCATGTCCCGCACGGCCTCGAAGCCGTCGGGATAGCGCTTGGTGAGTCTGTCCAGCGTGATCTGGGCCATCTCTCTCCTTCCTATCCCTTCACCGCGCCAGCGGTGAGGCCCGCGACGATCCGGCGCTGGAAGATCAGCACCATGATGATGATCGGAACCGTGACCACGACCGAGGCCGCGCAAACGGCGCCGATCGGCTGCTCGAACTGCGAGGCCCCGGTGAAGAAGGCCAGCGCCGCGGGCACGGTGCGCGCGTTGTCGGTCGATGTGAGCGTGTTGGCGAAGATGAAGTCGTTCCAGGCGAAGATGAAGACCAGGATGGCGGCCGTGAAGACGCCCGGCGCGGCCAGCGGCACGATGATCTTGCGGAACGCCTGGAAGGGCGTGGCGCCGTCGACCTGGGCCGCCTGTTCGAGCTCCCACGGGATCTCGCGGAAGAACGCCGACAGCGTGTAGATCGCCAGCGGCAGCGTGAAGGTCATGTAGGGGATGATCAGCCCGAGCCAGGTGTCGTAGAGGCCGACCGCGCGCCACATGTCGAACAGCGAGCCGACGATCGAGATCGGCGGGAACATCGCCACGGCCAGCGCGCCCGACAGGATCAGCGCCTTGCCCGTGAAGTTCAGCCGCGAGGTGGCGTAGGCCGCCATCGCGGCCAGCACGATCGAGATCAGGGTGGCGATCGAGGCGATCCCGATCGAGTTGACGAGCGCGGCGATGAACGTGTCGTCCGAGAAGATCACCTCGTAGTTGTCGAACGAGAAGCCCGAGAAGAACTTGCGGTCGCCGACCTGGGTGGGGGTCTTGAGCGACAGCGACGCGATCCACACGACCGGAATCAGGGCGTAGAGCAGCACGACCAGGATCCCGATCCCCCAGAGCGCGCGCTCCTTGTTGGTGTGCGTCACCTCAGGTCTCCCCTCGCTGCTGGGCGGTGCTGGTGCCGAGCGCCTTCACGAAGAAGACCGCGACCAGGATCACGACGATGAAGATCAGGATCGAGATCGCCGAGCCGAGCCCCACGTTGACCCGGTTGATCGTCACGTTGTAGCCGAGAATCGACAGGCTCTCGGTGTTGAGCGCCCCGCCCGGCTGGATGATGTAGATGTTGTCGAAGATCCGGATCGCGTCGAGCGTGCGGAACAGCAGGGCCACGAGGATCGCGGGCTTCATCAGCGGCAGCGTGATCCGGAAGAAGCGCTGCACGGTGGTCGCGCCGTCGACCTTGGCCGCCTCGTGCAGCTCGTCGGGGACGAGCGCCAAGCCGGCGAGCAACAGCAGCGCCATGAACGGCGTGGTCTTCCAGACCTCCGCGAGGATGATCACCAGCATCGACCCGTTGTGGGTGTTGAGCGGCTGTGCCGTATCGGAGATCAACGGCAGGCCCGCGATGAACCCGCTGGTCGGGTCGAACGCGTACTTCCAGGCGAAAGCGGCGACCACGGTGATGATCCCGTAGGGGATCAGGATCGCCGCGCGCACCGGGCCGCGGCCGAAGATCGCGCGGTGCATGACCAGCGCGATCGCCATGCCGAGCACGAGCTCGAACGACACCGAGACGACCGTGATGATCATCGTGTTGAGGAAGCCCTGCCACCAGGTGGTGGACGTGAGCACATCGACGTAGTTCGAGAGCCCGACGAACTCCTTCTCGTCGGGGAAGCGCAGGTCGTAGCGCTGCAGCGACAGGTAGATCGCGTAGCCGATCGGATAGCCGGTGACGATCAGCATCGCGATCACGGCCGGCGCGCACAGCAGCCAGGCGAGCTTGCGCTCCGCCCGGGCCCTATCGGTCGTCTTCTGACGCGGCGGCGCCGTCGGCTGACGCACGGCCTCCGCGACGGGCTGGGCGGCTTCCATCAGAAGATCTTCCCCTCCACCGCTCGCTCAATCCGGTCCTTCAGCTTCTCGACGATCCCGTTCGGGTCGATCCCGTCGGGCGGGCTGTACGTCTTCTGGATCGCCAGCGAGATGTCGCTGTACGCCGGCGTCACCGGGCGCGGCGCCGCAGCCTCGATCGACTCGCGCAGCAGGTCCGCGAACGGGTACGCCTTCTTGACCTGCGCGGTCTCGTACACCGATTCCGTCGTCGGCGGGAGCCCGCCCAGCTCGGCGGCGTCGCCTTGGTGCTGCTCGCTGGCGATGCACTCGGCCGCCTCGAAGGCGAGGTCAGGCGTCTCGCCGTACTTGGAGACGCCGATGTTGATCCCGCCCAGCGGCGGCCGGCTCTCCTCGTCCTTGACGCTGCGCGGGTAGCGCGCCCAGCCCATGTTCTTCTGGAAGTCCTCGCCAACCTCCGCGGCGCTCGGGTACACGAACGGGTAGTTGACCTCGTAGAACGAGCGGCCCGACTCGAAGCCCTGGCGCGCCTGGTCCTCGGCGTTGGTCGACATCCCCGGCGGCGCCGCGCTGGACTTGCCGAGCTTGCTCACGATCTCGGCGGCCGTCTTGGCCGTGTCGTCGACCTCCACGTCGCCCACCTGGTTGACGATCTGCCCCCCCGCGCCCGCGATCAGCGCGTTGACCCAGACCGTCATGCCCTCGTACTGGCGCGCCTGCACCTCCACGTGGGTCTTCTTCGCGACCGCGTCGTCGATCATCTCGTCCCAGGTGAAGTCGTCCGGCGGGGGGTCGACCTCGTCCTTGCGGTACCAGAGCAGCTGCGTGTTGCTCGTGAACGGAATGCCGTAGACCTTGCCCTGGTACTCCACGGTCTTGACCGGGCCTTCGAGCTTGCCCTCGGTGGCGGCGGTGCGACGCTCGCCCTCCCAAGGCAGGATCCAGCCCGCCTCGGCCAGCTCGGCGGTCCAGATCACGTCCATGCCGATCAGGTCGATGTCCTTGTCCTCGGCGGCGAGGCGGCGCACGACCAGCTCGCGCTGCTGGTTGGCGTCGGTCGGCAGCTTGACGTAGTTGATCTGGTACTCGCCGGCGGCGTCCTTGTTGCAGTCGGCAACCGCCTTGTCGTAGGCGCCGCCGGGCTCGTTGAAGGAGTAGAAGTTGATCGCGTTGCGACCGCCGCCGCCCTCCTCGGCGCCGAGCCCACCGCACGCCCCCAGCGCGACGCTTCCTATGAGCGCGGCTGTGGCGAGCAGGTGTCGTCCGTGCAAATCCCCTCCTCCTACGCGGGCAAGTACCCCTCGCGGAGCGGGTCTAACCCAAGGCAATCGCTCCTGCGTGCGGAGCGAGCGTTCGATCCCGCAGGACGCCGGGCCGCGTCTGTATACGCGGTGCGCTCCCGATGTCCACAGGGAGCGGCTCGGCCGTCGTGTTGATCGCCACGGTGTGATCGCCGCGCCGGAACGCGACGATGCCGTCGGCCGCGTCGAGCAGCTCGAACCCGTCGCCCAGCTCGCGTCTCAGCGCGATCAGCTCGCGCACCAGGCTCAGCATCGAGGCCGGGTCGTCGCGCTGATCGACGACGTTGCGCTGGCGCGGGTCGACCAGCGGCAGCCAGGGTTCGCCAGTGGTGAAGCCGCCCTGCGGCGAGCCGTCCCACTGCATCGGGTGGCGGTGGCGGTCGCGCCCGGCGCGGTCGAAGCGAGCCTCGCCCGGCGGTCCCTCGCCCTGGCCGATCTCGTCGCCCTGGTAGAGGAAGGCCGGGCCGGGCAGCGTCAGCAGCAGCATCGCCGCGGCGCGCGCGTTCGCGTCCCCGAAGCGGGTCGACAGCCGCCCGAAGTCGTGGTTCGACATCACCCACGCCGCCCCGGGCTGGCGCACACAGGCCTCGATTGCCGCCCGCAGCAGGCGCGCATCCCATGTCGAGTGCAGCAGCTCGAACGCGAACACCGCGTCGAAGTAGTCGCTGTAGGGCTGCCAGCGGGCGCTCGGGAGATAGACCTCGCCCACGAGGAAGGCATCGCCGCTGGCCTCGCGGATCTTGGCGAGCGCCGCCCCCGTGTCGGGCGCGTTGCGCGAGTTGCTCAACGCGAGCTTGCCCTCGTCCTCGCGCAGCGGCAGCCCGAACGGCTCCGATGCCGGTGGGTCGTCGCGCAGCTGCGCGTCCTTGAGCAGGCGGTCGATGGCGTCCACGCGGTAGCCGTCCGCGCCGCGCTCGAGCCAGAAGCGCAGCACGTCCTGCATCGCGGCCACGACCTCCGGGTTGCGCCAGTCGAGGTCGGGCTGCTCGGGGTAGAACGAGTGCAGGTAGTAACGCCCGTCGCGCGCCTCCCACGCCGACCCGCCGAACGCCGTGACCCAGTTGTTCGGCTCGTCACGCCAGATGTACCAGTCCGGATGCTCGCGAAACCAGGGGTGCTCGATCGACGTGTGGCAGGGCACGATGTCCATCAGCACCTCGAGCCCGCGCGCGTGAGCTTCCTCGACCAGCGCGTCGAACTCGGCGAGGTCTCCGTACCCGGGGTCGACCGCGGTGTAGTCCGCCACGTCGTAGCCGAAGTCCGCGTTCGGAGACGGGTAGATCGGCGACATCCAGAGCGCGTCCACCCCGAGCCAGGTCAGGTGGTCGAGCCGCGAGCGGATCCCGGCTAGATCCCCGACGCCGTCGCCGTCGGAGTCCTGGAACGAGCGCGGGTAGATCTGGTAGACGACCGCTGTCACGCCTCCCGCAACCCTATGCGGGAGTACAGGCGCGCCAGCGGCGCGGGCGCCCACCAGTTCCATTTGCCGAGCAGCTGCATCAGCGCCGGCACCAGCAGCGCCCGGATGATCGTCGCGTCGATCAGCACTGCGAGCGCGGTGCCCAGCCCGAGCTCCTTGATGAAGACGATCTGCGACGTGACAAACGCGCCGATCGCGATGCAGAACAGCAGCGCCGCGGCGGTGACGATGCGGCCGGTCCGCTCGAGCCCGACCGCCACCGCCTCGGAGTCCGAATGACCGGCGTCGCGGGCCTCCTTGATGCGCGCCAGCAGGAATACGCCGTAGTCGGTGGAGAGGCCGAACACCACGGCGAACAGCAGCAGCGGCTGCGTCGACTCGAGTCCGCCCTGGCTGGTGTAGCCGAGCAGCCCCTCGAAGCGACCGTCCTGGAAGATCAGCACCAGGATCCCGAACACAGCGCTCAGCCCGAGCGCGTTCATCAGGATCTGCTTGATCGGGAGGACGACCGAGCCGGTCAGGAGGAACAGCACCACGAACGTGACCGCGCCGACGATCGTGAGCACCAGCGGCAGGTGGTCGACGAGGCTGGCCTGCAGGTCGAGGAAGCCGGCGGTCTGGCCGGTTACGAGGGCGTCGTTGTCGAGCCCGCGCAGGTCTTCCACGAGCTCCTGGCTGCGGTCGTCGAGCGGCGAGGCGGTGGAGACGACGTCGATCGCGTAGGTGTCGCCGCGCAGGCGCAGGGGCGGCCCGACGTCCGCAGCTCCCGGGACCTCGGCGGCCGCGCCTGCCACCCGCTCCGCCTCCGCCGCGTCGCCGCGCACCGCGAGCGTGATCGGCGTGTCGCGGTAGGGCGGGAACTGCGATCGCAGCACGTCGTCCACCTGGCGGGCGCTGGCCGACTCCGGCAGCACCTGGGCGTCGACCGAGGTGAACTGGATCCCGAGGAACGGGAGGCCGAGCGCGATCAGCAGCGCGGCGGTGGTGGCGGCGATCCGGCCGGGAAAGCGCATGACGAGCTGCGAGAGCCGGAACCAGAAGCCCTCGCCCGCCGGCCGCGCGTCGCGCTCCGCACGGCGCGCGAGGAAGGCCGGGGTGAGCGAGTTGACGCGCGCGCCCAGCAGCGTGAGCACCGCCGGCAGCACGATCAGCGCGATCGCCGCGGCGATCAGGGCCACGAAGAACCCGCCGATCCCCATCGAGTAGAGGAAGCGCTGCGGGAACACCGCCAGCGAGGCGATCGCGCCCGCCACGGTCAGCGAGCTGAACAGGACGGTGCGACCGGCGGTCGCGAGCGTGCGGCGCATCGCCTCCGGGCCCGGGCCGCTGCGCGCGATCTCCTCGCGGTAGCGCGACACGATGAACAGGCTGTAGTCGATCGCCAGGCCCAGGCCGAGCCCGGTGACGAGGTTGAGCGCGAAGATCGACACCGAGGTCAGCTCGCTCGCCACGCGCAGCATCAGGAACGTGCCGACGATCGCGAGCAGCCCGACCAGCAGCGGCAGCAGCGCCGCGACCAGGCTGCGGAAGAACAGCAGCGACAGCAGGAACAGCAGCGGGAACGCGTACATCTCGGCCGTGCGCAGATCACGCTCGACGTGCTCGTTGACCTCCTTCTGCGCCACGGCGGGTCCCCCGACCGTGACGCCGGGCTCACCCGCCAGCTCGTCCGCGATCCGCTCCGCGGCGTCCTGGAGCGCGTCGTCGTCGGTCGGCCGCAGCGCGGCCGCGAGGTAGGTGGAGCGGCCGTCGCGCGACACGGGACCGCGCGTCACGGAAGCCACCTCCGGGTCGCGGCGCAGCTCGCTCGCCAGCGCGCCGACGCGGGCACGACCTCGAATCAGCACGACCACACCGGTCTCGCGGAAGCCTGCGTCCTCCAAGCGCTGGTCGGCGATCACGCTCTCGGTGTCGGGGTCGTCGGCGCCGTATGGGTCGAGCCGGTCCGCCACACCCGCCCCGAGCGCGCCGGCGATCAGGAAGAAGACGGCTGCGAGCACGAGCGTCCGACGCGCCCTGCGGTTGGCGAGTCGCGCGAGGCGCTCGATCATCGCCGCAGCCGCTCCGCCTCGCGGGTGCACCAATCGACCATCCACTCGCTCGACTCGATGCCGTAACGCAGCACCAGCAGGGGCGAGCCCTCGGCCTTCCCGGTTGCCTCGATCGCGCGCAGCTGCTCGAGCTTCTCCTCGTGGTAGCGCCGCTTGGCGTCGAGCGAGGCCGCCGCGGTCGCGGGCGCCGCGTCGGCGAAGAAGAGCTTCAGCAGCCCCTCGTCACGGGTCTCGAAGACCTGCGGGTCCTGTGCCAGCCAGTCCTGGAGCGCGCGTCGGCCGGGGGCGGTGATGCGGTAGACGGTCCGCCGACGCCCACTCTTCGGCTCGGTCGTGCCCTTGACCAGCCCGGCCTCCGAGAGGCGACGCAGCTCGGGGTAGATTTGCCCGTAGCTAGCCGTCCAGAAGAAGCGCACCGAGCGATCCACGACCGCTTTGACGTCATAGCCGGAGCTCGGCCCCCAGGCCAGCGTGCCGAGGATGACGTATGCGGTCGAGGTGAGCTCCATATATCAGCGCAATATATCATGCTGATACATGACGACGACGAGGCGCCCGGAGGCGCCCCGTCGCGGGTCGGGGGTGCGGACGCCGGGGGGATCAATCAGCGGCGCCCGCTGTCTGCAGGGCCTGCTGCTCGTGCCTGCCCTCGCAGATCTCTTCGACGAGCTTGCCGCAGAATGCCGGCAGGTCGTCGGGCTTGCGGCTCGTGACGAGCCCCTGGTCCACATGGACCTCCTCGTCGACCCACTCGCCGCCGGCGTTGCGAATGTCCGTGCGCAGGCTCGGCCAGGAGGTGAGGGTCCGGCCGCGCACGACGTCGGCCTCGATCAGCGTCCACGGGGCGTGGCAGATCGCGGCCACCGGCTTGCCCGCCTCGAAGAACGCGCGCACGAAGCGCACGGCGGCCTCGTCGGTACGCAGGAAGTCCGGGTTGGCGACGCCGCCCGGCAGCACCAGGCCGTCGTAGTCGTCCGGACTGGCCTCCGCGACCGCGCGGTCGACCGCGAACGTCTGGTCCTTGTCGAGCTGGTCGAAGCCCTGGATCTCGCCGCTCTCGAGCGAGATCAGCTCGGGCGTCCCACCCTCGGTTTCGACTGCCTTCCAGGGTTCGGTGAGCTCGATCTGCTCGACCCCGTCCGCGGCCAGGAAGGCCACTCTCCTGTCGTTCAATCGCATAGCTTGCGTGTACCGAAAGCGGAGCGGCGTAAACGAGTCGCTCAGAGGCGCTCGAGCACAGCGCTGGCCGCTTCCTCGCCCGAGCGCACCGCACCGTCCATGTAGCCGTTCCAGACGGTCGCGTACTCGGCGCCGGCCCAGTGCAGCGGGCCGATCGGCTCCCGCAAGGCCGGCCCGTAGGCGGTCCAGGCCCCGGTCGGCATGTGGCAGCCGTAGCAACCGCGCGACCACTCCTCCTCGGCCCAGAGCCGCTCCACGTAGGCGTCCGGGCGTCCGGCGCGCGGACCGAACAGGCGGGCGAAGCAGTCGAGCACCGCGGCGCGACGCTCCTGCGCCTGAACGCGCCCCAGCTCGCGCGCTTGACGCCCCTCGAGGAAGCCCAGCAGGACGCCGGGCGCGCCGCCCGGCGGAGAGTTGTCGAACGTGAGCTTGACCGGGCCGGCGTCGCTCGTGCCCTGCCCCGACAGGCTCTCCGCGCGCCAGAACGGCTCGTCGTAGATCGCCATGCACTTCGCCACGGTCCCGAGCGGCATGCGCTGCGTGAGCTGGTCGCGGAAGCCGGGCAGCGGCGGGTCGTACGCGATCCGGCCGGCGAGCGTGGGCGCGAGCGCCACCACGGCCCGCCGGGCGCGGACGGTCGCGCCGTCGGCCTCGACCGTCACGCCGTGCTCTCCCCGCCGGATCATCCGCACCGGGGAGCCGAGCAGCAGGTTCTCGCGACCGAGCTCCTGCGCCATCAGGATCGGGATGCGCTGCGAGCCGCCCACGAAGCGGTCCTGCTGGGCGCCACCCTCGGTGTCGAACAGCATCTCGAGGCCGCCCGCGGAGTGGACGTAGAACAGGACGTGCAGCAGCGACATGTCCTCCGGCTGTGCGGCCCAGACGGCCTCGATGCCGAGCTCGAGCAGCATCCGTCCGCCGCGGGTGACGAGGTTGCGGCGCATCCAGGTCGCGGCGGTCTGGCCGTCGAGCTGGGCAGCGTCGGGTGCCTCCCAGGGTGCTTCGAGTGGCACCCGGCGGGCCATGCGATTGAGCCGCCGCTGCGCGCGCTCCAGGTCGAGCAGCACGACCGGGTTGATGCGAGGGATCGTGCCGCGGTAGCGGCGCAGCCGCCCGCCGTACTCGATCACGTTCTCGCCCTCCCCGTGGGTGGGGAACGTCTCCACGCCGAGCTTGGCGGCCAGCGCGGCCAGGCGATCCTGCGTCGGGCCGATCCACTGGCCGCCCACCTCGACGACGTTGCCGCCGCCGATGTCCTCGTTCAGGACCCGCCCGCCGACCCGGTCGCGGGCCTCCACGACGACCACCGACGCCCCCGCGGCGGCCGCCGCTCGCGCCGCGGACAGCCCGGCCAGCCCCGCTCCGATCACGACGAGGTCGGCGTCACGGGTCTGCGGGTCCGGCATCGCGGGCGCAACCCTATCCCCGCCGCGCCCTCGTTATGGTGCTTGGCGATGGGCTCACCCCCGCGCACACCGCGCGAGGAGGAGCAGCGCCTCAACATGCGGACGCTCGTGATCGCGAGTGCCGCGTCCGCGACTGCGGCGCTCGTGACCTCGCGGCTGTGGATCGCCGGCACCTGGATTGCCGCGGCGCTGACCCCTGTGATGGTCACGCTGATCAGCGAGATGCTGCGTCGGCCGACCGAACGGATCGCGCGGGGAATGACGGTGGACCGGGCGGCGCTGCCGGACCCCGAGGCGCCGGCCACCGCGCGGCCGGAAGCCGCCGCGGCCCAGCGCGTCGCGGAGCGGCTGCGCGGCGTGGACGAGCTGCTGCCCGACCCGGAGGCGCCACCTCCGCAGGGGCCGCCCCGGGCCACAGCCGGCGCGCCGCCCGCCCCCACGCGCGTCTACCGCAGCGAGTCCGCCCGCCGCGCGCCGCGGCGGCGCAAGATCGCCTACCGCGTCGTGCTCGCCACCGCTGGCATCGCCTTCCTGATCGGCGCGGTCACGCTGACCATCGGCGAGCTGGTCGGGGGTGGGTCGGTCGGCGACAACAGCCGCCGCACGACACTGATCGGAGGCGGGTCGGGCAGCAAGCAGAACGCCCCGCAGGACCAGCAGACCCCCAAGCAGGCGCAGCCGGACCAGACCGAGACCGAGCAGCAGCCGACCACCACCGAGGAACAGCCGACGACCCCCGAGACCGAGACCACCACGACCCCCACCCCGCTCGAGCAGCCGCCAGCCGAGCCGCTGCCCGGCGAGACCACGACCACCACGCCGGCGCAACCGTAAGGGACCCGCGACCCGGTCGTCGACCCCTCCGAACCGGACGAGCCGATGCGCGGGTTCCCGATCAGCCGCGCCACCGGCCGCGGTGGGCGCTGGGTGTACACGCTCTACGTGGGCGGTGAGCATCCCTTCATCCACGCGCTCGACACGGTCGGCCGCACCTCGCTCTGCCTCGACCTGCCCAAGGGTGCTGCCCGGCGCGCCTGGAACAGCCGGCTGGCGATCCGCGGCGCGAGCATCCATGTGCTCTACCGCAACCGCGTGATCGCCTCCGCCGCGCGCCGGCCGCAGGAGGCGTCGTCAGGCGGCGGGCCGCCCTGGGCGGTGGCGATCCTCCTGGCGAGCGGTCTGATCGCTGCGGCTGGGGTGCGCCGCGTGCTTGTCGCGAACCGTCCCGGGTAGCCACCAGGCATGGCTACTTGCGAGGTCTGCGGCAACGAGTACGACAAGACGATCGAGATCACGCGTAGCGGCGAGACCCACGTGTTCGACAGCTTCGAGTGCGCGATCCACGCGATCGCGCCGAGCTGCGATCACTGCGGCTGCAAGATCATCGGCCACGGCATCGAGGCCGGCGAGTCGACGTTCTGCTGCGCCCACTGCGCCGAAGCCTCCGGCGTCGAGGGGGCGCGCGACCGGCTCGAGGCCTAGCCGCTCCGCCCGCCCACGCCGCTGAGCAGCTCGCGCACGCGCAGCGGGCCGGCGCCACCGGCCTCGAGCGGCGGCGTGTCGAGTCCGGCCCCTTCGCGCATCCCGGCGAGCAGGTCGCGCAGCGCGTCGCTCGCCGAGTGGCGCGGCTGCCAGCCGAGCCGCTCGCGCGCCCGCGTGCCGTCCATCAGCGGGCCGCCCAGGCCCATGTCGAGCCAGCCCGGCTCGGACGGCTGGAGGCGCAGCTTGTAGGTGATGGCCGCGGCCGCGCGCAGCGCCCCCGGCGGCACCGGCACCCTGCGAGCCTCGAGGATGCGAGCCAGCTCGGGTGGGTCGAGGACGGGTTCCGCCGCGATGTTGAAGGGCCCGGCGGCGTCGCCCATCAACGCGAGCCGGTAAGCCTCGCCGACGTCGTGGGAGTGCACGGCCTGGAACACCAGCCTCGTTACGTCGGGGACAACCGGGATCAGCGCCGGCCGCAGCAGCGACCCCGGCAGCAGCGGCCCGGCGAACAGGCGGCGGATGCCGGACGCAGCCTCGCGCTTGAAGATCAGGGCCGGTCGCAGCCGCACCACGCGCGTGCGCTCGTGCTCCTCCTCGAAGCGGTCGAGCAGCCGCTCCACCTCGGCCTTGTGGCGCGAGTAGAAGGAGGTCGGGATGCCGGCCGTCGGCCAGCTCTCGTCCACGCGGCGGTCCTTGGGGCCGGGCGAGTAGGCCCCCACCGACGATGCGTATACGAGCGTGCCAACGTTCGCGGCGGCAGCCGCCGCGAACACGCGCGCGCTGCCGTCGACGTTGACGGAGCGCACCAGCGCCCGGTCGCGCGCCGGCTGGATCAGCCAGGCGAGGTGGACCACGGCGTCGGCGCCCTGGAAGTGTGGCCGCAGGGGAGAGCTGGCCACGTCGACCAAGCGCCACTCGGTCTTCTGAAAGCTCGCCTTCGGCGCGCGTCGGCAGAGGCCCAGCACCGACTCCACCGCTGGCTCGGCGGCCAGCGAGCGCAACAGGCTCGTGCCGACGTTGCCGCTGGCGCCGGTGACGACGACTCGCACGGCTCCTGGCTACCCGGCCAAGCTCCGCTGAACCAGGTGTCACCATCTGGGCCGGTGTCCCACCACCATCACCATCACGCGCCGACCGGCGACGCCAAGCGGCTCGGCTTCGCGCTCGGCCTGATCCTCGCGTTCATGGTCGTGGAGGTGGTGGCGGGCATCCTGGCCGACTCGCTGGCGCTGCTCTCGGAAGCGGCTCACATGCTCACGGACGCCGGCGCGATCGCCTTGGCGCTGGTTGCCGCCAGGCTGGCTGCCCGCCCCGCGAGCGGCGGCTTCACGTTCGGGCTCAAGCGCGCCGAGATCCTCTCGGCCCAGGTCAACGGGGCCACCCTGGTGGCACTGGCGGTGGTGATCCTCGCCGAGGGCGTACGCCGGCTGATCGACCCGCCCACGGTCGACGGCGCGCCGGTGCTCGTGGTGGCCGTGGCCGGCATCGCCGTGAACCTGCTCGCGACATGGGTGCTCGCCGGCGCCAACCGGCGCAGCCTCAACGTCGAGGGCGCCTTCCAGCACGTGCTGACCGACCTGTTCGCGTTCATCGCGACCGCGATCGCCGGGATCGTCATCCTCGCCACGGACTTCGGCCGCGCCGACGGCATCGCCGCCCTGCTCGTCGCGGGGCTGATGCTGCGCTCGGGGTGGGGGCTGCTGCGCGATTCCGGGCGGGTACTGCTCGAGGCGGCGCCGCGCGGGCTCGATCCCGACGAGATCGGCCGCGCGCTCGCCGCCGAGCACCACGTGGTCGAGGTGCACGACCTGCACGTGTGGGAGGTGACCTCCGGGTTCCCGTCCCTGTCCGCCCACGTGCTCGTCGAGTCCGACGCCGACTGCCACGGCATCCGTGAGCAGCTCGAGGGGCTGATCGAC